>Ga0114931_10001018_pt1 | contig 35445 bp, 27 predicted proteins | sample 2SBtaG_FD_89579 | JGI IMG/M metagenome (GOLD analysis project Ga0114931, IMG submission 89579) | Deep subsurface microbial communities from Kolumbo volcano to uncover new lineages of life (NeLLi) - 2SBTROV14_V59a metaG | ecosystem: Environmental > Aquatic > Marine > Volcanic | place: Kolumbo... | reverse complement strand
GTTGCGGGGGCCAGATTTGAACTGACGACCTTCGGGTTATGAGCCCGACGAGCTACCATGCTGCTCCACCCCGCGGCCTCTTTATAGTCATGGACTTTGACTTGTCAAAACGAGTCCAAGTACTAGATTTTTCCGATGATTTCCGTGGGTTTCGGACGGCTAGGGCCGCTGCTGCTAGGGCTATCACTACTGGCCTGGGGTTGCGAAGGCGAGGCGCCCGCCAAGAGCGGTCCGAAGGGGCCTCCGCCTGCGCGGGTGTCGGTCGGAAAGGTGCGCTCGGGGAGCATCGAGGCGCAGTGGTCGTTCCTCGGTGATGTGAGCGCGCTCAGACACGCTCAACTTGCGGCGGGTGCGTCGGGCGAGGTGCGGCGGGTGCTGGTCCGTGTGGGGGACCACGTCAAGCGGGGCGACTTGCTCGTGGAAGTGGACCCTTCCCTGGCGGCAGCGCGGGTTCGGGCAGCGTCGGCTTCCAAGCAAGCCGGGGCGGCGCAGCTCGAGCGGGCACAACGCGATGCAGAGCGCCTGAGTAGCGCGGGGCCGGACATCGCTGCGGCGGCCGAAATCGAGCAGGCCACATCGGAACGAAAGCGCGCAGCCGCAGAGCGTGGGCGTCTCAAGGCGGCAGAGGCCGAGGCACGGGTGGAGCTTGGACGACACCGGGTGAAGGCGCCGTTCGATGGGGTCGTGGCGACCCGAAACGTCGACCCCGGAGATTGGGTCGAGCCGGGTGTCGAAGTGATCGAGCTCATCGATGACCGGGATGTGGAGGTCCTGGCGTCGGTTCCTCCTAACATCTCGCGCTTTCTTTCGGTTGGCGACAAGGCCGCGCTCGAGCACCAGGAGGAAACCACGCCTGCCACGATTCGAGGCATCGTGCCCGCGCTGGACGCCGAATCGCGCACTGTGCGCTTGCGTTTGGTGCCCGATGAGCCGACCGCCTGGTTGCTCCCGGGCGCTGCGGTCAACGTGGTATTGACGATCAAGCGCAGCGAGGACGGCGCCTTGGTCGTTCCGCGCGACGCACTCGTGTACGGCATCGCCAATATCCACGTGGTGAAGTCGGCCGACGACAAGGCCGCGCCTGTGCCGGTAGATGTCCTGGCGCGCGGGCGGGACGAGGTGCTCGTCCGCGCCGAAGGGCTCGAGGCCGGCGACACGGTGGTAACACGCGGCAACGAACGCCTGTTCCCAGGGCAGCCTCTCATCGTATTGGAAGACTAACCGGTCCATGCCCGACGATTCGCACCCACACGAGGAGCAACCAAGCGGCCTCACTTGGCTCGCCATTCAACGACCGATTTCGGTCATCGTGGGCGTCGTGCTCGTCGTCTTGTTTGGCGCGCTCTCGGTCATGGACCTGCCGATTCAGCTCACGCCTGACATCTCGACGCCTACGATCAGCGTAAGCACGGTATGGCCGGGTGCCGCGCCGGTGGAAGTCGAAACCGAGATCCTCGAGCCCCAAGAAGAGGTGCTCAAAAACGTGCAAGGGCTCACGCGCATGGAGTCGAGCGCGAGCATGAACAGCGGAAGCATCACCCTCGAGTTCGAGGTCGACACGGTCATCGAGGACGCGCTCGTCCGTGTGACCAACCAGCTCAGCCAAGTGTCGAGCTATCCCGATTCTGTGCGGGAGCCCGTCGTCCAGACCGCCAACAGCGCAGGCCCGCCGCTCGCCGTCATTGCAATTCGCGACCCCAAGAAACGTAGCGTGGCCGCATATCGCACCTGGGTGGAGGATGAGATCCTCCCGGAAATCGATCGCGTTCCCGGCGTGGCGGGCATCTTCTTCATCGGTGGTCAGGACACCGAGGTGCACGTGCTGTTCGACGCGCAAGCGCTTGCTGCGCGCGGGCTTTCAGTAGAACGCGTGGCCGACCGAGTGAAAAGCGAGCTACGCGACCTGTCCGGCGGCGATGTAACCCTCGGCAAGCGTCGTTACTTGGTCCGCACAGAAATCGCGCCCGATCATCCTAGCGCCCTCGAACAAGTCGTCCTGGGAGCAAGCAGCGACGGCACACCGATCCTCCTCGGCGACGTGGCCACGGTGAAGCTCGCGCTCCGCAAGCCCACCGGCGTTGCCATCGTCCAAGACAGGCCGGCAATGGTGATGCTGCTGTCCCGCGAGGCAGGCACCAACGTGCTCGAGGTGACGCGCAATGTGCACGCGGTGATCGACCGGCTGCAGCGAGAAAAGTTCGACCGCGAAGGCCTGCAGATCGAAGTCCTGGCCGACCAGGTCGACTACATCGAAGGCGCCCTCGACTTGGTCAAACAAAACCTGCTCCTTGGCGCGGTTCTGGCCATCATAGTCTTGTTCTTGTTCCTGCGCACGTTTGGCGCATCTGCGGTGGTCAGCATTGCGATCCCCGTCTGCGCATTTGCAACGGCCCTCGGGATGCAGGCGCTCGGACGCACGATCAACGTAGTCTCGCTCGCGGGGATCACGTTTGCGATCGGCATGGTGGTCGATAATTCCATCGTCGCGCTCGAAAGCATCGACACCTGGCGCACGCGCGCTCCCAACACGAAGCTGGCAGCCTACCGCGGCATCCGGGAGGTTTGGGGGGCGTTGATCGCGTCGACGGCAACCACGGTCGCGGTCTTCATTCCCATCGTTCTTTGGCAGGGCGAAGTGGGCGAGCTCCTGCGTGACGTGGCCGTTGCCATCGCGCTGGCGGTCTCGGTGTCCCTGCTGGTGTCGGTCCTCGTCATTCCGAGCCTCGCGGCGCGTCTGCTCTCCCAAGGCAGGACCCTGGATGTGGGCGGCCTGACCGGCTTCGGCCGACGCTTTCGCGCGCGCGTAACCGAGCAAGTGCGATGGCTCTGCAAGACGCCCCTGCGTGCATCGGCAACGGTGGGATTGGCCATCGTCGGGTCCGTTTTCATCACCTGGGCGCTTCTGCCTCCGATGGAATACCTGCCGACCGGCAACCGAAACCTGGTGTTTGGCATCTTGATTCCGCCTCCCGGCTACTCGATCGAAGAGCTCGAAACCACCGGCAAGCGCTTGCAATCGCAGATGGCACGCTACACCGGGAAGGAAACCGACGGGGAGCCCAGCATCAAGCGCAGCTTTTTCGTTGGAAGCCCCGACCGGGTGTTTGCAGGCGCAGTGGCCGAGCACAAAGAAGACGTCGGCCGGATGCTCGACCTGCTACGCCGCATCCAGTCGAAGATCCCGGGCATGATCTCGTTTGCGACCCAGGCGTCGTTGTTCGGTCGAACGATCGGTGGGGGACGGGTCATCGAAATCGACATCCAAGGATCCGATGTGCCTACGCTCACCAGGGTTGGCAGCCGCTTGTTTGCAGACCTCCGAAAAGCCCTGCCCGGCGCACAGATTCGCCCCATCCCGAGCCTGGACCCGGGTGCGCCCGAGCTTCACGTGATCCCGAAGCGAAAGGAAGCGGCGCAGCTACAAATGGGCGGCGCCGAGCTCGGGCTCGTGGTCGATGCACTGATCGACGGTGCGATTATCGGCGAGTACACGCCCAAGGGAAAACCAAAGCTCGATGTGGTCTTGCGCGCCGTGACCGATGACGATCGGCCTCTGCCCGACGTGGCTGCCTTGCTGTCTGCGCCGGTGGCCACTCCCAGCGGGCTCACGGTCCCCCTCGGAGCGCTTGCCAGGGTCAAAGAAAGCCTGGGACCGTCCGTGATCCGGCATCTCGAACGCCGCCGCGCGATCACCTTGAACGTGTCGCCGCCCGAAAACCTGGCCCTCGAAGAGGCCATCCACACGGTCCACCACGAGGTCATCGGCCACCTCGAGGAAGAAGGCGCGATTCCGCCGGGAGTCCAGCTCGGGCTGAGCGGTGCGGCCGGCAAGCTGGAGGTCGCACAAAAGCAGTTCGGCGACATCCTCTTGCTCGCGCTCATCATCTGCTTCCTCTTGATCGCGGCGCTCTTCGAAGACTTCGTCTCGCCGATCGCGGTGCTCATGAGCGTCCCCTTGGCTGCCGCCGGCGGCGCGATCGGGCTCTGGCTGGTCAATGCATTCCTCGGGCAGCAGCCTTTGGATCTCATGACCGCGCTTGGGTTTCTGATCTTGATCGGTGTCGTCGTCAACAACGCGATCCTAGTCGTCGATGGCTCGCTCGCGCGCCTGCGCGCCGGTTCTACGCTGCGCGACGCGGTGCCGCTTGCCGTCGAAGCCCGCGTACGCCCGATCTTCATGACCACAGCAACCTCACTGGCGGGCCTCTTTCCCATGGTCATCTTCTCGGGATCCGGCTCCGAGCTCTACCGCGGCGTGGGCGCCATCGTGCTCGGAGGCCTCTTGCTCTCGACGGTGTTCACGCTCTTCGTCGTACCGAGCGCCTTCACGCTCCTTTGGCGGCTCCGCGGGCGCGGCGATATGGATTGAGATACTTCTTCTTGAGCTGCTGTAGCTCATCGCGCTTGAGCTCTCGGTACTCGCCAGGCCTCAGACCATCGATGCTGATGCCCGCGAACGATTGCCGCGCGAGCCGCATCACGCGACGGTGAATTGCATCGCCCATCCGGTGAATCTGCCGGTTTTTGCCCTCGGTGAGGGTGAGCTGAACCCAGGTGTGGTTGCGCTCCTGCCGCAGCACGAACGCCTCGGCTTTGTGGGTACGGTAGCCATCATCGAGCGTCACTCCGTTTCGGAGCGCATCGAGCTCCTCGACGTCGAGGTGGCCGTGGAACTTCACGGCATAGACTTTGGGCACGCCAGAGGGCGGCCGTAGCAGCGCGTCGATCATGTCGCCATCGTTGGTGACCAAGAGCGCTCCGCTGGTATGGTAGTCGAGGCGCCCCACCGGCACGACCCGCTCCGGAATGTGGCGCAAGGCATCCGCAATGGTCGCCCTCCCCTCTGGATCGTCGAGCGTGGTGACCATCTCGCGCGGCTTGTGCAAGAGATAGTAAACGGGCTTCTCCGGGACGAGACGTCTACCATCGACTTCGACGCGGTCTTTGTGCGGATCGACCTTCGTCCCAAGCTCCGTGACGACACGCCCATTGACCCGCACCCGCCCTGCGACGATCAGCGCTTCGGACGCGCGTCGCGAAGCCACGCCCGCACGTGCGAGAACTTTTTGAAGCCGTTCCACCGCGGGACCCTAGCACGCGGGATTGCGTTTTCGGGGTGTGGGCCCGAAGTGCCCGAAAGCAGGCCGGTCGCGCGGGGCTAGCGTGTCCCTATTGGCTGGCGGAGTCTTTGGCGGATTGCTGTTTGGCGAGGGCGGATTGGCGGAGGCGCTCTTCGTCGCGGTCCCATCGGTCGACCTTGCCGTCGCCGTCGTTGTCTGTGCCGATGCGGACGGTGCGGCCGTCGGCGTAGTACTCCCAGCGATCCGGATGCCATTCGGTGGCGGTGCTGCGATTGGCCATGTCGCGCTCGGCGCGCACGGGCTGGCCGTTTTCATAGAAAATCTTGGTGTCGATGACCCCGTTGCCACTGGTGTCGATCTCTTGAAGGATGACCCGGCCGTTCGCAAAATGGGTGACCTCGTCGATGCGGCCGTCGAAATCGCGGTCGGCCTCCTCGCGCATCGGCCGGCCCTCGTCGTTGTAGAAACGCACGACGTCCTTGCGGCCGTCGCCGTTGAGGTCGGCCTCCCGACACACCAGAACCAGTCGTGCGAGGCTCCCCTTGCCCATCGTCTTGAAGAGCTTTCGCACGTCGGGCGTGCTGTCGCCGGAGGTGTCGTATTCGCTGACCTCGTAACCTTCGCCCTGCGGCACGCAACGCCCGGCGTCGGCAACCTCGCCGCCGCTCGTCGGTTCGGCCTTTTCGGCACCAGGGCTCGTCACCGGTTTGGCATCTTGCGAACCACATCCCAGCACAGCAAGGCTCAGCACACAAAGCATGCAGTGTTTCATGGTTGACCCTTCTCGCATCGAAGCGCGTCGTCGGCGGGGCCCCTGCTCTGTGGCGGCATGTCTCGACTGCGATCCGGCTCACCGTCCCCGTTGTCATCATACTGCGTTAGGACGAGCTTGCCGTCCCGAAACGTGTCCCACTTGTCGACGCGGCCATCATCGTTGTCATCGTACTCCGCCTTGGTGATCAGTCCTTGATCATAGGCTTCCCAAACATCGACTTTCCCGTCGCGCTGGCGATCCCGCTCGCTCCGAACAACCCAGCCGTTTTCGCACCACAGCCAGGTATCAATCTCGTTGTCGAAGTTGGTGTCGAGCTCTTTGCGAACGAGCTGGCCGCCCTGATAAAAGGACAACTGGTCCAGACGCCCATCGAAGTCGAAGTCCTGTCGCTCCTGGGCGACCTGCTCCCCGTCCCCTTCGTAAAAGCGCTCGATATCCACGTTTCCATCAAAGTTCATGTCTGCTTTCATGCAGAAGCGACGGCCGTTACGTTCGACGTCTTGAATGTCGGCACGTCCATCTCCATTAACATCGGTCGCGGCCACGTGATTCCCTCTGCACTCGAGCGCCTCGGCCTTCGAGCCGCCCGGCATCGTACTGGCCGCGCTAACGTGACAAGCGGCCGCTGGCAGGCATGCTAAAATTGCAAGCCTAACCAGCGCATGCGCGAAATCGCTCATGTTTGCGGTCAATTGCGGATCCCCCAAGAACCTTATCGTCATAACATAAGGTCGATGCCCAGGGCGGCGCAAGTCCGCGGCTGCTCACATTGACAATATATATGATGCCATGTAGGTTCATGCCACTGCTGGGGTCCGAATGGCGCGCAAAAAGATCTCGACGACGGTTTACGTGACGCCGGAGCAAAACGAGCGGCTGAAGCTCTTGCATGAGCGCACGAAGGTTCCCGTGGCCGTGTACATCCGCGAAGGCATTGATCTGGTTTTGGACCGTCATCAAGACGAGCTTCCGGGGCAAATGACCCTGGACGCGGCGCCCCCAAAGAAGCGCTAGCGGCGGCGCATTGCTACCAGAGGGGTGCGAGGCTAGACAGGTCGCACTTTGTCGCAAGATCTCGAGCACATCCGAAACTTCTGTATCATCGCGCACATCGATCACGGCAAGAGCACCCTGGCGGATCGATTCCTCGAGGTGACCGGAGCAGTGTCTGCACGGGAACGGAAGGCGCAGCTGCTCGACCGAATGGAGCTCGAGCAAGAGCGCGGGATCACCATCAAGGCCCAAGGCGTCCGGCTTCCCTACGAGGCGGCCAATGGAGAAACGTATCAATTAAACCTCATCGACACTCCCGGACACGTGGACTTCAGCTACGAGGTTTCGCGATCTCTAGCAGCATGTGATGGCGCTCTCCTCGTCGTCGATGCCACCCAGGGCGTCGAAGCGCAGACGCTCGCAAACGTGTACCTGGCCGTCGAGAACGATCTCGAGATCATTCCGGTGTTCAACAAGGTCGATTTGCCGAGTGCAGACGTGGATCGCGTGCGCCAAGAGGTCGAAGATGTCGTGGGGCTCGATTGCTCGCATTTGCTCGCGTGCAGCGCCAAGACGGGCGAAGGCGTGCCCGAGATCCTCGAAGCGGTCGTGCAACGCATCCCGCCCCCCACGACTCAGGACAACGGCTTGTTGCGAGCCCTGATCTTCGACAGCTGGTACGACAGCTACCGGGGCGCGGTCTGCATGATCCGCATGAAGGACGGCTCGGTCCGCAAGGGCGACAAGATCCGCCTGATGGCGACGGGCGCCGAGTATGAAGTCACCGAGCTAGGGGTCTACACGCCCTTTCAACAGGAGCTCGACCAGCTAGGGCCTGGCGAAGTCGGCTATCTCGCGGCGAGTATCAAGTCCCTGCAGGACGCGAAGGTCGGCGACACCACCACATTGGCGCGCAAGCCCGCCATCGAGCCTCTCGCCGGATTCAAAGACGTGAAGCCGATGGTGTTTTGCGGGATCTTCCCGACGGACAGTGATCAATACACCGAGCTTCGGGATGCGCTCGAGAAACTGAACCTGAACGACGCGGCGTTCATGTTCGAACCGGAGACTTCGGATGCGCTGGGATTTGGTTTCCGGTGTGGATTTCTCGGGCTTCTTCACATGGAGATCATCCAGGAACGACTCGAGCGCGAGTACAGCATCGGCCTCATCACGACGGCGCCAAGCGTCGTCTATCGAGTCGTTTCCGAAGACGAAACGATCGAGATCGACAACCCGTCTCAGATTCCTGACGGAAGGATCCGCATCGAGGAACCGTACTTCAAGGTGTCGATCCATGTGCCTGCCGAGTTTGTCGGATCGGTGATCCAGCTCTGCCAAGACCGCCGAGGGGAGCAACAAGGCATTCAATATGCGTCGACAGAGCGCGTGATCATCACCTATCTGATGCCACTTGCCGAAGTGCTGTTCGACTTCTTCGACAAGTTGAAGAGCGCCACGAGAGGCTACGCATCGATGGACTATGAGCTCGCGGGGTATCGCGAAAACCCGCTCGTGCGCCTCGACATGCTACTCAACGGACAGAAAGTCGATGCGCTGAGTGCGGTCGTACACAAAGACAAAGCCTATTATCTCGGACGCGCGCTCGCGGCAAAGCTGAAGAAGATCGTCCCGCGTCAGCAGTACGAGGTGATCATCCAGGCCGCGGTCGGGTCCAAGGTGATCGCCCGCGAGACCGTTCGGGCGCTCCGCAAAGACGTGACGGCCAAGTGCTATGGCGGCGACATCTCGCGAAAGCGCAAGCTCCTCGAAAAACAAAAAGAGGGCAAGAAGCGCATGAAGGCGGTTGGCAGCGTCGAGATCCCGCAAGACGCCTTCCACGCCATCCTCAAGGTCGACGAATAGAAAAAGGGGACTGTCCCCTTTTTCCAGGTTGGGTGGATGGGGAGCGGCTAGTCCTCGGGGAAGACAGCGTTCCAGTCGTTTTTCATCGAGACGACGACCCAGCCCGACTGACCCGCTGCGTCGAGGGCCTTGTCGAGCTTGCCTACGCTGCTGTTGCGATCATACGCGTATTCGCGTGCCGCATCGTCATGATGCAGAAGCAGCCCCAGGCGCGGCGCGGCGCTTCCGAGTGTACTCCACTGCAGCATCTCGAGGTCACCGTCGGAATTGCCAAAGGCGAGAATCGGCCGCTGGCCGATCTGCTTGTAGATGCCAACGGGCTTGCCAGCCTTGTCGTTGACGAAGCTGATCTTCGACAGACGCAGAAGTGACGGCTTGCCGCCTTGCACTTCGTATTCGGTCTCGATCGACGAACCGACCACGCGCTCGGGCGGGATGCCATATACTCGGTCGGTGTATGTGCGCATGAACTCGACGCTTCCGCCCGAGACGATGAAGCTCTTGAACCCGTTGGCTTCGAGGTAGCGCAGGAGCTCGAGCTCCGGCTCATAGGCGAGCTCCGTATAGGGCTTTTCAAAATCGGGATGGCGAGCATCGCGCACCCATTCCCTCGCGATCGTATCAAACAAGGTTGCGCTCATGCCGGTGTGCGAAGCCATGATGATTTGGAGCAAGCCGTGGTTGCCCATCGCGACCAGTGCATCTCGTTCGGCTCCTATGACTGATTTGAAGGGCTCCTGCTCCTTCCATTCGGGGTGCACCCGCGCAAGGTCTCTCACCCGATCAAGCGCAAACGCCATCTCGGCGTACATCGGCTGTTCGACCCACAACGTGCCGTCATTGTCGAAAGCCGCTACCCGCGCCTCGGGTTCGACGTAAGCGGGATCGTCTGGATTCGTGACCGCATGGACGAAGTCGATGATCCGCGCCTTGGGCCCCGTGTAATTCCATGACGGCAACGGATCGACGGCAGCATCGGCATCGGCACCGGCAACCGGCTCCTTGACTCCCGGCGTTGGCGAGCTCGCGCAGCTCGACGCGAACAACGCAGCAAAGGCCAACACAAGCGCGTATGCGTAGCTTCGAGTGGATTTCATGGCGCGCAATGTAGGCGTGCACACTTGGAGCGTCCAGGCCAAGCGGCAGGTTTTTCAGCGTCGAGCATCGAGAGCGGCCAGAAAGGTGCTCGGCTCGGGGCGTACTCTGTAGTTGTCGGTCAAATCGGCGAATAGAATCCTTCGGTCCGGATCGGTGATGACAACGGTCGGCATGACCGTGTCGCTTCCGTAGCCGGGGACCAGAAACGGAACGCCTCCAATGTGGTCGATGCCCAAGCGGCGCGCCAGTTGCCCGTCTTCGTCAACACAGAAACGAATCGGCGCATCAAAGCGCTTGGCGAGCGATCTCGTGTTCGGCGCCGGCTGCGGGCTGATCAAGAAGACTTCCACCCCGCGCGCTTCGAGCTCTCGGTACTGCGCGGCGATTTCCTCGACCTGCGCCATGCACAGTGGGCACCAATTGCCACGAATGAACATGTAGAGTGCGTGCTTACCTTCCGAGGGCGTGACCAGCTTGCCCTCCCCGTCGTATAGCTCGAGCTCGGGCAGGGTAGCGCCGACTTCGATGCCGGTCACTGCCGACCGGTCGATCTTCGAGTACCAAAAGATGTAGGCGAATGAGGGGATCAGACCGAGGAACAGCGCATACCAACTGGCGGGTGACTCGAACTCGACGAACGCAAGCACCGTGCCGATCACCGCGAGGGCAAGCATGGGGTACTGATTGCGCCCCGTCCGCGCCCGCTGGACCAGCGTGAGCGACAACATGAAGGTCAGCAGCGGCACGATGGCAAGCAACGCTCCAACCGAGGCAAGCCCAAGCTCCCGCCCGCGAATCGAATGCACGATGATGTGAACGACGGCCGCCAACGCAACGATCAAATAGGGAATTGGAAAATACCGTCTAAATCGAGCCATATGCGCACCTAAGAACGTCCCAAAGCCGCCAACGTTACATCAATGGACCAGGACACCCGCCGAAACCCTTGCCGGTAGCATCGTCACGGCCACTGACACTAGCACTCACGCTAGCACTAGCACTGCCGCTGGTACGGCCGCTGGCGCTGGCGCTGCTTAATAAGGGTCGCCCGGTCGTTGGAGGGGGGGGGCACGACCGGGCGGGGAGTAACCAGCGGACATATCGGGGGGGGTTCCGCCGGCTAAAGTTTTTATTCTGAAACTACGAGAACAAGTCCGTCCTCATGGCTTAAAAGTTAAATACTAGGATCGCAGGCGTCAATGGCATCTCGCCCGCTGAGGCGTAGTTTCCCGTGTATCAGCTCACAGTTCTGTTCGAAAACACGAACCAGCCTGCTGCACCCGCGATGCTACCCAAGAGGTCGGCGACCACGTCCGCAAGCTCGGAACATCGGCCGGGGACGAACGCCTGATGAATCTCATCGGACAGGCCCCAAAGGGTGGAGACGAAAACCGCAAAGGCAGCGATTCGCCACGGTGAAACTGAGGGCCATGTGCGCGAGGACGCAGCTGCGCAGAGCCAACCGAGCAGTCCGTACTCGACGAAATGGATGCCTTTGTCGCGCAGAGGGATGCGCTCGATGCCTGGAACGTGCACCTGAAATGAAGAGATCAGGAAGATGAGGGCCATGTACAGCAACGCGAAGCGCCAGGCGCGCACCCACCCCCACGGCGAGGCGGCATTCACATCGTGCCTCTCGCGCCGAGCACCGAGAGTCGCGCGCGCCGGCCGCGCTCGCGCAGCCCTTCGGCACCTTCCATGTAGCCGGAGAGGCTGTGGCGGAAAGGCTTGTCGATGGTAACGGTGACGACCTCGCCGCTCGGGTCGTACCCTTCGGGCGCGATCAGATGAACGATTTCATTGCGCTCACTGCGGCCGGCGAATCGCCCGGTGTCCCCCGGCGACGGCCCTTCGACCAGCACCTGCAAATCCTTGCCGACCAATGCCCGCAAGTGCGTCTGCTGCTGCGTCTCGATCAAAGCAAACAGGCGAGCCAAACGACGGTCCTTGACTTCTTCCGACACTTCGTCGCCGAGCTTGAGTGCCGGCGTGTACGGACGCGGTGAGTACTTGAACGCAAACGCTGCGACGAATCCTACGCGCTGCACGAGCTCGAGCGTATGCTCGAAGTCCGCCTCGGTCTCGCCTGGGAAGCCCACGATGAAGTCTGTCGAAACCGTCAGCCCGGCCCTTGCCCGCTTGAGCGCATCGGTACGCGCGATGTAGTCCGCCGCCGTATAGCGCCGCGCCATGCGTCGCAACACGCGATCCGAGCCCGATTGCACGGGCAAATGAACGTGGGCCGGCAACACGTCGAGCTCGGCATGTGCGGCGACCAAATCACCGGTGACGTGACGCGGGTGCGGCGAGGTGTAACGAAGCCGCCTGAGGTCAGGCACCTCCTTGGCGATCCGCCGCAGCAGCCCCGCAAACCGAGAGGTCGAAGCAGTCAGCTTGGGCGCAGCCTTGCTCACCTCTGCCTCCGCCCCCGGTTCGTGCCAAGAGTTTACGGTCTGTCCGAGCAGGGTGACTTCCCGCACCCCGCCAGCCACGAGATCTCGGATCTCCGCAACGATCTCGCCGGCCGGCCGGTAGCGCTCGGAGCCGCGTGTATAGGGAACGATACAAAACGTGCAACGCTCGTCACAGCCCTTCATCACCGTGACATACGCCGTCACTTCCCGGCGGTCGGCATGGGGCTTGGCCCGCAGGAATCGTGGGTCATCCATGTCAAATACGGTTCGTGCGATCGGCGGAGCGCCCTGCTCCATCTGGCGAATCAGGGCCGGAAGCTCGGGAATGTTGTCCGGCCCGACAATGATGTCCACGAACGGCGCTTTGCGGAGCAGACGCTCGCCCTCCTGCTGGGCGACGCATCCTGCAACCGCCACGATGGTGCCTCGTTGGGCCTCCTTGAAGGGCCGAAACGTGCCGAGAAGGCTCATCAACTTGTGCTCCGCCTTTTCCCGCACGCTGCAGGTGTTGACGAGCAGGAGATCGGCCAGCGCAGGCTCGGGCGCCTCACGATAGCCGCTAGCCCGCAAGACCTCCTCGATCCGACGGGAGTCGTGCACGTTCATCTGGCAGCCGAAGGTCTGGACGAAATACCGCTTCATCGGGAATATGGCGATCGCTTTAGCAGCCGGGGGGACGAGCGCCAAACGGCCGAAATCACGCCGTTCGCTGGCGGAATTGGGGCTCTCCGCGCTACAAGCCCTAGGTAGATGGCTCGCCGACGATGCATCTGCCTCCTGCTCGTTCTGGCGAGCGCCTGCAAGACGATCCCAGAGGATGCCTATGGCATCGATCGGATACGTTTCAGCGGCATGGAAGCCCTCGATCCGGAGTCCCTGCGCGCATGCCTGGCCACCCAAGAGCGCGATCGAATCAGGGTCTCCTTGGGCCCGCGCGCGAACCCCGAATGCGGAGTTCCGCCGTTCGATCGGAAGGGCGTGTCATTCGATCTCTGGAAGAAGCTCCGCAAGGGTTGGCCGACCTTGGATTCCGCGGTGTTCGAGCGCGACACGCAGCGGGTCGAGCGCTGGTACCAAGCACGCGGCTACTACGACGCGGCGGTCGTCAGCACCGAGCTCGACCCGCCCTCGGCCGCCAGCGACGACCGTATCGTCGTTCCTCCGGGCGGCAAGGCCCCGTGCAACCGGGAAGGCAAGGACCAAGGTTGCAAGTTGAGCATCGACATCGAGGTCGAGGAAGGCAAGCCGGTCCTGGTGAGCTCGATCCGGGTGACCGGAGATGAAAGCTTGCAGTCGGGCGAACAACAAGAGATCAAGGACGCCGTCGAGCTCCGGGTCGGGAAGCCGTTCGACGAAGCCATATACGAGCGCAGCAAGCGTGCAATCCAGCGCGAGCTCAAGGAGGCGAGCTATGCGTGCGGCGCCGTGTCGGGACGCGTGGAAATCGACCGCGAAGCCAAAGAAGCGTTCGTCCAGCTCCATGTCGATGCAGGACCGGCATGCACGTTCGGCGACATCACAGTCACCGGAAATGGCAAGCTGTCCGCTGACACGATCCTCGCCGTGGCAAACTTGAGAAGCGGCCAAACCTACAGCTCGAGCACGCTCGCCGACGCCCAGCGTGCGGTGTACGCATTAGGCGCCCTCGCATCGGTGAACGTGACCCCGACTCCACGCCTCGGCGAGGACGGACAGTGCACGGGCGTCGTCGACGTCAACATCGCTGTCGAGCCCGGCCGCGAAATTCGCTGGGGTATCGGCGCGGGCCTCCAGAGTGGCACGATCGCTACCCTCACGCTCCAGCAAGACACCCGCATCTCGGACGTTCACTTGTTCGGGCTATTCGAACACCGGAATTTCATCGGTGGTTTCCGGCGCTTGCGCATCGAGGACCGCCCAAAGATCGTCGCCCGCGATCCGTTCTTCCGGTTCCACAAAGGTTTCCTGTTCGGCAACGAGCTCCGGATCGCCTATCGACGGCCCGCGTTCATCGAGCCACGAACCAGCGCCGCGATTAATTTCCGGCACGACTGGGGTCCCGACCCTTACGAGCTCTTTCGCCGCCATGACCTTCAGATGCGTGGGAGTCTGTCGCGTCCGTTTTACGGCGGTCGACTGTTGTTGGTAGGCGGTCTGAACTACGATACCTATTTGACCGTCGACAAGGATCCTCGCTTCCCCACGAGCTACCAGGTCGTGTTCTTCGATGAGCGCGTCGTGATCGACCTCCGAGACGATTCTCGAAGCCCGCGTGGAGGGTTCTTTTTTCAAGTCGGCAGCCAGCAGGCTCCTGCCCGGCTGAAACGCTCCTGGCAGTACGTCCGCGTTACGCCCGAGGTCCGCGGCTATGCGCCCTTGCCGCTGTCTTCCACGCTCGCATTTCGCTTTGGCATCGGCGCGATGTTCGTCTTTGCGCGAGACCGTGCTCGTTTGGACCTCATCGGGCAAGCGCTGGGTCCCCAGAATTACCGCCTGCGCTCTGGCGGCCCCACGAGTCATCGCGGCTTCTTCGGTGGCTTTCTCGGCGACCCCGGCAGTGTCGCCTACCTCAACCAAGAGGGCCGCGACGCGCGCAACGACGGTGGCCTCCGCCGCTGGGAAGCGGGTGTCGAATGGCGTGTCCCCGTCACGCAAGCATTTTCGAGTGCGTTGTTCATGGACTTCGGCGACGTAAATCGCGGCAAAGCATTTCGGTTCAACTACATCCGCGCCGCGGCAGGCTTTGGATTTCGATACCAAACGCCGGTCGGTCCGATCCGTCTCGACTTCGGGTTTCTGATCCCCAGATGGCAAGTCATTGGGGGAGAAGCCCCACCGAATGCGTTCAACATCTTTCGGTTCATCCGCGGAGGCGTTCCAGGCGCCATTCACTTCACCATTGGCGAGTCGTTCTGATGCGCTGGTTGTCTCGCCTCGTCCGTTGGTTCCTGGGCTGGCCGCTCATCGCGATCCTGTCATTGCTCGTAAGTGTTTTGTTTCACCTGGACACCAACCTCGGCCGCAAGCTCGGCCGTGACATGCTCAACGAGTTCGTGTCCGGCCAAATGGTAGGCACCATGCACGCTGGCTACATCACGCAATTGCGACTTTGGCACACGATCGTCAAAGACACGTTCGTCTATGATCCGGACGGCAATGCGATCGTTTATGGCGAGACCGTAGAGATCGGCATCGATCCGATCGCAGCACTTCGTGGCCGCCTCCGCTTCTACTACGCCGACCTGACCAACGGATGGGTCGACCTCATCGATGACGGCAAAGGCGCACCGACGTTTCTCGCGGCATTCGAGGCGGCTGACCAGACTCCGACCGAAGGAGAGCCCTTTCATGCGATCGTCGACAACATGGATCTGCGCAATCTCGAGCTAAGCGGAGAGTTTTTGGGTTTGAAGGATCTGCGGGTCATCGACCTCGACACCAAAGGCCGCATGGAGTTTCACTGGATCACCGACATCGAGGTCTGGTCCGCACAGGGACGCATCGTCAGCCCGTTTCCCTTCGAAGCGACTCTCGATAACGTCGTCGGGAGCGTTCACACGGACACGAGGGGCACGCAGGTGACTGCAGAGGCCAGCCGGGAAGATGAGCACGTAACCGCCGAGGTCGTCTACCGCCCCCGTGAAGGCAGCGCGCCTGAAGAGCCGTACGACCTCGACCTTTTCGTGCGTGTCGAGCCCGTGAGCGCCAAGACGCTGCGCGAAGTGGGTTTCGACTGGGCGCAGTCCCTCAATGGGCAGGCGACGGGGTGGGTGCGTATTTGGGGACCGGAGAAGGACTATCGGCTGCAGGCGGAGCTCGACACCCCGGGCGGGCAAGCACGCATCAAAGGCGAGCTGCCGAGCGAAGGGGTCACCCACATCGAGATTGCAAGTGACCACGCCAAGTTGGCCAAGGTGATCGAAGGCGTGCCGGACATCGACGTCAGCGGTAAAATCGAGCTCACCAGTGACCCCAAGCACGCGGACGTCTTAGGTGCCGAGATCGAAACGGAGGGGTTCGCTTACAAAGACGTCCATGTACCCCCGCTGATCGCGAAGCTTCGGGCGCGCGGCGACGGCCTCGACATCGACTCGGTGCAGGCGCACTACGCGGGCGGCGACCTCTACCTGGACGGGCACGTCGAGTACGAAGGCATCACCGAAATCCACGCGCGTGGAAACATTCCAGAGGTGAGCGCCGAACCTAATTTCCAGAAATACGCGCCGGACATCCAAGGCAGCGCGGAGTTCGATCTGCACATCCGCCAAGCGATGCGCAGCGGCTTCGAGACGAAGGGCTGGGTGCGCTTCGATCATTTGGACTACGGGGCGATCAGCGCACACTTCTTGATCCTGGAAGGGCGCATCTGGGGCGATCCTTTGAAACCAAAGCTCGATCTAGAGCTCGACGGCGCAGCCTTGCGCATCGCGGGCTATCCCATCGGCAATGGGAAGGCCCTTCTGACAGGCGGTCCCAAGCAGTACACGGCAACCGGTGAGTTCAGCGCGCCCGGCGAGCGGAGGGCGGACTTTCAAGCGCGCGTCGAAGCCGACAAGAGTGTCTACCGCCTCGATGTCGACACCATCGAGCTCGCAGTGGGTACGCGCTCCTGGCGCGGCTATGTCGACAACGCGACCCTCGACGTGGACAAAGGCATCTCGTTCGACAGGATCCTGATAGGAAAAGGGGCGCAACGTCTCGAGGCAAAGGGTGTGTGGCTCTTCAACGGACCGGACGACATCAGGGCAGACCTCGACAACTTCGATTTGGCTGTTTTGAAGATCCTCTACCCCGAAAAAGCCCCAGACTTCGCCGGCGGCGTCGATCTTCACTTCGAGTTCCGCGGCGACCTCGACAAAAAGCCTACGATCGTCGCGGAGGGGACGCTGACCGACGCGAACCTCTGGGACATCTCCCCAATCAATGCCGCCTACCTGATCCACTTCGACGACGCAGTGCTCGATGCGGATGCCCAGGTCGACCTCGGTGGCCGCGGCAATTTCACCTTGAGCACCACCGGCTTCGTCGAACCTGCGCCCGGTGGGGTCGTGGCATCTCTGCGCGAAGGCATCTACGAGACGACGCTCAGCATGGGCGCGATGGACCTCACGCTACTGGAGCGCATCGTGGGAAAGGACATGCCTGATGTGAAGGGTTATGCGGACGCGAGCATCCGCCTCTCGGGTCCCATCGACACACCTGCATTCAAGGGCACCATGGAGGTTCCGGCACTCCACATCGATGCATGGGGCCCGGTTGAGCTCAAATCGAAGTTTCGGTACGAGTACGGCGCACTCCTCGCCCAAGCTCGCTTGGCAGACGATGGGGGGGAGCTCGTCGAAACCGAGGGCAGCTTGCTGGTCGACCTCGTACATTTCGTGCGAGAGCCGAGCAAGGCAGTCGAAGCGCTGGCAACGTCCCCCTGGAGATTTTCCATTCGCATGCCACCGCGGCGATTGAGCGCGTTCCCCAAGAGGCTTAGCAAGCGGTTAATCCCAGACGCGGACCGCTTGCGACTGGCGGCCAGCCTCACCGTAGCGGGCGGCGCGTTCCGGACCCGTGGCGACTTTTATGCCAGCGCCGACTGGCTCTCGGATTCTTCGCAGGGCCTGTGTGGAAGCGCGGCCCATCCGCGCACAACGCTCAGAGCGCACCTGGAGGACGGAGTCACGCAGCTCACCATGGATGGCGTCGTCGGAGATGCCAAAGTCCTCGACTTGGAGGCGTCCTTGGAGACGCCGCTCGACGACTGGTTGCGAAACGCCAAGATTCCGTCCTGGCCGGTCACGCGCGTCAGCGCAGACTTCTATGACGCGCCGACGGAAAACATCCCCTACGTCTGCCGTTACGCCGCGGGCGTGCTCACGGCACAGCTCAGGGCCAGCGGCCTTTTTGGCGATGATCCAAAGCTCGCACTATCCATGAAATCAGACGACCTTCGCGCACGGCGCCTAGAACCGGGCCGCAAAGCTGGGATGGTCAACACCATCATCGAAACACCGCCTTCGCAAGACCGGATCGCAGCAGCATACGCAGACGGCATCGGTCAATTGAACGCGGACATGCACTGGTGGAACGGCGGCTCGACGAACATCTCGGCCAAGGCGCCCCTGATATGGAACAGCAAACACCCGATCCCCGTGCTGGCCACGCGGGGAGACATCAGCGGCAGAGCGGACTTCGACCGGATGCCACTGCAAGCGGTGCTTGCCTGGATGGCCGGCGTGGTCAACGTCGAAGGCATTCTGCAAGGCAGTGTGACCGCGCAAGGCAGTGTTCAGGCCCCCAACCTCGTCGGGAGCGTCGATCTCTCCGACGGACGCGTCGATCTGCGAACCGTGGGTCAGACCCTGGAGGACGTCACGGGACGGGCGATCTTCGACGAGGACGGCGTCGCCATCACCCACTTGAAGGCATCCGACACGGGCGGTACAGGGGAGTTGAACGGCCGCATCGGATTCAGGCGACTTCACCTAGACACGGTCGACTTCAAGGCCGACGCGAACCGTTTCCCCTTGCGCCAAGAAGGGTCGATCATGGCGCGACTGGACGGCGATGCCCGCCTGCTCGGACGCTTCGAGAACGATGGACTCGACGGCGAGGTTCGTCTGCAGAAGCTCGCGATCGATATTCCGGAACACACGGTGACGCCGCAAGATCTGGCTCGCAATCCCGACGTGTTCTTCATCGGCGAAAACTACGAGCCAGAGCGCCCATCAAGCCCGTATCGCGTGCACCTGAAGGTACAATCGGAGAAGCCATTGGTCCTCCGGAGCCGAGAACAGCGGTTTTTCGTCGAGGCGACAGCCAACTTGGATACGACGATCGCCAAAGAGTTCGTCATCAAGGGCACCGTCAATCTCCGCACGGGAAGCTTTCAGATCTTTGGCAAGCGCTTTGAAATTCGTTCCGGGAGCATGATGTTCGACGGAAATCCGGACATGGACGCAAACGTCAACCTGGTGGCCCAGCACTCCTTGCGGGGGAGCAACGACACGGTGACGGTCACAGTGTCGGGACGACTCAGCGACCCAACCATCGAGTTCAAGTCGAGCGTTCCCACCACGAGCCAAGCGCAGGTCATCGCGCTGCTCGTCACTGGCACGGCGAGGCAGTCACGTGGCATCAATACATCGACGAGCCAAGCGTCGCAAGAGACCACGGATTTCCTGACGGGCGTGGCGGCAGGCCTGTTTTCAGCGTCGCTGCAATCTCAATTCGGGGGGCTCGCGCCGACCTTCGGCATCCAACAAGGACAGGGGCCTGCTGGCAATGCCGCAAGCGATACGACAGTCCAGGTCGGATTCAACGTCGATAGCGTGCTTCCGGAAAACATCCCAATCCGAGGCCTCTATGTCGAGGGACAGTTTGTCGCTCGGCGCAATGAAGGCGGGCCCAACACCACGGCGCAGGCACAACGACCTGGTTTTTTGATCGAGGCTCTGTGGCCGCTAAGCTTCGTGACGACGGGCACGTTTGCCCCTCCCTCCAACTGGAGTCTCGACGTTACGTGGGAGCCTTGAAACCGACATGACCCGCAAGCTCTTTGGAACAGACGGCATTCGCGGCCTTGCAAATCGCGGAGACATGACCCCGGAGGTCGCGTTTCGCATTGGCGCTTCAATCGCGTACCAGGCTGGTAAGCGCATCGACCGGGTGCCGAGAATCGTCGTGGGCAAGGACACCCGTTTGTCAGGCTATCTATTCGAGACCGCAGTAGCGTCCGGAGTCTGCGCTCTCGGAGGCGAGGTGCTCCTGTCGGGCCCGCTACCCACGCCTGCGATCGCGCACCTGACGACCAGCATGCGTGCCGACGCGGGCGTCATGATCAGCGCTTCACACAATCCCTACCAGGACAACGGCATCAAGATCTTCGCTCCGGACGGCTTCAAGCTTCCGGACGACGCCGAGCAGGAGCTCGAGACGCTCATTTTCGGCTCCGAGATCGACCACAAGCGCCCCACCGGGACGCGTGTCGGCCGCGCGGAGCGGTTAGATGACGCGCCTGGGCGATACGTGGCAGCCGTCAAAGCGTCGTTCCCGAACGAATTGACGTTGGAAGGGATCAAAATCGTCGTAGATGCTGCCCATGGCGCCGCATATCGCACCGCGCCGCTGGTCTTTTCCGAGCTCGGCGCGGTGACACACGCCATCGGCGTCCGCCCCAACGGCAAGAATATCAACCATAAGGTCGGTGCGCTCCATCCTGAAGCCTGTGCACGCGAGGTGCGCAAGCGCGACGCCGACCTCGGGATCGCTCTCGATGGAGATGCAGACCGCATCATCATGATCGACGAAAAAGGCAATCAGATCGACGGCGATGTGCTCATGGCCCTATGCGCCACGCGGATGCTGCGCGCCAAACGGTTACGCCGGAGGACACTGGCTGCAACGGTGATGAGCAATCTAGGCTTGGAACGGGCGATCGAGAACGACAACGGCAAGCTACTTCGCTGCAAGGTCGGCGACCGGTACGTGGTCGAGGCGATGCGCAAGCGAGGCCTGAACTTCGGGGGCGAACAATCGGGGCACTTGATTTTTCTCGATCATGCGACGACCGGTGACGGCTTGGTGGCAGCCATGCAGGTTCTTGCGATTCTGCTGCGCGAAGGACGGCCGTTGTCCGAGCTCGCTACCGGGGTGATGGAGCGTGTGCCGCAGGTCCTGCTGAACGTCACCCTGCCCGACCGACGCCCACTGGAAGCTCTGCCCAAGACCGCCCGCCAGATCGCGCTGGCGGAAAAGGGGCTCGGCAAGGACGGCCGAGTGCTGGTCCGCTGGAGCGGGACCGAGCCGAAGCTCCGAGTGATGATCGAAGGCCCCCAGCACGACCGCATCACAGCCATGGCCAACGACATCGCAGCCGAGGCAAGAAGAGAAGTCAGTCGCCTAGTAGCACAGTAACGGCGGCAGGCTCGATCTCGAGCACTTTGATCCCGTCCGGCAAGCCGCGAAGCTCGACGGGAACCGCCACCGCGCCCTTGTGGACGGGCGAGTTGGTGAGGTTGACGATCGCCAAGACCGATGCGGCGTTCAGCTCGTCGACGAGGGCTTCAGGGCCGCGAATACGGGCGGCGACGGCTCGTGGACGCAGCGCGCGAGGCACCACGCCCTCCGCGTCGACCCGCAGCGGAGACAGCACGCGCTCTTTCATCTTCGGCTGGACGTGCAGTGTCACGAGCACGGTCTGGGTGTCGAAAGTCGTGTTGGCGGGCGGTCCGAGCAGAGGAATCTCGCGCTGGACGACGCCCTGGTGCAAGCCGCTGGCGTCGACCTCCATCGTGCGAACAGCGCGCATGGAATTGACGACGCCCCGCGGCCCATCGAGCTTCACGGTCTGCGGAAAAACCTCGGGATCGGCCGCCCATTGGAGCCCATCGGGCAACTTACCCTCGATTGCAACTTCGACGGGAAGCTCGCGCGTAGCTCGCGGTACCCACTTGAAGACCAGTGAAGGTGGGACGACCTGCATGATCGAGATCCCGGCAGGCAGGTCGAACATCTCCTTCTCGAAATAGTATTGGGTCTCGTCCTTGCTCTCGAGCTTCACGTCGACCGGCGGTAGGTTCTCCTGGCGAATCGCATTCAGACGGGCCCTGCTTCCCTTGAGCCGCACACGAACCCGATCGGGGATCTCAGTCACGAGGATCATGTCCTGTGCATCGGGTGGAGGCTCGACGACGACGCCCACGTAGACATTGCGCTCCACGTCCTCGGCGCCGTGTACCAGCGAGAACATGAGGATTGCGATTCCAATGGCGCTTGCTTTGAGACCGAGGTTCTCCGTGAAGAAGAGCCGGATGCTATGGAGCGCGTCGACGAGGGCGCTCACGATGTCTCCTTGGCCTTTTTCACCGTGATCACGGCGTCCGAGCTCTGTGAGCGGCTCGGCTCGGTCGGTACTGCGGTACTTCGACGGTCGGCGCTTTTCCGGCGCCGCGGCTTGGGCGCGTAGAACAGTCCATAGAGGGCATCGCGCAGTGAAGCGGCGTCGAGATTGCGAACGATATTGCCATCAAAACACAGCGACACCGCTCCACGTTCCTCGCTGACCACCACCACGACCGCGTCCGTTTCCTCGGTAATTCCGAGGCCGGCCCGGTGACGCGCACCGAGCGAACGGTCGCCCCCTGCCGAGCCCGACATCGGAAGGAACACGCCGGCCTGCCAGATCCGTCCCTCACGAATCACGACGGCGCCATCGTGCATGGGGTTCTCGAAGCTCGGCACGAAGATGCTGTGAAGGAGCTCTTTGCTCACCACGGAATCGATCACGGTCCCCCGTTCCGTGAACTCATCCAACGCTGCGCTCCGCTCGAATACGATCAATGCGCCGATGCGTTTTTGCGCAAGAGTCCCCGCCGCCTTGATCACTTCTTCGATGGTTTGCGTCTCCTTGGCGGTGCGCTGCCCGCGCAGGAGCGGACGTCTGCCCATTCGCGCCAGCGCACGCCGGATGTCGGATTGAAAGATGATGACGACGATGACGGCCAAATAGGCGAGCACCGAATCTAGAATCGTGGTGACGGTCACCAAACCGATGCGCCGAGCAAAGAGGTACCCTACGAATACGAGACACAAGCCGATGGCCACCTGCATGGCGCGCGTGCCGCGCAAGACGACCAAGACCCAGTAGATGAGGACCGCCACCAACCCGATATCGAGGGCATCGTGAAGGACCGCCCAAGGACCTCGCTGAAAAAAACCTACGACGCCATCACTTAGTTCGGTGAGCACATTGGTGAGCACTTCCATCATGGCGCACCCTCGCCTGATGAGCGAAGTGTTTCCGCAACACGAACAAGCTGACTCATCACATGCACGTCGTGCACACGTATGGCGTCGACGCCGGCCTCTACGCAGATGGCAACCGCAGCCGCCGTGCCACCAAGCCGGTCGTCGGCGGACGGCCGCTCACCATCCCGGTTCGGCGCAAGCTCCGCAATGAAGGATTTCCGCGAAGGCCCCACAAGTACACGGTATCCGCTCTTTCGAAAACGCCCAAGAGAACTTAGCAGCCTAGCCGACTGGCGGGCGGTCTTGGCGAAGCCGAGCCCTGGATCGAGCCACACCGAGGCGCGCGGCACTCCGGCACGCTCCACGCGTTCAGCTGCCGCCAAAAGCTCCTCCAGGACCTCCTGAACGACATCCGCGTAGTCGGTGTTGGGCGACCAAACCTCACCCCGGCCGCGGTTATGCATGATGACGTACTCGGCCCCCATGGACGCAGCGGCCTCGGCGAGCCCCGGATCTTCGGCGCACCGCACGTCATTGACGATGCTCGCGCCCGCAGCCAGGGCGGCGGCCGCGACCTCCGGCTTGACCGTATCGATGGAAATACGCGCCTGAAACTCTCCCGCCAACGCCTCGATGACCGGCACGATACGCGCGGCCTCTTCGACCGCGGGCACCGGCTCGAAGCCCTGCCCGTACGCATGGCCCGCCGGCCGGGAAGACTCCCCCCCGACGTCCAGCACTGCGGCCCCTTCACGGAGCAACCGCTGGCCATGGCTGACGGCCGCGTTGGGATCGAGGTACCGCCCGCCGTCGCTAAAGGAATCTGGCGTTACATTGATAACGCCCCATAGCTCAGGCATCGCGACCTCCGTCAACTACCCGGCGCTGGGAACTTCTCGCGGCCGGGGCTGAAAGATGGCGCCCTTTCGCTTTTCTTCGTTTTCACGCCGTTTCTCGGCGTAGGTCGGCACATTCACGATGACCGGCGGCGGCAGCTCTTTGCCCGCCATGATCGCCTCGATCTCCTCGCGGCCAAGCGTCTCCCGCTCGAGCAAGGCTTCGGCGATCGCGCCGAGCTGCTCGCGATGCTCTTCGATGACCTGCTTGGCGCGGTCGTACTGGGTGCTGATGATACGACGCACCTCGTCGTCGATCTCCTTGGCCGTCTCCTCGGAGTAATCCTTGTGATAAGACTGCCCGAGAAAGCCCGTCTCCTCCTTTTCGGCGTAGGAAAGCGGACCGAGGCTCGCGCTCATACCCCATTCGGTGACCATGGAGCGAGCCAGCTGGGTGGCCTTCTTGAAGTCGTCCGCTGCGCCGGTGGTGAGCTGGCCAAAGATGACCTCTTCCGCGAGCCGTCCACCGAGAGCCATGGCAATGCGGTCACGCACCCAATCGGCACTGTAGCTTAGACGGTCCTCCTCCGGGAGCGCCATCGTGAGCCCCAGCGCGGGACCACGTGGAATGATCGTGACCTTGTGAATCGGGTCGTGATTCGGAAGCATCCAGGCGACCAGGGTATGCCCTGCTTCGTGGTACGCCGTCGTCTTGCGCTCGTGCTCGCTGATGACCATGGAGCGGCGCTCGGAGCCCATCATGACTTTGTCCTTCGCCATCTCGAAGTCAGACATGGAGACGACGTCTTTGTCCTGACGCGCAGCCAATAGCGCAGCCTCATTCACCAGGTTCTCGAGATCGGCCCCCGAGAAGCCAGGCGTGCCGCGCGCAATGATGTCGAGGCGCACGTCGTCCCCGAGCGGAACGCGGCGGGTGTGCACGGCGAGAATGCCCTGACGCCCATTCAAGTCAGGCCGCGGTACAATGATGCGACGATCGAAGCGGCCGGGACGAAGGATGGCCGGATCGAGGACGTCGGGCCGGTTGGTCGCGGCGATGATGATGACGCCCTCGCTCGACTCGAAGCCGTCCATCTCGACGAGGAGTTGGTTGAGCGTCTGCTCGCGCTCGTCATGACCGCCGCCTATGCCTGCGCCACGATGACGGCCCACGGCGTCGATCTCGTCGATGAAGATGATGCAAGGCGCATGCTTCTTGCCCTGTTCGAACAGGTCACGAACGCGCGAAGCGCCCACCCCGACGAACATCTCGACGAAATCGGACCCAGAAATGCTGAAGAAAGGAACGCCCGCCTCGCCTGCGATAGCGCGAGCAAGGAGTGTCTTGCCCGTTCCTGGCGCACCCATGAGCAACACGCCTTTCGGAATGCGGCCCCCGAGACGCTGGAACTTTTTCGGGTCTTTCAGAAACGCGATGATCTCTTCGCAATCGTCCTTTGCTTCATCGATACCGGCAACGTCCTGAAACGTGACCTTGTTCTGAGACTCGTTGAGCAAGCGGGCGCGCGACTTGCCAAAGCTCATCGCTTTGCCGCCCGAAGCTTGAAGCTGACGCATGAAGAACAGGAGAATCCCCACGAGGAAGATCATCGGAAGCCAGGTCACCAAAATGCTCGTCCAGAGGCTATTTTGATCTTCGGGCAGGTATTCGACGCTCACGTCGTTGTCGAGCAGTTGCTGATTGATGTGCTCGCCCATGATGCCGACGGTGACCTTCTCGTTGCGCGTTCCGTGGGGACCTTGCGGCGCGCTTTCGTCGGTGGACTTGAGCCAATACGTATACTCGCCGCTGTTCTCTTGTGGACGAATTTTGACCTTCTGGACTTTTCCTTGCGAGACGTCGGTGACGAACTGGCTGAAGGGAACGCTGCGAGGCTGCTCCTCGCGCGCGACGAAGTTGAAGATCACGATGCACATCAAGATCACGAGGACCCAGAAGAGCAGTGTTTTTTGGCTTTGTTTCATATGGTAAGGGGGGACGGGGGCAGACTCGTTGACCCAGCATGGAAAGCCATGGCCCCTCTTATCTTTGTGAAGCCCCAGGGCCCGCTTGGCAACCGTCGCCCGGCCGAAGGCTCAGGAATGATGGCTGCGTGTTCTACGAGACTCATGATATTCCAGCGAAAGCCCGCCCCTGTGTCGGCAGACGGACCAGCCGGATCCTAGCAGCACCTCCCCTCCAGCCGTAAGAACTCGACCGAGCTCGGTAAGGTGGCTGCGATTGGGGGTTAGGCCCGTTTCCCGGGCGATCCAGCCCCGCAGCCAGCGGGTTCGAATGGGCGGGGCAAGCTCGACGACCGTGTCAGTCGCCACGAAGCGCTCGCCAGCTAGGGGGAGCTCGGGAAGCTGGGCATCGAGGTAAGCGTTGAGCTCACGGGCCTCGTCGCTGAGTGCGCACAGATGCTCGACGACCCGCGGATCTTCGCCCGCCAGTGCGGGCAGAACCTCGTAACGAATCCGAGCTCGCTCGAAGGCACGCTGGTGATTCGAGGGATCGTCGACGAAGGGCAGCGCGCGCCCGCTGGCGTAAGCGCGCACATCGGAACGACGGCAGTCGAGCAGGGGGCGGATGACTCCATCGGAACGTCGGGCCTCGATCCCGCCGAGCCCGCGCAACCCAGCGCCGCGCAGAATCCGTGCGAGCACCGTTTCCGCTTGGTCATCCTCAGTGTGCCCCACCGCGATGCGCGCGATATCGTGAGAGGTCGCGATCTCTTGGAGTGCCCGATAGCGAAGTGCCCGCGCCCGTGCTTGCAGCGAGACGCCTTGTCTTGGCAACTCGACGCGTGCCGAATAGAAAGGCACCCCGAGATCGTTCGCGAACGTCCCCACCTGCTCGACCTCCGATGCAGACTCGGCCCGCAGACCGTGATCGATCGACGCGACACAAAGCGTGATGCCCAGCTCGCTCCGTAGCCGGTGCAAGACGTGTAACAAGCTGGTCGAGTCCGGTCCCCCGGAGCACGCAACCAATACGTGATCCCCGGAAGACACCAGCGCCCGCTCGCGCAGGGTCCGCCGAACAATCGAGGTGATCATGCAGGGACGCTAAAACACGCCAGAGGCGAGGGAAAGCCCCAACTCGGTGCGGGCGCGGAGACCACCCATCCGCGCGGTTTCGGCGTCTTGCGGAGCTCTTCTAGAGAACGAGATGCCTGGCACAGCCACGCGAAGACCGGAGCGCGACCGGCGAAGAAGGCCCGGCCCGGCCTCGGCCGTCTCGAAGGCACGCTGCTCCTTTTCGCTTGGCACCCGGATCTGCGGCGTAGGCTCCCATCGGTTTTGTCGCTCCCTACGAACGCCTTTGACCGCGATCAGGACAGAAGGAAGGACGCCGGCCAAGCCCACGACCAGGGCTGCGACCGAGCCCTTTTCCCGGCCGGGCTTGTCTAAGGCGAAGTAGCCGGCAAGCGCACCGCCCGTGGCGCCGACGATCGGGAAAACCGTCAATGCCCAGGTCTTGCTGAGTCCCGACACGGACGGAACGATGAGACCGAGCTCCGCCCCGACCAGGCCCAAGCCGATCGTGCCCTTCGGAGTAGCTCGCAGATCGTTGGGGACCGCGGGCTGCCCCTGTGCCTCGGCGTGACGAGGAAGCGCCGACAGCGAAATCACCGCAACCAGCGCAAACGCACATCCGATTCGTTCCCAGCTCAATGCCCCCTCCAGCTGTGTTTCGCCTCACAGTACACGGAGGCAGAAACGCGGGCAACCACGCGGTGTTACGGGCGGGATCATTTGCCTTGAATTCGCGGAGCCAGAGCCCGAGAATCCCGCGATGGAGGCACGCGACTATCAATCCCTGCTTGTGCAGCAGGACGGACACATCGTCACCCTGACGTTCAACAAACCGGAAAAGAAGAACCCGCTCAGTCAGGAGTTGGTGAATGAGCTTCTGTGGGCCCTCGACGACGCGGAAGAGGCCAAGGAGGTGCGCGTGATCGTCCTGACGGGCGCGGGAAACGCGTTTAGCGCAGGCGCCGACTTGAAAGGCATGACCTCGGAGCGGGGCAAGCTCGAGCAGAAGGGCGAATTCGATGACCTGCTGCTGCGCTTCGACACGCTGAAAAAGCCCATCGTTGCGCGCATTCCGGGATATGTCATGGGCGGGGCCATGGGAATCGTCGCTTGCTGTCACTTCGCCATCGCCTGCGAAAGCGCGATCTTGGGGACGCCGGAGATCAAGCGTGGCCTGTTCCCCATGATGATCATGGCAGTCCTTCAGCGGGTCATTCACCCTCGGGAGCTGCTGAAGCTCATGTTGCTGGGTGAAAAGATCTCGGCGACGAAGGCAAAAGAGATCGGCTTGCTCACCGAGGTCGTTGCGGATGACGAGCTCGACGCGCGAGTCGCAGAGCTCGCCGGCCAGTTGGCTAGACAGTCACCCACGGCAATGCGGATGGGCCTCAACGCCTTCAATGAGCAACGCAAGATGCCGGTCGAAGAGGCCCTTCCTTACCTTCGTGAACAGCTCTATGCAGTGCTGGGCAGCGAAGACGCCAAAGAAGGCCTCGCCGCTTTTTTCGAGAAACGCGAGCCCCGGTGGACGGGCCGCTAGTCGAGCACGTCCTTCACGAGGAGCTCGACTGCCTGCCCGCCGATCCAATGATCGGGCTGAAACTCGCCGACGAGCCGCAGCCTGTCTCGGCCTTCGACGCGCGAGAACATGCCGGGAGCAAATGCGCGCACGGAATCCTGGCCGACGCGCAACTTGAGCTTGCCATGGACGCGACCCACACCGACTCCGGTGGCTTCTACCACATGTGCATCGACCAAGAAGATCGGCGCAGGGTGACCCTGGCCGAACGGTCCGAGCGCCTGCAAATCCTCGATCGTGGGAACACGGAACGCCCCGCCCAGGGAAACGTCGATCTCGGTCGGATGCCGTTCGCCGAAAGCGGACCTCTGCGTGGCGTCTAGGAACGACGCGCGAAACGCATCGAGGGCGCGCTTCGACAACGAAAGCCCAGCCGCCGCACGATGGCCGCCCCAGGCGCTCAGGCTTGATGCGCATTGCGCGAGCGCCCGGTAGACGTCGAAGTTGGGCGTCGTGCGAGCGCTGCCATGACCGTGGTCGCCATCAAACGCGATAACGACCGCGGGAACGCCAAGCGCGTCAACGAGGCGAGCGGCCACGATGCCGACGACCCCGCGATGCCAGTCATCGCTGGCGACAACTACGCCGTGCTGGGGCGCGCCGCCGTAGAGCTCGCCCACCTGCGCAAGTGCAAGCTCGGTAGCCCGCTCGGCCAGGACCTTGCGCCGGGCGTTTTGTGCTTCGATGTCTTGGAGCAAGGCCCACGCTTCTTTCGTGGTCTTCGCGCCCAGGAAACGGAGCGCGAGATCGGCGACACCGAGCCGGCCCGGTGCGTTGAGGCGGGGCGAAAAACGAAAGGCCACGTCGCGAGCGGTCAGCTGGGCGGACCGAGGGATCTTGGCGGCTTCCCGCAAGGCGACGAGCGCCGGCCTCGTACTGGGCGAACCAAGCCGCTTCAAACCTGCTCGGACCAGACGCCGGTTATCGCCGGTCAGTGGGGCGAGGTCGGCGATGGTCCCCATGGCTACCAAGTCGAGCCAGGCGCGAAGGTCGAGCCGGGCATGCATGTCCGACCGAAGCGCCGCGCCCAACGAAAAGGCAAGACCCGCGCTACAGAGGCCTTTGTATGCGAAACCGCATTCGGGACGGTGCGGGTTCAGAAATGCAAACGCCGGGAGGCTCTCTTCTGGTACGAGGTGGTGGTCAACTACGATGACGTCGACGCCATTGGCCGTGGCTCTGGCAACTCGCGCGTGATCGCTCGACCCGCAATCACAGGTCACGAGGACGCCGGGCCGTTCAGCGAGACACCGGTCGAGTGCCTGCTCGCTGAGGCCATATCCCCCATGAAATCGATCGGCAATCACGGTGCGCACCTCTCCACCAAGAGCGGCGATCACCTCGCTTAGAATCACCGCGGAGGTCATGCCATCGACGTCGTAATCGCCGAACACGAGGGTGCGTTCGCCCGCGCGAATGGCACGTGCGATGCGGTCCGACGCCAGCGCGCGGTCGGCCATCCGCTCGGGAGAGGTCAGACCGCGCAGCGTCGCGTCGAGGAAAGCGCGCGCCTCCTCCGCGTCACGGATGCCCCCATGAAGGAGCACTTGGGCCGCGGCGAGCCCCAACCCGCAGGCATTGGCCAGCACACCAGCCGCCCGTTCGTCGGAAGGCCGCACGCTGTACCTGTTCACGAAGCTAACCTCGCGAACGACTGAAGAAACGCCGATCCATCAGCTCGGTGATTGGCGCTGCAATGAAGATAGACGACATCGTTCCGATCACAATGCCGATGCCGAGAGCGAAGGCGATGTCCTGGATGGCCCCGGTCCCTAGAAAAAAGAACGCCGACACCGACAAAAGTGTCGTAAACGAGGTGATGATCGTGCGCGACAGCATCTGCGAGGTGCTGATGTTGATCAGCTCGCGAAGGCTCTTGTCTCGCGCGCGCACCATGTTCTCGCGGATTCGGTCAAAGACGACGATGGTGTCGTTGATCGAGTAGCCCATGATGGTGAGAAGCGCGGCGACGGTGGTGAGGTTCACTTCTTTCCGAAGGAGCACGTAGATGCCGAGTGTGATCAGCGCGTCATGAAGCATAGCGATGACGCCGCCGGGCGCGAAGCGCAGATCGAAGCGGAACGCCACGTACAACATGATGAACGCGACCGCGTACAGCAGTGACTGAATCGCCGCATCTCGGAGCTGCTGCCCTGCTTTCGGACCAACCCATTCGACGCGCAGCGCGCCTTGGGGAGCACGCTCGCCAAAGCGCTCTTGAAGCTGCCGCTCGAGCTCGTCCGCAACACCGACGAGGCGCGCCTCGTAGCGCGTATCACGGCTACCCGCGAGCGGGTTGACCGAACGGACGTGCGCACCGCCCGCCTCTAGCGCTTCCTGGAGCTGTTGCTCGGGGACCGGGCGCGAAACCCGGACCGTAATCTTGTCGCCGCCCGGCGAAACCTTCATCTCGCGCAGAACTCCCTCACCGAGGGCCGCTTGGACCGACTCGCGGATCTGGTTGACCTGCTCCTTGGGCAAGGACGACACCTCGCGCACACGGATGATGTACTCGTTCGGCTTGCCCTCGACGCTGATCACATCTGGTCGCGAGTACCCCGCGTCCTGGAGCGCCTGGCGGACCTCGCCCGGGGCCGTATCGCCCTCGAAGGCCAGCTGAATCTCCGTGCCGCCGGCAAAGTCGATGCCGTAGTTGGGTCCAGGGTAAAAGAGCGAAATCAAGCTCAGCGTAGCGAGCAAACCGAAGACCGTGATCACCGGCGCGCGATATTTCATGAAGTCGATATAGGTGCCGGGTCTGATGAATTCCATGTCAGCCCACCCGCAGTCGCTGCACACGCAAGCCGCGCACTAGCCAATCAAAAAGCACCTTCGAGCAGAACGTGCCGGTAAAGAGCGAGGTGCCAATACCGATCAACAGCATCGTGGCAAACCCCTTGATCGGCCCCGTACCGAACTGCCAGAGAACGATACCCGCGATGGCCGTGGTCAGCTGGCTGTCGAAGACGGACGAGTACGCCCGGGCATACCCTTGTTCCACCGCGGAGCGCGGAGACTTGCCAAGCCTCAGCTCTTCTCGAATGCGCTCGGTAATGAGCACGTTCGCGTCGACCGCCATGCCGACGGTGAGTGCGATAGCCGCGATGCCCGGAAGCGTAAGAGTTGCGCCGATGCCGGACATGGTCCCGAGCAAGAGCAACAAGTTCAGCAAGACCATGGCGTCAGCCACCACACCGGCCGTCTCATAGTACGCGGCCATGAAGATCAGGACGAACAGGACACCCCAGAGCGCCGCGCTCGCACCTTTTTGCACGGCGTCCTGACCGAGTGTCGGGCCGATGAGCTGCTCGTTGGCCGGGCGTAGCGGGGCGGGAAGCGCGCCTGCTTGAAGGACGACGACGAGGTCTTTGGCCTCTTGTAGGAGTTCGTTGCGATCGAGATAAGCGCCTAGGGTGATGCGGCCGCGCCCGCCGATTTGGCCCTGAATGACGGGTGCGGATTCGACACGGTCATCGAGGACGATCGCCATGCGTTTGCCGATGTTGCGGCCGGTGAGATCGGACATACGCGACGCGCCACGCGTGTTCATCATGAAGTCGACCTCCGGACTACCACTCTTCGGGTCAAAGCCCACTGCAGCGTCGTCGAGGTCTTCGCCGGTCGCATCCGCAACCCGGTACATGTAATAGGTGCGCCAGCCCTCGCCTCCCCGTTCGGGATCGGGGTCTCGGCGACCAATAGCCACCTCGTGATCATCTGGCACCGAGAGAGTCGCGATGTAGGCGCGAAGGCGCTCCCGCGCGTCCTTCCCGAAGGCCTCGGCATAGGTCTGTGCATCTGCGCTGAGGTAGATGCCCTCAGGCGGTGCGGTGAACACCGCCCGTGAGTCGGACTCATCGTCGACGATTTTGAACTGCAGCTGTGCCGTGCGGCTGATGATCGACTTGATGCGCTCGAACGAGCTCTCCTTCGCACCGGGAACTTCGATGATGATGTCGCCGTCATTCGGGCGCGCAATGACGGTCGGCTCGAGAACGCCCAGGTTATCGATCCGGTTGGTGATCGTGCGCTCGGATTGGCGGACCGCCGTCTCGCGCATCTGAGCGACTTGCTGCTCACGCATGTGAAGGTCGACCACGCGACTGCCAGCACCGCTCGCGACGCGAAGATCCCGGAAATGGTCCTTCACCCAAACCTTAGAGAGTTTCTTCGCATCTTCCTCGTTCGAAAACGTGATGCGAATCGCGCGAACCGCCCCGCCCTCCTTGTCGACACGCTCGACTTTACACCTCTGCTCAATCTCCTCGAGCTTCGCCTTGTCGATCTCGTCGACGTCCTCCTCCGGAACGACGCCAATCAGGACTCCACACTCCCGCTGCACTTGCTCGGCGAGCCGGTCTCGGCGGACGCGAATGTACTCGTCCACCTCCACCTCGTACATCAACCGCAGACCGCCTTTGATATCCAAGCCGGGGTTGATCTGATTGTCGAAGGTCTCCTTGACGATGTCCGGGCATGGCATCCATCGGTCCAGGCTCGGCCACAGAGCGAGAAAGCCCACAACGGACGAGCCGACGACGATTGCGAAACGAAAATACCAGCCTCGATCCATGATCCTCGCCTGTGCGCTCAGCTTTTTTGTTCCGGGGGTTGGTCCAGCCCAGCGATGTGGCTCCGCAAGACCTTGACGCGCGTGCGCTCCGCGACCTCGATGGTCACGTCGCGCTCGTCTAGCGCGGTGATCTCCCCTCGGATGCCACCATTGGTACGGACTATGTCACCCTTCTTGAGGGCGCTCATCATGGACTCATGCTGCTTGGCGCGCTTTTGCTGTGGGCGGATCATCAGAAAATAGAGAACCGCAAACATCAACAGGAGCAGACCGATCTGCTCGGTTCCGCCGCCGCCGCAGCCCATGGGCCCCGGCGCTCCGCCACCACCGCCCGAGGGGGGCGCAACCGGTCCGCCGCTTACGTCGGGCTGAAGCAAAATGTAAAATAACGAATACAGCACGGCTTATCCTCAATGTTCGTGGAACCCGGATGCACGGTGCTACCTGGACCCCTGAAGCGCGGGCGTTTCTACTCCATGGCCCCAATCAGGTCAACTCAGCGGAATTGCGGATCTATGCTACATAGGCGCAACCCCTAGTTGGTGGGGGTGTGAGGAGCATCGATGGTGGACAAAGTGGACAAGATCTGGCTCGACGGGAAGCTCATTCCGTGGGAGCAGGCAAACGTTCACGTATTGACACACACGCTTCACTACGGGCTTGGCGTCTTCGAGGGAATTCGCTGTTACAAGCTGAAAGACGGACGAAGCGCGGTTTTTCGTCTGCAAGAACACATTCGGCGGCTGTTCGATTCTGCTCACATCTGCATGCTTCCGATGCCACACAGTCCCGAGGACCTCGTGGAGGCGTGCCTGGAAACGGTTCGCGCCAACCGGCTCGATGAGTGCTATTTGCGGCCGATCGCTTTCATGGGTGACGGTGAAATGGGGCTGGGCGCCAAGAACCCGACACGTGTTGCGGTCATCGCATGGCGCTGGGGAGCGTACCTCGGCGAAGAGGGCTTGCGCCAAGGCATTCGCGCCAAGGTCAGCTCGTTTCAGCGCGCAGGCGTCAACACGCTGATGTCGAAGGGCAAGATCAACGGCCACTACGTCAACTCGATCCTCGCCAAGCGCGAGGTCCAGACGATCGGCTACGACGAAGCGATCATGCTCGATGCGCAAGGCTACGTCTCCGAAGCATCCGGTGAGAACATCTTCGTGATCCGTGATGGCGAGGTAGCGACCCCGCCGATGGGCGTGTCGATTCTAGGCGGCATCACCCGCAATTCGGTGATGCGCGTCATGCAGGACATGGGCATCACGGTCCACGAGCGGCTGATCTCGCGCGATGAGCTTTACATCGCCGACGAGGTCTTCATGGTCGGCACCGCGGCAGAGGTCACCCCCGTGCGCGAGCTAGACGACCGCACCATCGGCATAGGGTCGCGAGGACCGATTACGGAGAAGGTGCAGAACGCCTACTTCGACGCGGTGCGCGGCGTGAAGCTTCCGGACGAAAGCTGGCTGGCCATCGTCTAGCGCGCCTAGCCGCGGGCCGCGCTCAGTCCTCGATCACGCTCTTGTGAATGATGATGCGGCGGCAATGCGGGCACTGGTGCAGCTCGTTTGCTCGCTGTAGCTCGATCGTGAGTTGCGGCGGCAAGGCCATGCGACAAGCGGTACAACTGCCATCGTTGATGACGATGACGGCGTTGGTGAGTCCCGCCTTGAGGCGCTCGTAGCGTTTGATGATGGCGCTCGGGACCTTGGCGTCGAGCTCGTCGCGACCAGCGAGCAGCACATGGCGCTGCTCCTCGAGCTCCACGATACGAGTCGTGGAGGACTCTTCCTCCGACCTCAGAACGCCCTTGGCTGCTTCGAAGTCGTTTTCGCGCTCGGCCAGTGAAGCAGTCTTGGCGTCGATCGCCTGACCGATCCGGCCGAGCTCCTCTTCCCGCTCTTTGATGCCCCGGCGATTGGCTTCGACCTCTCGCTCAGCTGCGTCAGCCTCTCGAATGCTCGATGCTTGCGCGGCCTTTTTGCGAGCCCGCTGCAGGCCTTCGTTCCGGTCCTTGAGCTCTCCGGTTTGTCTTGCCTTGAGCTCTTCGGCTTCCGCGAGCTGCTGGCGCTCTTGCGCGAGCATGGTCTCGAGCGTTTGCACGTTGTTCCGTAACTCTTCTAAGCGCTGCGGAATCTCTTTGAGCTCGGCATCGATGTGACGCGCCGAATCATCCATTTCAGCAAGTCTAGCCAGCGCTAACAGCTTTTCGCGCAAGGATCTCCTCCATGGTCTGTCAAAGCTGGCGGGGCTGTAGCTCGGCTTGCAGGCACGTGCAACGTGCCGTGGCCCCGTAAAGCCGGCGTTGTCGCGTCGTCCGCTGGGCTCGAGCAAAACCCCTCGGGGTTTTGCTCGGTAGGCCCACCTGGACTCGAACCAGGAACAACCCGGTTATGAGCCGGGGGCTCTAACCAATTGAGCTATGGGCCCTCGGAGCCACTTCTAGCCTGATCGGGCCCCAAGTGCGAATGAACG
>Ga0114931_10001017_pt1 | contig 35478 bp, 58 predicted proteins | sample 2SBtaG_FD_89579 | JGI IMG/M metagenome (GOLD analysis project Ga0114931, IMG submission 89579) | Deep subsurface microbial communities from Kolumbo volcano to uncover new lineages of life (NeLLi) - 2SBTROV14_V59a metaG | ecosystem: Environmental > Aquatic > Marine > Volcanic | place: Kolumbo... | reverse complement strand
GTCGCACCGTTTGACACGAAATCGTCCGGCGGTTTCGGGCCTACCAACGTCGAGAACGACGGTAGAAACGATAGATCGGCGTTGCGGTATTGATGATCTGGCATGGTTCCACGTCCAGTTCGCACACGTGTATGTGTGTGTCGGTCAAACGACATCCAGGTCATAGCCTGGGGAACCGGGTGGAGCTACGGTCAGAAACCGCATGAGCACTCCACAGGACGGTGGGCACGTCGCGAACGTGCCGTCGGGACCACTGGTGATTATGGCGACAATCGCGAGATAGTGCAAGTCAATCCGTCGCCTGGCGGATCTCGACGAAGATCCGACCATCTGGCGGCTCACGACCAAACTCGCGTATTTCTAGGTGTTTAACCTGCGAATCGTCATCCCAGATGCCAGCGTGTGTGATCGCATCGAGCAGAGATTTCAGCAAATTGTCGAGGTCACGACGCCGGCGATCCGGCATCCATACCCCGATTCTGACGTGCAATCGTCCATGTATCGGCGGGTTATTGCTCGCACACATGGTCCGGATAGTGTCACGATAAACGCGACCCTCGGCACTGATCAGGACGCGTGGCGACTGTCGAATGACAACACTCCGCCAGTAGTGATTCAGAGAAGGCGGCCACGGCAACTCCGCCGCGAACAATAGCGATCCGTCATCTGCCATCTAATCGGCCTCCACCCATTTACGTCGTCGTCCGTCGTGTACTCGTCGCACTCGGATCGCCTCCGCCGGCGGATTTGCGATGGCACGCCGGGCGGCATCCACGCGTTTGCTCCACGTCCGTTGGATCTCGCGACACGCCTGAGCGATCTGCTCGGCGGATGGTTCATAGCTGGCTTGCACGGTGCCACATTTTTGACATCGTTTTTCGTCGTCTGGTCGTAGCTGGTAGCAGTGTGTGCAACGGAGCATGGAGTTACTCTCCAGTTGATCGTGAATATCGGCGTTTAGAGATTTCGGCAGCAATGCGGTCCTGTATTTCGCGTTCATGGAGATAGTACTTCTCCAACTTCTCTATCTCGACCGCATGGTCGTGTTGCATCTGCTCTATCCTGCTCTCTAACTCATCGCATTTACAGGCAAGAACCTTGGCGGCATGCATCGCAGTGATCCATCTGACATTAGGATCACCTGAGCACTCCGTGGCATTAGCGATCTGCTTGGCTCGTTCAGCGTCCATTACGTGTGCTCCTTCAGTAGCCGGGGAATTCATTCGGATCATTGAATCTGGTGCGCTGTCCGTCCCATTCGAGCATGATCTTGCCGGTGCGATAATGCCTATGTTTTGCCACAAGCAACTCAGTCTCGGTTGCTTCGGATGACTTCTTATGGATAAATAGAACCGCGTCGGAGTCCATCTCGATGCTGCCGGACTCGCGCAGGTGTGATAGTCGCGGTCGGTCCATCTTGTCGCTTTCGCGATTTAACTGTGCCAAGGACAACACCACAATATCGAGCTCTTTCGCCAACGCCTTCAGTGAACGCATGATCTCGCCGATTTGCTCGGACCGGTTGACTCGCTTGTCGGTCGGTTCGACGTATTGAACATAATCGACCACAATCAATCGCAGCTTTCGCTTGGCGTGCTCACGTCGTGCCGTGGCGCGGATTTGTCCGACCATGGCGCGCGGCGGACTCCACACAACCAGAGGATCGTCGGCAATGTCCGATTGTGCCTTGCAAAGTCGTGATAGTTCACTCACGTCGGGTTGGCTTGCGCGAAGACGGCGTGAATCCACGTCGGCGTTGCCGCATAAGATCCGAGAAACCAGTTCCTGGTCTTTCATTTCAAGGGAGACGAATAGCACGCCACGGCCACGGCTCGCGTTGTAAGCTGCAACTTGCATTGCCAAGGCGGTCTTACCCATGCCGGTTCTCGCCGCAACAGTGACCAGTTCGCCACCCATCCAGCCGCCAACAGTCTGGTCCAGCCGTTGGATGCCGGTCATCAGGATCGGTCGGTTCTCGGCCGGCTTGGCAAGATCCATAAGCCACTCGCCGGCCACTTCGCCGATCAAGCGTGCCTCGGTGGACCCCGCGCTCCCAATGTCGTTCTGTTGAGCATCGAGCCACTTCGTGATCGCCTCGGGATCGGCGCCGTCGTCGGTGGTCTTGGCGATCAACGCATGACCAAGAGCCTCAAGGCGCCGCAGTTCGGCCCCTCGACGCACCAGCTTCGCGTAATGGGGCGCATTGCTGGCAACGGCGTCCATAGCCAACCTTGCAACGAACGCCGCGGTACTGACGGTCTTGGGAACGTGTTGGTGCCGCAGCTCGGCCGCCAATACCTTGGGATCGCCAACCGGGACGCCGGCCTCCCGAGCGATTGCCAGAGCCTCGAAGAAGTGCCCGAAGTCTGGATTCGCAAAATCGATGCCGTTTAGATCCGCAGCAAGCTGGTCAATGTTTGTCGGGTCCAGAATGAGCGAACCGAGTAGACCGCGTTCAATATCTGCCGTCGCTTCCATCAGTTCAGCCCTTCGAGAATCGGATAATCTGTTTCAGCCTGACCGTTGCCATTCTGTTTGGCTCGGATCTTCCAGGTCCGCACCGCCGCACGCCAGCTTTTCATTTTTTGCCGACCGGCCATCCAGCCGCGGGTCTCGTAGTAGGCCACGAAATGTTCGCCGTCGAGTTCGAAGCCAATTGTCTTTCCGTAGTCGGATACCTCTGTGGGGGTGGGTGGCGTGAAACGCCGTCTCCCTCTTACTTCTTTACCCTTCTTGGTCTTCTTGTTGTGTGTAGCCGATGGTGTATTCGATGGTGTATTCGATGGTGTATTCGATGGTGTATTCGATGGTGTGTCACTGGGTGCTACATTGTCCGGGGGGACATAGGGGGTGACAATTTGGTACTTTTCCCAGTTTAGAATCGTCACCATGGTGTACTTTTGGGTGGGGTCAGTGACGATACAATCCAGATCAGCAAGCAGTGTTAGCTTCCGCCGCAGCGTATTGTTTGACATGTGAAGATCCTGAGCCGCCAGCCGCGTCCGGATTGCCACTTGGCCCGGTTTGACATGCACAACCACAGGATTACGACCTACCTTCAGTAACGCTTTGTGGTCCTTGTGTGACGCCCTGAGAAGCAGCCAGCAAAACACCTGCCATGCCAACGCATCTTGAAACACCGGCGACACAATCGATTGTCGCCACAGTTTCACATAGCCAGCGTCAGTCATCGATGCTCCCTCCGTGCGTGCGGCAGCACCAGCTCCCTCGCAAGTCGCCACGCCCCATCGGGATCGTACTTGCGGGTCGGATCAGCCAGATACAAATCCAAGATTTCAAATTGCTGTTCGAACGTGCCGGGTTGGTCTGGTGATGGCCATTCCCACGGTTGCGGACATGACTGGACGGGTCGTTCCATCAGTATGCCACCTCACTCACGCTGTCCGCACAACATAAAACCATTTAATCTCAACACCATCGGTCACTTTGCATCGTCGAGCACCGTAACTTCCGATTCGCTCGCGTGCAAATGTCCGTCGCCGTCGATGCTGTATTGCCAGCCATCGAAAAGCACGGGTCGCCCGCCCATCACGTTTTTTATCTGCCTGGCCAGCTCAATATCCGCATTCAAGCTGGCGGTCTCAAGTGACTTGATTGTTTTGCGACGGTTCCTGAGATCATCATTCAGTTTGACCCGCCGCTTAATCGCCTCAATAACCTTCTGTTTATGATTCATCGTGATCGTCCTTTCCTCTTGCGTTTTCGTGTCCGTTTCAACCGTGTCACAATCAATATCTTGGGCACTGCTGGCCACGTCTCACGCTGCTCCATTCGCTCTTCGATTGAGGCGCAACCGTATGGCCAGCGACGCCAAGACGGTCGGTACGTCGATCGGCTACCCATCGCTAGCACCCTTGGAATCAAGCAGTTCGCCACGCACGTCGCCGCCGTCGCTCATTGCGCCGTTCCTCCCGTTGCAGCCGCCATGATGGATCGTAGTTGCTATATGATCCGCCCTCGTCCGGTGCATCGTCGAACTGGCATTGGCACACCTCGCACCAATAGATCGTGTCGTCACGTTGTCGGGGCTGTGAGCGGCCGCAGCCTGGGCAGCTGACAATGCGTTGCTTGCCCATCACGCCGCCCCCACGTCTAATCCCGGCAAGTACAACTGCCGCAGCTCGTCCCGCTCAAGTAACTGCCGAGCCTGCTGGACCTCGATGGCATGCTCACCGTGGCGACGGGCCACACTGTCGAACCAGCCGAATTCGTGATCATGCTCGCGTAGCCGCAAACACGGCCGCTCGATGTCATCACGCTTGACGCCTTCGTCCGCCACTTTGAGTTCCAGGTGTGTCAGCTCGTGGTCGATGATCGCGGCCAATTGCTCATCCGACCATTCATCGATGCGATCGCCATCGAGCATGATCTCCACGTCACTACGGCCCGCCACGCGATCGCGCAGATTGATGATCCGCACTTGTGCGGCGCACGTCGTGCCATGCCGCTTGATAGCCGGGCCGACCAGGTCGCCATCCGCGTCTTTCGGCCCGTAGGCCAGTAGCACGTCCGTAGTGAGTGCCGCGTCCCGCAAATGGCCGTGGTACGTTTCCATGGTCGTTGCGACCACATCCAGCACGTCCTGACCGGCACGTTCATAAGTTGTCATTGGTTCTTCCTTTCCTGTTGCGCGAAGTTCCTCAACTCACCACGCGCCACGCTTACCTCGCGCGGCGCCATAATCCCGATCCGCACTCGGGTGCCATGGATCTGCACAACCTGGATCTCCACGTCCGTGCCGATCCGAATCGTCTGTTTTGCCTGTCGTGTCAGTACTAACATCCTGTCATTCTCCGTTGTAAGACCGGTCCGGGCCGCAGCTCCGAGCTACGACCCGTTCCGGCGTGCATCATGCTGGCCGCTCCGTGCGGCCCTCGCCGGTTACGACTCCTATTCCTTTACTTCCGCCACGGCGATCCATATGCAACGCATCTACCCGCGTGCTTGCGGCAGTACCATACCGAGACCCATACCGGCCGCTCGCCGTAATCGTCATCCGCATCAAACCTCACGCCAGGACATGCCACTCTGTGCGTGCCATCGCGACCACACAGCCCAACCCGGCACGTCATCGGCCCGATCAGTCGGCGCTCGATGATTCGCGGCATTCGTTTCTCGCGACGTTTGGTGGCCGGTTCCTTGCATTGCGTGCCGGTCATTGTTCAATTTCCGCGGATAGGCCCGGCCCAACGACGTAGGTGCCATCCTCACGTCGCGTGAAATGCTGCTTACTGCGGCCCAGCGTCATCGCGACCGCGTGACGCTTCCATCCAAGACGATCGGCGATCGCGTCCTTCGTCAGTGCGCCGTTGGCAAGTATGCACCTGGCGACCTCGATCGCCTTGGCAGTCGGCCTGGCCTGGCCGGTGCGACTTGGTGCCGGACGTTGCTTGATAGGACGTGTTGCCGCGGTTGTGGGCTGCGGCGTCGGTTCCGGACGTGCGTTGTTTCCAGCCAACGCGGCCTGTACGGCTGTGGCGACCGCCAATTGTCGTGCAAGGTCGACGATCAATTCGTCAATCGCCTCCGCCTGATCCGGGTGCACATTACAGATAGCGTCAATCATTCCAGACGCGTCATGCTGAGTCGTCTTTGCCATGCTTGCCTCCATGAATGCGGCCGTCAGCGTCCTACGTCTGGCCGCATCGCTTGATCGGATCTTACGTCCTGTAAGATCCTTCACTGGATATTTCGTTAACTCGTCACGTCGTGCAATGCCCCTCGTGGTCCATCTTGCTACGCCGCCTACCAACCGCACCCAGTACGCCATAGTCCATAAGCAGATCCACGATCGCCTCGTAACTGTCGGCAGTGATGACTGGGTCACCTGGTCCGCCGACGCGGCAGTACCATTGGCCGTAGTCACCGCGCATGATCGCGAGCATGCCAATGCACGCGGCCGCTTGCTCGATCAGCTCGGCCATGGACTGTTTGACCGCGGCATCAAGGTCAGGGTATTCGAAGTTCGGCATGCTCAGTCCTCCAGTGTGTAGACGCTAAGTCCGCCAGGTCCCCGCACGCACGCAATTCGGTATCCGGCGGCGCGTAAATCCGAAGTCCGTGAAGTGTATTTCAGACTGATTTCCGCCAGTTCTCGATTCGTCGCCGGGCCACGTTGCAACCGCGCGAGTATCGCCGCGTTCTGCCCGGTGAGTCTCGGCACATCGGCCGCGACAATATGCGAGTCGGTGGGTGGCGGTGTTCGCTCGGCATGATCCCAGACGTCGAAGAAGTGTTGCTGACTTGAGGCGGTCCGTGCGGTCATCCGTGGTGCTCCTGTTCTTCGTGCGTCACTCATCGGCACTCGCCCTGCTTCGTTGAGTGTCCGCGTCGCGTGCACGCGGCATATCAAGTATGCACGCTCAATCGACGTTAGCTCGTCCGCCACGACTCGCACGTATCGCGTCTTTTCGCAAATTGCAGAGTCGATCCAGCTCGACGAGGTCGTCGTCCGCCGCACCGACGCTGATAAGCAGTTGTGCGGCACGCTCGCGGTACTCGTCCACCTCCTTGATCATTGATCGCTCTTGGAGCGTCGACTCGATCGTCAACCAGACACCCTCGGGCGTTTCGCTTTGCTTGACTGGCGGACTTGGCTCGATGGTTATCGCTGGCGGCGTCTCCGGCATATCCTGTGACTCTTCGCTCTCGATCCAATCACTACCAGTAAGGCGGCGATAGATCCGGGCGAATAGCTTGCGGTACGCCTTGCCCAGAATGGCGTCCACCCCCATGCCCGAGTTCACACGCACCGCAATGCGATTGTCGCCTTCGTCCGTCTTTGTGCACTCGATGCTGTCGGCGTGCCCCATGTATTTCCACGCCGCCCGCATCGGCACCAGCGCGCCAACGCCGCTTTTCGACAGCTCCGGCACGCCTTCGACCACCCGAAGTTCACTGACTAACCCGCGCACCATTCGCTCGAAATACGCCTTTGTGAGATAGCATTTGCCGGCAATGATATTGATCTCATTACCCACCACGTTTGCCCCCCTTAACATCCCTTCAATGAGGCAATCTCGAATTACCGCTGGTGGGTAGCTCTTGTTTTTGGCGTCCATGTCGGTCCGGTAACCGAGGTCGGTCCCGGCTAGTGCGGTGAGTTGCGCCAGTACGTCGCCAGATATGAGCTTTCGCAATTCGTTCATGCCTCGCGCCAGCGCGACGGCACGCTGTGTGCCACGCAGGTCACCGAGTGCCACGAGGCTGCTTTCATCGGCGATCTTGTCGATCGCCACTAATGCCCTAGTGATGTCATTAGATCCCATGTTTGTCCTTCCATGCTATTAGGTCAGCTTTAGTGACCAGGGCACATCGTCCCGGCCCATTTCTGCAATGCCCGTCCTTTTCCGGACCCTCGTCGCAACAGCAGCCGTCACGCCTGACACGCTGTTGCCGCTCATGCTCATAGAATCGAGTGAGTGCACACATCTCGATATTCGTGATTGGTCGACCATCAACCATCATGCCTCTTTGGTAGCGTGAATCGACGTGACGCCCAAAAGCTACCCAGCCCTCATCGGTCAGATCGCCATAGCGTTCCGGTGGCAGTGAGTTGATGTTCGTCATTGGCTCCGCTCGCGAATCATCCGCGTGACCGCCCACGCGTCGTACCATGTGAAACTCAAGTCCGGATTGACGGCGAAACGACCGAGCTGCCGCTGTATTGTCACACGATGGACCGGATCAAACGCGAAGACGTAATGCTCGCCGCATTTGCTCAGCACCAGTACCCATCGTTTTTTGTCCGATGTTGCAATGGTCACCCTGTACGGTCCTCACTGGCTAAGTACTCTTCGACCGTCCGCGCCCGCCGCTGGTTGTTGTGCGCGCGACATTCGATCACCCCGTTTGCTATGGTTAAGTCGCCGCCACCATGAGCTTTCGCGATGACGTGACCAGCCTCGACTTCGTCGCTGCACGGCCCCTTGTTACGGTGCTTCCAAAAACATTCCCATTGGTTGTGTGCCGCTGCGATCTGCCATGCATGGGCACGTCCTTTACCACGTTTTCGTACCCGAACTGACGCTTGGACCACTTCCTCGATCGTGAACGGAAAAAAGCTATCGCCAAACAAATGTACCCATGCGACAAATACATTGACGGCCAGGTTGGTTCGTTGGCTGTCTGTAATTGGATCGCCAGCGAATGCAGCGCGATTGATAGCCAGCTCAAGACGTAATTCCGCAAACTTCATGTCGATGCCACCGTGAGTCTCTTGTGCGCGATGTCAATAAACGCCTCTGATTGATCGATGCCGATGTAACGGCGATCAAGTTCAATGCAGGCCACACCAGTGGTTCCCGAACCGTTGAATGGATCGACCACTAGATCACCAGGCTCGGACGCACAACCCACAATTGCCCGCACCAATTCGACCGGAATCTGAGTTGGCACGCCCGGGATCCGCTCCTCGCACGTGCCAGTTAACCGTGGGATTTGCCACACGTTGTCCCAGACCTTGCCGCCACCACATGCTCGCTTGTCGTTGTATTTCGTCTGGCGGTCAGATGGCCTGGTCACGGCCGATGCGTTAAATACGAACTTCTTGGGGTCGCGAACACAGTAGAGAATATGCCGAGACGTGCGGTTGAAGTTGTTCGCGCAGTTGACGCCAAACGTCTCGTACCACTTGATCCATGATCGAATATAAAAACCAAGTTTCTTCAACTCGCAGACGTACTCAGCGGCGTATTCATCGCCTATCATCACCCACAATGAACCGTCGTCCGAAAGCACTTCTTCGCATTTGGCGAGCCACTGAGAAACCCACTTCATGTACGTTGCATCGTCGAGATTGTCGGCTTTTACGCCACTGCCGTAATCGACTCCAATGTTGTATGGCGGATCGGCGAATATGAGCCGCGCCGGGGCATGGTGATCGAGCACCGATTGCAATCCATCCAATACCTCGCTGCAAATGAGCAACCACGTCGGCTCGTCGGTCATCATCTGCTTGGCGGCTTTGGCCTTGTCGGCTAACTCCTTGGCCTTCTGTCGCTGCCGCATCTGGTTGTAGGCAGCGTTAGTCTTGAGCTTTCCTTGTTCCATTTGATCGAAGAGGTCGGGAGCGTTTTCCTTGACGGCCTTTGTTCGCTCAATCGAGGCGACCGATGTTTTAGAGATATTGGCGACTTTGGCTGCAGTCTTGCGCTGCTTGGGGGAAACTTTAGCATCACATGAGGCTAAAGTTTTCTTCTTTCCACGACCGCCAGATTTCTGCCCTTGACGCTTTCGCTTCGCCGCGTCTTTCTGTAGTGACTCGATCATTTCCGTCATCTTGACGGCTGCCGCGTTTCGTTATGCTGGCGTCAAATGCCGCCGCGATTCATTCAACGACCAGACCAAGTCGATGATCTTCTTCTCGTCCGTCTCGTCGCATGTTTCGTATCGGGGTTCTTCGCCAGCCAAAACACATGCAGTCTGCCGATTGCGTCCGTCAATAATTCGGCCATCTTTGTGGAGCAAGATCGGCACGCGCAGTCCATTCGCTCGGATGTTATCCGCGAGCTGCTGGATCGCGTCATCGTCCATCATCGGGAAAATCATCGAGGCGGGATGGTATTTGCGTGCAGAAACGCGATTAGATGTAGCCACGCTACTACCTCCGTGCCCGGTGCTTCCATGCACGGATCGACCGTGACGCGCCGGGCGTGATCAGGGTGTGTTAGCAGTTGCTAATTGGCATGACGCAAAAAAAAGGCCGATGCCAATGACATCGACCAGTTTAGCAACTGCTAACATCCTGTCAAGCGGTCTTTGCGAACTTTCTGATTAATTCCGAAGGTTCCGTTTTCAATGCAGCAGCGAATGACTCCAGGCTATCTAGGCCGGGCCTGCGGTGACCGTTGAGAATCTGTGAGACATATGACGGCTCGACGCCGAGACGATCAGCCAATTCGCTCTGACTAATGCCGAGTTGTGCCATCTTTTCGCGGACGTTTTGGCAAAAGACGTCGTACAGAATTCGTGACATTGTTTTCATACCCCGCAGTTTAGCAGTTGCTAATCGCTTGTCAACGGACAATAATGGATGCAGCGCGGGCCTCGCGGTTACCGCCACTTGCCACGATTGCAGTGCGGGTGAGAGGAGTCGACAGAATATTTGCTATCCCGGATGTGTGAGCTATGGTTGTGAAACCACGCTCATGGGCAGATGGAGCATGTGGACCGTCGGAGACGTGGATACCACGGATGGCGTTATTACGCCATTATAATCTGCGTACCAATGCATTGCTCGAATAGTCTCCGCAAGGTGATGGAAGAGGATTATTTCCGGTTGTCAGTCACGATCCGCAGTCCGAAGACACGTCTGCAATACGGTCTGGCGATGAATGAATTCGCCGCCGTATTGGGTCGCGAACCTGTAATAGGCGATCTTACGGACGACAACATCGCGGCCCTGATGCACGAAATGATCGACCGTGGCCTGGCGCCGAAAACGGTCAATGAACGTCGCGGCCGCATTCACTCGCTCTGGACCTGGCTGGTCCGCCGGGGAGTCGTCCATCATCTGCCCACCACGCCGCGTGTGGACGAGCCTGTCCGGATACCGATGGCGTGGACACGCCACGAACTCAATCGTCTTTACGCGTCCTGTGCTGCCCAGAGCGGGACGATAGCAGGCATCCCCGCCGGTCAGTGGTGGATGTCCCTGCACCTGGTCTGCTGGGACACTGGGGAGCGGATTGGTGCCCTGTGGCAATTGACGTGGGATTGCGTTGACCTGATCGACCGGTGGGTTAAGATTCCGGCCGAATTGCGGAAGGCAAAGCATGCGGACATGACCTACCGAATCTCACGCGAGGCCGTCAAGTTGTTGCGGTCGATCCGCACGCCAGATCGCAGGCTGATTTGGCCCTGGCCATATTCTCGGGCGTACATATGGACCCGGTACGCCAAAATCCTCAAGCAGGCGGGACTGCCTACCGATCGCCGCAGCAAATTCCACCGCATGAGACGCTCAGTCGCCAGCCACTACGAGGCTGCTGGCGGCAATGCTACGGCCCTGCTCGGTCACACCAGCCGCCGGGTGACCGAATCCTACCTGGACCCGCGGATCGTCAAGACGACGCAGCCATGCGATGTGTTATTCCGGTTGTCGGAGCCGAGCGAGGACGACAAGTAGATCGGCTGCCGACAAAAAAACCGCGGCGTGTGCTGCGGTGATGGTTGTCATTGCGATTTTGTCGGTGGTCTACCCGGCTCCCGCGGCAACTGCGAGAACCGGTCAAGCTCTTTGGCCGCGATTACCCACGTCTTGCCAACCAGGGTGGCTCGAATTCGCCCCTGGCTGCACAGGAGCCGCACCCGTGATGGGTGCAGGTTGAGGCGACACGCGGCGTCAGCGACGCTGATAAGATGTGAACTCAATTCATGCTCCTTACGCTGTGTGATCTGGCGCCGGTATTTTGGCCCAGTGGCTAGGCCGGCACTCGCGACCCTCGATCATGTACCAGTGTCCATCTTCGCAATATCCCAGCCACACAGGCTCATTGTCACCAGGAACGTAGATCAAGACGGTCGTTACACCGTCCGGTAGCCGATCGCGGACTGATATCCAGTTCATTACTCGTGCTCCCAATAAGGGCGTCTGCCCCGCCGCCTCACGGCCGAGCGGTTGGCAACCGGACGGGGCAGACGATTGAGTGACTACTCGGTTAACTCGTCGACCAACTTCGTCAGCTCTTCTGGGATCTCCTCCGTGCTGTCGTCGTCAAAATATCCGTTGGCACTGAGCCAACGAACGGCTTCCTCATTGCTGAGCCACTCGGCGTACTCGCGACGACATTGATACTGCGAATCGTGGACAACATAATACCGGCCCCGCCGCGACCGGTACAACGTCTCATGATCCCACTGGCAACCGGTCGCACAACTGATATGGTTGTTTCCGTCCCACTCCGTTTCCTCCTTCCACTGTTTGCTTGATTTGCTCGTGTCGACAATCGTCCCGTCCGACATGTTGTAACGCGTCATTTTCCACTCCTGCCCACCATGGGGCATTTGAGGTTTACCGGCTTGGTCGATTCCACCCCCAGCAGATGCGCCGGCGTTACGGCCGCTGGGGGAAGATTGGTTGCTTACTCGCTCTCTGTTTTGCTCTCGGCTTCAGCGTCCTGCATTGGCGTGTTCTCGCAGCGATTCATCGAGTCGCCGCGCGATCTCCGGTTCCAGCTCATCCATGGTCAGGTTGTCCACGACGAACGGGTTTGGCTCGTCTCCGTTCTCGATGTCGTAGATTACCCCCATGGCCAGCTCGTTGGCCTGCTTGACCCCCAGCTCTCGTGCCTTCGCGATCATCGCATCGGACACCTGGTCGCATAGATCACAGAGCCACGGAGCAGGATTTCGCTCGTGCGTGGCGACGAATCTCGTTGCAAATCCGTATCGGTCGCCACAAATTACCACGCCAGCGCTGTCGTGCGTGCCGCCATGCCACGCGCAATACGCTGCCGAGGTGACGTAGTCGACGCGCGGGTCGTCGCGAATGACCGCGATTCCCGCATCGACGATATCCTCGGCATATTCACTGAGGTTGGCACCAGTCCGCAGAAAATACCCGTTGAGTGTTTCGACGTTCGAGCAAACATAGATCGTTGTCGTCGTTTCCATCATCAATCTCCTTTGCCAAAGGAACCCTGAACTGAACTCATAACTCAATCACTACACATAGTATATCGGCACCGCGATAATATGTCAAGTAGAACATCGAAATAATTTGGGATTTTTTTGCACGGCGTCGACCGTCCTGCTAGACTGGCTGCCGGGAGGATTACACTATGTCAGATCCCGCAATACAACGACTCGCCAGGCAGGTCAGAGCGCTCCGCGGTCGTCTCAACTGGCTCGCTGTTGGGGTAGTGATCGCCATCGCGTTACAATCGGTAACGCTCGGACTGTGGGTCGCCTACGAGGTGCGAATGCATCGCGCTCGCCAATCCGTCCAAGAAATTGCCAACGATATGCAGCGCGCAGTACAGCAACTCCACAACTACCGCACGTCCGGCGGCCGGTAGCCGAATCGCTCGACATCGATGTGACACTGCTCGCCGACCAGATCCACCATCCAGGCCATCCACGGTATCTCGACGTCAGTCACACCAGCGTTCTCGCGTTTTACCTCGACCTTTGCACCAAGCAACACACCCAGCACCCGAAATGGATGCTCGTCGTATCGCAGTATCGTCGTATACGCGTCGGCATAGCTGGCCGTGAATCCCCCAGCATGTGACAGGCGAAATGTGTCTCGGCCGACAGTCTGCAATAAGAATTGCGAGAATGACAGTCGCGACCATGCGAGCACATTGTCCAGCGCATGTGGCTGCCAGAAACTCGTATCGCGATCCTGCGCGACTCGGCGAGCCATACGGTAAATACTCGCATACACGTCCCACGGGTTGCGAGTAATAGTGACCAGATCATGTCCAGGATAATGAGCACGGGCCGTGGCTGCCCGCATATGCTGCTCTGCGACCCCGTGCGACCGCACTATCGCATCAGGCACGATCTGCCGAATGGCAAAATTGAGACTCGTGCCACCAGTACGCGGCGAGTGAATGAAGATCAGACCCTGGCTCGGGAATATGATCATGGCTGTATGCTGAAATAATTTTGCTGCGGTGCGGCGTTTGCAAACCATTGTGTTGATTGTGGTGATACCAAACCGACATCCACTCCCGGCAATTGCAATAGCGGATCTTGTAGCACGTCCAAATATTCCGAGTAATCCGGGTGATGCGGATTCTGAATATTGCGATCGTGCCATTGTTCCGGCGTGATGTGCTGCCATGGTGCGATCGGCGTGTACTGCACCGCAGTAGCCCCATACTCGATGCACATCTCGGCGAAAGCCGGCATCTCGCGAAAATTGCGAGCCTGCACGACGAAATTGCACTGCCAAATCTCCAGTTGCTTGCTGGCGACAATCTCGTGGCACTTTGCCAGGCATGCCATGAGCTGCGGCCATTTCGCTGGTTGCCGCACCCATTCGTATGTCTCTTTCGTTGCCGCATCGATCGAGGTTAATAGGACGGTAACTTTTCGCTGGATACTGTCCCAGTACCGTGGCAATAGCACGCCATTAGTCCAGATAATCAGATCCTCCGGCCCTTCTGACTGCATGAACGCCCGATGTTCGGCATTCGCGAACGGGTCACCGCTCACGTTGAGTGCGACTGTTGGGAGCCGACCGTCAAACCCATCGCATATCTCCGCGACGCTCGGGCCTTGCGTGGTTTGCTCCCGCACGATATGTGTCCGACAGCTCGGACACCGCAAGTTGCACGTCATGTTATCCCCAAATCCAACCGTCACCGGCGGCCTCTCCATAATGGCCTTGTCGTCGGCACGAGGTCCATCACGGTCCTGGACCCGATAACGGTTTGGGCACTTCTGACAGAACCGCCAATCCTGATCAAGCACCGCCTGTCGCAGCTCCACTAGCGTCGGATGGTTCCATGTCTGCCATGGGTCGGCATTGTGCTCGTAAACAAATCGGGTGCCATCGAGCCAGCCTGGGCAACAGGTGGCATATCGACGTGATTCCTTATTGAGATGATCGAATGGTATCGGACAGAACCTAATGTGCTTACTCACCTGAGGATTCCTTCCTGCGGACACAACACCCTCATACCGCGTTTACGCATCTCGCCCGATAAATACGGACACGACTCCACGTAGATGTCCGCCGACACGTCCCGCATCATTTCAACCTTCCAATCCGCCTGCGAGTACAGATTGCGGTCCGCAGTTTGGCCCGGCCACATAATCAACCTGTCGTACCTCGCTCCATATCGATTGAGCCACGCCACAGTCGCCGCTCTCGCACTCTCGGGTCGTGCGGTAATGATTGCTGCACACGGTACGTTACGTGGCACATACTGCGGCTCTCCGGTAACGTCACGGCATATGATGCCATCCATATCCAATGCCGCAGAACGCATAAAGACCCCATTGAAAAAGTTCCACTCGAACAAATGCGGTGCGGGTACTTCTTTGGCATAGATGTCGACCAGGTGCTTGCTTCGTGGTAGCACGTAGATGGCCAACTTGCACCACTGATCAATTGGCAGCGTACTTGCCAGCTTTCGCACCCGATGCCCGATCCCCACGGAGTCCTCAACCAGCAGCGTACGGCCCTGCCGCTCTGACGTATTGTTCATTCGGTCACCCGCGTCCATCGCCACCAATTGTCCGTCACGGATGCCATAAAGTGGCACATGGAGATGCGTTGCCAAGATCGCCGCAGGTATCATCCCGCTACGCGGTACGCCGACCACCCGTGATATGTCTTGTGGGATGAGTGGGTAGAGCATCTGCGTGTCCGCAACGAGCTGCGATGTAGTGTACCATTGCTTAGTGCATGACCCAGCCCACCCTCGTGGCAAACCAGCCTTCTCATCTGGCGTCCCAGCCGGACAGACCGCGTGGCATCGCTCTGGTGGATGCGGCGACTGAATGATGCGTCCACAACGTGTGCACGTTCTTTCATTTGGCCCGGTGATTTCAAATGTACACTCGCTCATGCTGGTGTAATCGTCACAGTGGAAGGAAATGAGCAAGCCGTGCCCTGTTGCGTACGATTTAACGTCCTTGCCACGCTACAGTCAAACGGACTCGCCAACGATAACGTATAGATCGCATCCGCCAGACCGACCGAACCAATTTCAAATTGCCAGCCACCGCTCAATGTCGCGAATATCTTCAGATACCATGATCGCGAACTCGGTGGATTATAGACTCCACATTGCTGAGTAAATATCGGCGTAGAATAGTCCCAAACACACGGGTCCGCCGCGGTCTTCGTCAGCACGTACGTACCATCGAGTGTCGAACATGCATCGCAATAGCTGTCGGTTACACCGGAGATGGTAACCGAGATTGTTTCTGGTGTGGTCCCGCTTGTGCAAAAACTGCACGCCGTAGCTCCGCAACAGTTGCAACCTGGATTATTCTTTTTGAACCCACCGCCCATGTGGCACCTCCGAAGTTATGTGCAATCTTCGAAGTCCACGACGTATTTGCCGGTCACCCACTCGCGTTTGATCTGGATGAATTTGTTCGCACCAACCGCTGTCGCTGACAAATTGTAGGCCGTGACGGTACGTGACGTGGATATTAGCGCGCCGGTATTGTCGATCCCCTTCAGCGTCACCGTGGCACTACCAGGCGTGGCGCCAGCTAATGCGGGAACACCACCGGCCCCGGTAACCGCGATATAGACACCGGAGTCCGCGTCGCCAATGCCAGCGACGAACCGCCGCAGCGTCGCACGCATGTCACGTACTTCATGCTCCAGCCGATTGTGATCAGCCTTCAACTTGGCTAGCGCCTTGGTATCAAAAATAGTAACGCGTCTCATAGCACTCACACGCCACTCATAAATATCGGAATGGCCAATTTTGTAAAATCGGCATCGTCACTATTGATCTTCCACTCGAACCATACGCCATTCTTGAGATCATCGCCCGTGGCTGGTTGGCCGGCACCGTCTAATAGAATCGCCTCGGATACACGGCGGCCATCAACATCAAGGATTGGTGCCGCATGTGCAACTCCATCCTTGAGGTCCAGAGCCGACACAGTACCGCCTCGGCCGTCTGGGTCGCCAGCTCCAGCGAGACGTGAATTACCACGATCCAGCACATACTCCAGCCACCCATCGACCGGATCCTCGAAATTGGCAGCTCGGTGGCGATAACGAAACTCGTAATCGATCGTGTAATAGACCAGATCACGCCACCAACCAACGTCCGCTGCCACGGACGTACACTTCAGCGTGAATGCTTCGAATTTGTCATTCTTTAGGCCATAGTATTTCTGGAGTCGCGTAACCCAGCGAAGCGACACCGAATTGATGTTGTTGATTGGCCAATCCAGATCAGCAACTTTGAGCGTTTCGGTAAATCCCTTGATCCGATAGATGATCTCGTTGTCCTCTTTCATTAGCGGCGGATCGTATGGGACGCCGGCTGAATTTACGACTGGGCCGTAGGTAAATGCCGGCCGGACAAATGATGAAAACTTGCCGGGAACGGGAATCGGATCTACGTTCCACGCCTGCCGCACCGGCACGCTGAACGGTGACGTGTTCACGCTGACATGCATACGCCAGTCATTCGGCGTATCACTTGGTTCGCCATTGTCGTCCGGCTTGTCATCGGCCGGGTCTGGCGTCGAATAGGTGGCTACAAACGTCCACACATCAGTACTCTCGGACACTCGTTTCGGCGATGAAATGCCAGTGCAGAGGACCGTGGAATCCGTCTCGTTGCCATAACGGAAACTGTCACCTGGCCATGGTCCGTTGGCCGACAAGTGATTCATAATCGTTACTGGTCCATCATAAGCACTATCCACCTGACATAAATATGGTGCCGCATATTGACGGTTGCCCATTTTGTCGACGCCACCGCTGGCCGCCTCTTGCGATTCCCATACTCTGATAACCGCCATTAGATGGACCCCTCCGCCAAGATTATTTGGCCGGCTTTGGCCGCCGCAACAATCTCATCTTGCTTCTTGAGCATCGCAGCTCGCCAGCGTTTTGTGTCCGCACGGTCACGAATGCCTTGCTGAACGGCAGAAAATCCGGCCGCTGAACTACGCGTGACGGCCCCCACACCGGACGTTTTCATGCGCTGGATTTTGCCGAGTTCACGGGCCATATCAACAGTTTTTTTCGTGGCTTCGTGCACTTTCTCGACAGTCTTCTTGACCGCCTCATGCGTGCCTTCCATGGACGCCTTGACTTTGTCACCGGCCTTCGCCAGTGAATCGAATTTGACATCACCACCAAGGCCAAAGAGCTGATTAAACCAACCTACGACTTTGGCCAACGCGGTTGCAATCAACTCGATCGCCGGTGCGATTGCAACGACGATTTTATCGACCAATGCCCCCCATGCTCGTTTCATGCGATTGATCGCGTCGTTGGCCGCTTCCACTTCCTCTCGGCTGTCCCCGAGTGTCAAACCGAGATCATCCGCCTGTGCAGCGAAATCATTGAGTCCAGCACTGCCACCTTCGAGCATGTTGAGTAACTCGGTGCCGCTGCGACCGAATAGGTCCATCGCGATGCGGACCTTGTCGCTGTGATTCTCGACTCCTTGCATGGCATCGGCGATGATTGACAACTGCTGATCGACGGTCAAATTATTGATGGCCTCGGCTGACAACCCGAGGTCATCAAGTGCTTTCTTGCCATCGCCAATCCCCTGGGCAGCATCGGACACACGATTGCTTAGCTGCGTCAACGCAGTGTTGAGTTGATCCTGACTGGCCCCGGATTGCTCGGCGGCAAATCCCAACACATTCAACGCATCCGCGGTAATGCCAAGTCGATCCGCCACTTTCTGCGTGCGATCCATGTCTCGCATGGCCTCGACGACACCGTGCATCGCTCCACTGACCGCTCCAAGAACCGCTTGTACGGCGATCAAGCCAGCTTGAAACTTGGCCATGCCCATTGCCACATTGCCGGACATGCCTTTACCCAGGCGATCAATAGATTGCCGGGACTCGGCGAGACCCTTTTTCAGTGCGGCTGTCTGAGCGTCCAGCTTAATGTCGATTTTCGCCGCTGTTGCCATGGTCCATATCTTTCAGTCGCTCGAATTCGTCCAGCAGTTCGTCGGCGTCCGGCTTCGGCTCCGCGTAGGGCCACGGGAGCCGAAATTCGTCACTGCCATGGGTCATGCCAATAACCGCCATTTCTCGCAAATCGGCTCGTTCTTCACCCCATGGCTCATTCTGATAATAGGTCCACCAGCTCAATAACTCGGCCGCTGTTAGCCTCTCTAACAATCGATCCGGGTGCAATTCACCGGTCACCAAGCACAATCGAAACGCCAGCCGATAGAGCGGATTGTCTAGTTTTTTTTAGCGTCCTCGGAGACCAAACCACTCAATCGCAACGCTTCTTGTCCAAGGTCCATCACCGCCTTCGGCGTCACGTCAGATAGCCACTCTTCCTTGGTGGCTTTCGGGTCCATCACGCTCAATGACAGCAGCTCGGCATAAAACTCCAGCGCTTCGGCGGTGTCCAAATCCTTGCCTTGCAGCTCCGCGAACGACGCATGCATGTCGCAAAGATCGCGAGCCGAAATGGGAACCATGACAACGTCACGGCCCCAGGGCTCATAGGCGATTTGTTCCTGTTTACGTGCGATTTCCGCTAAACTCATCACGCCACCGAATGGGTAATTGCCGTCGTACGTGCTACCGTAACCTGACGCGTTACCGCTGTCGTGCCATCCACGGATTGCGGCGTAATACCGGAGACCCAGCCGCTGAACTCCTGCGTCCAAGTGTTAGTACCGTCGCTCAGAATCACCTGCCATTTGACCGCGTCTTCACTGCCATAGAGCGTATCGATCGCTGAATCGGTCGTGTCAGCCGAATCCCAAATCTCGGTGAACACGAACTCAGACGATTGCTCGATGCCGGCTTTCTCTTGGAAGACGGTGTCCTCCATGCCGGTGACGTCTATTTTCGCCTTCACCTCCGGCGGTGGCGTGAGGCTCCGCGACAAACCAACCGTATTGAAGGTTGATCCGTCGCCGTTATCGTTGACCTTGACCAGACCGGATTTGCCGGTGTACCTGTTTTTTGCCATGTTCTTAGCCCTTAATGTCGAGAAGCAATTCGATTGCACCGATTGATGCCATCACCGCCGTTGCCGTGGCCGCGTCCGTAACCGCCACGGTAATGCGAATATCCAACACGTCACCGGACGATAGACCGGACGGCGTGATCGTGAAGTCCATGTCCGCGAACGTCAGTGAATTGATCGATTGAGCTGCCGTCGTGCAGATGTCGCTTCCAATGCCGGTCTCTTTGTCGCTCTTGTAGCACTCCACATCCACCGTCGCCGACGTATCGGCAACAGTCGTCTCCATGCCGGCGTGCACTCGCACGGTCACGCTCTGGCCATCCACGTACTCGGGCGGCAATTCGGCCAGCAGTCGTGCATGCCTGGTGACCGTGGACGCCTTGACGTCGCCGGTCGTGATCTTCGGCGAATCCGTGCCGAACGTGCCGCCATCGATCGCCAGATCGTCAGCACTCGAAGTATTCGGCAAATTGCTTCCCATCGCATCCCACACGCGTGCCTGCGTAAGCGGAATGACATACTCGGCATTGCTGTCCTGAGCCAGCGTGGTTCGATCAATTTCAGGCATGCTGCCATTAACCATCAGATCCCCGGTAATGCGAAGATCGCCGTTTATTCTTCCTGCGTCGCTCATGGATTCACCACCTCTACGTCTAATGATGCGACTGACAGTACCTCGTCAGCACTCTCATTTCGCACGATGTAATCGTCCGACTGGTCCCGCACGTCAATCCATTGGACGGTATCACCACCTGATTCGTATTCGCCACTGTGGCCATCCAGGGCCGCACGCACTGCGTCAGCCAGATCGATCGCGGTATCGACCGAATCGCTGACGCATTCGATGTCCCAGTATTCATGCATCGGCACCGACTCCACCTCGCCGATCACGTCGTTACCGGCAACACCACGTCGCATGTACCAGATATATGGCAATGTGGCACCCTGCGGCACCGTATTCTGGTACATCCGTGTACTGACATAGCCGGTTACCGTGGTATCGGCCAGCGTGAGAGTGCGGAGGTTTTCGCCTGTTGATGCCATCTAATTATCGCTTTGGTAATGCGTGTACTTCAGCATCCAATTTGGCCTTGAACGCCTTATTAAACGCCGACACGGCTCGACCGAATACTCGATGTGCGGCACGCTCCATGAACGGGTTCGGCTTCGTCCCTGGATGATGCACGAGTGCGTACGAATGACCCTGGAATGTCGCATGCGGTATATCGTGTGGCTTCGTACCACCAACCACTAAATGGATCGCATGAGCACGCTGGCCTTTGCGGCGTTCTTTCTTGGTCGATTTCTGATACGTTGTGCCGGTTACCGTGCCAGTGGCCTGATTCATCTTCACGCTGGCCCTGATCTGCCGCCGCAGTTGCCCGGTGCGAACCGGTGCGTCCATACGTGCTTCGGTGCGAATCTCCTTATTGCCGGCTCGCACGCCCGCCGACACAATCCGACGCACCATCTTGCGTTCCAGCGTCTGGATGTTTCGCATCGCCTGTTGGGCGCCTTCTAGCTCGACAGTAATGCCATCTACCATCACACGTCTTCTTTACATAACAGCCGCAACCACCGATTCAGCTCGTTCACATTTTGTACGCTGCCGATCGTAAATGTCCGGCTGCCGAGCACCAAGCGATGCGACCGCGTAATATCCGATCGATACCGAATCAGAATCTCATGGGTCGCATCGGCATAGAGCTGATTGGCGTATTCGGCGTTACGGCCACCAAGTGGATTGATGCGTGCATAAATCGTATCGCCATCTACCCAACTACCAACCGGTTGCCCACGGGCATCGGTCGACGATTGCGTAAACGCTTGTAGCGTGCATACATGCCGCAGTGACCGGCTCGTGATGGGATAATTATCGATCACGGGTAGACTCCCACGCGATTCGCCGCTACCACGCGTTCATAAGCATTGACCAGTTGTGCCACTGGAGAGTCGTAATGCAATTGTGCCGCCAACTTGACCGCCTCACGCAGTTCCTGCGGCACGTCATCAATCGTGTCGCCGTACCCCGTCACATAAGTGACCGTAATACCACGATCATCACCACGAACCGTGGGCCAGGTCTGGCCGTAGGCAAGCCGGATCACCCCAGGGTTGCTGGCCGTGTCGACGTCATAAACGCTAGTTGCCACCGTGCTCGTGTTGCCATCAGCGTCCACGTATTGCACTGAACTGACAGACTGTACCGGACCGTGCAGCAACTCAATGCCGTCCGCCGGGAATGACCCATCGCACACCAGTTGCCACGTCTGCGTGATTAACGATAATCCGGTGTCACGCTCGACCGCACGCCGGCCGGCGGCAATCAGTGCCGACAACCGCACGTCTTGCTCAGTTCCCGTCAGACCGAGATGGTCTTTTAGCTCGCTGACGGTTACCGGTTCGACTGCTGGTTCGCTGGTTCGCTTTCGGCTGTATGGGACCACGATTTTTTGGCCTCCGCGACAACACGGCAAAACCACGATGCACGAGCAGTTCCGCGACCCCAGTGTCGAGGTCCGCTGACACGCCGGCTCGGTAGCTTCGCCAATTCTCAGTGAATCGGATTTTCATGGTCTATCGGCTCTCAAATTGCGTGGCTCCCAGCGTCCCTGCCGGGAGCCTACGCTAACCCCAATAGTTACGTGGCCGAGGTGAACATCCCTACGACCGCACCTGCATTCGAGCCGTCGCCCGGCTCATGCACGTTGATGTCGTAACGCGACGTCAACCGCACGGTCAGCACGTCCTCGTCAAATGCGTAATCGCTGCTGGACGCGATTTCGATGGTCTGGCGATCACCGATCACGACGCCCGCCCGGAAGTTGCCAAAGAAGCAGGTCGCTTTGCCAGCCCCGTCGGCAGGCATCCGGTCGGTAAACACGATCGGATAACCCATCAATGATGGCCGGCTGCCACCGGCAATTGTGTCGACGGTGTTGCCACCAGCCGCATACAGCAGCTTTTGCACGACCTGAGCGAAGAAATCACGCCGCATGACCCAGTACATATCCGGGTCCATCCAGAACTTGTCCGGCATTGTACCCATCAGTGTGTTGAAGTCTGACAATACGACATTGCTCCACGCCGTCTCACCGACACTAAGCGTGTGCTTGCCGGCCGCTCCGAGTGCGGAAATCAGGCCGGTTTCGCTGCCATAGGTGCCGGTGCCATCGCCGTTAATGAACTCGTTGTCCTCTTGGTACGCTAGGGCATGGCCCCCATCGACAGCGATGTCGTCAACCACATTGATCAACGAATCCGCGATCAGCTCGTTGCTGATTTTGGTCATCACGGCGCGTTTGACGACGCTCAACGCAACCTGACCGTAAACCTTATCGCTCGCGGTAATCGCGGTTGCCTCACCAGGGTAGTACACAGTCTGACCGCTGGTGCGTTTCGGAAAATTCAACGTGTCGGCCGTCATCGGCACGATGCGACTGACTGCACGGCTGGCACCGGTCCGCTCACGCACATTGATGACGGCCGCCGCCAATGGATCAGGCACCGTATAGCCACCGGCAGTCGTGGTGCCTTCAGTCTGGGCCATGCGAATGTCGATGCCGTTATCGTTGCAGTAATCAATTGCCGCCTGATTGTGCAGCAGCGTGGCCTTGAGCCACATGCCGCACTCGTACGCCTCGCGATCCGCGTTCTCACCCTGAAACGCGCGCAGCTTGCCATACGCTCGCGGTGTGGCTGGTACGGTTCGCGCCGTGGACGCTTGCGGCGTCAGTGGGTTGGTTTGACGACCGGCGAACTGAGCGACGGTTGTCTCCCACTTCTCGGCGGCTTCGAGATCTGCATACAGACCGGTTGCGGACTCGTCGCGGACTGTCTGGTGACCGATTTCAGACACAGTGGCGTTGAACTGCTTTTCCTCTTCGTCCGTCAGGTCGCGGTCCTCGTCCGCTGCAATCTTCAGCATCGCTTTGTTTTCAGCAATACCCTCTGCAATCAACTCGCGGATTTCTTTGGCACTCATGCGTTTTAGCATTATCTGCTCCTTTTTTTCGTCGTGCCGCAACGAAAAAAACGCGGCGACACAGTCTTGCTTGCTTTGCTTACAAACAACACTGCATCGCCGCGTTTTAGGGGCAACGCTTTAGCGATTTCCAGGCATGTGCGTGGTTATTGCCGTGTTTCTGTCCACTCCGTACTGTACTGATTTTGGCCTACTTGTCAAATACCGCTGGCCGCCGACAACAGCGTAATTTGCCGTTGACGGGCCTTAATTCGCGTCTTTACGCTGTCGCTTGCGGCGTTTTCACCAGCTTTTCGTGCGTTTATGACCTCGTCCACGATACCAAGCGTCTTGGCCTCTTCAGCCGTCAAATACGTATCTTTATTCATCAAATTCCGGAACTCGGCAGCCGGTCGTCCGCTGCGTGCAGCAAATGTGTCGGCAATCTGCTGGTCGATCTTGGCCAGAACGTCCGCCATGTCGCGTAGCTCCTGCTCGTTGCCATATAAGCCGGTCCACGCGTCGTGAATCATCAGTTGCGACACTTCGGATGCCTGCACGTGATCGCCGGCCATCGCCACCAAGGATGCGATCGATGCCGCAATACCGTCCACTATGACATTGACCTGCGGCCCAAATGTGACAAGCTGATTGTAAATCGACATGCCATCCCAGACGTCACCGCCTGGCGAGTTGATCCGCACTGTCAGCGAATCCACGCCGGCAATCGATTTCAGCTCCTCGGCAAACCGCGTGGCGGTCATGCCTCCATCAGCCCACCAGTCGTAACCGATCTGCTCATAAATGAGCAGTTCGGCCGCGTTGTCACCGGCGTCACGAAATTCAATGCGACCGGCATGTCCTTTTTGGCCAGCAACTTGTTCCGCCGCGCGACGCGGCACGCCCATCGACAAGAGCATCGCAAATCTTGATTCGTTCATAGCTCACCCCCGGTGATTCTTGTTAGTAGATCCGCCGGCCGTCGCTCCGGCCATTGATTGCATTCATCGACTATGCCAGCACTGCCCACTGACGCGATTGTGTCGCTTAGCGTATCGAGCGATAGCCGGCAATACCACTCAGCCACGACATCCGCATCTGCCGCCTCGCATCCCAACGCACGGTACATACGAATGCACGGTCGCAACGCACTTGCCATCCGCATCTGAAACTGGTCGTAAAACGACCGCAATGCACCGTCGAGATCCGCTGCGTCCTGAAGGCGTCGCACCGAATTGCACTCGGTCTTTACCAAATGCTCGGCACGGTCGCGAATTAGGTCATTGGCCGCATTCGCTGCCGTGTCACTGGTCGGCGTCACGCTGCCCGAGGTGGTGTTGGAGTTTTCGAAGTCGTCGCCACCATCCACGGCGTTCAAATTGAACTTCTTGCGGGCCTCATTACGGGTAATAATCATGGCGTTTTTCAGATTAACCGCGACGTTCGCTTGAGTGGTAAAATCGCCCTGGATCAACGCACCCGACTGGTGCTCCATGTACCACCACGCACGCTGCTGCCGTCCTGATAGCAATTTAACATCACCTTCGGCCTCCCAGCGACGAAACCACCGCATGAGTGTCTGGCTCACGTAGGCACGCTCCTCGGCCTCCACGCTGTTGTAGCTACTGGCTTTGATACCGAGTTTGATCGGCGGAATGCACAACCAACTGGCAACTTCAGTCCGCTGAAACTCACGACTTTGGAGCCACTGGCTATCCTCGTTGCTCATCGACATCGGTACAACGTCCAGACCGCCCGACACCAACGCCGGTCGTGCCGCGTTGGCGACACCACTATGCCGCCGCTCCCACTGCTCTAGCAGTTGGTCGGCATCCTCCTTGCTCAGCCTGGCCGGATATTTCAGCACCACATTTGGCTGGGCATTGTTCTTGAAATGCCGTGCTCCATACCGCTCAGCAGCGATGCCAAGACCGAGACTGTTACGTGCGTAGCGAAACACGCTATAGCCTTTTAGGCCGTCATAACCAAGCCCCTTAATGTGCAGCACGTTATCGCCAGCAATCACCTTTTTGGTGCCGTCGAGTAACGTCGTCTCATATGCAACGCCACCGTCCGCCGTCCGCACTGGCTCGGTCACATCCGGCATCAACGGCACCAACTCCGCCGGCTTGCTACCACGCGACACAATTGCCGCATATCCGTTACCCCAACTCAATGCATGAGCTTGTAGAATCTCCCGCACGGTAAATGCGGTCATAACGCGATTGGCCCTGCGATTCAATAGTTCATAGGCCGCATGATCGCGGTGTTTGATTCGATTATCGTCCGCCGCACGCTCGTAAACGTCCAATGGCACCATCGCCACCGATGCCGCGATCGTCGAAATCCCCTGAAACCACGGTGCTAATGTCAATGCTGAGTCGGCCGTCACGCTGATCCCCGAGTCGGTCGACGTCCGGCCAAATGCCTCGAACATCCAGTCACTTGGCGTATTAGCGGTGGCGTCAAATATGCCCGGCACGTGCGGATCTGGCATAGCAAAATACTGTGTGATGTAGCCCATCTTGTGCCTCAATAAATAGCAGGTTTGCCAACCGAGTCGACCGCCATTGCCTCGCTCATCGCGATTACAGCCGCCACGATGCCGTCAATTGATTTCATTTGGTCAAAGTCCGGCTTCACCAGCATCTTGACACCGCTTGGATACGTGTGAACCTTCACATTGCCAGCCTGCCAGGCGAGCACCGGGTTGCCATCGTGATGGATCGTGTGAGCCAACACTTGCCGCTCGTATTCGTCAATCGGTGGTGTCATTTTCGCGGCCGACTGCGCTAACGCGACTCGCTGAATACCATAGTTCATCTCGATCCGCTGGGTCAGTTCCTCGGCAAATCGCGGGTCAAACACCAACCGCGTGATGTAATACTCCTGAGCCAACTTCGCAACGCGATCCTCGATGTACTGGTAATCGATCACGTTGCCCGGCGTAACCTCGAGCCAGCCATCTTTCTCCCACTGGCTGATTGACGCGATACCAACCTCTTCGATTTCGCGCGCCCGTTGCTCCGGCAACCAGAACCATGCACGCTGGTGTAGATGATCGTCCACACGGATCAGTAGCACCAAGGCCGACATATCCCGAGTCCGCGAAAGGTCCAGGCCAGCAACGCACTCATAGCCTTTAATGTCCGTCTCGGTGTCTTGGCTGGGCCACCAGTCGTCATCGAGGTTAAACCACGGATTCGCCGAGTTTTGCCAAATGTTGAACCGGTACTTCTTGAACACCGCCCAGTCGTGTGGCGTCCGCTTAGCACGCTTGAGCGATGCGGCGAACTCCTCCTCGTTGACCGTCACGCCCATTGACGGGTTAGCCGCTCGCCAGGTCTTCTTCTTGGCCAGCTCCTTGTCACTGGCATCCTGCGGCGCCGCGTAAGCCACGTACAGAAATGAATCGTCTTTGATGCGACCGTCAGCAACCGCCTGGCCGTAATCCCACTGTCGCTTGCCGTAACCTTCGGGGGTGTCGCCGGCCGTCGACAATTCAACCTGCAATGGCTCAGCGCGACTCGCGCCAGCATACTCAAGCACTTTCGCCAACCGATCATCGACAACGTGCGTCTCGTCAATGATCACCGAGCCGTTGTAACCTTCCTGTGACCGCACATTGTCAGCCGACATGATCTCATACCACGAACGCGTTGGCTCGTGGGTTATGCGCCCGGTCGATTTATTAATCGTGCAACATTCGCGCAGTGCCGGCGATTGCAACACCATCTGCCGCGCGTGCATGTGCATGATCCCGGCCTGTCGACCGTCCCGTGCTGCTGAAAACACTTTCTGACCAAGTTCGCCGTCTGCGACGAGCAAATACAGTCCGATGCCGGCGCCAGTCGGTGACTTGCCATTTTTTTTGGGCACCCACAGAGATGCCTTGCGGAAGCGACGTACCTCGCGACCAAAATGCTTGCTATATCGGACCCAACCGAAGAGCCGCGACAAAAACAACGCCTGCCAGTCCATCAATCTGAAAGGTTGCCCGGCACAATCGCCTTCATAAAGCACTAACTGCTGCTCGAAGAACTGCATCACATGCTGGGCTCGCGACTCGTCGAACCGGCAGCCATTGCGCACTGCCAGCTCGTCGGACGCGTCTAAGACCCAGTGTTTCGTAATGCGATCCGTCACGCCTTCTTGCGCTCCCTCGGCTTGATTGACGATTTCTTGGGTTCAACCGTAATGCGACTGCGACTACTTGGTGTCAGTCCGAACTCGGCCAGTAATTTCAGTTGAATGTCTTCGAGTTTGTGAAGCTCGATTGCCGCTGGGTTGCGAATCGGTCCACGTTCCGTGTCAACGACATGACCATCTTTCGCTAGTATCTTTCGCATCTTATGAATGTCTGAAATCGTCTGGCACAACGTTGCCAACGCCTGACGGTCCGCGATCGTCAGTACTCGCATCGACCGCAATATCTTGCTCAACTCACGCCATCGTCGCTTCGCCATCGGGTCAAGACCGCTCGGCATGATTGGCGTTGTCTCGTCTGGCTGTGGCTCATTGCGATTGATCCGCTCTAGATGTACTTTGTCAACTCCGCGAAGCAGTTTAAGTCGCGTCGGTGTTGGTTTGCGTCCTGTTGGCATTGCCGGCCCCACCGGATTGGTTGCGGAGAAAAATATATGCGGGTGGGGGTTTGGTCTACATTTTTGACCTCAAAATGTTGAACGTACCCCCCCGTCTGATCATTCGCCACGCTTTGTCCTTTTCAAATGGCACGCGTGACACAGTGCCATACAGTTGTCGCTATCTAATCGCAGCTCGGGATAATCTCGCAGCATCTTGATGTGATGTACCTCGGTTGCCACCTTGCCACAGTCATGGCACCAGCGGTGCTGACCGAGGAACCACGTTCTAAACTGCTGCCACCTACGATCGTACCCACGCTTAGCCGAGCTGCCTCGTTGCTTATCATGCACTCGTTGATCAACCGTGCAGTCACATCGGCCACTGCTCACCTTGCCACATCTTGCACACCGTGTTGCTGCTGCTGTTGGCATTAGACCGTGATCACTTCCTTGGCGAATATCTTGGCTTGTTCGGCCGCCTGCGCTGCACCAGTGGAGTACCATCTATACTTCCATGTACCTTCCTCGGTAAGTGACAAATCCATGTAATATATACCAATCGAATCTCGCTTGACCTCGGCGTCCGTACCATAGACGTATGGCGTTGTCGTGCCGCTCGGTGTGGTCACATCTATTGCGACTGTTGATGGATCGATGGCCGCATCTGAGTTTAGGGGATCAGTCCACGTGGCTGTCACACGTACCAGATCGCCTTTGTCGTAAGTGTTAGCCATTGGGGTCTCCATTCTCGCTGAGCGTCAGCGTGTAGCGGACGATGTCATTGGTCGCTAGTCCGTATCGTGCCGTGTCACTGATCGCCACGTTGCCGGGACTTGGCACCATGAAGCCACCAGTAATAATAGGTGTTAGCATACTAGCCACTGCATCTAAAACACTTGGTGACACCGTGCAGTCAACACTTATCGACGGAGCGACGATTGCCGCTGTGGCTGCCAACACGCTCGGTGATACAGTAGCGTCAATACTAACTGTCGGAGCTATGATTGCCGATGTGGCGGACAACACATTGGGCGACACGGTAGCATCGATACTGACTACCGGTGCCACGACCGTTGCCGTGGCTGATAACGCACCACCGAGTGCCACGCCGTCCGTGATGTCGAGTATGATCGGCATGATTCTTGTTTAACTAATAGTTACAATACCAGCCGAATCCCATGTTATCGTAAATGTGCCTGCTGTCACCGTCTTGTCTGTACTAAAATCAATTGCACCAATCAATGGTTTAGCAGGTGACGCCACGCTGTAATCGTAGATCTCAGCAAATCTCGCTGAGAAGGTCGCACCTGTCCATTGTACATCTGCCGCATCGAACACACCTTTATTGCCCGTGTCATCCTGAGTCACGGTTTTGGTCCCCAACGTAGCACCACCAGCCACGTATCCCGTACCAGATATTTCTTTGGCAGACACCGCTGCCCATCCTAAATCGCTTGCAGCAAATGTGTAAGTATTGTCAAGCAACGCAACTTTAATCGTATCATTGACGAGATCAATGGTTTTCTTCATGACCTCAGTCTTGAATTGATTATATAATCCGGCCATTTATCATTCTCCTTCGGTTTTCGGTATTACCGCACCAGCATCAAGCCGTGGCACTTTGATGGTCACATCTTTGCGGCCATCATCGTGATACGTATCTGTAACCTCTAGCTCGACAGGCACGACCTGCGGCTTGCCATCGACCATCACGGTCATGCTGGCCTGCTCTTTGTGCGTCTCTTCTCTCATAAGGTTAGCTCCAGTGTCCTATTCTCTTGGATACCTGATGTGCCTTCGATGGTAGCCGTGGCGTTCAACACCGTGGCTGGGTAATTGACATCACCAGCGGGTGACATATAAAACACTCGGCGAGTTGGCACGCGGCGGATTAGATCTGGGTAGCCGGTGATGGATTGCTGGTAAAACGTACGCACCTCAGCGGCAGTAAATGCCCTGTCGTAGACGGCTGCTAATGCACAGGTGCCTTTGAGATACTCTGAAGCATCATCGGAACGGCGACCGATCGCATAATCATCAGCCGTTATTGCCGCCGTTGATGACACGGAACTTCCAGTATTTATGCCATCCTGATACAGCCGAATAATACTACCATCATAGGTGCCTATTAAAGTGTACCATTGATCGGTATTTGCATATGTCCCAGTCGCTATAGCACCGCCACCAGTTGGATCATACTCAAATGTTACGAGCAATGATGTCGAAAAAGATAATTTGTCAAGATCACCAGCACTACTACCATTACGAGTACCAATGATCACTTGGTGAGTACCGCTAGCACCACGAGTTCTTGCAACCCCGATCATTGTATATGGTTCACCGGCTGATCGTGTCAGTCCAATAGAACCAATAGAAGTGTATGTACTATTCGATGTCCCATTCAGCCCAAGGCGACCATCCACAGCCTCCCATGTCATGCCAACCATTGTGCCATGGTGAGGACGTGGACTCAGATCATATAGCGTCGAACCTCTTGCTGTCTCTGCAACTGGCAGCCACAATCCACGCAATCCATTCCACAATGGATGGTCTGTCAATGGACGCTGCAAATCCACATTGGCTAATATCGCCATTATTGAATTTCCTCGTTGTGCGTGTATGCCAACAATGTGACACTACTCGCAGTCTGATCTAACTCGGATTTCAGCAACAACTTGAACTTAAATGGCATAAGTGGAACGCTCACCACCGTTTGCTTCTGCGCTCCAGTACCGCCGTCATCGAAGAACACTGCGGCCATGCCTTTGTGTGGATCGGTCGGCGTAGCGTCACCATCCTCGTAGTTGGTGCCATCCACTGCATACAGTACGTACAACTCGATTGCTTTGTCGGCGGTGGCCGCGGTGCCGCACGTCCACGTCAGCTTGCATGTCATCCATCGATCTTTGTTGGTCGCGTTATCAATCGCCGACCCAAGGAGGTTAGCTCCAGCCGCTAGACTCGCGGAGCTAATGCCTGTTGTACGACTCGTACCAGTGGCCCATTTAACTGCGTTAGGCATTTGTGTTTGCTCCTGTTACATCAGCCGCGTACACAACACCAATGCCGATCTCGGTGGCTCGGCTGATATTCTCGGTGGCCATTGCTACTAGTTCAGTTTGTTCGGCTGCCGTTAGTACCCCACCAGCAACTAGGGCAGCAACCATGGTCGCTCTGTCTGGCAATGACAGGTCAAGTTCGGTCGCATCACGGTCAATCAGCCTGATCGCTGCTTTGCATGCACCACGCACCGCCCCGGACGCGTGGCTGCTAGCAGCCGTTTCGATCCGTTCATAGCGACTCGCCACGCTACTAGCATCGTCGGCCCCGGCCCCGGACCATGCCAATAGCTCCGCCGAAGACAGCACATTAAGCCGCGTTCGATCCACGGCATTGAGGCTATCGGCAATCTGCTGGTCCGTCATGCCAGTGTATCCACGGCCGAGCGGGTCGGTCGTGATTTCAGCAAATAGTTTCTGTGTCACGTCTGCTCCTCCGGCGATGATATTGTTGTGCTATTTCTGTTTTACGCACTCAATTACCGTGTCTAATTTTTTGCCGTTCTGGTCGATGCCGTTTTGTACCATCGCGTGCTCGCGGTGCACGTCTGCCATGAATACTTTGCTCTGTTCCTCAATGCTAGTGATCTCAGCAAGAGAATGTTGGATCCGCTCAGACTGATCGGCCATCCTAGTCGTGGCAACCGCCGTTTTGTCAAGCAGATTCGTTATGCTCGTTACCATCGGCGGTGCGATAATCCACCCGGACACGTAGATGATCGCACCAAGGAACACCGACGGTACGCCCACCGTGCCGATTAACGTGGACCAGTCACGTACCGTTAGGCCCCACAGCTTGGTTCCGTTGCTATTGCCATTAGTTGCCTGTCGAATCTGGTGCTTCAATAACTGCTCCAGAATCTCTGTCTGACGATCTACTTCCATTCGTGCTACCCCTTACTTTGACCCTTAAGAATCACAGAAAATCCAGGCGCCGTCCTGTGAATCTCCAGTACCTTTTTGTTGTCAATATCGGCTGCATCGATCTCTACCACACCCGTCCCACAATACCGGTCCATTATCCAAGCGAGCACCGCCAGTATTTCGTCATGCGTTAGTTCCGCATCAGTTGCCACCTTCCTGACCTTTTACCTGCTCGACAAATAGCATGATTCCCAAATGCCCGCACACGCGTGCAGCCCTGACGAGTTCTGGCCACTCGTGGACCGGATCTTTTAACAATAAAATTACTGCCGGCTTGCGACCCGTGAGTAACCCGTAATGCACCGACTGACCGATCGACTCGGCCCACTTTGGAGCCCAATCCACTTCGATCGCGTACTCGTCGCTCAGCAGGTCGACCCGTGAACCATCGGACAGGACGACCTCGATCTTCGCATGGTATTTCGGGGCGAGGCGGCGGGCCTCGGCCAGCTCACCGCCTCGCGCGCCGAACGCGAGCAGCAGCAGGACCGCGACGGTCATGGCGGTTCGGTGGATCACGGTTCGCTCCTGCTTACATCTGTGGTTCGCCGATGTGGCCGCCCGGCTCCGCCGTTCCGCCCGTGGTTGCGCCGACCGCCGCGGCTCTTGGCGGGATAGCCGTACCCTGAGCACCGATGCCACCCGGCCCAATCGGGTAGTCGGCGAGTGAACTGAGGGCGAGGGTCGCCGGGATGCCGACGAACAGCGGCGCTAGATCCAGCTCGTCGGCCTTGCTCTGGATCGGACCTGGCGTATCGAGTGGCTCAAACGACATGATCCGATCAGCGATGGTAGCATAGCCGCCATACGATTCTTCGGAAAACATGAACTCGGGTGCTTCCACGGCCGCGGCTGTTAGGCCGAGCAGCTCGGTTCCTAACAGCATCGCGATTTCCTTGAAGTACGCCCAGATTGCACTGGCGAATTCTTCGGTGATTGTCAGGGCCAGATTATTGTCGCTGTGCTGGTACATGTTCGTCAATGCAATCATGCAGAGCCGGTTGTACTCGCCGAGCCAACTATTTTGGACCAGCGTCGTTGTGAAGAACGGTACCGGGTGCAATTGCCATGGCTTCACATCCGCCGAGGCGTGCCCCTCTTCCAGACGTTGGACGGTCGACCCCTTCTTGCGATTGGCCAACACGGTTTTCACGCGGTTGATCAGTTTTCCCATGCGCTGAATCGTATTGATCGATGGATATTGGTTGCGCTGAGCGTCAATGTGCGTCATGATCCGTAATTGCGCCTTGCCGACCTCATCAGCAAGCCTCCAGATGGGCAGATTGAGCGAGCCAATCTGATTACTAAAATTCGGTACCGCAAATCCAAGATCATTCCACGGTGGCACATCATATAGCAATGGCCTGTCGCTCCCAAACTGTCTTTCCGGCATGAGATTATCTCCTAGTCTGTCCACCCAAGACCAAAACGGCTCTTGGATCGCTGTTCATGTGCCGGTACACGCCGACTCGCAAGACGTTTTGCGAGATCGTGAATACGTGGACCAACGATGAGCCAGTCGCGATTACCTCGCGCGGTCTGAAGCTCAATCTCCCGATTGACCGCCTCCTTGTATGCCTCGCCAAGCGGATCCTGCTCAACTACTTTCACATATCGCGGCTCACGCTCGATCCGCTGCTCAACTCGCACCTGGTCGGTTGAGTGTTCCCGATCCTCGACGTGTGCCGTGCTTGCCCCCTGCTTCGATCCGACCGTATCGGCCGTTGCTGTCTGGATCGCCTGCGGTTCGGCGTTCTGCGTGCCGAGGCGATCCAGCCTGCTCACCAGCTGCCGCTTAAGTCGTCTACTGATCAACCAACCGGCAACGCCGATGCCGAGCCCCACCGGCCCACCGATGCCAACCATACCGGCCAGTGCCGTCCACCAGCCAATGCCTAGCGTAGGGATCGCCCTGGCGGCACCGGCGACAAGACCACCGTGCGACGGCGACTGGTGCTCTCGCGGGCCTGCCGTCGGCTCCGGCGTAGTATTTGACGGCGTGGCCGCCTGCGTGATTGGCGTGACAGGCGGCGGCACGACGGGCGAGGGGACTTGCGGGGCCGGCGTCGGTGCGGCTGGCGACACGGTCACCTGCTGCCGGCTTTGCTGCGGTTTTATCTTCGGGATCAAGATCCCCGGGCGACTCTGGATCACACGTTTCACGCCACACAATACGCGCCGCAACAATGAGCACCGTACCATCAGAGCACTATCCTGACGACCGGCTGTCACAATCCCGCATACACGTCCCTTGGTATCCCACACCGGTCCCCCCGAGTCGCCTTCGCGCGGCGATCTAGTGGTGATGGTCAATGCATTTTGCCGAAGATAGCCGTCGCCATATCCATAATCAACTAGGCTCCGGACAGTCCCGGTCCACGCCAAGAAGTCACCGCCACCAAAGCCGGTCATCGTCACCTGCTCGCCCGGCTGCGGCGAGCTGCGTGCCATATCGTAGGGTGGCACCGGGATATCGCCTTCGGGTGTCAATACCGCGACGTCGTTTCCGGCGTCAAGTTGCGCTACGGTTGCCGCCACCGACACGGCCAGCGCTGGAAAGTAGACCGTTGCCTGGTCGCTGCGGCGGTCACGAAGCACGTGGTGAGCGGTAATAATGCCAGCGTGCATGCCATCAGTCGCGTATACCCCAGACCCATATGACGTTGCCCCATCACGGTCCCGGACGCTGATCCGGCAGGTCGCCGGCCATTGGGAAATATCGCGAGAGGTGCCAATTGATTGGCTCGGCGATGGGTTCAGCCACGGCAACGGCTGCAACCCGGCAACCGTGCTGCCCTGGGTACTCGGGCAGCCACTAGCAGTTCACTGGCCGTGCAATGGTGCTGCGAGCAGACCGACCAGCAACAGTGACAACAGTATGGTCCTCACCATCGGATGTACCTCCCGACCAGCAAATTGAGCCAGAACCAAAACGTTCGCTTCGGATCACAACCCTGGGAGTACGAAAAGCACAGATGACCCCACAACCGCACGCGGTAGTAATACGCGAATCGCAGTCGCCCGAGACCGCACTTTTTCAGGTTGGTCCGAAATAGCTGGTCTGCCTCATATCGCGTGAATTCATCGCGTGGCAGGTGCAGTTCGAAGCAACCCGCTGAATACCAGAAATCGTGAAAATGAGCGGCCGGCCGCAGGTCGTGCCCCCACACAATGTCAGGAGCGTCTGTCGCACCGTTTGACACGAAATCGTCCGGCGGTTTCGGGCCTACCAACGTCGAGAACGACGGTAGAAACGATAGATCGGCGTTGCGGTATTGATGATCTGGCATGGTTCCACGTCCAGTTCGC
>Ga0114931_10001016_pt1 | contig 35479 bp, 33 predicted proteins | sample 2SBtaG_FD_89579 | JGI IMG/M metagenome (GOLD analysis project Ga0114931, IMG submission 89579) | Deep subsurface microbial communities from Kolumbo volcano to uncover new lineages of life (NeLLi) - 2SBTROV14_V59a metaG | ecosystem: Environmental > Aquatic > Marine > Volcanic | place: Kolumbo... | reverse complement strand
TTAGGGCTTCCATTGCTGCGGAAGCTTTTTGTTTTGGTGTGAATGTTTTTCTCATTTTTTATTTTCATCCTATCACCTTTTTCCACTTTGGGGGAGTGTCTGAATTTTCCAGACCATTATAATCTTCTTTTAACAGCTTTATAGAACTCAACAACAAAAACTATGACTGAAGCAAATAACAATATCACCAGCCACTCAGAAACACTCAAAGCCTCAAAGCTAAACACCCTCTGGAAAAAAGGCGTATAAATAACAACCAATTGAATGATGACAGATATAAAAAGAGCAAACACCATAAATGCATTGGAGAAAAATCCGATCTTAAATATAGACATATCAAGAGACCTCATGTTTATAACATTAAAAAGTTGAGAAAATGCCATAAAGGTAAATGCCACGGTTCTTGCTTTATCTATCCCTTCCGGTAAAAAGTATAAAAATAATATTATCGTACCAATAACCATAGTAAGCACTGTAAAGACAAGAAGCGGAATAACATCTTTTGATAAAATACGCTCCTTTTGGGACCTTGGTTTTTTATTTAAAACATTATCTTGCTTCGGTTCAGACGCAAGCGCTATGACGGTTATGCCATCTGTTACCAAGTTCAACCACAAAAGTTGAGTCGGTAAAAGCGGCAAGGCAAGCCCCATCGCCAAAGCGGTAAGGATAGTAGCATCTTCCGCGACATTTGTTGTTATAAGATAAAAGCTGGTCTTTTTAACATTATCAAAAACTATTCTTCCTTCAAGGATAGCATTTACCACGGAAGAAAAATTATCATCTAAGTATTATGTCTGATGCTTCTTTTGCAACATCTGTCCCCCTTACACCCATAGAAACGCCTATGTGTGCTTGTTTTAGCGCCGGCGCATCATTTATCCCATCTCCCGTCATTGCAACCACATTTCCTTCTTCTTGCAAAAGCTTTGCTATTCGCAACTTTGTCTCCGGAGTGACCCTTGCAAATATGACGGCCTTTTCTAAAAGCTTCTTAAGATCTTGGTCAGAGGTGTCTCGAATACTTGATTCGGTAACTACCCTTCCCTCCTCATGAACCTCCTTTGGTATCATTCCGATATCTTTTGCTATGGCAACTGCTGTTTCTTTATGATCTCCGGTAAGCATCAAAACTCTTACTCCGGCAGTGCCACACCTTTTTATGGATTCTTTTACATTCTCTTTGGGCGGATCTATCATCCCAAAAAAACCAAGAAAAACAAGATCAGAAAGGTCATCATTTACTATATCATTTTTATTGTCTGAAACATTTTTAAAAGCAACACCAACCACCTTCATAGCCAAAGACGCAACATCAAGAGCGTTATTGAATATATCATCTTTTTCTTTATCATTTAGCTTCTCTATCTTTCCATTTACTAAAGAGTATTCAGACCTTTCCAACAAGACCTCAAATGCGCCGCTGAAATATATTTTATTTTTTGGCTTACTCTCGGTTCCGGAGTTTATCAAGCTCGCTTTGTATTTGTATCTTGTATCAAATGGCATCTTATCCAAGACATTCACCTTTCCAAAAATATCATCCTTTTTTATACCAGACTTTAAAGCAGCTATCTCTATTCCTATCTCAACAGGCTCGCCAACTGAGCTTAACTCACCATCATTGTTCAGTTGAACAGATGCATCCGAAACAAAGACCCCGCCTTCAAGAAGATCATCGAGATCCGAATAGTATTTTGGCAGAACATTTGTTCCATTTAAAGAAAAATTTCCAGAAAGGTCCATTCCAGTTCCGGAAACATCGAAAAGTTTTGAGCCGGCAAAGATCTTTTTTACCGTCAGAATATTTTTTGTCAAAGTCCCAGTCTTGTCAGTGCATATAACATTGGCAACACCAAGAGTTTCAACAGAAGGCAAATGCTTTATAATGGCATTGTTCTTTGCCATTCTGGATGCGCCTATTGCCAAGACTATGGTCATAACAGCGGGTAAACCCTCCGGAACTCCAGCAACCAAAGAAGCAACCGAAAATAGAAATATATCAAAGAATTCCAACCCTTTTAAGAAAAAACCTATCAAAAATGTCGCAAAAGCGCCGATGAAAGCTACGATACCCATTTGGATTGCAAGCTCATCCACCTTTTTCTCAAAATGGCTTTTTTGATATTTTATTTTTTTTATCTCTTCAGCGATCCCTCCTATTCTTGTAGAAGAGCCGGTTGCGACCACAATTCCTTTTGCATAGCCGGAAAGCACCGAGGTTCCCATAAAAAGCATATTTGCGGGAGACCCCTCCTCTTTCATCTCACCTGAGATCTTTGTATTCTTTTCAACAGGTAAAGATTCTCCTGTAAGCGAGGCTTCATTTGATCTTAGGTTCTCGGCCTCTATGAGTCTTAGATCTGCCGGAGCATTATCTCCAGCCTCAACAATAACCACATCTCCCGGAACCAGACTACCCGCCTCAACCAAGACCTCGATCCCGCTCCTCACAACTCGAGCATAGACCGTTATCATATTTTCCAATGCTTCCAATATCTTTTCAGCGCGCCATCTTTGAAAAAATCCTATAATGGCATTTACAAAAACTATAACCAGTATAACGTAGGCATCGATAAAATGCTCAAACTTCCAAGAGATGAAAGCGGCAATAAAAAGTATGTAAATAAGCACGCTGTGAAATTGCCTTAAAAACAACAAAAGCCACCCGCCTCTTTTTTTCTTGGGTAGCTCATTTTTCCCGTATTCTTTGATCCTCTTACTAGCCTCCTCTACTGATAGACCCTTATAAGAAGTTTGTATTTTTTCAAATACCTCTTCCTTGGAAAGAGATGCAAAATTGGTTTTTTCCAGCCTCATAAAAGCTTTGACTTGAAATTTATTTCTTTTAAAGATAATTTACACGATCTTTTTTGAAAACCGGTTTACAGCTTCAATTTATTTATGATCTTTTCATGAGGAAACTCCAAAACATCACGAACAAATCTATCGAACATATCCATTCTGTATTTAAATTCAGAAAGGCTCATCGTGGAATAAGAAAGATCCTTCCCAACCTCAGCCTCCAGGTTTTTTAAAAATTTATTGAATTGAGCCTCTTTTATCTTGTCCCCGACAATAAATATATCTACTCTGCTTTTATCTGTATTTAAAAAGACTCCGCCTAAAATAGCTAATTTAACAACACCTATTTTCTTGATGTTCTTAAGAAGTTTTGTATGGGATGCTGCTGAGAACTGCAAGACAAGATCTCTCAATTCTTTTAAATAGCTGCATTTGGTTTCTAATGAATAAGACTTTACGGATTTTATACTTCTTGACCTTAAAAAGCCTTCGTCGGTCAGGTCTTGTAAATGTTTTTTTAAGGAATTTGGCGTCAAGTTTAGCCTTGCTCCTATTTCTTTTGCTTCAAAAGAATTTTCCGGATTGTAGATAAAGAACTTTATCAACCTTGCCTTTATTTCAGAATTAAAAAATTGTTCAAATGTAACCATAGTACACGCCTCTCTGTTTCTTAAGAATTAATGGATAAGCTATATACAGTATATTAATTTTTAAAACTTATGTAAAGAAAAAAACTAATTGCCAACATTAACATTAAATCCTTTTGACTCAGTAATATCATTGCCGCTAAGATCGAATGCCTTTATCTTGATGGCATGTATTCCATTTGTTAATGCCGTTGTATCCAGATTGACTTGATATGGGAATGAAGAATCAACAGCAAAGGGGGTTGTCTGAGAATCCACATAGAACTCTATTTTTAATATGTCGGACCTTGGATGATTTGTAGAATAATATACAGGGATCAAACCTTTCACTTCTGTTACTCCTCCGCTTGAACCGGAGCCCGCGCCGGTTCCGGTACCTGTACCTGTACCTGTGCCGGTTCCTGATCCTGTGCCCGAACCTGTGCCCGTACCACTTCCTGATCCTGTACCCGAACCTGTGCCCGAACCTGTCCCCGTACCACTTCCTGATCCTGAACCTGTGCCTGTGCCGGTTCCTGATCCTGAATTGTTTACGGTAATTGTTATCGGAATTGTTTGTGAGAGGTTGCCGGCATTGTCGGTTGCCTTAACATAGACAGAGTACGAACCATCAGTAAGAGTTGTTGTATTTAGTATTGCCTGATAAGGCGCTGTTATGTCGGTTGCTATTAAAGTTCCTGAGCCCCTATAAAAATCTACTCTTTGAATTCCAGACTCGCTATCTTGAGCGCTTACAGACATATTCATCGAGCCAGACACTGTGGCGTTGATTTGCGGATCTGTTAAAGATATTGCTGGAGGCGTATTATCAACTGAAATATTTATCTGAGCATTCGCTGAATTTCCTGAAGTGTCATAAGCTATTGCTCTTATAGTGTGATTTAAACCATTTTGTTGTAATGCGTTCGTGTTTATGGATGCTGTATAAGGATAGGTGCTGTCCGTATGAAACACGGATCCGGAAGAGTCTGAAAACTCCACCCTATCTACGGCTACGTTATCTTGCGCTTGGACCATCATAGTTACAAATCCGCTCAAAATACTTCCGGTTAACGGATCTGTGATAGATATCGTTGGCGGAACAGCATCAGAAGATGAGGAGGAGGATACCGTGAAATTTATATCCGAAGATGAGCTTTGCCTATAAATAGAATCATACACATCTATTCTAAGAATATAATTACCATCTGCAAGATTTTCTGTTATGGAGTGAGGGTCCGTAAGACTTGAACCGTCCACGAAGATATAATCCACTTGATTACCATTAGAATCCTTTATAAAGACATCTACTTGAGCCACGAAAGAATCATCCGTTGCAGAAAATGAAATATTAAATGGACTTCCTAAAACCGATCCATTTGTTGGGTTTTGAACAATGATGGATGGTGACATAAGGTCAGTATTGGCTATAAACAGATCCACTAATTTGGATTGACTTATATTATTTTCAACACCATATTTACTTCCTGAAAGATCATACGCTTTAGCAAAAACAGAAATACTACCATCCGGAAATGATGTTGTATCTAAGACAGCGTCGTATGGCGCTGTAACATCAGTATAAAACGGGCTAGTAAGGTCATTTGTTGTATAAAACTCAACTTTTTCAATTCCTGACTGATCAGATGCGCTAGCAGTTACATTAATAGAACCTGAAAGGTAAGAGCCGGATGATGTGGGTGAAGTTATGGACACCGATGGAGGTATAAAGTCTGTTTTTCCACTTGATGTATTTATTCCAACACTTAGAACTGCTGGAGTAACAGACAATACCTTTACAGATGCCCCGGATTTAGGATCTGTAAAGGTGCTCCCGGGCATAATAACGTGGGGTGAGCTATTTCCAAAAGGAGAAGATGTGTCTATTAAAAATGATCTTGTTGGATCTCCGATCTCCATGTGAACAAGCGCCCCATCAAAAACCTTGAGATCTAAAGACCCGACTAAATTTATCGTGGCATCATAACCTATTGCTTGTCTGTACTCAATATACATATAATCATTTGCATCCCTCTGCACCCTTAACGCCTTCACACCACTTGAACTTGATTCTATTGGTAATATATTATAAATCCCGTCGCTTTTCACATCCGATATTTCAGACTGATCTAACCAGCCTAGATATTCTTTGTGAATAGCATTAAAATGTCCTTCGGACACATTACCCATAACATCATAAGGGTCCGCATATTCAAAAACCGTACAACCAGAATCAGCGTAAGAAACACTACCGCAATCATAATATGTTGCGTGATCAACTCCAAAACTGTGTCCAAGCTCATGAGTGACAACAGAGGAATTAAAATTATCATGTTTTACCATCGCAACAGACATATTCACTGTTCCGTCCGCCGTAGTAAAAGGCTTTTTATCAAAAGTCGAAACACCCAACCAAGGACAACCGCTAAAATCACCAACAAATACCAATCTTGAGTAATTTCGAAAATCCACATTATTATCCATTTGAGCTATAGCACTCGCAACAACACGCAAATAAGAACAATCCCTATTTATCGGCAGATCATACCAACCAACAACATCACCGGAAATACTCATCTTGTTATAAGATATTTCCTTATAGTAACTAGCAACCTTGTTAAATACAACATCCTGAATATCAGACTTATTGATAAGCGGCTGAACCGTATTGTTAAAATTTATCATTGCCACAAGAACACCTTGATTGCCTAAAACCGGAGGATTTGTAACTTGTTTTGTTATTGTGAGTCCGCCAAGATCTCCGTTTGGATCTTCGTAGCGCCTTGTTCCGTCAAACACAACCTCGTCGTCTATCCTGAGACCCCTTACTCTTACCTGAGTCCCGGAAAGAAGGTCGTTTACTTGCCCAAAAAGAGGATGTAACTTAAGATAACCTTCATTTGTTTGAATGTAATAATCTTTTCTAAAAGAGCCATTTTCAAATTCAACCAAAGAAACATCCATTGGCCCCGATATATCAACCGGGTACTCCACACAATTTTTTGTTATTTTTTTTAGGAGGTCAGCGTCCGCAGCCCCAAGCCTTGATGCTATGAATTTGTCAGTATCCCCATAAAGAGTTTCTATTAAAAATGATTTTCTTTTATTTGCGAGATCTATTAACTCGCTTTTGCTTTGATCTGTTTGTTCTTTTTGGGATACTTCTCTATTGATGCGAAATATTTGCCTTGTACTTCTATCCAGCAAGCCCGCTGCCATAGAAACCCGCTCTTTATCAAGAATACCTGTGAAACTCCCCGTATCCACTTTCTTACATAAAAAAACATCTTCCTGAGAAATTTTTTCAGAAGATGTTTCCTTATAACTATGATATCCATCTTTTACAAAAACAAAAAATACAAAGACAAAAGATAATAAAATTACCGGGATAAAAATTAAAAATAATATTTTTATTTTCATATTATTCACTTGAGTTGTAGGCAAGCCTACACTTTTTTAATATTGTCATTATTGATCCTAGCATACTTTATTTAAAAAACAGCAGGAACAGTCCGATTTCATTTTTCTAAAATATTGTGATAAAATTATCAGTAACGCAATATAATTATACATCAAACAAATACAAGACGCAAACACTATGAAAGAATACAAAATAACACTAAAAGAGATCATATTATCAAACGATAAAAAACCATCAGGATGCGAGACCTTCGCCTACGAACCCTCAAACATCGAAGAAGAACCGCTCGGAAACCTATACATAATCGGCTGGGTCAAAGGACAAAAAAAAGAAATGGAGTTTCTGCCCAACCTTGTCGCCTCTATCGCCCGCAGAGAATTCTACAAGCTGACTGACCCAAATCCGGAAACAAGTTTTGAAAATTGCTTAAAAAAGGTAAATGCCGCTATTCTTGATCTTGAGAAAGAACACAAAAACCTCAGAAAACACATTTCTTTTTGTGTTGTAAATACGACCAGAAATATAATGCGATTCTCCCAACTCGGAGATCATTTTATTTATATGTTGAGAGGCGGGGATCCCATAAATATAGGCGGCGGACAAAAAGAATCGAAAAGTCTTTTTTCAGCGGTTGTTTCCGGAAATATAGAGCTTGAGGACAGCTTCATCTTTGCAACCTCAAAACTTCAAGATATTTTTTCAAAAAAAAGTATAGGAAAAATACTCAGCTATGACCTGGATAAAGAAGCGGATGTTATACACACGCTCTACGATGAAGAATCAAAAGAAATACCAATGCCGCCGCAGGCCGCATTGCTTTTTAAGGCTTCTGCTACACTTAGAAAAAAAGCTCTAAAAAGCGTTTTCGGCATCACAAAAAAGCTCAATGATGAAAAAATAGCCAGACTGAACCAAAAAGAAGAACTGAAAAAAAGAAAAGAAAGGGTTCATTCTTTTGCTCTACCATTGAAAAAATTCATAAAAGCAAAAAAAGGCTTCATTGCTTCCCTTTTGACCCTTATACTCTTGGCAACGGTCGCCTCTTTTTATGCAAAGATAAAAACAGCTTCGGATCTTGTAGATAACACAAACTTAAAAATAACAGAGGCCGAACAAAAAGCTCCGGACAACAGACAAGAGGCCTTGAACACACTGAACGAAGCCAAGAAGATGGCATCTGCCATATACTCCTACCCCTTCTTTTCTGACGAAGCAAGATCACTTGAAGAAAAAATATCAGTAACAACAGATGAAATAAACGGCATCTTCAATATAACGGAACTTAAAAAGTATGGAAAAATAACCGGAAAGGCATTTGAATTCGATCCAAAATTTATTTTTGAAGACAAAGAGAATATTTATGTCTTTGGAGGAGAGTTGGATTCTTTTTATAAAATAAAAAGCGGTGAAAGCTCCGGGTCATTCCTATTCCTCAATGACGCCGACCCGACATTTGAGACTGAGAGAGCTTTTAAGGATGAGTACGGAATATATTTTATAAACTATATAGATGAAAAAGTATATCGTTTCAATCTGGAAACAGAAACGGTTGAAGCGATAACTGACGATAAAGCAACAAGACAACTCCTCAGACTAAAACCGAGCCAATACATAAAAGATTATGATGAGGTAAATTATTCAGCTGACAAAAATCAAATAATAAAAACCGAAGGAGACCGGAAAAAAGAACTAAACTTCCTGAACCTGATAAGAATAAAAGACTATGCGATCTCCGATGATGGAAAGTACATCTATATCCTTTCTGAAAGAGAGGTTTTCAGGTCCGACAATAAGTAGTTGAAAGCCCTTTACTTTTTAACTGCTAGTATTGTAATGTTATTATTCTTAGAACCTTAACCAAAGAGGCGAAGATCATGAGAAAAGAAAGCGAAGAAGAAACATTTGCCACAGCGCTAAACTGCATGGACGGCAGAGTCCAAGAAGTTGTTGCAAGCTGGACAAAAAAACACTTCAACGTAAGATATGTTGACGCTGTGAATGAGCCTGGGATAGACAGACTGATCAAGGCTGATGAGTCTTATTTTAAGTATGTATTTCACACATGGAAAGAGATCATTTATCTTTTAAAATGTCTTCTTCCGTGGAACTACACAAGATTTGTGAATTACGATATCTGTAATATTCCTCCAGACTCTAACATCGTCAGAAGAAAGCTAATGATATCTATTGATGGTCATGGATCAAAAGGTATTGTGATCTGCGGTCACCACAATTGCTCCGGAAATCCCATATCAAAAGAAGAGCACCAAGAAGAAATTAGGATATTTTGCGAGGAAGTTGAAAATAACTGGAATCTTCCTGTGCCCATATACGGACTATGGATAGACAAAGTAGATGAAGGCTGGCAAGTTGCAAAAGTGGTACACACACCGCAAAAATAAGATCTTTAATATTTTATAACAAATACAAAAAGCGGTCCCTCTCTTGGACCGCTTTTTGTATTTTCAAGCGAGAGAGTGAAATGGAAGCCGAGCAAAGCGAAGCTTTACATTTCCGAACGAGCGCAGAAACTACAGGTTCAATACCTCGGAGCTTGCTCCGAAATTGAGCGAGCGTAGCGCCTGTCCGCCTCTGGAGGAAGGTCTGCGTAATACCCCGCATGCTTGCATCGGGGAAGCTTTATTTTTTTATGTTAAGTTTTAAAGCAGTATTACAACCTCATCCCTACTTACCTCAAGTATCCCTTTTTGAACATTGAATTTTTCCTCTTTTTCCTCATCTATCTTAACTCTCACCTCACCTTCCTTTAAAGGAGTTATAAGCGGAATGTGATGCGGCAAAATAACCATCTCGCCTTCCGATCCGGGACAATTAACAGACTTCACCTCTCCCTGAAAGATAACCTCGTCTATTTTTGCTATTGTTAAGAAAATAGTGCTCATTTTTTATTTTTCAGAATCACTACCACTAATGACATCACTGATTTTGCCTTTCATATAAAAGTCATTCTCATTCCTATCATCATGCTTTCCTTCCAAGATCTCTTTAAAGCCTTTTATCGTATCTTCAAGTTTAACATACTGCCCCTTAATACCTGTAAAAACCTCTCCAACAGAAAATGGTTGAGAAAGGAACTTTTGGATCTTTCTTGCTCTTGATACAGCAAGCTTATCCTCATCTGATAACTCTTCAATACCCAAAATAGCGATAATATCCTGAAGATCCTTGTATCTCTGAAGCACCTGTTTTGTATCCATCGCAACCTTGTAATGCTCTTCTCCAACTATATCCGGAGCCAAAGCAGTTGAACTTGAATCCAAGGGATCTATAGCAGGATATATACCCAAAGATGCCAAGGCGCGAGAAAGAACAACGGTAGAATCAAGGTGAGAATATGTTGTTGCCGGAGCCGGATCTGTAAAGTCATCGGCCGGAACATAAACCGCCTGAACGGATGTTATAGAACCTTTGTTCGTTGAAGTAATTCTTTCTTGAAGCCTACCCATTTCTTCTGCAAGTGTTGGCTGATAACCCACAGCTGAAGGTACACGACCAAGTAAAGCGGAAACCTCGGAACCGGCTTGAATAAATCTAAACACATTATCCATAAAGAAAAGAACATCTTTTCCCATCTCATCTCTAAAATATTCTGCCATTGTAAGCCCGGAAAGCGCAACTCTCGCACGAGCTCCAGGAACCTCGTTCATTTGCCCGAAAACAAGTGCTGTCTTTTCCAAAACTCCTGACTCGTTCATTTCCGCATAAAGATCATTTCCCTCTCTAACTCTTTCTCCCACTCCGGCAAAAACAGAATATCCTCCGTGCTCTGTGGCGATATTATGAATAAGCTCCTGAATAAGAACGGTCTTTCCCACTCCGGCTCCTCCAAAAAGCCCAACCTTACCACCTTTTATAAAAGGTATCATAAGATCGATCGCTTTTATACCTGTTTCAAATACCTCAGCTTTTGTTTGCTGGTCCTTGAAAGGCGGTGCGTTTCTATGAATAGATAAAACCGGCGTACTCTCAGACATTTTTTCACCCTCATCAAGCACCTCGCCCAAAACATTGAAAAGCCTTCCCAGTGACTTCTCTCCCACAGGAACAGAGATCGGCTTTCCCGTGCTGGAAACCATCTCACCTCTTTTTATACCATCTGTCTCATTCATTGCGATACATCTGACCCTATTAAGACCAAGATGCTGCGCAACTTCAAAAACAACTCTTCCTTTCTTCTCAGTTGCCTCCAAAACAAGAGCGGTGTTTATATCAGGAACCTTTCCCTCGAAATATATATCAGCAACCGGACCGATTATTTGTTTTATTATACCTTTATTATCCATATCATTTAGATTTAATTAATTTATTTTTGTTGTATTTATTAACCAAAGAACTGAAACTTTCAAAATTAGGTACAACACTCATATATTCCATGCAAAATAAAATTTTCATTTATGCGTGCAGGTCGCAACTCAACTTTAATTATTTAAAATTTTAAAAATTAAGTGCAGTTGGAGGCGCAGGCAAGGAGCGAAGCGAGCTGTAGTTATCGCTACAGCGAGTAAGCGCCGAAGCCTGCAACGAACAAATGCGCTTGATTTTTGAAATTTTAACCCGACATGGCTTCAATCCCCCCGGTAATCTCACTGATCTCACTGGTAATAACAGCTTGTCTCTCTTTATTGAACTCTCTTTTTAAAGAAACTGACATTTCTTCCGCTTTGTCTGATGCATTCTTCATCGCAACCATTCTCGCCGAGTGTTCTGACGCCTTTGCTTCCAGAAAAGAATAATAGACCTGAATATTCAATAAAAATGGCAGCAGCTCTTTTAAAACCTCTCTTGCATCCGGCTCGAAAACAAATTCGTATGGAGCCTCTTTATCTATATCTATAGTTTTTCTAAATTCAGAATACTTTCCTTTTGTTGGTAATGTGTATTTTACTATTCTCCTCACTTCTTCATAAGCTATCGGTAACATTGTTCTTATAACAGGTTTTTGATCCGTTGTCGATATAAAGTTTGTGTAAAAAGCTATAAAGCTATCATACTTCTCAGCTTCATAAAGCTCAACCAAAAACTCTGAAACTTCTTTAAGCATATCAACAGAAACTACATCTCCAAGCTCTTTATAATATTTTTCTATATAAAAACCTCTTTTGGAAAAATATTCATAACCCTTTCTTCCTATGCAAATAAATCCTGTGTTATCTTTGCTTAGGTTCTTGTCTTTCATCGCACCTAAAACTTTTTTCAATAAAGCATTATTCAAGTTTCCGGCAAGCCCTCTATCGCTTGTTACAACAAGCAAACAAACTCTATCGATCTTTCTTGCTTCCATCAAAGGGTTCTGACCCCCTTCATAACTCCTGCTTATTCTCTTTAATATTCCGAAAGCATGAAAAGCGTATGGTCTTGTGTCAAATGCCGCTTTTTGGCTCTTTCTCATTTTTACAGCAGCAACAGACTCCATAGCCTTTGTGACCTGTTTTGTCTTGTTTATTGACCGTATTTTATTCTTTATTATCTTAAGTGACACAAAAAACAGCTTAAAAATTAAAAGTAGAAAGTTAAAAAGAATTTTTTTAACTTTATAACTTTATAACCTTACAACTTTTTAACTTCTTAACCTTCAACCTTAAACAGATCACTATGCGACTCTTCAAAATCCTTTATTGCACCCTTAAGGGCTGCGTCTGTTTCGTCTGAAATATTCTTTTCTTCTTTTATCTTTTTCAAAATATCGCTTTTCTGATTTTTAAAATAAGAAAGAAGCTTTGCCTCTACATTTCCCACCTCGCTAACCTCAACCTTATCAAGCTTATCTGCTATTGCATAATATATAACAAGGACCTGCTCTTCAAAACTTAGCGGGTTATGATTTTTCTGTTTTAATACTTCAGACATCCTCTTTCCTTGCTCTATTCTCTTTTTTGTATCAGCATCAAGATCTTGAGAGAATTGCATAAATGCCTCAAGCTCTCTGAACTGCGCAAGTTGCAAACGAATCTTTCCGGAAACTTTTTTCATTGCTTTTGTTTGTGCGGATGATCCAACACGAGAAACCGAGAACCCGACATCAATAGCCGGCTTAAAGCCTTTATTGAAAAGATCGGCATTCAGAAATATTTGTCCGTCTGTTATGGAGATAACATTTGTTGGAATATAAGCTGAAACATCTCCTTCTTGAGTCTCGATAATTGGCAAAGCGGTTATAGATCCGCCACCAAGCTTATCGTTAAGTTTAGCTGCTCTTTCAAGAAGCCTTGAGTGAAGGTAAAAAATATCTCCCGGATAAGCCTCTCTTCCCGGAGGTCTTCTTAAAAGAAGTGACATCTGCCTGTAAGCAACAGCATGCTTTGAAAGATCATCATAGACTATCACAACATCTTTTCCTTTCTCCATAAAATATTCAGCGATAGCAACTCCGGAATAAGGCGCTAAAAATTGAAATGGCGCAGGAGATGCGGCGGAAGCGGAAATAACTATTGTATAGTCCATAGCTCCTCTTTCTTTAAGGTCGTGAACGATACGAGCTGTCTTTGATTCTTTCTGTCCTATCGCAACATAGATACAAATAGGTCGATGCTCCTCGGGCTCGCTCTTTTGGTTGATAATGGTGTCTATTGCGATAGTGGTCTTTCCGGTGTATCTGTCTCCGATTATAAGCTCTCTTTGACCTCTACCTATTGGGATCATGGAATCAATGGCCTTTATACCGGTATGAACAGGCATATTCACAGGAGAACGATCCATCACGCCATAAGCTGTTTTTTCTATCGGACGATAAACATCAACTTTTATATCTCCGGCATCATCCAAAGGCTCTCCAAGAGGATCAACGACTCTTCCGATAAGGTCATCCGAAGCCGGAACGGAAAGTATTCGTCCGGTGCTTTTTACAAGCATTCCCTCTTTCACCTTTTCAACATCACCCAATATAACAACCTTAACAAGACCTTCTTCAAGGTTAAGTGTAAGCCCGGAAACAGTCTTTGGGTCGTCAATTATCTCTTTTAAGGTCTTTCCCTCTTGGTCATAAAAAAGTACTGTTTCTGACATCATAACATCAGAAAGTCCATCTACTTCCGCAACCCCGTCAAAAACCTTTACAACAGAACCGATCTTCTCGACATCGGCCACACCCGAAAAGTTCTCAATTTCTTTTTTTATTTTTTCTACTATAAGATCACTCATTTTTTTTAATTAATATCTTTTAAATTGCGAAATATTAGAAATTTTATAATTTAAAAGATATTTATTTATCCATTTAAGAAACAAATTTATTATATAAATTCATTAGTGCTTTTTTATAACTCATATCTATCATAACGCTCTTTGACCTTATAATGAACCCGCCCACTATCGTGCCATCCACCTTTGTCACCACTTTTGCGTCTTTTTCGAGATACTTTTGAAATTCATTTATCTTTGACCTAAACTTAGCCTCTTGGTCGGCTGCAGCAAGGACAAGCTCTATGTCGTTTTCCTTCTCTTTCATTCTCAGCTTCTCCAAAGACTTCAATATCTTTGGCAATATTTTGTAATGCCCATTTTTTTTCAAAACAGAAATGAAATTTGAAAAAATAAGGCTCACATCATCCGAAGATCTGTTCTTTGTCATCTCACTCAAAGCTTCTGCATATTTTTCTTCAAGTACCATAATTATGCTTTTTCTCTTAAGATTTTTTCCGCACTCAAAACAGCAAGCTTCGCAACTTCCCCCTTACTCTTTGCTATTATTTTTTGCTTTTCTTCCTCAGCTCTTTCTTTTGCCTCATCAAGCATCTTCTTACTTCTATCTTCAGCTTCTTTAAGCATATCCGATCTAAGCTCAGATGCCTTTTGTCTTGAAAGCTCCACAACATTATCAGCTTCTTTTGAGGCTTCTGAAAGGATCTTGTTCTTCTCATCGCCGGCATTTTTGAGCTTATCTTCAGCATCCTTAGCATCCTGTACTCCTTTTTCTATCTTTTCAACTCTTTTTTGAAGAAGTTTTGTGACCGGCTTGTATAAAAAGTGATGCAAAACAACCAAAAGCAAACCAAAGTTTACCATTTGGATAGTCAAAAGCCCCCAATTTATTCCAAATACTTTTACTATTTCGTCCATATAGAATAGAAATTTTCACTTCTGAGTGTAGGTCGCAGCTAAAAAGGAAGAGCGCAGACGAAACCGTACTTTAGTTACGGCGAGTCAAGCGATGACTTTTTAGCAAGAGATACGCCAGAAATGGAAATTTTAGGTGTATTTTAAGATAAATCCGACAACCAAAGCAAATATAGCCAACGCTTCGGTAAACGCAATACCGATGAACATTGTTGCTTGTATCTTTCCCATCGCATCCGGGTTTCTTCCTATCGCCTCAAGCGCCTTTGAAACTATAATACCAATACCTATTCCGGGACCAATAACACCAAGACCGACTGCCAACGCCATGGCAATACTCTTTGATGCTTCTATCATAGCCGGTATCTGATCAAGGTTCTCTGTTATCATTTGAACTTCGTCCATAATTTACTACTTGTTAGTTTATTAGCCTTAAGCTTATTAACCAAACAATAAAAAAATTAATTATTATAACTAATGAATAATGAGTTAAGAATTAAGAATAAGGATCTTTATTTATAATTCATCTTCTCCGACAGAACCAAAAACTTTCATTTATGAGTGCAGGTCGCAGCTAAAAAGGAAGATCGATGGCGAGCCGTATAAATAATAGGCGAAGCCAAGCGATGACTTTTTAGCAAGAGATGCGCCAGAAATGGAAGTTTTCTAATGGGGTTCGGTAATTGCAATCTTAATAAAGAACAAGGTCAGAAGTGAAAAAATGGCCGCTTGTATGAATCCGACAAAAACCTCAAACAGCATCAGCGGCACCGGTAAAATATACGGCACGAAATATATTATAACAAGTATCAAGACCTCGCCGGCAAAAATATTCCCAAATAAACGAAAAGAAAAAGCTATGAGCCTGGCTATTTCTGAAAATAATTCGATTATTCCTATAATGAATCCCAGTACAGACTTAAAGTTAACAAATTTTGAGAAATATTTCAAGAAGCCTATTATGAATACTCCGGATATCTCAATAACAACAAATGAAATGATAGCCAAAGCCAAAGTAACATTTAGGTCGGTATTTACCGAACGCAGAAGCGGCGTAAACTCCTCTGCCCCATTATGAACCCCGAAAAAACCAATACTTCCTATCCCCGGAATAAATTCAACCATATTGGAAATAAAGATAAATAAAAATATGGTAGCGATCAAAGGAAAGAATCTTTTGGTCAATTCCTTGCTTTCAAGAGCTTCTTCCATATAATCCATTATTGTTGTAAATAGCGCCTCAACAAGAGCTTGAAACTTTCCCGGTACCAACTTCAAATTTTTCCTTATTAAAAAAGCGCCACCAATAAGCAAGATAACAACCACCCAACTTGTAAGCAAGGTGTTTGTTATGGGAAGTCCCCAGAATTCTGTTATTTTTTCCGCGGAAAGCGCTATGTGTATTTCGTCCATATATTAGCTTGTAGCTTGCAATTTTCTAACCCTAAAGAATAATACCTCGCCTTACAAAAGAGGGCGAGGTATTATCTTAACAAAATAAAGAGATTATTTCAACTCTACAACAGCTCCTGCGTCTTCAAGTTTCTTTTTCATCTCCTCAGCTTCCTCTTTCTTTGCATTTTCCTTGATGGCTTTTGGAGCTCCATCAACGATATCCTTTGCCTCTTTAAGACCAAGACCTGTTATTTCTCTAACAGCCTTTATAACTTGGATCTTCTGCTCTCCGGCATCTTTCAACTCAACTGTGAACTCGCTTTTTTCTTCTGCGGCCTCTGCGGCAGCAGCCGGAGCGGCAGCTACAGCCATAGGAGCTGATGCTGATACGCCGAACTTATCCTCCAACAAGCTAACAAGCTCTGAAAGATCCAAAACTGACATTTTTTCTATTGACTCTACAAGGTCCTTGAATTTTGCAGGAACCTCTACATTTTTCTTTTCTTCTGACATTTTTTTAAAAAAAGACTTAGCCGTATATCCAAAAATATATTTTGAATATGCCCGGCATTAGGCCTTTTTCTCTTTTATCGCATTCAATGCGTAAACTAAATTCTTAATATTCCCTGAAAGCACATTAACAAATCCTGAAACAGGAGCATTCATCTGTGCAAGCAAGTTTGCAAGCAACTGTTCTCTAGAAGGAAGTTTTGCAAGAGCAATAACCTCACCCTCTGAAATACCCTTACTTTCCAATATCCCTCCAAGTATCTTAAATCCTACAAGACCTTTTTGCTTTGAAAAATCGTAAACGGTTTTTACCGGAGCGACCTGATCTTCATATGAGAAAACAACTCCAGTTGCTCTTCCGAAATCTTTAACATCAAGGTTCTCTATATCAGAATCCTCAATAACCTTTGCTAAAATATTCTTCTTAACAACTTTATACTCCGCGCCAACCTTCTTAAGATCTTTTTTAAGTTCATTTGTCTTTAAAACGGAAAGACCGGTAAAATCAACTAAAACTGCTGATCTTTGGTCCTTAAGTTTTTCCTTCACTGAAGTAAAGACTTCTTCTTTTTGTTTTCTTGTTAACGCCATATAACTAGCTTCTAGTCCTTAGCTGTTGGTTTTTTGATCCAACAACCTCAAACAAAAAAGACTTTAAAATAAAAAACGACCTTTTTGGGTCGTAGACAAACTGAGAAACTAAAAGCCGGAATGGCTCTGCACTCACCTCGAGAGGTCTTATGAATTCGCCTAAACGAAAACGCCTCTTGTCTACGGTTATTTACTTATGCCGATATGATAATATTTTCTGCTCAAAAAGTCAATAGATATAAGAAGGGTTGACAGTCAAGACTATCAAGACTAGTATCAAAATAGCACTTTCAACAAAGAGGAAAATATTATGAGCGAAGAAGAAAATACTTTTAAGTTTTGGGAGTCTTTTCGGTCTTTATTTTTGATCTCGTTTATTATTCCGCTTGTCGTTATATTTATATTTTCAAGCAACAGCACGCTCAATGCGATCGGGGGAATATTTTTCGTATTCCTTATCGTGTTAATAATGGCTGCTTATTATGAGACCACAGACAAGATGGAAGATATGATGGTTGCGGCAAATAGAACACCTCGAAACGACGAAAATATAAACTTTAGCCTCGCAGATATCGACGAGACGACAAGAAAGTCTCTGAAATATCCCTGGTGGCATTTTCCGGCAGCTGCCATAATATTTATCATCATAGTATTAATATCGCTTTTCATTGGCTTGCTCTTTGCTTAAAAAAGGGGGTCGCGGACAATCCGCGACCCCCTTCTCTTTCCTCAAAAAAGATTCACGCAAAGGAAAACAAAATAAGAGTACTTGTAAAGTATATTATATTTATAAGCGGTACGGAAACCACTAAAATGTATGCCGCAAGAACATCATAGGCATAGACAATTCTTGCTATTATTATATTTAGCAAACAGAAAAATAAGATGAATGCTGATGTGTTATAAAATGAAGCTCCGGAAAATGAATGATCATAACCGACACCGATCAAAGACGCTTCCGTAAAAGCATCGTAACCAAGTTTTGACCTTGTATAATAAAAAAATACCGCTCCCAACAAAGCACCAGACAAGACTGTGATAATAATAAAAATGTCCTTAAAAAAATCGGGCATTTTTCTTTTTTTTACTGACTTTAAGATATCTCTAAAAGATAATTTTATTTTTATCATATCTCAACGACATTACCCCAACTATCATAGTCAGATGAGTGGGTAAAAAGAACTATTTGAAATCTATCTGTAAGGTCGTTTAAAACCTGTTTTGTTTTTTCTCTCCTCACCTCATCAAAAGAATGAAAAGGATCGTCCAAAAGTATCAATGATTTCTTGCCCTTGTTCAAGACATCTAAAATTGCAAATCTGGCGATAAGATAGAACTGATCTATTGTTCCTTGTGAAAGGTATTGTTCTGGAACTATCATATCTTTTTTCTCCTCCGACCAAACATTAAATGAAAGATCGTTGTTCACCTCAAGATTGTCGTATCTTCCATCTGTTATCACCGCAAGATACTTTTTCATATAATCCTCTATATGGTTCTTCGATTTTGATATTATATTTGCCTGAGCCTCCGCTATCGTACCGGACGCATATTCCAAGACCTTGAGCTTTCGAGCAAGATTGGATCTTTTTTCTTTCAAATATTCAATATCCTCTTCCATTTTGACGAGATCTTCTTTGTCTACGCTATACTGACCGACAACAGCAGAAACCTGCAAGGCCTCTTTTTTCATATCCTCCATACTCTTTGAGATCTTTTCTATGTCGAGCTCCAAAAGACGCTGTTCTTGCGGTGTCGGAACATTTGCTTTTTGCTCTCCTGATATCTTTTCTTCTTCCACCGCTATTCTTTTGGCAAGCGCACTCCTCTCCCTTTTCAGATCATCAAAGGAATTCCCTCTTAAAACCCCTTCCTCCTTACTCTCTATCTTTCCCAACTCATTGCAAAAATCATTATACTGTTTTATTTTTTCATTTAGCTCAACTTCGTTCTTTACTTTGTTGCCGCTAAATATAGCGTCTATCTTTTTCTTTAGAAGCTCAACTTCCTTTTCCAGGGCTTTTCCTTCTTCTGCTATCTTTGACCTCTCTTTAGATATCCCCCGCTTTTTTGAAAAAAGACTGAGAATAAACAAAAGCAAAGAAAAAGCAAAAGAAGCAAAGAGCCAATAATTATAAAATCCTAAAAATCCGATAGCAAAGAACAAAAAGGAAAGATATCTAAAAAGCTTATGACTTCCCGGATCAGCAACCTTCTCATCTTCAATACTTTTAAAATATTTTTCCAAGTATTCCAGCTTGGCCTCTTTTTCCCTTAGGTCACTTTTTTGTTTTACTAAAAGCTGAGGATCAAAATCTTTCAACGCCTTCATTTTTTCCAGCTGGAACAAAACATATTCTTTGCTTCTTTTCAACTCCTCCACCGTTTCCATATCGGCATTCAGTTTTTCAAATTGAGCATTCAAACTTTCCAGGTCGTTCATTGTCTGAAAATACTTTTGGTTCAACTTATACTGAACATCTTTAAGCTCAAACTTTTCCTTTAAACTTTCATACTCAGACTGGATATTTCCAAGATAATCCACTTTTTGAGAAAGCTCGTCCAAAGAAGCTTTCAATTTATCTCTTTTTTCTTCCAGATCTTTTATGCTTTCATCAACCTCTTTTAACTCCCCTGGAGTTTTTGATGCCTGCTTCAACCCCTTTTTTATCTCCGCTATCTTGTCATTCATTTTTTTAATTACCTTATCCGGGTTTGCATTCTCGGAGGAAGAGGTCAAAAGACTTTGGAGCGCTTGGGATATTTCCCTTTTCCCCTCCGTTATCAAAGAAAGCGCATCATGCTTCACACAAGAAGTGCTTTCAAAAAGAGACAAGGAACGGATCGAGCCTATCTCGTATAGATAATCAGCCACCTCTTTGTATGTCTGAAGCTTTTCATTTTTTGTTTTGTTTTCCAGAACTATATCCTTTGAATCAAAGTTCTTTTCCAAAACCACCTCATTTCCATCACTTTCAAGCTCCATTTCTATCTTGTAAAGTTTTTCAGAGTTCCAAGAACGCAAAGCCTCTATATCTTTATTTGATTTTTTTGGATCATAAAAAAGACCAGCCAAAATAGCGAGTAGTATTGTTGACTTTCCTTTCTCGTTCGGACCCTTAACAACCGTTATATCCGAAGGAAAATTCACTGAAAAATCCTTGAACTTCCTGAAATTTTTAACTGATAGTGATCTTAGATACACAATAAAAATTTAAGATTTAATATTTAAGATTTAAGATTGATGATTTATGAATTCATAAATCATCAATCTTAAATCAAAAATCAGAGTACCTCTTTCCCCTCCAGCTCCGCCACTCCTATTTGCAAAGCATCTTTCAATATTTCTTTTTCTTCTTCATCTTTTGCGTTTGATATCTTCTCATTTATAGACCTTATGAACTGCCCTATGACCATCTCTTCCGGATAATCCCTTTCTGCTATTTCCTCAAGCTTCAAAGATGAATTGTCCTTAACCTTAATACTGAAAAATTTATCCTCAAAATCTTCCTCTATTTTTTTTGCATCCACAAAAATACTAGGGTCAACCATTCCCAATATCTCTACAACCAAAATTGTATTTTTGTCTGCAAGCTTATCTATTTCCTTGTACAATCCATCTATATCTGAAAATATTCCCATATCAAAACTTATTTCTTTTACATTCTTTTCGCTCACTTTTATCTGTTTAACCTCTACATTGTCCAGAAGATCAACCTCCATAACATAACCTTGACCAAGACCACCCTTTCCTTCTTTATAAGTTATTTCCGGTGATCCGCAATACCAAGCCTTGGTCTTGCCAAAGGAAAAATCCTGAGCTCCATGCCAATGACCAAAAGCTATGTAGTCCATTCCCGATTTGGAGATATCGCTAAGCTGTATCGGCCAGTCATCATCCGCGGACTTACCCTCTATCTGGACAGACCCGTGCGCCATCGCCACCTTGTACTTAGAGCTGTCATTTTTAAGGTCAAAAGAACTTAAAAATCCCAAAGGGTTCTTCTTGGATTTGTTTGCGGTATTTGCTTGAGCGTAAAGACTCAAGTTAAACTCCGGGTATTCTTTTTTTACCACCTTCTCGTCATCAAAGATGTAAATATGAGAAAGACCTTCAGCGAAGTTCTCTCTTTTATAGATAGAATCATTTGAAAGACAATCGTGAGTTCCGGGAAGTATAGCTACAAATATCCTTGCTTCGTCCAGCTTCTTAAGTTCGCTTTTTACAAAATTGACCGTCTCATAAGAAGGAAAGTTTGAGTCAAAAAGATCTCCGGAGATAAGCAAAAGCTGGGCTTTTTCCAAAATAGCCACATCAACTATTTTCTTAAAAGAATCCAAAAGCGCCCGCCTTTGCAGCGAGGCATTTTTTCCGAAAGAAACAAACTTTGCCCCCAAATGGAGATCTCCAGTGTGTATTATCTTAAGCATATACTCCTATTATATCACACCATTTAGAAAATTAAAAAACCGGCTCGCTGCTTACCAGCTTACCGGTTCTCTGAATATAAGGTGTATGTTTATTGATGGGTTCTTTTATAATTACTTTCAATTAAGAAGATCATGTGATCTACATCTGGCTCAAAAGACAATCTTTCCAAAGGGTCAGCTATTCGAGCTATCCCCACCAAACTATCGAATAAACATTTGGAGAGATTGCTTTTTGACTCTTCAGCCACGATCCCAAGCATATTACTAACTCTTATATGCTCTCCATCAATCACCAATCTCTTTATCGCTGCAAGGTAAAAGAGATCGGATCTATCCACAGCTACACTCATTTTATACTCCTTTTTATGTTGTGTCTATACAACTATACCAATATCTAACTTACATAAAGTAACATATTTTATATATTTTGTAAATACCTCCTTAGGTTAGGTTACATCCCTCTCATCAAAGCCTCTATCTCATCCTTTGCATCCTCCGGACTTTTCAAGAACCCTTCCAATATTTCCGGATGTTTATCTATCACAGTATTGAACTTTTGAGCATAACCCTCGTCTGCCCACCTTTTCATTCCTTCATCTATGCTGTCATCTGGAAATATCTTTTCCGCAAGATCCAATTGCATCATATTCTTTGCCAGCAGCTCTTTATTATGCCATTCTTCAATATAACCCATATTTAAAAAAGTTAATTATAATGTCCCAAAATACCTGTCTCCAAAATCTCCAAGACCAGGAACTATGAATTTATCATCGCTAAGTTCAGGGTCCACTGCCGCAAGAACAATATTTTCCTCCGGTATCTTTCCTTTCAAAACATCAATGCCCTCTTGAGCGGCCACAACCCCGCAAAAAAATACATTCTCCGGCAAATACCCCTCCTCTAAAAGCATATCAACAGCCATAGCCGCACTACCTCCGGTGGCAAGCATCGGGTCGAGTATCACAACCTTTTTTGGCAGCTCCCTTGGAAACTTCTTATAATAAAACTCCGGTTTTTTTGTTTCTTCGTTTCTTTTGAGTCCCAAGACCCCCACCGAACAATCCAAGACACTCGTAAAAGCCGGCAAGAGCGCAAGACCGGAACGCAGTATTGGAACAAGCATAATATCTTTAGGAATGCTCTTTCCCTGAGCTTTGCCTAAAAGCGTTTCAACTTCAATATTCAGATCAGCGGAAAGCTTTTCCACCATCAAAGAGCAAAGCAAGAATGCGAGCTTATCCGAAGTTTTTCGGAACTCAGACATTCCGGTAGCCTTGTTCCTTAAAATTGTAAGCAGGACATCTTTCATATGCTTTATAATACCAACTTTAAAATATTGTGTAAAATATTCAATAGCTAAAAAAAACTGAGAACACTTTTCATATTTTAAAAAAACTGTATAATGAATATACTATGAGAGAAGGTATAACATTCAATGATGTGCTTTTAGTCCCGAAGAGATCTCGGGTTTTTTCACGAAAGGACATAAGCACAAAAACAAGACTTTCTCGAAATATTGAACTCAACATCCCGCTTGTAAGCGCAAATATGGACACGGTCACCGGGTCCGAGATGGCGCGCAAAATGGCAGAGCTTGGCGGCATAGGCATAATTCACAGATTTCTTTCAATAGAAGATCAGGTTGAGGAGGTGCGTAAGGTTAAACGCTCTGAGAATGTAATAATAGACGAGCCGTTCACCACGGAACCTGACAAAAAAATAAAAGACCTCGTTGATGAACTTGAAAGATACAACACCTCAAGCGCCCTTGTTGTAAATATTAAAAAAGAGAGAAAATACCTTGTCGGAATAATAACAGCACGCGATCTTTTATTCGAATCAAGTTCAACAAGCACGGTTTCCGATCTGATGACAAAAAATGTTATTACCGCAACCCCAGGAACATCGATACAAAAAGCAAAAGGAATTCTTCATAAGAAGAAAATAGAAAAACTGCCAATAGTAAAAAAAGATGGCGAGCTTTTGGGACTCATCACTCTCTCCGACATTATCAAAAAAATGAACAACCCAAACACCTCAAAGGATAAAAAAGGGAGGCTTCTTGTAGGAGCGGCCATAGGCGTAAATGACGACTACACCAAAAGAGCAATAGCTTTAAAAAATGCCGGCGCGGATGTTATAGTCATTGATATCGCCCACGGACACAACACCAGGGAAATAGACGCCTTAAGAAAACTAAAAAAACTATTTAAAGACGATATAGACATAGTAGCCGGAAATATCGCCACAAAAGAAGCGGCGCTCGACCTTATAAAGGCCGGGGCAGACGGACTAAAAGTAGGCATAGGTCCGGGAGCAGCTTGCACAACAAGAATAGTGACAGGCGTGGGAGTACCTCAAATAACAGCCATCCAGGATGTAATGCAAGTCGCTAAAAAACATAATGTACCGGTAATAGCGGACGGTGGAATAAAGAATTCCGGAGACTTTTCAAAAGCACTGGCCGCCGGAGCATCGACCGCAATGATAGGAAGCCTGCTTGCCGGCTGTAAAGAATCCCCCGGCGAATACATCATAGACCGCGGAATGATCTACAAATATTACAGAGGAATGGCATCATTTGAAGCTGCTTCCAGCAAAAAAAAGATAGACAGATCGACATCAGACGGACTTCTACGGGTTCCTGAAGGTGCTTCCGGAAAGGTCTTTTACAAAGGAGATGCCAGCATGGTCTTAAATGACCTGGTCTCAGGTCTCCGCTCATCAATGAGCTACTTGGGAGCTAAGAACTTAAAAGAATTTTCCAAAAATGCCGAGTTTATCAGAATGACAAATGCCGGCATGATAGAGTCCGGACCGCACGGAGTAAATTAAAAAAACAGACCTTTTGGATCTGTTTTTTTAATTTACTTTCAAAACTCCAAAAATAGCGCCGCATGATCCAAAACCTCCTCCGGCATAACTTCAAATTTTTTTACTTTCACGCCACTAGAAACAAAAATATAGTCAGCATACTTTTCCGGCTTCTTGTAAAAAGAGGTTCTTGTGGAAGTAATGCCGTATTCTTTTATCAAATTCCTCAAGCCGGCATTTTCTATAATCTTCGCACTTTCAGCATCAGGCAAAAGGTTGAAGTCTCCAGCAAGTACAATATCATTTTTTATACCACTAATAAAGGTTCCCCGATGCAAGCATGCGGGGTATTGCGCCGACCTCGCTACGCTCGCTCAATTTCGGAGCAAGCTCCGAGGTATTGAACCTGTAGTTTCTGCGCCGCCGAGGAGGAGCGGAGTTCCAAGGCAGTCCTGCCTTGGAAAACGGAGCGAGGACGAGGCGGCGCCCGAGGCGCGGAAGTTACTTCTTGGCTTCTTTCTAAAAAAAGTTTCGAGCAAAGGATATAATTTCCCTACAAACAAACCAAAACCTCAAACTTTAAGTTTGAGGTTTTGGTTTGTTTGTAGCCCATAGGGGAATCGAACCCCTGTCTCATCCGTGAGAGGGATGTGTCCTAACCACTAGACTAATGGGCCGTTGTATTTTTATTTGTGATTTAAGATTTAAGAATGATACATTATTTACCGAAAAAAATCAATGATCCAAACCTTTTTTGCTCAGTGATAATACCAAACAATTTCGCTTTGCGAAATTGTTTTAAATCTCACATCATCAATCTAAAATCTTAAATTAGCCCCACTCTCTTCCCTGCCTTGCTAAAAGTTTTTCTGCATCTTCCGGATGCGCCATTATTTTTTTGACCACTTTTTCAAGCCTTACTCCCTGAGAACCTTTTACCAAAATAAGGTCTCCGGGCTCCATGAGGTCTTTCATCTTTTCTAAAAGTTCTTCAGAAGAGTTAAAATGATGCGCATTTTTAAATCCTGTTTTCTCAAGCTCTTTTTTTGTCGCCTCTGCTTCCTTGCCAACCGTTACTATGACATCACAAAAAGAGGCTGCTATATCACCCACATATCTGTGCGCCTTTTCCGAAAACTCTCCGAGCTCAAGCATACTGCCAAGTACCGCAACTTTTCTTTTTGCGCTTAAGTCTTTCAATGCCATTAGTCCGGCCTCAACAGACAACGGTGAAGCGTTATAAGTATCGTCCAGTATGAAAGTGTTGTTCACACCCTCTATCAAGTTAAGTCTTCCCGGAGGATTTCTGAACTCTTTCAAAGACTCGGAAGCCTCAACCAGATTTATACCAAAACTCTCGCCAACAAGGCAAGCTATACTTGCAGCGTATGCGCTTTGCCTGCCGTATAACCCATCCAAACGAACTGGTATCATTACACCTTTATATTCAACTTTAAAAGAGATCCCTAAAGGAACTTTCACATCATCTGTTGTCCCCTCTCTTTTTTCCGGTTCAAATATCTTGAAGTTTGCATTCTTTGAAAAACCAAATGTCAGCACATCTGCCTTTGTTTTATTTTTCATATCAAAAACCGTTTTGTCATCGATATTCAAAAGCGCAGTGTCCTTATTGGTAAGATATTTTAAAATATCCGCCTTTTCTTTGACCAAGGCTCTTTTATTTGGGAAATTTTCAACATGCACCGGAAGCTCGCCTATGGCTGTAACCACCGCCACATTCGGCTTTATTATATCCAAAAGATACTCCATATTTCCCGGCCTATCCACTCCGTATTCCAAAACAAGTATCTCCGGATATTTAGTGTAGATAAGTTTTAAAAGAGACTTAATAAAGACCAGAGACCAACAAAGAAGATTTTTTCCGCAACTTTTTTCGCCTAATATCGTAAGCGGAAAACCTATTTCATTATTGAAACTTTTTTCTGTTTTCCTGACATTAAACTTTTTGGACAAAACAACATAGACCGCATCCTTTGCGCTGGTCTTTCCAACACTTCCGGTAATGCCAACAACCTTCGGCTTATATCTTTTTACCGTAAGTATCGCAAGCATCTTTAATATTCTTTGCAACACGTTCTTCATTTTTTAATTTAAAATATTTTTTATTATTCTATACATTTAATTTTGAATTTTCAATTTTGAATTTTAATCCAATTTTTAATTTCTTAATGTAGAAATGATCTTTCCGAAAATAAGAGTTAGTTCTTGGCATTCTTTCCATAATTTCTGAGCCTCACTTCTTTTATCAGGAGCTGCGGCTACTAACATTCTTAACCAGTGCTTAGTTTCTTGTGCTTCTTTTTTACAAATATGTATTTTGTTCTTGAAATCTTTTTTTGAACTTGCTCCGTTTGCTTCGCAATAATTTGCTCCTATGCTCGTTCCTGAACGAATTATTTGGTTTATTATTGGTTTGGTTACAACTTCAACCCTTATTGTCCTGCAAAACATTATAATTTCTTCTCCAAATTTTGCCGTCCTTTCCTCCAAGTCAAAGCCTTTATTGTTTTTATTTAATTCATTCATTATTTAAAATTCAATCAAAATTCTAAATTCTAAATTCTAAATTCTAATAGTCTGGTGGTATTTCGTAGTAGTGTAGCAGATACTCTATCACATTACTAAAAGGCTCTGTTAAAGACTGCGAAGCAAATCGTACATCTTTCGGCTTGTCTATTTTAAAAAGTACCGCAAACTTCGCATCGTAGGCCGGAGCAAAACCTATAAAAGAGTGAACGGTCTCATCTGAATAACCTTTTCCGTCTGTGCTTGGTATCTGGGCTGTTCCCGTCTTTCCTGCTACAAAGTATCCTGGAACCTTTGCTTTGTCAAATCCATTTTCAACAACTGAGACCATCATTTTTTTCACTTTTTCCGCTGTCTCTTTTGAGATCACTCTCCTTATATCTTCTGTTTTTGTATGATCCCTTGAACCATTCGCGTGAAGGATCTGATCTACAACATGCGGCCTGATAAGATCTCCGCCATTTGCAATAACAGATATCGCAGAAAGCATTTGAAGCGGTGTGACTGCTATCCCCTGACCAAATGAAGCTGTTGCGTAATTTATATCTCTATTTGTCGCCAGGTTCCTTATATCGCCGTTTGCCTCTGCCGGAAGGTCCACCCCTAATTTTTCCCCAAATCCGAATTTTTTAATGTAATCAAAATATGTTTCTTTAGGTATCTTTTCTACTGCGAATACAGTTCCCGTGTTTAAAGATTTTTCCAAAACCTGGGTCATTGTGTTCACGCCATGAACTTTTTGATCGTAATTTTTAATAGTATATCCCGATATGGAAAGATAACCCTTATCTTCATATGTTGTATCCGGAGATATAACTCCGATATCTATACCTATCGCCATGGTTATCGGTTTAAATATTGAACCTGGCTCGTACTGTCCGGATACGGATCTATTTGTAAAATATGATATATCCTTTACCGAAGAATAATTATTCGGGTCGAAGTCGGGGTAATTTGCCATTCCCAGTATCCTTCCGGATGATGGTTCCATAACTATGACCGATGCAGATTCAACTCCCCATTTTTCAACCACACTTTTCAACTCGTCTTCTATTTTAAATTGAACATTTGGATCTATGGACAAGAAAATAAGGTCTCCGTTCATTGCCGGATAAGACTGAGAATCCTTACTTAGAAAACCAAGACCCAGAGAATCTTTCTCTCCTGAAGCAAATCCTGGTTTTCCGCTAAGTTCTTTGTCGTAATATTCCTCCACGCCATACTGACCCACACCATTATCATCCTTCTCACTTAAAAATCCAGATACTTGGGAGGCAAGGTTGTTATTCGGATAAATTCTTCTTTGACTAACCTCAAAACCTATTCCGGAAAGGTCTAAAGCCTCCAACTCGATCTTCTTTTCCTCCGAAATAACAGCTTTTACCGGCTCGTAAGGGTCATCCTTTTTTGATATCCTATTTAAAAGAATATCGTGGTCAACATCCAAAAGTTCGGATATCTTATTCGCAAAATCTTCCTTATCTTCAATATCTTTTGGTATTGCGTAAACAGAATACTCGTTCCCATTAGTTGCAAGCTGAGTGGGAGTATCAAACCTATCTACCATATATATCTTTCCTCTTTCAGGAAGCAGTATTGAAGAAAATTCTCTTTGGTCTTCGGCTTGTGCGGTAAAATTATCGTTGGCTAAGACCTGTAAGTAAAATATACGCCCCGTAACAAAAGAAGAAAGGAGTAAAATAAATATAAATAATACATTTATCCTCCAATTATGACTAATGTTCTTTTTAAGATCATCAAAAAAAGACATAAGCAGCTATCTATTATTTATAGCAACATTACTGCTGTCTCCGACAGAAACATATTCAACTCCGGAAACCTCAACCATTTTCAACCTTAAAGCTGATTCCTTCAAATTCTGAGCAGTCTTTAATTTTGTGACATTTATTTCTAACTTTTCATTTTGGTCTCTTAGCTCGCTTATCTTGCTTATCTTTGCTATTTTTTCAAATCTAATATCGTTTGTATTTATAACCCCAAAAATAGAGAAAGCAAAAGAAAATACGCATAATGCCAAGCAAGCGTATATAGCTATTGTTATTTTGCTTTTTGATCTTGTTTTTGTTTGCTTTCTCATATTTTTTCTGCAACCCTTAACTTTGCCGATCTTGCTCTTGGATTTTCTCTTATTTCCTCCTGCTCCGCAATGATAGGTTTTTTAGTAATTATCTTAAATTTATCTTTATTCTCTCTAAAAAAATTCTTTACTATTCTGTCTTCCAGCGAATGAAAAGAAATAATAGCTAACCTGCCGCCATTTTTTAAAACATCATAGGAGGCTGAAAGAATTTTTTCCAGATCCCCAAGCTCGTCGTTCACAAATATTCTTAAAGCTTGAAATGACTTGGTTGCCGGATGTATCTTTCCTCTTTTTGGAAAAATGTTTTCGATAAGCTCCGCCAACTCTCCTGATGTTTCAATCTTCTTTTTTCTTCTTTGAAGAACTATCCTCTTGGCTATCTTTCTTGATGCTCTTTCTTCGCCGTATTTATATAAAATATCCGCTATATCATCCTCCGGAAAGGAATTTACCACATCATAAGCTGTAATATCTTTTCCCGGCTCTGCATCCGCCTCATAACGCATTATCAGAGGTTCGTCTTTCTGAAAGGAAAATCCCCTTCCGGAAAGATCCACATGATAACTTGAATATCCCAGGTCCAAAAGGATGCCGGAAATATTTCCGAGATCTTTTTGATCCACGATATTTTTTATATTTGCATAGCTATCACAATTTACCTTCACGCCGGTATTTTCTCTGTCTATCTTTTCTTTAAGTGTTTTTACTATCTCAGCATCCTTGTCTATAGATATTATCTTTCCCGTCGGTCTTACCATTTCCCACAACGCCATCGTGTGACCCCCTCCATTTGCGGTGCCATCAACAAATATATCTCCTTTTTTAGGGTCTAGACTTTCTAGAACCTCTTTTAAAAGAACCGGTCTATGTATCTGTATCTCTTGCGTCTTGTGTCTTTTATCTTCCATTTCAAAAATATCTACCTTCTTCTTATGTGTCATCCTGAACTTGATTCAGGATCCCTCTATTTTTTTCCAACGAGATTCCGAAACAAGTTCGGAATGACACCTTCTAATCTTAAATCTTTTAAATTCCAAGCTCTCCCATCTTCTCCGCTATCTCAGTACTTTGCATCTCGGTAGCTTGTTTGAACTTCTCCCACTCATCTTCATCCCAAATTTCAACCTTATCATAAAGACCAGCTAAAACAACTTTCTTTCCTATCTTTGCGACTTTCCTTAAATATTCTGGAACGATAACTCTTCCTTGCCTGTCAAGTTTTACATCCATCGCCCCGGCAAGCATTCGTCTTTTAAAGGCTCTTGAATTTGCTTGCGACAAAGGAAGCTCTGCCAACTTCTCTGCAAACTTCTTCCATTCAGACATAGAGAATAAGAACAAACAATTATCTAAGCCATTAGTTATGACAGCCCCACCCTTTAAAGAGGCTCTAAACTTTGAAGGTATGGCAAGTCTTCCCTTCTCATCCATTGAGTGTTTGTATTCTCCTACGAACATAATATTTGCTGATAAATAGAGCTAAGTTGTATTGAGAGGACAAAGATGTAATTTGTCTAACTTAGCTCTATTTACCGCATTAAATGACCTTTGGATGAAAGCTGTAATATTCACCACTTTTCCCCACTTTCAGCCATTACTATCATTATATCCCCACTGGAACACAAAGTCAAACCACTTTAAACATACAAATTTTATTTAAACACAAAAAAAACCCTTTAAATAAAGGGTTTTTTTTGTGTTTACCAAATAAAATAAAAGTTATGCACATTTTCAACTTTCTATTATTAAAAAAAAGCGGATCCACCCATACTGGACCCGCCTTGCGGAAATACACCCGCCAATTACTCACGATAACTATTACCGCTCAGAATTTATAACATTAAATTTCTTTTATTACAAATACTTTTTTAGAAATTGTCCCGTGTGACTTCCTTTTACCTTCATAACATCTTTCGGCTCGCCTTCCGCGACTATATTTCCTCCTTTATCACCACCGTCAGGACCAAGATCAATTATCCAGTCAGAAGCCGCTATAACATCAAGATTATGCTCGATAACCAAAACTGTATTTCCTTTGTTCACCAGCTTTCTCAAAACAGTAAGAAGTTTTGATACATCGTCAAAATGAAGTCCGGTTGTCGGCTCATCCAAAATATACAAAGTGCGTCCGGTGTCTCTTCTTGAAAGTTCGTCGGCAAGCTTCACTCTTTGCGCCTCTCCGCCGGAAAGGGTTGTTGCTCCTTGACCGAGCTTGATATACCCGACACCAACCTCCTGCAAGGTAGTTAGAATATTTTTTATCTTCGGCACATTCTCAAAAAACTTCGCCGCTTCATTTACACTCATATTAAGAACCTGAGCTATGTTTTTGCCTTTATATTCTATCTCCAAAACCTCTTTGTTATATCTTGTCCCCTCACACTCCTCGCACTCAACATAAACATCCGGCAAAAAATGCATTTCTATTTTCTTGATACCCTGACCTTCGCAACTCTCACACCTTCCGCCTTTTACATTGAAGCTGAACCTTCCAACCTTATAACCTCTTATCTTTGCTTCTTGAGTGTTTGTGAAAATATCTCTTATGTGAGTAAACACACCAGTATAGGTTGCCGGATTGGACCTCGGCGTTCTTCCTATTGGCGATTGGTCTATATGTATGACTTTATTTATATTCTCAATACCCAAAACATCCTTGTGTTTACCCGGATTTTCCTTTGACTTGTAAAGTTTCTGAGCAAGCGCCTTTGCCAAAATATCATCCATCAAAGTGCTTTTTCCGGAACCGGAAACTCCCGTTATGCAAACAAACCTTGAAAGAGGTATCTTAACATCAATCTTCTTAAGATTGTTTTCTTCAGCTCCCAATATTTCCAAAAACCCATCTTCAGCATCTTTTGGAGACCTGGTCTCCAAAAGATGCTTTTCTTTCAAGTTCAAACTTTCTTCATATGCGTGTTTCTTTCCGGAAAGATATTGGCCGGTTATAGAGCCAGACTTTTTCATTTCCTGCGGAGTTCCTTCAAAAACGATCTTTCCTCCTTTAAGGCCGGCTTCCGGTCCTATCTCCACTATCCAGTCAGCGGCAAGCATCGTCTCCTCATCATGCTCAACGACTATCACGGTGTTGTTCAAGTCTCGCAGATCCTTCAATGTTTTTATAAGCTTATCATTATCCTTGGAATGCAAACCTATGGACGGCTCGTCTAGAATATACAAAACACCGACAAGTTGCGAACCGATCTGGGTCGCAAGGCGTATTCTTTGCGCTTCTCCTCCGGAAAGCGTTTCTGACTCTCTGTCCAAAGACAAATAAGAAAGCCCCACATCCATCAAAAATGTAAGCCTTGATGCTATTTCTTTTATTATAAGGTTTGCTATTTTCTCTTGTGTCTTTGTAAGCTTTACCGACTCAAAGAACTTCTTAGCGTCAGCAATGGATAAAGAAGTAACTTCCGCTATATTCTTTTTATTGAAAAGCACCGCCAAAACTTCTTTTTTAAGCCTTCTTCCTTTACAACTTGGACACTTTTTGATAACCATATACTTTTCTATCTCAGCCCGAACCCAGTCAGAATCTGTCTCTTTCCATCTTCTTTCAAGATTTGGTATCACACCCTCAAACTGTGATGTCGGGTCGCCATATAAAATAACCTGCAAAATATCTTTCGGCAATTTTTCAACTGGAGCGTTCAAAGAAAAACCAAGCTTCTCGGAAACATCTTCAAGCGCAAGCCAGGACCAATTTGAACGAGACGCTTGCGACCATGGCTTTATCGCGCCCTCAGCTAAGGTAAGGCGCGGATTTGTGATAACAAGATCCGGATCAACCTCAAGCTTCTTCCCAATACCGGTACAATCATAACAAGCGCCATGCGGGCTATTGAAAGAAAAGCTTCTTGGTTCTATTTCAGCTATCGAAATACCGCAGTCTGCGCAAGCAAATTTTTCCGAAAAAAGCCTATCTTCCTTTCCTTTTTGAGAAACGATCATGGAACCCTCACCTATTTTTAGCGCAGTCTCAACGGAATCGGCCAAACGCGCCCTGTCCATCTTCACTTCAACAACAAGTCTGTCCACCACGGTCTCTACGCTGTGCTTTTTATATCTATCAAGTCTCAAGGAAAGCGCATCTTCTACGGTCATTATCTCTCCATCAACTCTCACTCTGACATAGCCGGCTTTTTCTATCATTATAAAAACATTATTATGCTCGCCTTTCTTATCTTTTATAACCGGTGCCAATATTTCAATATTGGAACCCCTTTTAAATTTCAAAATCATATCCACTATTTGCGTAGTGCTTTGACTTGATATGATCTCACCGCACTCCGGACAATGCGGAGTTCCGACGCGCGCAAAAAGAAGCCTGAGATAATCATATATCTCGGTTATTGTCCCCACTGTTGAACGCGGATTTTGAGAAACGCTTTTTTGATCTATGGATATTGCCGGCGATAATCCATCGATAGAATCTACGTCCGGCTTTCCCATAACACCCAAAAACTGCCTGGCGTATGACGAGAGAGACTCTACATATCTTCTTTGACCTTCAGCATAGATAGTATCAAAGGCTAAGGAGGATTTTCCAGACCCGGAAAGGCCTGTTATTACAACAAGTTTATTTCTCGGAAGCTCCAGACTAATATTCTTTAAGTTGTGCATTCTTGCACCCTTGACAGTTATCTTCCCGTCTTTAAAAATATCTTTTTTAGTCATATTTTTAGGGTGTTATATTTATGTAACTATGAAGTATACACGAAAAAAGGACATATTTCAATGGCTGACCCAAAGAAACATTAAAACACACATTAAATACACAAAAGCACTAAATTAAGTAAAAAAATGAGACACCACCAGCAAAGCTGAGAGGCTTTGAGAGTTTGGCTGCCCCAAGGGCAGTTGAACGCTCACCAAGCTTAATTGTTAATTTTAACCTTTATTTATTCTCTGATATTTTATCATGACTCTCTTGGTCTTGGATATACTTTCTTATGGACGGAAGGTCAAACCCTACGGTAGATACTGCGTACCCTCTTGCCCAGAAATTCTCTCCGTTGAAGTTTCTTTGTTTTCCGCTTAGTCTTGCTATCGCTGATTTTCCTTTTATGAATCCTGTCACACTGGCTACCAAATGTTTTGGCGGTATTGATATGCATATGTGAACATGATCGTTGACTAGATTTCCTTCTATTATTTGGCATTCTTTCTGTTTTGCAAGCTCATGGAGTATTTCCTTAAGATGTTCTCTTGTTTTTCCGTATATTGTTTTCTTTCTGTATTTTGGTGCTATTATTACATAATACTTTCAATCCCACTTTGAATGGGACAGACTTTGGTAAAGATAAGACATTGTTTGAATTTTCTTTTGGTGAGTGTCTCAAAAAGCCACCATTTGATCATTCTCCTATGTCTTTTCTTTTTACTCTACTCTAAGGTCAAACCCTCCTGAGTCCACCAGTCGAACTGGTGGTTTGCCTTGGATCAATCTAATTATAAGAGACAAACTATTTTTTTCTTGATATCAGTAAAAATACAGAGATGAGAAAATATAAAACAGCAAATACCAAACCAACCATACCTTTAGAAATATACAGAAAAGCATCTCCAGAATACCACGGAGTAACTATTATAATAAATAAATAAATAAATAAATAAATGTAAATTTTCTCCAAGAGTTAAAACCTTCATTATATTTTATAGACAACAAACCAATCAATAACGCTGGAGGTGCCAAAAAAAACAATATCGCAAGGAAATTAAAAATCTCTCTATAACTCCTGCAAGATATTATAGAAAAATGCTCTTTACAGAAAGAATAAGGAATATCAAGAAATAATATTACAAAAATAGCAGTAAGAATTAAAGATGTTGTTAGTATTACTTTCCTTGTAAAGAAATTTGATAAAGTGCTCATATTTTAACTTGGATTTAATAATTTACTAATAACCAATATCTATTGTACCATCATTCGTTCTTATATTAACAGCGGTAACACCCTCCTTTACTATAATTATCTTTTCTTTTTGCTTTCCATTTTCGTCGTGTTCTTTATCTTCCTTATCTTTTTTGTCTTTATCATCTCTTTCTTCTTGATCTTCTCCTCTTTCTTTCTTCTTGGTTTTTATTTCATTTGTTATCTTTGTGATGTTTTTCTTGTAATTATATTTTGTCTTTATTTTTCTCTCTCCTTTTATTTCAAGCTCT
>Ga0114931_10001015_pt1 | contig 35481 bp, 36 predicted proteins | sample 2SBtaG_FD_89579 | JGI IMG/M metagenome (GOLD analysis project Ga0114931, IMG submission 89579) | Deep subsurface microbial communities from Kolumbo volcano to uncover new lineages of life (NeLLi) - 2SBTROV14_V59a metaG | ecosystem: Environmental > Aquatic > Marine > Volcanic | place: Kolumbo... | reverse complement strand
CCACAGCCCAGAACGCCACACTTACGTATGGCAACCTGTGCTGCTCCGTCGGGCCAGGGCCATGGTTGGCGAAGCCAACCACGACCCAACCATGGCGCCGACGCTTACTTTCTACAAACCCGGTCGACAAGGCCACGATGAAAACGTCGCGGAACGCCCCCAAGAACTTCGTTCCTCGTGACTTCGACGGACTTTTCTACTAAACTGTGCAGTAATAAGATTTAAATAGCATTTCGCATTCCTTACAGAATCCCCAATACCGCGCGTATGGGTCCTCCCGCAAGCTGCGTCTCGGAGCGTGCGATGAGCGAGAGACACTAGCGGGCGGAGCAGCCCGGCACGAGAGTACCTTCGGGAGCTGACGGCGTAAGCCAAGCCATGAACGCGGGGGTTAGTGCTCCGGGCAGCACCATCATGCTCGAACAGTCGCAAGAAACTGATGAGGGACGGATTCACGATTCCAGGGGATTGTTGCCCCGAACAAAGAGGTGAAGACAGCCTCGCGTGACGCCCGCGGGCGTCCTCACGTTCACCAGTCAAGCCCGACAAGGGGCGCCTGAGCCGGTGATAGGTTTCTTGGGACTCTTCGCAGGACAATGGAGAGTGAAGCAATGGCAAAGATAGCCCAGATATCAGCGAAGTACATCATCCATACCTCCATCAACATCGACGGCGTCGTCGACCGACCCGATGTGATTGGCGCGATCTTCGGGCAGACCGAAGGGCTGCTCGGCGCGGACCTCGAGCTGCGCGAGCTGCAGCGTTCCGGCAGAATCGGTCGCATCGAGGTCAACGTCAGCGTCAAGGGTGGGAAGACTGGTGGCGAGATTATCATCCCGTCTTCCCTGGACAAGGCCGAGACGGCTATCGTCGGCGCTGCCTTGGAGATCATCCAGCGCATCGGCCCGTGCAATGCGAAGCTGCACGTGGACTCGATCGAGGACATCCGGATCAGCAAGCGCCAGTTCGTCATCGAGCGCGCGAAGGAGCTGCTCAAGAATCTCATGGAAGGTGTCATGCCCGACAGCCGGGAGCTGGCAGACGAGGTGGCGTACTCAGTCCGGGTGATGGAGATCGCAGAGTTCGGCAAGGACCGCCTCCCCGCGGGTCCCGGGATCGATGAGAGCGACGAGATCATCCTCGTGGAGGGCCGCGCGGATGTGCTTAACCTCCTCAAGCACGGCTTCAAGAACGCGATTGCGATGAATGGAACCAACGTCCCGCAAACAATCATCGACCTCTGCAAGGAGAAGGTCGTTACCGTCTTCGTCGACGGCGACCGGGGCGGCGATCTCATCATCAAGGAGCTGCTCAGCGTGGCGGAAGTCGACTTCATCACGAAGGCGCCGGACGGCAAGGAGGTCGAGGAGATCACCAAGAAGGAGATTCACAAGTCGCTCCGCTCCAAGGTGGCGCTCGAGCAGTACAAGATGGAGAGCAACGGCAAGGACCGCAGGGATAATAGGCGCCGGGACGACCGACGCGAGGAGCGCAAGGAGGAAAAGCGCGGCGAGCGGAAAGGCCGCGAGGAGAAGCGGGACGACCGGCGGGGCCGCGACGACCGACGCGACAAGCCAGCGGTGAAGAAGCGCGCACCCACCGACAAGGAGAAGAAGGCGTTCAACGAGATGCTCGAGGACCTCATCGGCACGCGGGGCGCGTACATCCTTGACAAGGACTTGAACATTCTCGGCAAGGTCCCCGTGACCGAGCTTGAGGGAACAATCAAGAGCCTGCGCGGCGGCATCCACGCTATCGTCTTCGACGGCGAGGCGGAGAAGCGGCTCGTCGACGTCGCGGAAGCAGCAGAGATCGCTTTCCTCGTCGCGATGGGTACGAAGGCGCAGTCGAACGGCGTCGCGATCCTCACCCCTGAAGACTTGAAGTGAGCAAACACATTTTTCCGTTCCTTTTCTTCTTTTCAATCGTTTCCTCCCTATTTATAAATTCAACACGCTTCTCATCTCCATGGCAGTCCGGCGTTCACGCGAGGAGTGGAAGATCTACGGGAACGTCTTCGACCAGCACACAAAGCTCGTCCTCGAGAAGATGGCGACGCAGGGACTCTTCGACGAGCTCGAATCGGCGCTTGCTCTCGGCAAGGAGGCCAACGTCTTCATCGCCTCGCCCGGCCGCAAGAGCGGCAAGGACGAGCAGATCATCGTCAAAATCTACCGGCTCGAGAACGCGAACTTCAAGAAGATGTACGACTATCTCAAGCACGACCCACGCTATATGCACACGAAGCCGAACAAGAGGACGACGATCTTCGCCTGGTGCCAGCGCGAGTACAGGAATCTCTTGCTCGCGCGCGAGGCCATCCGGTGCCCAACTCCGTTGGGCTTCAAGGCGAACGTCCTCGTCATGTCAATGATCGGCGACCCAGCACGGCAACTGAAAGACACGATGCCGAAGGATCCTGCGGCGTTCGCGGCGCTGGTGCTCGCGGATATGAGGGCGCTGTGGAAGAAAGGATTGGTACACGGCGATCTCTCGGCATTCAACATCCTCGATAACGACGAGAAGCCGGTCTTCATCGACTTCTCACAGTCCTCGCCGACGAACGCGCCGAACGCGAAGGAGCTCTTGGAACGCGACCTGAAGAACGTCGCGACATACTTCCAACGGCTTGATGTGCCGATTGACGTCGAGGAAGAGAAAGCGAAGATCCTCGGATAAGCAGCCTAAGAGCTGGCGAGAATATCGAGCGCTACCTGCCCATCTCCTCCTGCTTGAGCTTGCGCCGCTGGCCCTCGAGGAACTTCCAGACCGTGCTGTGCATGCTGCCCGAGAGGAGCTTCTCGATTGCTCGCTTCGCGATGTTCGCCCACGCCACTTCCCCGACAATACAGACCGTCTTGCCATAGACCGAAACGAAGCACCCCGTCAAACGCTCGATGTTCTCGCGGCTCTTGCCCTTCATCCCGATAATTCTGCCCTTGAGCCGCTGCATCGAGTCTTTCGTGTTCGCGAAGTCGGTGAGCTTGACAGACTCGAGGACGTAGTCCTGGCGCAGGAGAATCTGCGCGATGTCCGGGTTGAAGCCGCGCGCGATCGCCTTGATTACCTCGCAGGCCTGGTAGAGCGCGATGGAGTCCTTCCCGGTGAGCGTAACGAGGCCGTCGTCGCTGTCCACTTCCATCTTGACACCGGCGTGGGCCTGGAGTGCCTTCTTGACGGCCCCTTTCTGGCCGATGATGACCGCGACGCGCTCCTTCGGCACGCGGACCTCGTACATAAAGATCTCGGGATCCATGGGGTTCGAGAACCGACGGCCGTTTAAAAGGGTTCTGCCTTTAGCGGTCGCGATGAAAACGTCGCGGAACGGTCCCTTGACCCTCGTTTGGTCAGCAAGGGAGTGCACAAGGCTCGGGGCTGTGGCAGGAGGAACACCAGAAGGAGAAACATCAGAAGAAGGAACACCCGATAGTGATCGGGGCAATTGACGAGACAGTCATCGCGGTAGGCCAGTCCAGAATCCTTAAAAACGCTGCGTGCACCCCGACAACCATGGTCGAAGAGCATGACATCCCCCATATCGAGGCATCCTATAACTCGAAGAAGGAATGGAGCGCCGATCCGAAGGGCTACTTCCTCATCAAGGTGCTCTACACGCGAGGTGAGCTCGGCGTGCGGTACATGAGCTACAAACACGAGCCGATCCAGGACATCTACGGCAAGGATGCCGAATCCATCGTCCAGACCGTGGTGCGCGAGGGCCTCCTTAGCCGGCTACAGCACGCTGCCTACCTAGGCCACGAGCTCCACAAGGCGGAGACCGCCCTCAGGCTGGGCATCGCGTTCATCCAGGACAGGCCGCTCGACTTCTCCAAGAAGGCGACGGGCGACGAGAGCGGGGAATAGGCGCGCTCAGTCATACCTTCGCCGCTCGACCTGATAGATGTAAACCGCCGTGCCGACGAGGACTGCGCCGGCGACGACGCCGATCATGAGAAAGATGAGGTTGCTACCTGGAGTTCCCGCCCCTGTGAGCGACGGACCCGCATCCTTGATGGTTGAGGTCGCCATCCCACTAACGCTTGCCTGCTCGAGAGACACCCCCGTCGTCGCGACCTCCATGCCGATGAAGCCGAGCACGAGCGCGAGGGCCATGAAGATGTAGAAGCGCGTGTACGTCTCCGGATACATGACCGCTCCTGCGTAACAGCGATTTATAAGGTTTGCGTGCGCAGGGCTCTTCGGCACTGAGAACACATTCCAACGAAACGATTCCCGAATCGTGAAGAACGAGGTGGACGCGCTCACCAATTCTTCTTTTTATCCCTTCTTTTTTCTTTCCGACAGTCAGTCAAGATCCCATGACCTAGCCGTCCGCTAACGTGCCAAGGGAGCGCTCTTTGCCGAAGAGCCGCTTTCCTCAAACTTTATAAATATCCGTGTCGGTGGCGTTGAAAAATGGAGGTGACGTGGTATTCTCTGGACGCGGCGACTGTGCTGCAGCAGCTCGGCTCTTCGGCCGAGGGCATCGACGATCTGGAAGCGAAGGACCGACTGACGCGCGAGGGTCCGAACGCCATCAAGCTCGAGAAGCGCGCCAATCCCCTCCTCATCTTCTTCCAACAGTTTACCAGCTTCATGGTGATCCTGCTTCTCATCGCGGGCGCGGTCTCGCTTCTAATCGGGCTGGACATGAACATCTTCGAGTACCAGCTAGACGCGTACGTTATCTTCATCATCATCTTCCTCAACGCAATCATGGGTTACTTCCAGGAGATGAAGGCGGAGAAGGCGGCCGAAGCCCTCAAGGCGTTCCTCGTCAACAAGGCCATCGTCGTCAGGGACGACAAGCCACGCGAGATCCCCGCCGAGCAGCTCGTCCCGGGCGACATCATCCTCCTCAGCGAGGGGGTAAAGGTGCCCGCCGATGCGCGTCTCCTCGACGCGAAGGCGCTGCTCATCGACGAGTCCATCCTCACCGGCGAGTCCGTCCCGTCGCAGAAGGAGGCCACTGTCCTCAAGGAGCGCGTCCCAGTCACCGACCAGCGATGCATGGTCTTCATGGACACATTCGTGACGCGCGGCGAAGGCAAGGCGGTCGTCACCGCGACCGGGATGCGAACCGAGGCTGGTAAGGTCGCCGAGCAGGTGAACGCCCCGACAGAGGGAAAGAGCCCGTTCGAGACGGAGATTGATGACGCGTCCCGGAAGATTGCGGTCGTCGTCAGCCTCCTCATCCTCGCCATGTCGGTCATCCTCGTCGTGTCGCACAAGACGACCTGGATAGCGGTCTTCCTCCTCGCCATCAGCTTGGCGGTCGGCGCCATCCCGGAAGGGCTTCCCGCCGTTGTCACGTTCGCGCTCAGCATCGGCTCACTCCGCATGTCGAAGAAGAAGTGCCTGATTAAGCGGCTCAGCCTAATCGAATCGCTGGGAAGCGTCGACGTCATCTGCACGGACAAGACCGGCACGCTGACGAAGAACGAGATGACCGTCGAGGCCGCGTACGTCTACGGCCGCGACCTCGACATGCGCGCACTCGCGGCCCGGAAGAACGAGCCCGCGATCGCGGAGCTGCTCGCGTGCGCGGTTCTCTGCAACGAGGCGCGGATCGCCGAGCCGGAGGAGGGGACGCCGAACCGGCACAAGAAGACGCTCCGGCACAAGGAGCTCCACTTCCTCGGCGACCCGACTGAGATCGCGCTCCTCATCGCCGCCCAGAAGTCCGGCATGGACTGGCAACGCGCACGCGCGCAGAACGAGCAGCTCGATGTCCAGCCGTTTAGCTCCGACACGAAGGAGATGTCCGTCCTCGTCCGGGACGGGACGACGCGGTACGCGTACGTCAAGGGCGCGCCCGAGCAAGTCATCGCCTCGTGCTCCCGGCTCTGGAACGCAAACGGGCCCCGCGAGCTCCATTCAAAGGACAAGGAGGCGCTCATCCGGAAAGCCGAATCCTACTCGTCCAAGGGCTATCGCGTCCTCGGGTTCGCTTCCGCGTCCGGCTTCGGCAAGGAGCGCGCGTTCCTCGGCCTCATGGCGATGAAGGATCCGCCGCGGAAGGGCGTCAAGGAGGCCATCGTCGCCTGCTCCCAAGCAGGCATCACCGTCAAGATGCTCACGGGCGACCACAAGTCCACGGCGCAGGCGATTGCGGACGAGATCGGCATGGGCACCCGGGCGGTCGACTGGGAGGAGATACGGGACCTCGAGGGCGAGGCCTTCGACCGGGTGGTGCGCGACACGGACGTCTTCGCCCGGATGGATCCCTTGTTGAAGCTGCGTATCGTCAAGAGTCTCCAGCGGCAGGGGCACCGTGTCGCAATCACGGGCGACGGCGTCAACGACGCGCCCGCGCTCAAGCGGGCAGACGTCGGCGTCGCGATGGGGCGCCGCGGCACAGACGTAGCGAAAGAGGCGAGCAGTCTCATCCTCCTCGATGACAACTTTGCCACCATCGTGAACGGCATCGAGGAAGGCCGGACGATCTTCAACAACGTCCGCAAGGTGATCAACTACCTGCTCACGGCGAACCTCGCCGAGGTCTTCGGCGTCTTCGTCGCTGCTTTGTTCGGCGTCATGCCGCTGACGGCCATCCAGATCCTCTGGATCAACTTCATCACAGACGTCTTCCCCGCGCTGGGGCTCGCAGTCGACCCGAGCCCGAAGCACATCATGCAGCAGCCGCCCTCCGGAAAGAAAGAGAAGCTGCTCAACAAACGGCTCGACTGGCTCATCGGCGCGATCGGCATCAAGAAGGCGATTGTCTTCCTCATCGCCTTCGTCATTACCTACTACTTCAAGGGGTTCGGCTACGCGCAGGCGACGGTCTTCAGCTGGCTCGTCCTCTCACACTTCATCCGCATCTACGTCATCCGGAGGGAGGAGTCCGTCCCGTTGTTCGCGAACAAGTGGGTCAATTGGGCGCTCGCCGTGCCGCTCGTGCTCCAGCTCATCATCATCTACACGCCGCTGCGCGCGCTCTTCGGTATCCCAATGATGGGTTGGGTATCGTGGGTAGTCCTCATCTCGACGATGGCGCTCGCCGTCTGGTTCGCTAAGATTATCACCGACCTTGTGATCAAGTACACGCCCGAGCAGAACGCCGCATGGAAGACGACGTAGCACCTGTCCGTCTCCGGTACCGTCACCGTGGGGTCTCTCCAAGGCCTGAGTGCAGGGTGTCTGAAGGACGCGTCCCTGCTTTACGAAGGCCAGTTCTCCTTGCGCGCTGGTGCGCAGCAGATAACCCGTGACGACACAAGTACTGGAGAATCCCTACCACGCGTACCCTAATGCCCCGATGTCGAGGACAGGCTTCGCGAACTTGTTCGTGTCGTCCAGCCCGATGCGCGGGCACATCGTGTTGATGAAGCACTCGAGGAATGGAAAGTCCTCGAGCCCCTGCCAGTCGAGGCTGTCGAAGAGGAGGTAGTAGAACTCCTTGTCGGGATACTTCTTCTTGAGGTCCAGGGCCATGACGAGCCGCTGCTGGCCATACTTCGTCGTGACGAGCACGCCGACCTTCTTGGCCATGAGGAAGCGCGACATCGCCGCGCGTTGCTTCCTCTTCGCGAGCGCGATGTCCTCGTCGTCCATGAGCTGCCATGCATCCCGCTTCGGGTCGTAGCAGTACACGGGCAGGTCGTTGTTGATTACGAGCGCCTTCGGATGGAAAAGTCCGTCGCCGACGTAGAGGAACGCGTCCGCCTTCACGTCCCAGTGCTCGATGCCGCAGCCGAGGAGGTGGCCCTCTGCCACAGAGTGCTTCGGCTTGAAGGTGTGCACTTCCTTGCCCGCAGCCGTCAAGGCTTTCTTCCATGCTTCTAGCTGGTCGTGGTATTGGATCGTAGTGAAGAGGATCAGCCGCTTCGGGAGTTCTCTTATGAGTTTCTCGGGGAGCACGACCTTTTTCTTGTAGCGGACCGGGATGAAGTGGAGCGCCATGCGTTTCTTCGCGTCGCCTTCCTTCGTCTGTTCTGCCATCGTCCGCGTGAATCCCTGACCGTTTTTAAGACTAGTCCTCAATAATACTATCCATATAGAAAATAATATATCGAAATCATTAAAATCGGACAGAGCGACCATCTCGCAATGGCGCGCCTCATCATCCTCGACATGGACGGCACGGTCTTCCACCACAAGAACCTTTGGCTCGAACTCCACAAGCGTCTCGGCACGCTGGACGAAGGCGAGAAAGCGACGCGCGAGTGGCTCTACAAGGACTACGACAAGCTCGTCGACATCGTCATCCACCACCTCTGGAAAGGGAAACCCGCGCAGCCGTACCTCGATCTCGTGGCAGAGGCGGAATACCTGCCCGGCGCCAAGGAGGCGGTCGCCGCGCTCAAACAGAAGGGCTACGCAATCGCGCTCATCTCGAGCGGATCGGACTTGCTTGTCAAGCGGGCGATGGACGAGCTCGGGATCGCGTATGGCGCAGGCAACCATCTCGACATCGCCGACGATATCATCACCGGCCGTTCGCAGCACGCTGACGGCACGACGATGTGGTTGGTCCGGGACGACAAGAGGTTGGTGGCCGAACGGTTCTGCGCCGAGGCCGGCTGCACGCTGGCGGACGCGGTTGCGGTCGGCGACGAACGGAACGACCTCGCACTCTTCACGGCGGTCGGCACGTCCATCGCCTTCAACGACGCACCGGACGAGCTAAAGGAGGCAGCAACGCACGTCGTCGAGGGAGACGACCTGAGAATGATCCTGAAGTATCTTTAGAGGAACGCCTAGCGCGGCTTCTTCGCGTCGATCTGCCGCTGCAACGAGGAGATGTCGTTCTGGAGTTTTGCTGCCTGCTGGCGCATACGGTCGATCGTGAGATACCCTTTCGCAGCCTTCTTCGCGTCCTTCGGGGCGGCTTTCTGCACCTTCTCAGTCCTGGCCTTCAGCTCCTTCGCCAGCCGAACGAGCTCGCGCTTCTTCGCTTCGCGTTCCGCGACGAGCCTGCCCGCGTCGTCCTTCTCGCCGCGGTACTTGGAGACGAGCTTTTGCCAGATATCCTTATCGATGACAAGGTATGCCTTCTTCTCCTTGAGGAGACGCGTGAGCGCAGCCGTCGGGATACTCACCTTCTCATCGCCGACGTGAAAGAACCATCCAAACCTGCTCCCGAAGAAGGGCAGCGCCCTACGGTAGCGAGTGAACTCCACCGGCCGCTTGTTGTCGTTCCAGGCCATACGTCTTCCTGAAGAACAAGTCCTTATTAATCTTTCTAGTCGTTGCCTCCGGGCTGCCGCCTTGGGGTGTTGCCAGGCGCGAATACATGCGCAGCATGTTAGATGAGCGCCTAGGAATTGTCCGGACCGGAGGGAGGACCTTTGCCCGCGGCAGCCAAAGGCTCAATCGCTCATCGACTCCTCGGCGCCGTCGTGTTCCCCTCCCTCGGCGGCAGCGGCTTTCCCTCGAAACAGTACTCGTAGTAGTCACACTGCCCTGTCGTCCACTTGCACAACGGCCCTGGCTTCTTCGGATAGTCCTGGATCTCCTTCGACCGCGTGCCGAGATGCACCTCCCGCACTTCCCGTTTCGCCCGCTCCACCATCTCAGGGGTGACGTCGAGGAGCTGCTCCTGGCCGTGCTTGAGGAAGAAGATACCGACCCGGTCGGGAAGATGGTGTTGCTCCTCGTAAAGCATCGCGTAGACCGACAATTGGAGCTCATACTCCTTTGAGATGTGCGCGCGGCGCGATGTCTTGTAGTCCAGGATGATCGTCTTGCCGTCCTCGTCATGGATCGCGTCCATGAAGCCGCGAACGTAGTGCCGCTTGGAGACGAACTCGACCTCGCGCGCGGGCTTCACGGCCTCCCACGCCTCCTTCATCGGCAGGAAGCGCAGGAAATACTTCGTCTTATCGGTGAAGTAGTCGAAATAGTTCCCAATCATCTCCTTTGTCTCATCGTAGTAGCCGGTCAGCCGTTCCTTGGAGAGGCCCAGCGCGGCGAGCTCCCCGGACGCCGCCTCCCATTCGCGCTTGAACGTCTCGAACAGGACGACCTTCATCGTGAGGAAGAACGCGTCCGGCTCGTCCGGCACGTTCGTCACGTCAGTGTCGAAGAACCTCTCGAGCGCGAGGTGCGTCAGGCTGCCGCGGATGAGGTGAATCGACGGCTTCGTCGGCAGCTTGGCAACGTAATGGTACCAGTACTTCCGCGGGCACTGCTTCCAGGTATTGATGCTGCTCGGGCTCTGCACCCGCGCAACATGCGCGGGCAGGTCGAGTTCCGTCATTGTGCGAGAAGCCATACCTCCGACGGGAAATCAACCCCTTAAAAAGTTTTTCCGTGGATGAGCCGCGACGAACGCCTTCGCGCAGCCGCTGACCGCGTTCGTCGGGACACCAGAAAACCGAGAGGTGACGCTTCTCTCAGGCAGCGTCCTTCCACTCCTTCCAGACGCGGATGCCGTACTCATTCAGGAAGTTCTCGAGGACGACGGTGAAGAGGTGATGCTTATCCTTTGTGAGCACGTCCGAGCGCGTCGCGATGGCGGCCGCGATGAGCACGGCGTCGCTCGCGTCAGGTACCTTCTCGAGCAGCCGCGGATCGACGGACGAGACGAACGTCCGTTCGGTCTCGCGTTCGCCTGGATGGACTGGCACGTCGACAAGTGTCAACGCGGGATGCCCCTTGAGGAACCTACGGAGCGCCTCCCTTGTCTTGTCGTGGAGTCGATGACTGACGTGGACGAGTTCCTCGACGTTGAACGACGTCACTGCGACTCGTCGTCCGTTCAGCTCCGAGAGCCTGCCGCGTTCGGCCGCGTCAATCAAGAAGCACGTGTCGAGGAAGAGGAGGCCGCGCACCTTCTGGTAAGGAACGCGTTCGAGGTTCCCGAGGAGCTCACGCATGGCTTCCCGTCGAGACTGACCACTTAAATAACTTTTTATATGTCGACCACCCAAGAAGCGGGATGGAAGGGCTTGAGGGATACGTGGCGCTGCGCGAGAAGAAACTGCGGGGCTTTATCGAGAAGAACATCCATTTCTCCAAGGGTGACGCAGGCCGTATCCTGATCATCGGCGGCGCGGAGCGGTATGTCGGCGCAGCCGTCCTCGCAGGCCTCGCAGCGCTCCATTCGGGAGTCGACAGCGTCATGATCGCCGCCCCGGAAACGAGCGCCCGACTGATGAACGCCTTCAGCCCGGACCTCGTGACGGTGAAGCTGCCCGGCGACGATCTCGCGGACGCGCATCTCCGCATCCTCGCGGAGCTCTCCGAGAACGCGAGCGTCGTCCTCATCGGGCCGGGCATGGGCGTGAGCGAAGAGCGCAAGGCATGGCTCGAGCGTCTTATCCCGCTGATCCACGCGCCGGTCGTCCTCGACGCGGACGCGACGAAGCAGATCCGGCTCGTCGTCCTCGAACGAGCAGTCCTCTTTGCGAACAAGAAGGAGTACGAGCAGCTCAAGGAGACAAACAACTTCTCCGATGAGCATCTCCTGCCGAACCTCGGCACGAACGTTCTCGTCGTCAAGGGGAAGGAGGACCTGGTCCTCAGCCAGAAAGGGCACCGCCTCGTCAAGGGCGGCCATTCCCGCGCAACGGTCTCCGGCACGGGCGATGTGCTCGCGGGAATCGCGGCTGCGTTCTACGCGCAGTGTAAGGAGCCCATCGCAGCGGCCCAGGCGGCGTGCATCGTCGCGAAGAAGGCGGCTGAGCGCTTGGGTGAGAGCCACGGCTATGCCTACCTCGCAAGCGACATGGTGTCTATCCTGCCTACCGTGCTCAAGGACCTGCGACTCTTTCGCGTCACGAAGCATGAGCCGACTCCGAGCAAGGGGCTGCTCACCCAGTTCAAGAAGAAGACCGAGAAACACGCGAAAGAATAATAAAGCATCTTGATTCTCGCGGTCACATGACCTTCCTGTACGAGCGGTTCCTCAAGCCGATTCTCTTCCTCCAACGGCCTGAAACCGTGCACGATCGCGCGCTCAGGATCGGCCGGATCATAGGGGAGATCCCGCCTGGACGCTGGCTACTCGCGGCTGTCTACCGACGTCGACATCCCAAGCTTCGCCAGTACCTCGCAGGCATCGTCTTCGAAAGCCCTATCGGCCTAGCGGCGGGATTCGACAAGGACGCGCATCTCATGAAGGTCCTCCCGTCGTTGGGTTTCGGCTTCGCGGAAGTCGGCAGCGTCACCGCCCGGCCGTACGGCGGCAACCCGTCCCCGCGCGCGGTTCGGCTGCCGAAGGACAATGCGCTCATCATCAACTACGGCCTCAAGAACGAAGGTGCCCGCGCGATCAGGCCGAGGCTCCAGGGGCGACGGTTCGCGATTCCAATCGGGGTCAGCATCGCCAAGACCAACCTCCGGTTCAAGAGCGACAAGGAGAAGCTCGACGACTGGATGGAAGGCATCCGCCTCCTCAAGGGGAGTGGTGACTACCTCACGATCAACCTCTCCTGCCCAAACACGTACGACACGGAGAACTACTGCGATCCCCGGCTGCTCGCGAAGCTCCTCAGACGGATCAAGCGCGACCGCGTTCGGTTCACGAAGCCCGTCTTCCTCAAGCTCACCGCGGACCTCACCGAGAAGCAGGCGGACGAGATCATCCGGCTCTGCACGCCCATACCGTGGGTAACAGGCTTCATCCTGACGAACCTCGTTAAGGACCGCCGCAAGCTCTCGCTCGCGAGCCCACGGGAGGCCTACGAGCCGTACAAAGGCGGCCTCTCCGGGAAGATCGTCCAGCCGCACGCGTTGAAACTGGTCAGGCGCTTCCGCCGCCGGGCGGGCGACCGTTTTATCCTTGTCGGCTGCGGCGGCATCTTCACGCCGGAGGACGCGTACCAGTACATCCTCGCGGGCGCGAACCTCGTTCAGCTCGTCACGGGGATGATCTTCCGCGGGCCTGGCACAATCAAGGAGGTCAACAAGGGCTTGGTGAGATTGCTCGAGAAGGACGGCTACAGGAACATCTCCGAGGCTGTCGGCAAGCTGGCCTGACTCTGGCTGTCTCTGACTATCCTCGTTTACCAGGTCACAGCAGAGGATGATATACCCCTGACCTGTTGTATCACGGTCCAGCCGAGCCGCCAAGGGACGCTGCCTGATTTTTCACCGCGGCCCGGAAAGGTCACACTTAAAAACCTGTCTACTTTCTCACGCTCCATGAAGCACGGACCGTTGGGCATCCATCTCTCCGTCGGCCAGAAATATGACGAGGCCGTCGCGGAAGCACGCGCGTTGGGCATCACCTGCTGCCAAGTCTTCACGCACAACCCGCGCAGCTGGCAGTTCGCCCCACTCGACGAAACGGCCGTGAAGAAGTTCCGTGAAGACCTCCGGAAGGCAGGGGTCTCCCCTGTCGCATCGCACTGCAACTATCTCATCAACCTCGGGACGCAGGACAAGGAAATACGCACCAAATCCCTCGAGTGTCTCAGAAAGGAGTTAGCCTACGCGGACGCATTCGGGTGCGAGTACTTCGTGATCCACGTCGGCAAGCACAAGGACGAAAGCCTCAAACAGGGCGTCCGGAACGTCGCGGATGGCATCAATGCGGTCAAGGCGGAGATGCTCAAGCGCAAGGTCATGCTTCTCCTCGAAACGGTCGCAGGCCAGGGCACCGAGATCGGCCGCGAGCTCTCCACGCTGGGCGAGATCATCCGGCTCGTCGATCCCGCGCTCAAAGAACGAGTCGGCGTCTGCGTCGACACCTGCCACGTCTTCGCTGCTGGCTACGACTTACGGTCGGACGAGAAGGTCGACGCGTTCGTCACGGAGATTGACCGCGCGTTCGGCATCGACAAGGTGCGGTTCATCCATCTCAACGACTCGCTCAAGGACGTCGGCGAGCGGCGCGACCGGCACGTCCACATCGGCGACGGCTTCATCGGCATAGCCGGTTTCAAAGCTTTCCTCAACCATCCGAAGCTCGCTCCGATACCGAAGATTCTCGAGACGCCCGTCGACGAGGAGAAGGGCTACGAAGAGGACCTCGCGATGGTAAGGAAACTCCAACAATAGGCATAAATAGTGCTTCTCTCTTTCATCCTCCATGAAATCCGTGCCGGGCAAGTATGAGTACCTCGAGCATACGGCGGACGCTAAGTTCAAGGCGTTCGGCGCCGACCTGTCGGAGCTCTTCGCGAACGCGGGACTGGCGGCTTTCAACATCATCACGGACACGTCTAAGGTCGAGAGGAAGATGAAGTTCCCGCTTAGGATCAAGGCGAAATCACGGGATGCCGCCTTGTTCGACTTCCTTGATCAATTGCTCTTCCTCCTGGACACGGAGGGCTTCCTCCTCAGCGGCTTCATCGACCTGCGCGTCACGCGGAACAGCGACAACACCTACCTCGTGACTGGATGCGCTCGGCGACTATCACAAGGGGTATGACGTCAGCTGCAATGTCAAGGCGGTCACGTACAGCGATATGTACGTCAAGCTCAAACCAGAAGGCGACTGGGAGTGCCAGGTCGTAGTGGACCTCTAGATGAGTCTCTTGAGCCGCTCGATGTTCTCTTTACCGTAGATGGCGAAATAATAATAGGTTGTTCCGAGACCGTTCTTTGTTTTGTAGATTCTTCCTTGAATGTCCAGAACCCCTCGGAGCGCTTTGTTCACATTGGTATCCATGCAAGGCAGTCAATGAAGTGCAGGTCTCCATACTCCTCCGGGAAACCCGACACTTAAAGAGCTTACGCGCGCATGTCCAGTGCTCGTCGGAGATTGAAGGGAAATTATATAAATCAACCGGGAATCGTCTAGGGTATGGATTCCTTCGAAATTGATGGTCACACACTCAAGAAGAAGAGCGAAACAGTCTGGACTATTGCTCCGTCCGGAAAGATGCGTGTCGCGGTCAAGATGTTTACGAGCGAGAAGCTCCTCAAGAAGATATCGCAAGACGGTTCTATCCAGCAGGCGTGCAACGTCGCCACGCTCCCCGGTATCCGTGTGGCGAGCATAGTCCAAAGTGATCAGCACCGCGGCTACGGATTTCCCATCGGCGGCGTCGCTGCCTTCGATATGCAGGAGGGCGTCATCTCTCCCGGCGGCATCGGCTTCGACATCAACTGCGGGGTGCGCGTCCTCGCCACGCCGCTCACCAAGGACGAGGTCCGGCCGAGGATACAGGAGCTTCTCGATCGCCTCTTCGAGAACTGCCCGGTCGGTATCGGCTCGGAGGCCAAGATACGGCTGACGGACGAGGAGTATGAAGGGCTCTTGAAGGATGGAGCGAGATGGGCTGTCGCGAATGGCTACGGAAACGAGGACGACCTCGTGCACTGCGAGAGCCAAGGCTGTCTCGCCGGCGCCGATCCCGCGAAGACCTCGCGTAGGGCACAGGCGCGCGGGCGCAAGCAGCTCGGCACCGTCGGCGCAGGCAACCATTTCATCGAGGTCCAGTACGTCGACGAAGTCTTCGACGAGAAGACGGCCGAAGCCTACCGCCTGACAGGCAAGGGCCAGGTTGTCGTGATGATCCACTGCGGCAGCCGCGGCTTCGGCCACCAGGTCTGCACCGACTACATTCGCCGCATGGAGGAAGAGCAGCCCCACCTCGTCGCGGGCCTCGCGGACAAGAACCTGATCTACGCCCCGCTCGGCAGTCAGATCGCGGACGACTATTTCGCGGCGATGAACGCCGCTGCGAACTACGCCTTCGCGAACCGGCATATCCTCGCGCACTTTGTCCGGAAGTCCTTTGAGGAGGTCTTCGGCGCCGAGACGGCCGCCGGGATACGGACGGTCTACGACATCTGCCATAACATCGCGAAGAAGGAGACGCACCTCATCGACGGCAAACCCGAAGAGGTCATGCTCCATCGCAAAGGTGCAACGCGTGCGTTTCCGCCCGGCTTCGCGGAGCTCCCCGAGGAGTACCGCGCCTTCGGCCAGCCAGTCCTCATCCCGGGCAGCATGGGTACGAGTTCGTTCATCCTCCACGGGACGGAGACGGCCATGAAGGAATCCTTCGGCAGCACGGCGCATGGTGCCGGTCGGCGCATGTCGCGCTTCCAGGCGAACAAGGATTTCACGACGGACGGCGTCAAGCGGCAGCTCGCGGAACAAGATATCACGATTAGGGCAGCCAGCTTCAAGGGCGTCACGGAAGAGGCGCCCGGCGCCTACAAGGACGTGGACGAGGTTATCCGCGTCTGCGACGAGGCGGGTATCGCGAAGAAGGTGGCGAAACTCCGGCCGATCGGCGTCGTCAAGGGATGAGCTGCCCGATCCATCCCCTCATTCTGCCTGTAATAGGCTTGGGACCTTGCAGCGCTCTCTCTACAGGGTGAGTGAAAAGAATAAGAAAAAAAGAGAAACGCTTCCTTGGACGTTACACACGACTATGAGCCTTGAGGAAAGGGGCTGTTTAAAAAGTTTTTCTCCGTCTTATATACTTAGCCGAAGTTGAGCGACTGATCGAGGTTGTCCAGGTCGCTGAAGTTGAGGTCGTCCGTCAGGTTTCCCACCTGGTCGAGCCCCTGCTGTGCCTGAGCCACGTCGCCTGTCGTCGCGGGAGGCGCCATCGGAGACGCCTGCTCCGCCGGGCCTGCGCAGGCCGCCACCAGGACGGCGAACGCCAGCATTGCGAGGATGAGTCCTTTCATTATATCCACCTCTGCGTGATTGTTTGTTGTCGAAGCTTTAAAAAGGTTTATGCGCTGGCGTTGGCAGACTCGTTCAACGTCACGTTGAAAGTCTCATTGGCGTTGGCGGACTCGTTCAACGTCACGTTGAAGGTCTCATTGAACTCTTCACTGACGTTCCCAGTCCCATTCCCCGTCATGTTCGTGGTCTCGTTCCCAACGGTCGTGTCCGCATCCTCATCGTTGTCTTCGACATCGACGCTGCCGCCGTTCTGCTGCCGGATCTCGTTGACGATGTCGCGGAGCGCGTCACGGACCTCCTTGAGGTCGTCCTGCGCCGTCTTGACGTGGTCATGCGCCTCCTGCGCAATCTCGTCAATCGTGCCGGACGCTGCGTTCGCGTAGAGGTCGACGGCTGCCTGATACTCGTCCTTGGCGTCCGCGAGCTTCGCATCGAACTCATCCATCTTCTCGTCCAGCGCGCTCACGTCCTTGCCTTGCGTCTCGAGCCGGTCGCGGGTCGCGTGGATCCGGTCTCGGAGCTGCTCGGTCTGGTGGATGATGTTACCGAGGCGCGCGTTGATGAGATGGCCGACGCTCGTCTTGAGCACGACCTTCGTGCTCAGCCATTCCTTCCGAATCGTCTTCGCCGCCGCGCGGATCTCTTCAGGCGTCGAGCTGTTGTCGAGGTTCTCGATTACCGCACGGGCGTTGGTCACGTCCTGGATCTTCACGTCCAGCTGGCTGAGGAGGTCTGCCTTCGTCTCTGCGCTCAGGTCCACGCTCTCGTTCACTTGGATCTCGACGCGGTTCAGTGCATCCAGGATGAGGTCTGCGCTGCTCAGCAGGAAGGGCTGCGCGTTCGCCTGGATGATGTCACGGACAGCCCGGCACTCAGTCGCGTTGTCGCTCTTGCACTCGACGAACTTCTCCCTGACATTCTCGACCTTCTGGTGCTGCTCCTGGTAGTGCGCCTTGGCTTGGTCGTAGCGCTCCTTCGCCCGCTCACGGGCCTGCTCAAACCGCTGCTTCGCCTGTTTGACACGCTCAGTAGCCTGCTCACGGGCCTGCTTCACACGCTCCTTAACCTGCTCCACGCGCTCCTTCGCACGCTCACGAACCTGCTCCACGCGTTGCTCGGTTCGTTGTTGCACATCTTCCGAGATGTTGGCGCTTCCCTCAGTGTCCGCGTGGACGCTGGCCTGAATGCCGTCCTCAGTGTCCGCGTGGACGCTGGCCTGGACGCCGTTATCGTTGTCGCTGTCCGCGAGCACCGCGGCCATGACGCTGAGCGTCAGGAGCGCGATTGCAAACATACTGATTGTCTTCTTCCACATGATTGCCACCTCAGGTATTTTTTCGTATCTTGCTCGCGGAAGACGACTCGCGTCGCATCCGCGATATCCTTGTGTAAAAGACCTGTTCCTTATAAAGAAACTTTCCGGATGCTTTATGATTTGTCTTATTATTCCTTTATGAAGCTTTATGGAGTGAATAATAACACTTAAAATGACTGAAGAGTAAATAATAAACTTTATATTACTCAAATACGAAATAATTATTGTTCTCTCCTTTTTGTCCTTGTCGCGGCCATGACGGAGAAAGAGGCCGCCAACCCTGAGATAGTGGCGGCTTTCGGGGTCGTCCCGAAATGCTTGTATGCCGAATAGATGCAATATTCGACGATGGCAGTGGCAATCACCTTCGTCGGCTGCGGCAACGCCTCGAGGCGATCGTAGACGACGAGAGAGTCCAAGCTTGAGGCCAGCCGCGCACGGAACGAGATTGGCCCGGCCGCGGTCTCGAAATCGTCTGTCGACGCCGTTGGTGAGAGATGAGAGACCTGTATCCTTGCTCAGCCGTAGCTGATCTCGACTTCCTCGTCTTCCTCCTTCTTGAGGTCTTCATATGCGGAGAAGGCGGCGATGACGCCTTCCGCCGCGCCGGTGATCGCCTGCTTGAACTTGCGGTTCCCGCAGTCGCCGGCGGCGTAGACCTTCGCCACGTTCGTCCGCGACGTCTCGTCGATGATAATCTCCTTGCGCTCGTTGACCGCGACGCCGAGCTTGACCGCGAGCTCGCTCTGGACGTCGGCGCCGATTTCCATGAAGAGGCCTTCCACCTTCAAGGTGTCGCTCCCATCATACGGCTTGGAGAGCTTGATGCCTTCGACCAAATCCGCGCCGAGGAGCTCCGTGATGTTTGTCTCGTAAAGGATTGTCACCTTCGGGCTCTTCTCGAGGCGCTTCACGTTAATCGGCTCGGCACGCATCTTGTCCTTCCGCACGATGACGTAGACGTGGGAGGAGTGCTGTGCGAGCAGGAACGCGGCCTGAGCCGCGGAGTCGCCGCCGCCCACAATCGCCACAGGGACATTCTTAAAGAAGGCCGCATCGCATGTGGCGCAGTAGCTGACGCCCTTGCCTGCGAGCTCCTCCTCGCGCGCAAGGCCGAGGTGGCGATGCTTTGTCCCGGTCGTGATGATAACCGCGCGTCCCGTGTATTCCGCGGCGTCCGTGACGACGGTGAACGTCCCATCCTTCTCCTTTCGGACGTCCTTTACCCACTCCTCCTTGATCGGGATCTTGAGACTGTCAACGTGCTCCTTGAACTTCATCATGAGATCGAAGCCCGGGATGCTCGGGAACCCGGGATAGTTCTCGACGTTGTGGCTGTCGTTGAGGAGGCCGCCGATCACCTTGCCGATGAGGAGCGTCTTGAGGCCGAAGCGCTGCGCGTAGATGGCCGCGGGCATGCCCGCGCTGCCGGTGCCAATGACGATGATGTCGTAGTCTGCCATGAGTATCACCTGAAAGGATATGTGAGGACAGAAACGACGGCCATTTTTAAGGGTTGCGTAGGAGTGAACTTGTGTGCAGCGGAGGTGCACGACTACGTGAGGACGATGATGTTCTCGCGTCCCCGCTTCAGCTTCTTGATCAAGCCCTTCGCCTCGAGCTCAGCGACGAGGAGGCTGACCTTGGCTTCGCCGTATGGGAGCCGTTTCCGGAGCTCCTTCTGCGTCATCCGCCCGCCCGTCTCCTTGAGGATGGCGAGAATGTCCTCGGGCCGCGTCGTGCCCACACGGACCTCATCAGTGGTCGTGATAACCTCCTCGCCGGGACGCGCCCGCTTCAGATGATGCCAGAGCCAGTAGAGGAAGCCGGTGATCGCGGCAAGCGCCGCGAGGAAGATGACGATCGGCCATGGACCTGGTCTCGAGGCAGGAAGCTCTTCCGGATCGGTTGGAGTCTGGGTGAAGTCTGCCGAGATGTCGCTATAGAGCTGCTCGTTTTCCTCGAGCCCGGGCAGCAGGAAGAGGTCGAACGAGAAGTTGCCGTCCTGCGCGACGGTCACCCGCTCGGACGCGGAGATGTTCGAGCGCGCGCTGAAGAGGCTGATTGTGTAGTTCCCTGGCGGCATGTTGAACGCGTACGTGCCGTCCGTGCTGAGGATGCGCTGTATTGGTTGCGTGTCGATCGAGACGAGGACGTCCTGTGCCACCCGGAGCTGCTGGTCGTAGATCGTGCCGTGAATCGTTGCGGCGGCGGCTAGCGGCGCTAGGGCTGCGACGAGGAGGAAGCAGAGCACTATGACTGAAAGCGTTCGCATGCGCGTGTGAAGCGACAGGAGTATAAAAAATTGCTGTTCGAGCCGACCGCGGTGACAAAGTCGTAGACCGGCAGTATCTTCGCGGGCGTTCGATGCGCGACGATGAGGCTCGGTGCGCGTGGCGCGGACGCGGTCTCCCCGCAACGTCACGGACTGGCCGGCAATGAAGACTAAGCGAGGAAGACCGTGAGAAGAGCGGAGGCGGTTGACGAGACGGTCACAGCGGCCAGAGTAAACATCACCTTTTTATACCGCGTTTTTTCTCATCCCGGTAAGAGAAGGTGGTACGTATGGTCGCAGGCACAGTCACACAGGGAACGTTAGACAGCTACAGGACGGGCATGCTCGTCGTCTTCACGTACGAGGACGCCGATTCGGCGGAGTACAAGCAGGTCGCGGGGCTGCTCAAGGACGAGCTCGCCGAGCTGAAGAAGGCGAAGGAGTTCGAGGGCAAGAAACTGCAGGCGGCGATGCTCCGCACGCCACAGCTCCCCTTCCGCAAGCTGCTCCTCGTTGGCCTCGGCAAGCAGAAGGAGGCCGACCTCGAGACCCTGCGACGCGCGGCCGGCACGGCCGTCAAGATCGTCCGCGAGTTCTCCAAGGAATTCGTCGTGCCGTTCAAGGGTGCGGCCAAGAAAGGCCTCGCCGAAGCGACGCAGGCGCTCGCCGAAGGCATCCTGCTCGGCGACTACCGCTTCCTCCGGTACAAGACCCAAGGGCTGGACGAAATAAAGACCCTAAAATCCTTCACGTTCCTCGTCGAGAAGAAGGAGATGGTCAACCCCGCGCAATCCGGGCTCGCGCGCGGGGCGATACTCGCGGAAGCGGTCAACTACACGCGCGACCTCGTGAACACACCCGCAGCGGACATGGGCCCTGCCCATCTCGAAGCGGAAGCACGGAAGCTCGCGAAGAAGCACGGCCTCAAGCTGACCATCTTCCAGGAAGCCGAACTCAAGAAGCGGAAGATGGGGGCGATCGTCGCCGTCGGCAAGTCCAGCGCGGTCCGGCCGCGGATGATCATCCTCGAGTACAAGCGGCCGGGCGCGAAGCACCTCGTTTTCTGCGGCAAGGGCGTCTGCTACGACAGCGGCGGCTACAACCTCAAGCAGAAGATGCTAGAGTGGATGAAGGATGACATGGGCGGCGCCGCGGCACTACTCGGTATGCTCGACGCGCTCGCCTCGCTCAAGGCGAAGGCGCACGTCACCGTCGTAATCGGTGCCGTCGAGAACCTGATCAGTGGCGAGGCGTACAAGACGGGCGACGTGGTCCGGGCGATGAACGGCAAGACGATCGAAGTCGCCAATACCGACGCGGAGGGCCGCATCGTCCTCGCGGATTGCCTCAGCTACGCGTCCACGTTGAAGCCTGACACGCTTATCGATATCGCGACATTGACGGGAGCGGCGATGTCGGCCTTGGGTCCGAACGCCGCAGCCGTCCTCTCGCCGAACGACAACCTTGCGGAATCCATCATCGCTGCCGGCGACACGTCCGGCGATCGCGCGTGGCGCATCCCGATGTGGGACGACTACAAGGAGGACATCAAGTCGGACATCGCGGACGTGAAGAACCTCGGCTTCAGCTTCTACGCCGGGGTCACCGCGGGCGCGGTCTTCCTCCAGGAGTTTGTCTCCAAGCCAGAGGACTGGGCACACATCGACATCGGCGCAGCCGTCCAGGAGGAGCGCGAGCGGCCGTACATCCCGAAAGGCGCTACGGGTTGGGGTGTCCGCTCCCTGACAAAGTTCGTGGAGGAGTGTTGATATTCTCTTCTGATTCTTTCTCGCCATCACTTTTTTAAACAGCGACCAAATCCGAGACAAAATGACCAGTATCACGAAGCAGGTATGGCGCCTCATCGATGAGGATGTAGCCATCCAGAAGGACCTCGCGCGCGGCATCATCAACGTCTCCGGGCTCGCGGCCTACTTCAAGGAGATCGGCGCCATCGAGGGCAGCCTGGACAGCGTCATCAGCGCGGTTCGGCGCTACCGGCGAAGGACGCTCAGCGAAGAGCACGGCGCGGTCGCGAAAGCAATCGCAGACGCGATCGTCGCGACGAAGACCAGGATAACCGCGCTCCATCTCAAGAACAGCACAAACCTTTACAAGTACCTCGGCGAGCTGATGAAAGCACCCGAGTTCTACAAAAGCGAGATCTTCCGCCTCCTCAAGACGAGGAACGAGACGCTCGTCATGATTGACAAGGAGTCCCTCAGCCATGCGCGCACCTTCTTCCCCGAGGGGAACATCGTGACCGTCGACGAAGGGCTCGCCGAGCTGAGCCTCGCCCTAACCCAGAAGGGCTGGCAGTCCAAGGGCGTGATGGCGCGGATCGCGAACGAGGTCGCGGCGCAGGGCGTCAACATCCTCGTCGTCCTCAGCGCGGAGCCAAAGATCAGCCTCTTTGTCCAAGAGAAGGACCTCCCCAAGGCCCACGAGGCCGTCCTCGGCATGACGCGACACGTATAAAAAAGTGCTACCTGAGTCGGCCGTGTAGAAACAAATATTAACCCACATCGTTAGGTGTGAGGAAGAACCTTTCAACAACATCTTGCGTAGTCCATTCTTTAAACTCTGGAAAAATGTTCGCAAGTTTGTTGAACATATTTATTGAAAGTTCGCAGTTCTCCATAAGTAGAAACAATTACCGCTGTTTTATTACATTAATGATTTGTGTCCCGTGACCCAATGTTGTATAACCCCATTACTTGCTCCAATCCGATCGGCGAGAGCGCAGCGTGGCCAAGCATCGCAGCGTAGCGAGAATAGGAAAAGTTTTTCTGGCCAGAAAGCACGGTGCGAACATACTCCATATCGACCATTCTACCTGGACAAGATTTTTCTACATTTGGAAGTTCTCCATGTCCTCTAACATTTTCGATAGGGACGTTGTGTTGTTTGATTTTTTCTTCTAAGAAAGCAAACAAAGTCTCGAATTGTTTTTTGCTAGGTGGTTTCTTGTCAAAGTTACCAATTAAACATATCCCTAGTGAATTTCTGTTATATCCAAGTGCGTGGGCACCTTCACATTCTTCTGGTCTTCCTGAATATAGTTTTCCATTTTTTGAGAATGGTCTTGTATTTCCAATTAGATAATGATATCCAATATCATCCCATCCTCTCAGAAGCTTATGTCTTAGTTTTACAAAAAATGGAAAGTCATTATTTCTTCCAGTGTGATGAACAATGATATATTCAATTTGTTGAATTTGATTCATAAAATAATCTCCTCCATGGCCTGAAGCCCAAAGTATCCATTCAGAGACGCTCACGATTGATGCGAAACTCGGAGTATGAGACCCCAAACTCGCTACGCTCGCAGGTTATCGGAAGTGTTGACTGAAAGGAGTCTCGTATTCCGCGACGATGAAACTGCTCTGATATCCGTGTTCTGAACGTCGGCGGATTGCCGCTTCTTGGACAATTGTATCATATTCAGGTGGGACAACCGCTTGTCCTAGACAGACATGGCAACCTTCATAGAATTCCTTGGGTAAGAAGGCGAGGAGCGGTTCAGTGTGTGGTTGTTTTTTGGATATATTGTCCTTGAAGTAGACTGCAAGGACCGATTGTCCTGCGAAGGGGCCTTCGTTGATGGTCTGGGGTAAACCCTTGATTTCAAAATCTGGTTGGCTTGCGAATTGTCGGAACGCCTCTGCAAGCGGCGCATTATGACGTACAATCTCCCGAATAGACTTCATGTCACCACCTAGAAGTGAACAAACTTTTAAAAATGTTTTCCTTCATCCGGCTGTGTAGAACATTCCCTACTTTGCGTACCAGAACACCATACTGTGTATGGTAACCTGGATACGCTCCGTCGTGCCAATTGCCATTCTCGCTGCGCGAGAAGGCAACGAAAATGGCAACGACGGGAATGTTCTCCTAAGCCCCTTCATTCGCGAGGCGTTTCAGAACATCGACATTCTTCTCGACGGCTTGTTGGATTGTCGTGCGCAACTGAAAAGTCATAACAATCTCATCAGCAATACGCGCCGGAGTATCAGCAACGCCTTTCCGGATGGCATGTATCAATACGCCGACGCGTCGCACCACCCCCGTCGCGGATACGTACGCTTCTGGCAGCACTTCTATTTCCCGATATAGATTCTGGAGACGGCCCAAGGCGTTGATAATATCTTGCCGTGTCGCTTCGGTGAACGGCCGCGCGTTCAAGAAGCCACGAAGCAGGCGGAACTCGTGGTGAACCTCTCGCTCCCACTGCTCGAGCGCCTTCTCCTCTTTGCGTTCAAGACGTCTCCGCCGTTCTTCGAGCCGCTTCAAGGTCATGAACATAACAAGAAGAGCTGGATTTTTTAATACTTTCCCGCATCACCCGGCCGCGATGAAAAAAGTCGAGAGACGCTCACTGCGACCCAAACCACCCGCCACATTTAAATATCTCCTTCTTGCCCTAGCGCCTGGGCTCATCCTTTTGTACTTGTTCCAGAAGTCGGGCCCGAAGGGCCCATAGCTCAGCCTGGATACCTCCGAGGCCTCCCGAGGAGTGATTAGCCCGGGTAGGGCAAATAGAGCGACGGCCTTCTAACCCTCAGGGGGAGGGAGCCGTAGGTCGGGGGTTCGAATCCCCTTGGGTCCGTTGAGAGTCGATCCGTTCGGTTCTCTCTTGAGGTGAGACGTATGGGAGCGCGACTGCTCCCGGAGGAGTACAAATGCGTCGTCGATACCTCATCCCACTTCTTCTCTCCGCAGCCATCTCCATGTCGCCGGCGTGGCGTTCGTCACTGGAAGAGACGCTTGCCCGGTACACGCCTTCAAGGGGCCCCTCAGAAGATGCTTCCATCCCTTCTCGCCTCGTCGTGCCACCACATCTCGACCGTGCGATATACAATGACCTTGCTGCACTCCTCAAGACGCTGGGCGAACACCCGTTCCCCTACACGCCGCAAACCACTACCGGTTGGTTCGTTCGGCTTCACGAACGGGTTGGTGGTGTAGGCTTCTCAATTCCGGGAACAGGGTTATACCATATTCGTGACGAACTCTCCCCTGTTGATCAAGCAGTCACGATCGCCCACGAACTCGCTCACCTGCAAGGGTACCCGCGCGAGTCAGAGGCTGAGGCCCTCGCTTGTCTCGCCCTCCTCAACAGCAAAGACCCTTTTCTCAGGGCGTCTGGGCAGTACGAGCGCTCAGTCATCCAGGAGCGTCCTGCACTCCCTCCATCTCTTCTTCGCAAGCGAATGTACACCTCTTCAAATCCTTCTTTGGATCATTCTTCAGATTTTTTCAAGAAGGCTTACGCCTTCTTCGTTCCTTCAGAGTCTTATACGAAAGGAGCGGAAGCGATCCTCTCCCGGCTTGAAGAGCGGATTGGGCCTGCAAAAGTTGGGCACCTGCGACCGCGATGACAAAGTACGCGTATCTTCGCGGGCGTTCGGTGCGCGGCGACGATGCTCGGTGCGCGTGGCGCGGACGCGGTCTCCTCGCAACGTCACGGACTGGCCGGCGATGAAGACTAAGCGAGGAAGACCGTGAGAAGAGCGGAGGCGGTTGACGAGACGGTCACAGCGGCTACGCGGCGGTAAATCTTTTTAAATCGTTCTCGACTTTCGACAGTCCATCATGTCCGACGAGAAGGCAAAAGGTGCTGTTCCTGCTGAGAAGCCAAAGCCGCAGCGCTACAATCCTGCGGAAGCGGAGCCGCGCTGGCAGGCCTTCTGGGAGAAAGAAGGCATCTACCGCTTCGACGATCAGGACACAGAACGCGAGGTCTACAGCGTCGATACGCCCCCACCAACGGTCAGCGGGAAGATGCATCTCGGCCACTCGTTCAGCTACGCGCAGCAAGACTACATGGTCCGCTTCCAGCGGATGCGGGGCAAGAACGTCTTCTACCCGTTCGGCACAGACGACAACGGACTGCCGACCGACCGCATGGTAGAGAAGGCGAAGAAGGTCCGCTCGTCCGACTTCAGCCGCGACGAGTACCGGAAGCTAGCGCTCGGCTACGTGAATGAGACTAAGCCCGCCTTCATCGCGGACTGGAAACGGATCGGCATGAGCTGCGACTTCACAATCTCCTACTCGACGATTGATCCTCACTGTCAGAAGACAGGACAGAAGTCGTTCCTCGACCTCTACAAGAAGGGCTTACTCTATCGCAAGGAGACGCCGGTCGCGTGGTGCCCGAACTGCCGCACCGCTATCGCACAGGCCGAGTTCGACAACGTCGATATGCAGAGCCACTTCAACGACATCGTGTTCAAGAGTGGGGGCAAGGATCTCGTCATCGCGACCACGCGTCCCGAGCTGATCCCTGCGTGCGTCGCCCTCTTCGCGCATCAGGACGACGAGCGGTATAAGCCCTTGAAGGGAAAGTCAGCGAAAGTGCCGCTGTTCGGGCACGAGGTGCCGATCCTCTTCGACGAGGCGGCCGACCCAGAACGCGGCACCGGCCTTATGATGTGCTGCACCTTCGGCGACAAGGAGGACATTGAGAAATGGTACAAGTACCAGCTCCCGTTGCGTGTCGTCTTCACCCCGGATGGGAAGCTGAATGCGCTCGCGCCCGGCTACGAAGGCCTCACGATCAAGGATGCGCGTGCGAAGATCATCGAAGACCTCAAGGCCAAGGGCCTCCTGGTCGCCCAGAAAGAGATCACGCACGCGGTTAACGTCCATGAGCGCTGCGGCACCGAGATCGAATTCCTCAAGACCACGCAGTGGTTCATCAACGTCCTCGACCGGAAGGAGGAGCTCCTCGCAGCAGGGGATTCCATCGCATGGTACCCGGCGCACATGAAGGTGCGGTATCAGCATTGGGTCGAGAACCTTAACTGGGACTGGTGCATCTCCCGGCAACGCAGCTACGGCGTCCCGTTCCCCGTCTGGTACGCGAAGGACGGCAGCATCGTCGTCGCCGACGAGTCCGAGCTACCTGTCGATCCGACGGTGACGAAGCCGAAGGGCCGCGAATCGGAAGACTTGACGCCCGAGATGGACGTCATGGACACGTGGATGATCTCCAGCGTCACGCCGCAGATTGTGCTCGACTGGGTTGAGGACGGGAAGGAACGGATGAATCTCTTCCCCATGACGATGCGCCCGCAGGCCCACGACATCATCCGGACCTGGGCGTTCTACACGATCACGAAAGGCGTCTACCACCACGGCAAGGCGCCGTGGCGCGACATTGTCATCTCGGGCCACGTCCTCGACCCCAAGGGGAACAAGATGAGTAAGAGCAAGGGAAACGCCGTGGCGCCACAAGCAGTCTTGGAGAAGTACGGGGCGGACGCGCTCCGGTTCTGGGCAGCAGGTGTGAAATTGGGAGACGACCTGCCTTATATGGAGAAGGACGTGGAGACGGGCAAGAAGACCGTGACGAAACTGTGGAACGCGATCAAGTTCTGCATCATGCATCTCCAAGACTACACCGAGTGGGAAGGAGAACTAGCAGTGCTTGACAAGTGGCTGTTGAGCAAGTTCAACCGGATCGTCAAGGAGTGCACCGAACATTTCGAACGGTACGAATACAGCAAGACGAAGCTCGAAACCGAGAAGTTCTTCTGGATGACGTTCTGTGACTACTACCTCGAGCTCGTCAAGGACCGGCTCTACAGTCCGGAGAAGTACGGCGAGCTCTCGCTCTCGGCGAAGCACACGCTCTACTCCGTCTCGCTCGGCATCCTGAAGCTGTTCGCGCCAATCATGCCGCACATTACTGAGGAGCTCTACCAGCTCTACTACAAGGAGAAGGATGGCGCTCAGAGTATTCATGTTAGCGCGTGGCCTGAATCTCGTGATGAACTCAAGGACGAGGCTGCTGAGGCTATCGGCGACGAGGTCGTGCAGATCGTCGCTGCCGTGCGCAAGTTCAAGAGCGAACACCAGCTCAGCATGAAAGCGCCGCTCAAGAAGCTGACGATCACGACTGAGCTTGACCTCGCGCTCGTCGAGCAGGACATCCTTGCCGTGACTGGTGCTGCGACGGTGGAGCACAAGAAGGGTCCGTTCAGCGTAGATATTGGATTATGATTCGTCACTGCATAATGAGAAACATTTATAAATAAGTTCTTCTTCTCTGTGTATATGGCAATCCTCTTTAATGGTACTGCCGCAGCTTTTTCAGAGAAATTAAAAGAGATGCGCTCTCTTGAAGAACACCTTGCTTCACTCACCGGCACACTGTTTCTCGATGCATGGAAGCTTGTTGAGCGCGACGCCGATCCAGCAATTGTTAGTTTCATCTTCAGATGGTATCAACGGGAGAAGATTCCAGAGGTTCTCAAGGCAACAGGTGATGCGACTGGCAACGAGCTCGACCGACGACTCCTCGAATACTTTCGCGATAATCTCGGCGGCGCTCGTCCATGGACTGCACACGTGGGCTTGTCTGACCTAGAGTTTGAATCGCTCCCTTACGAATCTGGTCGCTTTTCTTCTAAAGATATTCTCGCTGAAGCCTCCCAACTCGCGATGACTCGTAAGGCTTCACCCCCTCTCTGTCGTGAGTATGGCGTCGATGAATTCTATGCTGAAGAGTTCCGGAACGTGAATCCTAAGCAAGCCAGCCTCGCTGCAATCCTGGTAGGTAATGGTCTCGACCCTCAACTCGCCTACGACAGCCTCGCGAAAAGCATTCCTGAAAATGAGTACCCCCTTTTCTTCCGCACCGCGTATCTCGCGGCGCATGACAAGAATCCAGGCCATGGTGTGAACGCCTTCACGAGAAGATTTCTGAAGCGGTACAATACTCCTGTCATCCCGACGAGCATCCGCCTCCCCGACCCAACGGTCAATTGAGGGGTTGCTTTTCGCACTCCGCTCTTCATTCTCTGTTCTCAGCCATCACAACTTCTTCGAAGAGGGCAATAACTAACTACTTGATAGTAACATTTATATATTCTTCTCTTTTCTTTTTCTTAAAAATAAGAAGGTGACAAAGTATGGATGAATATTTTGTGCACGAGTTGGCTAAGGAGTTCGGCCTGCCCAAAACCTTAGTTGAGCCCGAAACCTCAGTTCAGGTTCTGAATACTCTGATTGACGGGAACGCGTTTTATGATGCGTTGCAACTGCGTTCTCAAGGAATAACAGTTGACAGGGTAGTCGAGCTCCTTGCAACCCCCATAACTGTCAAGGACCTGAGGAAGAATCTCGCAGCAATGCAGAGACTCCTTCAAACGACAAATCCAAATGTCGTCGCTGACATGTACCTCGGAGTTGTCTATGGGGATCCGGGCATGCAAGAACGGCTCGATGAGGTTGCACGGTTGCCTCCTGGAGAGTTAACTGATGACCACATGGTCAGTCTCGACGAGGTTGGTGGCAGGGAAGGGCATATCATTCCCAATCTCTTATGGGGTAATTACCGGAATGATCCTCGGCAAGCGAAGCACTTCTATGAACACCTTGCTTCTCGGGACTAAACCTTCTTTATCTTCCATCCTTCTTTCGTGTCGTTGATCTGATAGCCTTTCGCCTTGATCTCGTCGCGGAGCCTGTCGCTCTCCTTGAAGTCCTTCCGCTCACGGGCCTTCTCGCGCTTCTCGGCGAGGGTCACAATCTCCTCAGGGATTGACACCGCATCCTCTTGTAGGAGACCAAGACTGAGCACCTTCTCAAACTCTTTGACCAAGGAGAGTTTTTCCTTACTCCCCAATCCTTTATCACGGAGCGCGTTCCAGAGGGTAGCGACTCCTTTCGGCACGTTCAAGTCGTCATTGATCTCCTCGAGGAATGCTTGCTTGTAGGGTGCAGGATCGCCCTTGCTCTCTTCTCGTCCCCGTAACTCATCGATGATATTCCGCAATCGCTCCCGGCTCTGCTTCGCGGTCTTCATGGCATCCCAGGAGAAGGTGAGCTGCTGGCGGTAGTGCGCGGTGAGGCAGAGGTAGCGGTAGTCGAGCGGGTCATATCCTTTCTTCTCGAGAACGCTGAGCGTGAGGAAGTTCTCGCCCGACTTGGCCATCTTCTCCTTCTCGAGCACCAAGAACTCGCCGTGCATCCAGTACTTCACCCATGGCTTCTTGCCGAACGCGGTCTCTGCCTGCGCAATCTCGTTCGTGTGATGGACGGGAATGTGATCAATCCCGCCAGTGTGGAGGTCGAACTGCTCGCCCAAGTATTTCGAGCTCATCGCGCTGCACTCGATGTGCCAGCCAGGAAAGCCGAGACGTCGCTTCTCCTCCGGTGTGAGTGTGGCACGCATCGCCCGCGTAACGAGCATGCCGCTTCGAGGACCGTCAAAGATCCACTCCATCGCTCGTTGTTCTTCTTTCGGGCTAAACTTCCACAACGCGAAATCAGTCTTCTGCCGCTTCTCTCCCAAGTCGACGCGCTTCCCACCTTCCAAGGCTTCTGGTTTGAGACGGGCAAGCTTGCCATAATCGTCAATCATGCTCGTGTCGAAGTAGATACCATCACTTGTCTCGTACGTCACACCTTTCTCGATCAGGGCACGCACCAAGGCGATTTGCTCCTTGATGTGCGCTGTCGCTTTGCACCAGATGGTTGGCTCTGCGATGTTCAACTTCTTCATATCCCTTTTGAAGGCGCTCGTATATTGCTCGGCGATCTCCCACACATTCTTTCCTTCTCGTGCCGCTCCCTTCTCCATCTTGTCCTCGCCCGCATCAGCGTCGTCGGTGAGGTGACCGACATCGGTGATATTCATCACCTGCTCGACGTCGTAGCCGTTGTACGCGAGCGTCTTGCGGAGGATGTCGGCGAAGATATAGGAGCGGAGGTTGCCGATGTGCGCATAATTGTAGACCGTCGGGCCGCACGTGTACATCCCGACCTTCGGCGGGCTGAGAGGCATGAATACCTCTTTCTCGCGGCTGAGCGTGTTGTAGAGCGTCAGGGGCTTTGCCATGCTTCGATCAGGTCGCGGCCGCTTTAAGAGGTTTTTCCCCGTGGGACGGGAAGAAGAATTATTACAATATAGAAAACAAAGAATGACCATATTATTACTATTTAGCAGTAGTCATAAAACGAAAGGTATATAAAGAGGGCGCACTCCTACAGAAACAATAAAAGAGGCTGAGACATTATGGACCTCGAAGAGACGATTAAGGACGATTCCCGGACGAAGGGGGTTCGTCTCAAGGAGAAAAGGGCGACGGACCACGTCGCGGAGACCGTAGAATGAGGGAACGCATCAGTCGGAGAAGCACAGGCATAGTCGACCTGGTGCTGGCAGCCTCTGCCGTCATGTTCTCCTCCGCGTGCAGTGCGCCGCCGGCGAGCTACATCACCAGTCTCCGCAGAGCGCAGACGTCCGTCGACCCCGATGTCACTCTCGACCAAAAGGATCCAGAAGCTTCGATCATGCGACGGATCAGGTCCGAGATACCGCGCTCGCTCTACGGCGAGGATCGTCAGGGCCTGAAGAGCTCCATCACTGGCTATTACAAGGTCCTGCTCGAACTGAACCCCCGTCTGCCGGAAGAGCTCTGGCAAGCGAAGGAAGGAAAGCTGCACGGCACAATCCCGATAACATTCATCGACATGAACAATAACGGGTATTTCGGGTGAGTAGGATGATCGACGACGATATCGAGATGGGCTTCAACGATGAGAAGCGAGTCGATCCCGTGACCGGACGCAAGGAAAAGAAATCCATGGTCTCCGTGCTGAACAAGAAAGGCAAGATCTCAAAGTACGAACTGGACGAGATTTTCCTCGACGACTTCTAAGCGTCTCCGCCTTATCGCAGCACCCACAGCGCCGGTGTCACTATCGTCTCACCAGTACCATTGTCTCACCAGTACTTACGTGTCTTCGAGAAGCGCTTGGAATCAGCCGGCTTCTGTCCCCGCCCTGATTCTCGCTTTCCCCGGCCACCCTGCCGACGACCGTCGCGCCGGCCATGGTTGCGGCCTCCCTGTTCGGCCTTGTTTCCATTCCGCGCGCCGTGGGCGCGCGGCGGGCGTCCCGCGCCTTGGCGCGACCCGCGGGGTCTACCTCTCGGAGAAGGCCCGCGCCGTCCGCCGTCGCGCGGCGCGCGCTTCTCGTACGTGACGTGCGCGAACCCTTCGGCGCGGAGCTCGGTCGGTGTCACCTTCGGCAGGCGCAGGATGGCGCGCCACTGCCCCTGTTCGGAGGGCTCGACGAGCGTAATCGCTTTCCCCTTTGCCCCTGCACGCGCAGTCCGTCCAATCCTGTGGATGTAATCCTCCGGCACGGCCGGCACGTTGTCGTTGATGACGTGGCTAACATGCTTGACGTCGAGCCCGCGGGCGGCGACGTCGGTCGCGACGAGGATCCGGATCTTGCCGGCCTTGAGGTCCGCGATCACCTTGTCGCGCTGGTTCTGCGACAGGTTGCCGTGCATCGCCACGGCCTCGAGGCCCTGCTTTGAGAGATTGCGCGCGAGCGCCTTCGCGCCGTACTTGGTGCGCGTGAAGACGAACGCGAGATACGGGTCCTCCTGTTTCAGCAGGTGAACAAGAAGGGAGAACTTCTCTGACTGTGGCACACGATAGACAAACTGCGGCAGGAGGTGCTCCTCAACGTGCGATTTGGCCTTGACGTGGTACGGGTCATGCTGGTACTTCGTCACGAGACGCTTGATCGCGTCGGGCATCGTCGCCGAGAAGAGCATTGTCTGCCGATCCTTCGGCAGCTGGTGGACGATCCGCTCCATATCCTTGACGAAGCCCATGTCAAACATCCTGTCTGCTTCGTCGAAGACGAGGAACCTGATGGACTGTGTCCGGAACGTGCCGCGCGCGAGATGGTCGAGTAATCTTCCGGGCGTGCCGACAACGATCTGCGCCTTCTTGAGTTCCGCTATCTGCGGGTTGATCGAGACGCCGCCGAAGACCGCGGTGATCCCAGTCTCGCGATCCAGCTTGCGCAGCTCCTGCGCGATCTGCTGGCACAGCTCCCGTGTCGGGGTGATGATGAGCGCCTGCGGCACGTGCTCCCGGGTCAACCGGTGGAGCAGTGGGATGCCGAACGCGAGGGTCTTGCCGCTCCCGGTCTTCGCCTGGCCGATAAGGTCTCTTCCTTCGATCCCGGGCGGGATGGTCTTCTCCTGAATCTCCGTCGGCTCGGTGAAACCGAGCCTTGCAATCGCCTGGAGCAGCCGCTCATCAGGCACAATATCCTTGAACGTAGTCATATGATTCATCTCCGAGAAGTCGCGCCCGCGCTGAGGCGCAGGAGTCGGCGCATACGTGCCTCGACTTCTTGGGGCTCAGGCAACGTTCCCCCTTTATAAAACCTGCCACTGAAGGCTGCGTTGAACGTCTCGTCAATTGCCCCGACCACTATCGGGCGTTCCTCCTTCTGATGTTTCTCCTTCCGGTGTTCCTCATGCCACGACCCCGCGCCTTATGCAAGCGCTAGCGGTCAAGCCGAGCCGCCGAGGGAGCGCTGCTCGACGTTTTCACCGCGACCACTCTTGCCATAAACTTTAAATAGCCCCCGCCGCCGGTCTTGATTCCGCATGACAGAGAAGGACGGGAATCTCGCGACATTCTCGAAAAAGTCCCCAAAAGCGGGCACGGAAGGCGGCCCCGCGAAAGAGACCCGGCGCGTCAGTGCACACGATCTCGCGAAGAAGCAGCGCGAGATCGGCGTCGGAGAGTTCTTCGCGCGCAACAAGCACCTTCTCGGCTTCGACAACCCTCGGAAAAGCCTGCTCACGACCGTCAAGGAGGCGATTGACAACTCGATCGACGCCTGCGAAGAGGCGCACATCCTGCCTGAGATCTCAGTGCAGGTCATCGACATGGGAAAAGGCGAGAAATTCAGGGTCATCGTCGAGGACAACGGCCCTGGCATAGTGAAGAAGCAGATCCCGAACATCTTCGCCAAGCTCCTCTACGGCAGCAAGTTCCACAGCCGAAAGCAGCAGCGCGGCCAGCAAGGTATTGGCATCTCCGCGTCCGTGATGTACGGCCAGCTCACGACCGGGCGCGCCGCGCGCATCACGTCTAAGATCGGCAAGGATGACCCGGCGCATTATTACGAGCTCCATATCAACACCCAGCAGAACAAGCCCGAGATCCTCAAAGAGGAGACGAAGGAGTGGGCGAAGGACCACGGCACGCGCATCGAGATCGATCTCGAGGGGAGCTACCAGAAGGGCAGCCAGTCAATCGACGAGTACCTCAAGGAGACCGCCATCGTGAATCCGCACGTCACGATTGTCTACGTCAACCCGAAGGCAGAGCAGCTCATCTTCCCAAGAGTCACGGAAGAGTTCCCAAAGGAGGCAAAGGAGATCCAGCCGCACCCGCACGGCATCGAGCTCGGCGTCCTGATGAAGATGCTGCACGACACACAGTACACGACGGCGCAGCAGTTCCTCCAGAACGAGTTCTCGCGGGTCTCGCCATCCGTGGCGAAGGAGATTCTCGAAGAAGCGAGAATACTCCCAAAGGCGAAGCCAGCCACGCTGGGGCGCGACGAGATCGAGAAGCTGATCGAGGCCTTCAAGAAGGTCAAAATCATGGCGCCGCCGACGGACTGCCTCTCACCCATCACGCAAGAGCTCCTCGAGAAAGGCCTCAAGAAGGAGGTGAACGCGGAGTTCTACACAGCCGTGACGCGCTCTCCCGTTGTCTACAAGGGCAACCCGTTCCAGGTCGAGGTAGCGATCGCCTACGGCGGCGACCAGCCCAAGGACAAGGGCGCCAATCTCATGCGCTTCGCGAATCGGGTGCCGCTCCTCTACCAGCAAGGGGCATGCGCCACGACGAAGGCCGTGACATCGACGAACTGGAAGAGCTACGGACTCCATCAGTCAAGAGGATCACTCCCTGTAGGGCCGCTGACGATCGTACTCCACATCGCGTCCGTCTGGGTGCCGTTCACCTCCGAAAGCAAGGAGGCCATCGCGCACTACGAGGACATCATCAAGGAGATGAAGCTCGCACTCCAAGAGGCAGGGAGGAAGCTCGGCAGCTACGTGAAGAAGAAGCGGCGTGTCCACCTCGAGCTGAAGAAGCGCGGCTACATCGAGAAGTACATCCCGAAACTCGCAGAGGCCGTCGTCGAGATTCTCGGCAAAGGGAAGGCGGACGAGGAAGAACTCATATCCCATCTGACTGCACTCCTCGAGAAGACGCGCGGCAAGGTCGAGGATATGAGTTTCGACGCGTCGAAGAACGAGGAGTACGACGCAGAATGGGCGTCCATCGGGAAGGACGAGGAAGGGGGCGAACGCGATGAATGAGCAGAAGAAGAACACGCTGAAGAAGATTGAAGGCGTCGCGCTCAACGTCCGGGAGATGGTCCTCAAAAACAAAGCGCCGAGCCTCATGACACCCCTGCGTTCATTGAGCAACGTCCGGTACAACGATAAGAAGGGGTATTTCGAGCTCAAGGGGCGGGAGAAGGAGCGGAAATTGAACGCCT
>Ga0114931_10001014_pt1 | contig 35484 bp, 36 predicted proteins | sample 2SBtaG_FD_89579 | JGI IMG/M metagenome (GOLD analysis project Ga0114931, IMG submission 89579) | Deep subsurface microbial communities from Kolumbo volcano to uncover new lineages of life (NeLLi) - 2SBTROV14_V59a metaG | ecosystem: Environmental > Aquatic > Marine > Volcanic | place: Kolumbo... | reverse complement strand
GCGAAGCCGGTACGCCGTGCACACCGGTCAGAGCGAACGTCAGTGCGATCAAGATACGCCTCATTTCGAACCTCCTCGATTGCCGCGCCCATCGATGGATTGCGCCGACGCCATTACACGCGTGATCCGCAGCACGGCCCATTCGTCAGTCTTCCGTCAAAGCTGTCAGCCGAAGGGGCTGCACGAACGGCGCCTCGGGCCAGCTCGGACGCCCCGAAAGCTCTGTGATCTCGCCGCGCGGCTGAGGCGCCAAGAGTTCCAGCCCGTGGATAAATAGGTCGACCGGAGTCCACGCCGAGCCGGAATCCTCGTTGATCAACGGCGCAACGTTCGCGAAGCCGGGGTGACTGCAGAGAACTCCCGGACGCTCGAGCGGGCGGATGCAACCCGTCACTGTCACCACGTCGCTCCCGGTGAGCACCTCATCGCCGCTCACCACGGCGAAATCCCGGACCCGGTCTCCATCTGCGCCGTCGAGGTCGATCGATGCCCGTATTCCAGAGAATCCGTCGACCCAGCCGCCGCCTTGGGCGAAGGCGTCCGCGGAATAGACATTCGCGAGAAGGTTCTCGAGCACGCCCTCGATCGTATCCACCGTCGTCTCGCCAGTCGCCATCGAATACGAAACCGGAAAGAACCGGTAGACATCTTCGAGCGTGATCTCCCCCATCGCGACGGTGTTGTCCTCCAGCATCCTGCCGGGCTCGGCGACGACTGCGTCGAATCGAAAGCCGGGACTGATCGCGACATCGGTTTCCGCGCTACGGCGGAAGGCGTCGGTGACCAGGTCGTTGAAGCTGCTCTCGAGGGCGTCGCGCCGGTCGAGCGCGAACTCCGCATGACCGACCACGCTGTCGATCGGCTCGGTAAGTCGCTGCGCGGTGACTCGAACGGCGAGGCCCAGGTCGACGTCCGCGGCCAGGAAGGGCGCCCGCGCCGCTTCCACCAGCGCCTTCATCTCGGCGTCCTCGGGGATATCGTCGGTAATCGGGATCAGCTCCCAGCGCTTCTCCACCACCGCCCCACCTCGGAGAGTCACATCCATGCGGCCGAGGTAGCCGTCGTTACCGGCTTCGACGACGATTGCCCCGCTGCGCGAGCTGAGCGGCACCTCGGTCACCTCGTGGGTGTGCGCCGAGAAGAAGACGTCGACTGCGCCGGGCGCGATGATCTGCGCCAACCGATAATCCTTGTGGATGCCGAGCTCGCTCATCACCACGACGATCTCCGCCCCCGCCGAACGCAAGGCCGCGGCGTGTTCGTCCACGATAGCTCGGTATGCTTCTTCACCCTGGGCGAATTCGAAGCCGACGGCGAGCTGCTCGAACATCATCGGCACGATGTCCGATGTGAGCCCGATGAAGCCAACACGTACACCACCCACATCGAGGGTCATCGTCGCTGGCAAGAACGGTTCGCCGGCGCGCTCCTCGGGAAGGATCACGGTGACGTTCGCCGCGAGATTGGGAAACCCGGGCCCGAGGACCTCGCCGGCGAACGGCGGCAACAGCCCGGCAACCACCTCGCCGGTGTAACGCCGCCGCGTGATCGACGGGCCGAACGCGAAGTCCCAGTTCCCCGGCACGCCGACGTCGATGCCGAGCGCATCGACCGGGGCGACGATGGCATTGCCGACCGTGTACAGGGCTTCCACGCCGCCGTGATAGGTGTCGCCGATATTCATCAGAACCGACGCCGGGGCATCCGCGCGCTGCTCCTTGATGAGGGTCGCCAGGCGCGCCAGCCCGCCTCTTCGCACCACCCGCTCGCCGCTCGCCGCCGACGTATCGCGAACACGATCCCAATGCGGCGTCAGATGCGCATGAAGATCGTTGAAGTGCAGGAACGTCACCTGCCGCGACGGGCCTTCGCCCGACGAACCGTCACCACACCCGCTAGTCGCCACTGCGAGCGACACGACTACCATAAAGACCTTCCACACAATCCTACCCCCTGGGACAGTTACTGCGGACCATACTCAGCGCACCCGTCGAAAGATGCGCGGTCGGACCGGCTGTGGACTACCTGCACAGACTCATGCGGCGCTCCGTGTACGCGCGCGCCCGCTCGGCATAGGCGGCGGTGCGCAACCCCACTTCGACAGCGTCGAGCAGGGCGTCATCATAAGGCACCTCACAGTCCAGCACGCGGTGCGCCAGCCAGACGGCGCCGACGCGGTTCGCCGAGGCGCAGTGGAGGAGTAAGGGAACCTTCGACCGATCGACCATGAGTAGTCGGCAGCGATCGAATACGTCGTCGGTCAAGGTATCCGGGTCTTTGAAGCCGAGGTTCCAGTACTCCATTCCCAGGGAGGTCACCAGCGCGCATTCATCGAAACCCGCGTCCTCGCACGCCTCGCGAAGATTGACCACGGTTCGCAGCCCCGCGGACGCCGCCCAGCGGAGTTCGTCCGGGCTCGGCTGGCCACCCAGAAGGACCCCACCACCGGCAACGTCGAGCGTTTGCATATCCATCACCGTCGTTCCGTCCAGTTGTCTTCGACCGACATCTCTCCATCCAGCGGCCGCGCCCACTCGTCTCCAACGCGCGCCAGAGAAACACCTACTGCCGTCATCGCACGAACCTCCTCGCGTCGAGCGACCACTCGCCCGCGCCTTTCGACATGAAGTGGATCAGTCCCCCGAGCAGGGCGATGTTCTTGAACAACGGACCGAGCGCGCGGGTGTGCCCGAGGTCGACGCTGATGGTGATCGGAATGAGGACCGCCGTCAGCACCAACGCAGCCAACCGCGCGTGGTACCCGACCAACAGCGCCACGCCACCCGGCACGAGCACCACGGCCGCGAGGGCTACCAGTACCGGTGCCGGGGCGACCGCCGTGAACCAATGGGCAAGCGGAGCATCGAGCAGGCGCGCCACAATCTCGTCCGGGCGCGCCAGATGTCGGATTCCCGCGCCGACGAAGATCAGACTGAAGAGCACACGGAAGATTGCGTCCGATGCGGGAATCAAGCCCTTCATCAGATCACCTGCCGCAGGGTATCGATCGCCATCGCCACGCCGACCACGGCGACCAGCGCGGCAAAGGCTCGCTCGAGCACCGGGCCGTCGAGTCGCTTGGACACCGGAAACGCCAGGCCAGCGCCAAGCAATGCCGCGGCCGCCAAGGCGAAACCGAGAGACCAGTCGACCGCGCCGTAGGCAGCATGCCCGGCGAGGCCGGCGGCGCAGTTGAGCGCAATCACCAGCAGCGAAGTCGCCACCGCCGCGACCATGTCGAGGTCGAGAAGAAGCGAGAGAGCCGGGACGATCAAAAATCCCCCGCCCACACCGAAGAAGCCGGTGGCGATGCCGACACCAAACCCCACCGCCGCGGCTCTGCCAACCGATTCCGGCTTATCGCGCGACTCCTCTTTCCCAGTGCGCAGCATCAGCGCCGCCACCACCAACATCGTCGCCGCAAAACCGAGCAACACCACGGGCCCGGGAACCCGGTGGTTCAACCAAACCCCGGGCCAGGTTCCCAGCATCCCCATTCCGCCGAACAAAAGCCCTGTACGGACGACGACCGAACGGCGCCTCGCCAGCGCCCCCGCCACCGCCACCAAGCCGACGACGACCAGCGAAGTTCCAACCGCGCTATGGGTGTCGAGTCCAGCAGCGTAGATCAACACGGGGAGCGTGATGATCGAACCACCCGCGCCCAAGGTGATTAATACCACACCGATCAGCCCAGCAAGAGGAAATGCCCATGCCATCATCGTTTCCTTCCGAGGAGGTCCACTGAAAATCCGGAATTCTAGATATGGTACGAGAGTTGCGGGCGATCCCGGCGGGCCTGAACCGGTCGCATATAGGCGCGACTGTGGCGCGGCATGTAGTCACTGAGAAAGTCGCGCAGCTTCGGCGTGGCCTGTACCTCGAGGCCGTGTTCTCGATCGACCGCCAGACACTGCTCGAGCGTCCAGCCCTGCTGGCAGCCGATGTGTACGAGCGCGCACAACGAAGCCCGCCGGCCGCTGTCGCAGTGCAACAGCAGCGGCGCATCCGCCGCCCAAAGGGCGAGACGAACTTCAATGATCGTTTGCGAGCCGAGCGACCAAAGGGCGACCGGGATACAGCGATCCGAGAGACCGCACGCCTCCACCTCGAGTCGCTCCTCAGCTGGTGACAGGCCGGTGACCAACTCCCCGGCACCGCGCAGATCCACCATGGAACGATAGCCGAGCCGCCCCAGCTCGCGAATCTCGTCAGCCGAGGACAGCGCTCCGGAGACCGAGATCTCACCGTTCAACCTGTGCAGCGTCGGGCCCACCCGTACCACCCCTGCTCGCTTGTGCTGAATTCGCGTCATCGCCAAGTTGCCTCCGATCCGATCGATTCCGCCGATCCCATCGATCCCATGGCAACCCAGAGCGCACGAACAATGCCAAGATGCCCATACCACCACGGATAGTCCGCCGGCCCACCTGCGAGCTGGCGGACCTCGTTCGATGCAACATATGTTGCGACGTTTCGAAACGCCCGAGTCCGAAGTCGGTTCGCCGCCATTTCCCGTCTGCCGGCGACGGTCACGGACAACGGCGCCAGAATGTGCCGCGAGCACAGCGGGTCTTCGCTCCGAGCGGCGACGACGTGCGGCTCGACTCAACCCAATTTCTCGCAGCGCACCAGGTGTTGCCACAGGGATCCACGCAGCCGGGCGACCCACCTGCCAACCTCGACCGCGCGCGCGGTAGCCGCTAGCGCCTCGACGTCGCGAGGTCGGACGGCCCGCGGCCGCGGCCGCGGCCGCGGCATCTCATTCGACCTGGATGGTCTCGAGATAATCGACGATCGAACGGATCCAGGCGTCGACAGTGGCGTCGTCGACCGCGCCGTTGCGAGACAAATCCGCACCCCATACCGGCATGTCGGACTCGCCATGCGCCCGCATCGTTTCCCGGCCGTCGATAATCCGCACCAACCGCTCGGTCGGAAACGTTCCGCCACATTGAGCCTTGAGCTGGGTCAGATCGACGGGCTTCGGAGTCATCAGCGATGAGACGATCCCGTCGCCGCGAGCGTCGAGCCCATGGCACGCGCCGCAGTTCCTACGGTACCGTTCCCGCGCCTCCTCCATACGATCCGGGACTGAAGAGCGATCGGGCGCAGCGCAGAAATGACGGGCGCAACCGCTCAACAAAATAGCAGCGAGAAACAATGGAACACACCGTTGGACAATCATCATTGCGACCCCCGAGCTACCACTAGGACAAAACGAGCGCCGTGCCAACAGACGCCCAGCGATGAAGATTCCGCCCACCGTACGCCCTTTCCCAATGACGAGAACGGATGCGGCGTCCGGGGGAGCGAAGGGAAGCTCCCGCTCCTCAACGCACATCGATAGGCATGCGGCGATCGCGGCGGAGTCGGCTCCAATCCCACTGCCGCGCGCATGCGAATTGACGCGACGTGTTGACATAATGACGCGGTGTGTTAATTAGGGACCAGGAGGTATTGGAAATGGCCAAGAGAGCACAGAAGCGGAATGTCGCAAACGAAGTTTCCGGGTTGATCGACGATGTGGTTGAGAGGGCGGAGAGTGTCTTGAATCGCGCCAGAGAGGCGGCCTTCGAGGTGTTGCCGGACCGGGCCGAGACGTTGGTCGACGATTTCACCAACCAGACCAGGAAGTTCACCAAGGATCTCGACAAGCAGACCAAGAAGCTCTCCAAGGATCTCGACAAGCAGCGAAAGCAGGTCGTCAAGCGCGTCGAGAAGACCTTCTCGGATCTCGACAAGGAGCGCACCCGCCTCGCCAAGCGAGCGGAGAAGCGGGTCGACGACCTCGTCGGCAGGGTCGAGCACAATGTGTCGGCGCTGGTGCGGCCGATCGCCAAAGGGCTCGACCTCGCGTCGCAGTCCGAAGTCGCCAGCTTGAAGCGGCGCCTCGCCCAGATCGAGAAGCGAGTCGGCGTGAAGAAGACGACCAGGCGCCCGACCCGCAAGACCACCCGCCAAGCGGCGTAAGGACTTCCCAACCCAGCGGCCCGTTTCGTCCTCCCCCTTCCCCGATAAAGAGATGCGGGGCGGGCCCTGGGCTGGGGAACCCGGCCGCGGCAGGTGAGCGGCCCGCCCCCCGCGCGGCAACTCACCGGTCGCGGTCGGCGATTTCTCGTTCACGACCGGCCAACGCGCTTTCTCCCCCACCCGCCGCCGCCCGGCGTACGGATTCGCACCCGTGAGCCGGCCGGGACTGACAGCGAGCACTTCGCTGGCAAGTCCTTTGCGCGCCGGCCCGGCAGCGCAAGCGAGTTCCTGCCGAGCTTCGCCGGTGCGCCGTCCCGCAATCCGTAAGGTGCGTGATAACGGCGATCGCTCAGGATCGTCAGCTCGGCCGGGGCGCGAAGCTCGATTTCCCGATCGAGGCCGTCGCCACCGCGATTGCGACCGCGGCCGCCCGAGCCGCGACGCACCACATAGCGCACGACCCGTACAGGTAGGTCCGCCTCGAGCGCCTCGATCGGCGTGTTCATGGTGTTGGTCATGTGCGTTTGCACCGCCGATTCGCCGTCGCCGGCCGCGCTCGCACCGGCGCCGCCGGCGATGGTTTCGTAATAGGAGTAGTGGCGCCCTCGCTGTGCGTCGAAACCGCCGAAGGCGAAGTTGTTCATCGAGCCACAGCTGGCAGCGGGTACGCGATCCGGCAGTGCCACGGCGAGCGCGCGGAACAGAACATCGACGATGCGCTGCGAGGTTTCGACGTTGCCACCGGCAACCGCGGCGGGAAAGTTCGCGTTGACCACCGAACCGAGCGGAGCCAACACTTCGAGCGGACGCATCATGCCGGCGTTGGTCGGGATCTGCGCCGCGGCGAGGCAGCGAAAAGCATAGAAGACCGCGGCCTGCGTCACCGCCTCGTTGGCGTTCACACCGCCCGCGACCTGCGCGTGCGAACCCGAGAAGTCGACGCGAGCGCTGCCGTCGGCCAATTCGACCGCGGCGCGGATGCCGATCGAGCGCGTGCCGAAGCCGTCGTCGTCGAGAAAGTCTTCTCCGTGGAAGACTCCCGACGGCATGCGCCGCAACGACTCACGCATCAGCCTCTCAGCGTACGATTGGAGGGACGCCATCGCCGCCGCGACAACGTCCGCGCCGTCGCGCCGAACCAGCTCCACCAACCTGGCGCCGCCGACGCGCAACGCCGCCAGCTGCGCCAACAGGTCTCCGTACCTCTCGTCGGCAATCCTCGTGTTGGCGAGAAAGATGGCGACGATGTCCTCCTGGATCACACCCCGGCGAACGATCTTGACCGGCGGCAGACGCAGCCCCTCCTGATAAATCTCGCGCGACAACGGCATCGAACCCGGGCTCATGCCGCCAATATCGGCGTGGTGAGCGCGGTTCGCGGTGTAGCCGACGAGTGCGTCGTCGGCGAAGACCGGCGCAACCACCGTGACGTCCGGCAAATGGGTCCCCCCGGCAAACGGATCGTTGAGAATGACGACGTCACCCGGATCGAGCGCGTGGCACGACCGCGCCGCCTCCACCGAGCGCGGCGCCGAGCCGAGGTGGACGGGGATGTGCGCCGCCTGCGCCGCCATCGCGCCGGCGACATCGAACAGCGCGCACGAGTAGTCGCGGCGCTCCTTGATATTGGGCGAGAAGGCACTGCGGAACAGCGTCAGCCCCATCTCTTCGGCGATCGCGCTCAGACGATGGTTGAACACCTCGAGGGCAATCGGGTCGAGCGAGCGCCGGATGCGCCGAGAACTACGCGCGCCCATGCACACTTCCTCGCGATCGGGTCAACATCATGTCGCCAGACTCCTCCACCCGTGCGCTCCATCCGGGCACCAGCACCGTGGTGGCACTGGTCTCGGTGATGATCATCGGCCCCGGCAGCGAACGCCCACGCGGCATCTCCTGGCGATCGACGTGCATGGCCTCGGTCCAGCCGTCGCGCCACCAGAGGCGGCGCCGTGCGCGGCGGCGCGGTGCCACGACCGGCGGCAACCCATCGCCTAGCGGCGGCGCCGTCGCAATCTGGACGACGCCGACGACGCGCAGATTGACCGCTTCGATCGCCCGTCCCGGGTCGGCGTAGCCGTACAACCGCTGGTGCTCAGCGTCGAATCGGCGCCGGAAGTCGCGGCGCAGCGGTACGGTGATCTCGTAGGATTGGCCCCCGTAGCGAACGTCGACGCTGCTGGTGACCCGCGCCCTGCCCCGCGGACACTCTCGCGCCAGATCGCGCCGGGCGCGCTCGCGCAGAGCAGCGCAACGGCTCTCGAGATCGGCCGAGCGCGGATCGCGCTGGCGAATCGTCTGCACGTAGCTGCGCTCGAGCGGCGCACGCATCGCTCCCCGCGCCGACAACACCCCCGGGTATACGGGCACCAGGATCTTGCGCATTGCGAGTCCCTCGGCAAGCTCACAGGCGTGCATCCCGGCGGCTCCGCCGAACGACACCAGCACGTACTCGCGCGGATCGAGACCGCGTTCGACCGAAATGCTCCGCATCGCCCGTTCCATCCCGGCGTTGACCACGCGAACGATTCCCTCGGCCGCCTTCTCGACCGATGACCCGAGATCCGCCGCCAGGTCCGCAACCGCGTCGACCGCTCGTCGCCGGTCGATTCGCATCGCGCCACCGAGGAACGCGTCGTCGACCAGGCGACCGAGCACGAGGTCGGCGTCGGTCACTGTCGGCTTGGTCCCGCGACCGTAGCAGGCCGGGCCCGGGTCGGCGCCGGCGCTCTCCGGCCCGACCTTCAACGCCCCACCGGCATCGATCCTGGCCAGCGAGCCGCCGCCCGCGCCAACCGTGTGGATATCGATCGCCGGGACCTTCACCGGTAAGTCACCGATGGTCCACTCGCTGTGGCGGCGGATCTCTCCGTCGACCAGGCTCACGTCGGTCGACGTGCCACCCATGTCGAGCGTCAGGATCCGCGACTCACCGACCCGGCGCGCCGCCGCCTGCGCGCCGACCACCCCGCCGGCCGGCCCCGAGAGCAGGGTCCGCACCGCTTCGCGACTCGCGGTATCGACCGAGATCGCCCCACCGCTCGATTGCATCACGCGCAGCGGCCGCGCCCCGACGCCGCCGGCGAGCTTGCACAGATGGCGCTGCATCACCGGGCCGACATAGGCGTTCATCACCGTCGTCGACAGGCGCTCGTACTCGCGGTACTCGGCGACCAACTCGTGCGACACGGAACAGTGGATCCCGCGCGACCGCAGCGCATCGGCCGTGGCCCGTTCGTGAGCGGAATTTGCGTACGAGTGCAGGAAACAGATCGCCACCGCCTCGGCGCTCGCGCCGTCGACGTCCTCGCAGGCGCGGCCGATCTCCGCAGCCGACAGTGGCAGGATCGCTTCGCCTTCGAAGGTCATCCGCTCGGCGACACCTCGGCGTGCGCGGCGGCTCACCAGCGGCGGCGGTTTACGCGGATCGAGGGCATAGATATCGGGCCTCGTTTGCCTGCCGATCTCGAGCAGATCCTCGAAGCCCGCGGTGGTGAGTAGGACCACGCGCGCGCCCTTGCGTTCGAGCACTGCGTTGGTCGCCACCGTCGAAGCATAGGTAATCTCTCCCTCGGCACCGGCGAGGATCTCGGTCAGCCCGGCCAGCACGGCCCGCGCCGGATCGTCCGGCGTCGACGGCCTTTTGTGAATCCGGCATCGGCCGTCCGGCCAGGACGCAATGAAATCGGTGAAGGTACCACCGGTGTCGACGCCAACCAGCACCCGCGTATGCCGCGAAGCCACACTTCACCTCGCGCGGCGGGTCGAGTTCCAAGCGACGCCGGAAAACAGCGGATAGCTGGTCGAGCCCAGATGTTTCAGGCCCCTTTGGCCTTCTTGCCGTCTTTTTTCTTGCTGCCGCTATCGCTCTTCGCGCCCGAGTCGGATTTAGACTCCGTCTTGGTCGATGAGCTGGCCCCGGAGTCGCTCGATTTCGAGTCGCTATCGGTCTTCTTGCCGCCGTAGTCGGTAACGTACCAACCCGTACCCTTGAGCTGGAAAGACGTATTTGAAATCAGCTTTTTGACTTTACGGCGCTTACACTTGGGGCAGCGCGTCAGTGGATCTTCGGTGATCCGCTGGGTGACCTCGACGACTCCACACTTTGGGCATTCGTACTCGTAGATCGGCATGATTCCTCCCAACCGGGGAAGGCTAACCACGGCCGCAGACCCTGTCAACAGAGCAACTGCTGCCACACAGAGCAACTGCTGCCTCGCATACCCCGCAACGGTGTTCGAAGGACTCGCGCCACCGACCGCATGTCGCCCGGAAACCGCGGAGGCTACGGCAACTTACTGGTCGAGTAGCTCGTGCAGGCGCGCTTCGACGGCGGTCCGGTCGAGCGACGCCAGCGCAACCGTCTTGTCGCGCCCGCTGGTTCCGCGGACGATCGAAACCGATCGCCGCGGCACGCCGAAACAGTCAGCGAGCAAGTCGACGACGGCCTGGTTCGCCGCTCCGTCGACCGGCGGAGCGGTCACCTGTACCTTCATGCGCCCGGCGTGCAATCCGACGACCTTGTTGCGCGACGCTCGCGGCCGAACGCGCACGAGAACGCGCACGACTCCGCCGCTTACTTCGACGACGCCGTGGCTCAGCGCAGCACCATCGCCATGTCGCGCAGACTTTGGACCAAGAATACCTGCAAGAAATAGATCCCGGCGATGACGATGATCGGCGATAGATCGATCCCCCCGGCGATCGCCGGGACGGCGCGGCGAACCCGGTAGAGCAGCGGCTCGGTGGCGCTGTAGAGGAAACGCACGATCGAGTTGTAGGGGTCCGGGTTGACCCACGAAAGGATCGCCCGGGCGATGATCAGCCACATGTACAGCGTGAGAATCAGGCTGACGACGACCGCGAGGGCGTTGAGAAAATTGACGAGTAGGAACATGGTCTCGAGATCGCTGAGCTACGGTCGCGCGGTCACGTCGAAAGACACGATCACCGCCCGGGACGCTACCGCTCGACGGCCTCCTTGGCAAGGGTGGCGCGAGCCGCCGGCCCGCCGGCGATGCTACCGCCGCCCCAGCTCGCGCGATCTCTGCGTCGCGCGCTGCACCGCCTTGACGACGGTCGTGGCGAAACCGCGGCGCGCCATCTCCTCCAGCCCCGCTTGCGTCGTCCCGCCGGGCGAGGTCACCGCCTGGCGCAGCCGCGCCGGCGTGTCACCAGCCTCCTGCAACATCGCCGCAGCTCCCGATATCGTCTGCAGGGCCAGCTCCGCGGCCATATCAGCGTCCAAACCGGCTTCCACTCCGCCGGCGATCAACGCCTCGGCAAAGCGATACACATAAGCCGGCCCGCTGCCGCTGAGACCGGTGACGGCGTCGATCAACGTTTCGTCGCGAACCGCCCGGGCACGGCCGACCGCGCGCAACAAGCGCAGCGCCAGCTTCTCGTCGGCCGGCCTGGCCGCCGAGCCGCGCACCACCACCGACATCGCCTTGCCGAGCAGCGCCGGCGTGTTCGGCATGACCCGCACCACCCGCGCGTCTGTGCCGAGAACCCGCTCGATCTGGCCGGTCGACACGCCCGCCGCGATCGAGATGAACACCTTCTTCGCGGTCACCGACTGGCGAAACCCGGCCAGCACCGTATCCATGACCTGCGGCTTCACAGCGAGAACGACCACCGCCGAATCTCGCACCAAGCCGACGTTGTCGCCCGTGACGGCAATCTTCAGGGTCCGCCGCAGAGCCGAGCGCTTGCGCGCATCGATGTCCGACGCGACAATCTCGCGCGGCTGGTAGAGCCCTGCGCCGATCAGACCGCCGATCAGCGCGTTGGCCATATTGCCGCCGCCGACGAAACCGACCCGATACCCGCTGCGCGGCTCGGCCTTCCCCGGCAACGCCACTCCCGTCCTAGCTCCCATCGATCAGTCTCCCATTCGAATTCGGCAGGATAGCGATAGTTGCACCGCGATGCACGCGGATCGGGCCGCACGCACCGTGCACACCGTCCCAACGGAGCCGCAAGCCCCGACGACGGCCAGCAGCGCAAAGATTTATCCGCAGATGACGCGGATGGCCGCAGATTGCATTGGAGGTCGCAACGGCCCGCAACGGTGACACCCATCGAAACCCGCGGATGTCGATGGCTCCGTGCAGGCCGACGAGATCGCCGTGTGCTTGCAGAGAGGCTGAACCCCTTTGCTATCTTCTGGGGCCGAAGATCGCTCGGCCGACCCGCACCATGGTCGCTCCCTCTTCGATGGCGACCTCGAAGTCGCTCGTCATGCCCATCGACAACTCGCGCAAATCGTTCTCCTCGCCGAGCGCGCGCAGGCGGCGAAAGTGGGCCCGCGACTCGGCGGCAGAACCGGCCGGGGGGATCGCCATCAGCCCGTCGACGCGCAACCCGGGTTGCTCGCGCACGGCGGCGACCAGCGCCGATACCTCGGCCGGAGCAACGCCCCCCTTGGCGGGCTCGGCGGCCAGGTTGACCTCGATCAACACCGCGAGAATCTTGCCGGCCGCTTCGGCCCGACGCGACAACTTCACGGCGAGACTAAGGCTGTCGACCGTCTGTACCACGTCAAACGCCCGCGCCACCCGCGCCGCCTTGTTGCTCTGCAACTTGCCAATCATATGCCAGCGAACCGGTGCCTCGATCTCAGCCATGATCGAGATGGCCTCCTGTACGTAGTTCTGACCGATATCGCCGACCCCGGCGGCGATCGCCTGCCGCACCGCCTCGGCCGGCATGGTCTTGGCCGCGGCAACCAGCCGCACCGCGGCCGGATCGCGACCGGCACCGCGCGCGGCACGCGCGATCCGCTCGCGTACCATCGCCACGTTCTCGGCCACAGTCTGGGCGATCGCCGCACTCACCGCCCCAACCTCGGCGGGTAGAGTCCCTCCTGCTCGAGCAGCACTCGAACCTCATCCAAGGGCAGACCGACGACATTCTCATACGACCCCTGAAGGCGGGCGACGAAGTCAGCCGCACCGCCCTGGATTGCGTACGCCCCAGCTTTGTCGAGGGGCTCGCCGCCGGCGACGTAGCGATCGATCTCTGCCGCAGCGAGCTTGCGAAAGCGCACCAGACTCTCCTCGCACACCTCGCGGCGCACGGCGCCACCAGGACCGACCAGGGCCACCGCTGTCAGCACTCGATGGGTCTTGCCCGACAGGCGCAACAACATCCGTCTGGCATCGGCGGCGTCGACGGGCTTGCCGAGGATCTCTTCATCGACACTGACCACCGTGTCCGATCCGAGAACGAAGGCATCCGCTTCTGACGCCGATACGGCCAAGGCCTTGTCGCGCGCCAGACGGGTGGCATGGTCACGCGCCGATTCACCCGGAATGAGATCCTCGGCAACGTCACTGGAGCGCACCTCGAAGGGGACACCGAGTTGGGAGAGCAAACGCGCCCTGCGAGGCGACGCGGAACCAAGCACCAATAAGGTCATGCGAACTGACAACCGGCTACACTTCGCGATGTCAACCGGTCACGCTGTGTCATTTGCGATTGGAATACGTCTCGCTCCCTGCAATTCTTGGAACATGCCGGTCGGGTTGGCCACACTGCTACTCCTTACGATCGCCGCCTGCGGACGCCAGGTCGGTGATCCGCCGTCACTCCAGCCGCAGCCACAACCTCCCCAGCAAGCCGCGCTGCCCTCGACACGGATTCCCCGTCCGACGACTGGGGCGGAGAAAGCCCGCGCGCTCGCCACCTCGGTCGCGCTAGTACGGGACAAACGGTGCAGCGAAGCAATGCCGTTGTTACGCGTCCTGCTCGAGGCATACCCCGAGGTCGAAGACTACCACTTGTTCCACCTCGCCACGTGCGCAGACCTACTCGGCGACTCGATGACCGCGACCGCGGCTGCGAAACAACTCCTCGACCACCACGACCGCAGCGTCTACGCTGCGGCCACGGCGCTGGCCTGGGGCCAGCGGCTGCGCCGCACCGGCGACGACCTCGCCGCCGAACCGCTGCTGCGCCGCGCCAGCGCCGCTCACCGCACCGCGATCGCACGCCGGGCACGCTTCGAACTCGCCGAGATCGATCTGACACGCGGTCGGGTGCGGCGCGCTTACGACATCTTCGCTTCGCTGCGCGAAGGCGGCGTGGGCTCCGAAGTCGGCGAACGATCCAAAGCCTACATCCGCGACCTGCGCCGCAAATACCCCGAGCTGCGACCCAACGCGACCGCGCGCGAGGCCGAGATCGATCAGTTGATCCAGGAGCGCGACTACAGCGAGGCGTTCCGCATCAACGCCGCCGCCCTCGCTACTTCCAACACGTCGCAGCGTCCGCGCCGATTGCGCACGCGCGCGAGAATCGAGTTGGCGAGCGGTGACAGCGATCAGTACCTGCGCACCCTTCGCCAACTTCACGAAACCTATCCGGGTTCGCCGGTCGCACCCGAGGCGCTCTACCAGGAGGCGCGCTGGTACTGGAACAGAGACAGCGACATCAAGGCGCGCGCCATCTTCCGCGAGTTCCAGCGGCGCTATCCCAGCAACCGTCGCATGCGCACGGTGCGCTACGCGCTCGCCCGGATCGCCCAGGGCCAACGCGACCACACAAGCGCGATACGCGGGTTTCGCGAAGTCACCAAACGCTACCCGCACAGCGTGCTCGCCGCGGCGTCGAAACGCCAGATCGCCTGGCTCCACTACCGCCAGGGGCGCTGGGACGCGGCGGCGCGCGCCTTCGCGTCGCTCGCCCGCGGCCGCTCGGTAGCGAGGTCGGCCGACACCATCTACTGGCGCGGGCGAGCGCTCGAACACGCCGGCAACCCGCGCTACCGCTCACTGTACGAGTCGATCCTCGAGCGCGCGCCGGATTCGTACTACGCGGCGCTGGCGGCGAGCAGGCTCGGCGAGGACACCGCTTTCGCCGCCGACCACGTGACCAGGCCGGTCACCCCGTTTCCCGCGCTCCCTCCGGAGCTGACCGACGACTATCACCTGACACGAGCGCGCGAGCTTCACCGCGCCCAGCTGATCCGTCTCGCCCGACGCGAAGTTCGCGCCTTCAATCGCTCCGCCGCCAACCTGCCGCGCGACACCATGATCGCGCTCTACCGCGCCGTCGACGCGCACCGCGATGCAATTCGTCTCGCCGCGCGCAATCGCGATCTCTACGAAAAGGTGTTGTACCCACTGGCCTTCTGGGAACTGGTCAAGAAGAGCGCCTACCGCTACCGCATCGACCCACTGCTCGCCCTATCGTTGATGCGCCAGGAGAGCCTCTTCGATCCCGACGCGCAGTCGCCGGCCAATGCCCGCGGCCTCATGCAACTGCTGCCCTCGACCGCCGCGGATGTCGCCGCGAGGATCGGCCGCAGCGGGCACATCGACCTGCGCGAACCAGCCACCAACATCGAGCTCGGCACCGCCTACCTGCGCGAACTCGCCGACAAGTACGATGGCGATCACGTCCGCATCCTGGCCGCCTACAACGCTGGAACAGCCGCCGTCGCCAAGTGGGATCGGCGCTCCGGCGACCGCCCGCGCGACGAGTACATCGAGGCGATCAGCTACGGCGAAACCCGCAACTACGTCAAGAAGGTTCTCGCCAACTATCGGAAGTACAGGCGTCTATACGGATCCCGTACTACAGCCGACGCGGCGCCGACGACGCAGGGATAGCAAGGCGACGGCCGGCAGCGGGCGCTGCGCGAGGACACGGCAGAGCCGTGATCGTCGATCGGCACAGCCACTGCGTCACCCAACGAAGCGAGTTTCAGACCCGCCGCCGGAGCGCGCTCGGTGTCCGCTAACTCGAGGGGCCACCAAACCGGGCCGCACAACACCGAGTCGCACGAAGCCAGGTCGCACGAAGCCAAGTCGCACAACGCCAAGTCGTGCGAAGCCACGTTCGCGCGAAGCCAAGTTCGCAGTAGATCCGAACAAACAAGTTGTGTTAGTCTGCGCCGTGGATGGGAAAGCGCCCCGTCCTTACGGTTCTCCGGCTGGCACCGCCTGTGCTGTTACCTCTGCAGGGGCCTTATGCCGGGGCCGCAACCAGGAGGAGTCGACGATGAATTGGGCCAATCGAAGCACGTACCGGGTAATCTCGACCGCGGTGGCAGTCGCCGCCACGGTGTTGATCGGGACGGCGTTGATCGGGACGGCGTTAACGCCGTCCGCGGCGCTGGCGAGCCACCCGGATCGAGTGAGCTGCCAGCCGATCGCCACCTGCGGCGACAGCGCGACCCCGGTAGACGGTCAGCGCTGCCCGGAGGGCAGCGCCTGCATCTGTGTCCCGAGTTGCCCAGCCTGCGACGACTGCGCCACCGAAGTCTGTGTACCGGTCGAAATCGCCTGCCACAGCGCCTGCGATTGCCCGGACGGCATGGGCTGCTCCGATGGCTACTGTCGAGAAGGTCACGCGCCCATCTTCTGCTGCGATAGTGACAGGTGTCCGGCTGGAGACCGCTGCCAGACCGCCGATGGCCAGTTGGATATCTGCCAGCGCGAGTGCCGCACCGCCTGCGACTGCGCGCCCGGCCTCGGCTGCATCGACGGCCAGTGCATCGCCGGAATCGCCCCGGTCTACTGCTGCGAGGGCGACCTCTGCCCGGTCGGTGAGCAGTGCCAGTCGCACTCCGGTCGCAGCGGCCGATGCGAGCCGCAGCCCGAGTGCCGCACCGCCTGCGACTGCGAGCCCGGTCTGGGTTGCTTCGGCGGGCAATGCGTCGCTGGATTTGCCCCGGTCTTCTGCTGCGAAGGCGACGTCTGCCCGACCGGCAATCAGTGCCAGCACGCCAACGGGCGGATGGACCGCTGCGATGAGACCTGCGTCGCACAGGCGTGGCTCTGTGACGATGCGGCGGGCGACCGCGGCTGCGGTCACGGACGCGTCTGTTCCTGCACCGCGAGTTGTCCCGATTGCGAAGACTGCGGGCCCAACGCCTGCGTACCGCCCGACAGCCCGACGCCGTATCGCTGTAATGACGACGGTACCTGCGCCGTGGACGGCGACACGTGCATCTGTCTCTCCAGCTGCCCGGAGTGCGACGACTGCGCCCTCGAGGTCTGCGTGCCAGCATGCGACGGCGCCAGGTGCGCCAAGCGTCTGCGCACCTCCGAGCGACGCATCGACCGGGTCGTCGAGAAGACTCGTCCGTGTCGCGCCGACAGCGAATGCGTTCGTGTCGAGACCAGCACCGGCTGCCAGGGAGACTGCGGCGCTTACGTCAACAAGAAGTATGCCCACCGGGTGCAACATTTCATCGACCACGTCGACAAGAGGTATTGCACCGGTTACCAGGAGGCTGGCTGCCCATTCGCTACGCCGGCCTGCCAAGAAACCATCGGTCAATGCGTCCGTGGTATGTGTACCGCCGTAGCGGCGGCGCCTGACCCGCAGCCGCTACCGGTCGAGCCCGTCCGGCCGACCGCGCGCTGAGAAAGAAGCGGCCAAAGTGGTCCCCGCACCGAATGCCGAATCGGCGCGGGGACCTTTCGTCCGGCGCGGCCATCGGATCGATCAATCTCCGTGTTTCTTACCTCCACCGAGGAGGTTGCCAAGTCCCTGCATGAGAATTCGCTCGGCATTCGGCTGCGCCGCCGGCTTGGTACCGTGGCCAGTTTCTTCGGTCTGATTCGGCACGGCGCCCTTGCCGCCCTTGCCGCCCGATCCGCCATCACCGCCCGGGTGCGCACGTTTCTTCTTGCTCTTGCCGAACAATGCGTCCAGTCCCTTTTCCAGCCCTTCGCTCACCAGCGCTCCGGAGAGCCGCTCGGTGATGAAGTCCAGATCCGGCCGTGGACTTACGTCGGGCAGGGTTCCTACAAATTCGATCGGAATCTCGAAGCGTCCCGTTTGGCCCAGCAGGTACTTCACCTCCTTGAAACTGCCCAGCAGATCGCCGGTCAGCACCTCCGAAGCTGCGAAACTAGCTTCGATGTCGACCTTCTTGTCGAACCCCACCGTCCCGGCCCCGTCGACGCGGTAGTCGTTCGCGACCAGCGCAAGGTCGTGCAGATAGGCGCGACCATCACGGAGATCCACCACACCGCCCAGCTCTTCGAACTTCGTATCGCCGGCCTCGAAGATCTCGGGATATCGTTTGCGCACCCCCGGGCTGATCAACGCGCTCAGGCCCGGAATGCCGGTCACGGACGTGAACACGCTCTCGGCGATGTTGAGATCCGCGATCACCCCATCATCGACTCGCAGGAAGCCATCGCCCACGACCGATTGGGCGATCTGTTCCTGTTCGGTCCCGCTCCCCTGAAGATTGAGATCCCCATGAACCTTTCCAGTCATCTTTACAGTCGCGCCGATGTCGAGGTAATCGACGATCCTTGCCACATCCAATCCGTCCAACTTGCCCCGAAACGAAAAATGCGAGGGCTGCTGCGACATGTCGTACACCGCGTTACCGCTCAGCAAACCGCCAAAGGCTCCGAGCGAAAGCCGCTCTAGATCGGCCCGGTGATGCGCCATCCCAAAATCGGCGGTGAGACTCGAGTACTCGACGTCGCGCACGCTGCCGGCCGATGAGCGCAGCCGCGCACTGAAACGCGGCCCGCCCTTCGCCTGCGCAAACGAGCCCTCGAGCGCCAGGTCGCGCACCACCTCCGCTCGCTCGAGTCCGGCGGCACCGGCACCCAACGCGGCCAGGTCGAGCTCGGCCGCGGATACCGCAAAGTCGCCGGAAAGACTCTTCACACTGGTCACAGTCGCCGACGCGGTCACGGATTCGCCCGCAACCAGAAATCGTGTCTGCGGAATCTCGACGCGGTCTCCGTCGATCGCAATCTCGGTCGTCAGGCCGGAGATCTCGACCCCACCGCCCGGCTGCACAGCACGGACATTGTCGAGACCGATAGTGCCGTGAAGCTCGGGAATTCCAGACGAGCCCCGCTGCCTGGCGCGAAGGTCCACGTTGACGATACCGCCGACATCGAGCCCCTCGGCCACCGGCAACAGCTTACCCCAACCGCCGAGCGGGATCCCCTTGCCACTGATTTGCACGTCGACATCCTTCGCCGCACCGGTCGCGATCCGTCCGCCGCCGCGAAAGGTCGCTTCGGCCAGGGAGAACACCAACCCGGAGATGTCGATCACATCCGGCGAAGCGACCCCCTTCGCCTGCAGCGACAATCGCGTCCCGCGCGGCTTGCGAAAGACATCACCGAAGCTCAGGGCCGCATCGGTCGCATCGAGCGAGACGGCCGCCTGCGGAGCGTCGAGCCGCCCCGCAACGGCTACCCGGAGGGTGATCGGATCGGGCGAGGAGAGCTCGGCCGGGATCGCTTCGCCAACCGTTGGCAGCTTCTTGGCGCGGTCGACGACGAGCGGACCGATCTCGAGGTCGAGGTTCAGAGGCGCCCGGCTGGCATCGGCCGGCGAGACGAGCGGGCCGACCGATCCCGACAGGTGAACGTTCTGTTGCGCGACGCCGAGCACCGCCGCCGCAAGCTCGACCGTGACGGGAGCGTCGAAGCCAATGTCCGCAGCGGAAAAGTCGACCCGGTCGACGACGACCTCCGAAGCCGGCGAAGTGGTCTCGTCGACCAGGCGAAACCGCCCCTGGCGGATCTCGAGGAGCGACACGACCAGCGGCAAGCCTTCGCCCGGAGCCACTGCGGCCTCATCCGACGCCCCAGATGCGGCCGTGGATGCCGGTGCGGCCGGCGCCGGCCGGTCGGCCTCGGCGCCGGCTTTGGCGCCAAAGGTCTCGAAGTTGAAGCCACTTTTGCGCCTGACGATATTAACTCGCGGCGCGACCAGCACCACCCGCTCAACCTCGTAGCGGCCACGCAGAGCCGGCAGGATCTTGACGACGACGTTGGCCTCGCCGACCTCGACGAAATTGCCCTTCGAATACGCGGGATCGTCGGCAATCGAGAAATTCTTCAGCGCCGCGCCGAAACCACCGCGAAAGGACACACCGATATCGTCGAACTCTACCGGACGCCCGAGCGCGGCCGACGCCTCGTCGGCGAGCCACTGACGATTGTCGTGCAGATACGAGTTGAAGTTGGCCAACGCGAACAACACGGCACCAACCACCACAGCCAAAACGACGAGAACAATGACGAGCTTACGCATCTAGCACGACTCCAATCCGCCCCATCCCTGCCACATCGCAAAGGCGCGGAGAAAAGGGAAGCGCTCGATTGCCGCGGTATCTTCGCCGCCGTGCCGGACACGAAAGTCGCACGCCCGCATTCCCCCCCTCGTACCGCTCGCGGTCAACCGGCCCCATCCCGCGAACTCTGCGATCTTCCGTGTGGTCATTTCAACTCCGATTGGGTTTGCGATACTTCAGTTCACCCATGCACCCGCCCGCCGCCCGTACCGGGCAACATTCCGCTCGGAAATCCGCAAGATCGGTAGGCCGCACCTTTAGCCCGTTGAAAGACGGGACACGCGCCGCAAATGGCCTTACCCCGCCATCTTGGGGTCGCCGTTCCGGATCTGGGCCGTGTTGCGAAACCCTCAACAAAAGTAGCAACTTTGGCTCCCCCCTTTGCCATGGCTTCGCGCGGCATGCCGGATTCGCGGCTTGCCCCAACCCGGAGATTCTCATTTTCGCCCGAGCACCTGTTTTGCAACGAGCCGCCAGCGGCGGCCGCTACCTGCCGCCTGAGATCACAGCCACTCGATGATCATCGACTACCTGGCAATCGCCCTCGGCGGGGCACTGGGAGCCGCAATTCGCTACAGCGTGGCCCAGCTGATGCCCGCGAGCGCCGACGGCATCCCCTGGGCGACGTTGATCGTCAACCTGGCGGGAGCCTTCCTACTCGGGGCGCTGGCGCGCGCCAGCCAGGCGAGAGCCCGCTGGGTGCTGTTTGCCGGTGTGGGGTTCCTCGGCTCACTCACGACGTTCTCCACCCTCGCGCTCGAAATTTCCATGCGGTCGTCGGCCAGCCTCGCGCTTACGTACGCCCTGTGGACTCTCGGCCTGGGGATCGCCGCGGCATGGCTCGGCGCCGAGATGATGGAGCGTTGGGAGGATCGTCAATGATCATCGCCTGGGTTGCCCTCGGAGGCGCCGTCGGAGCGTGTCTTCGCGTCGTCGTGATGACCGCCGTCGACGCTCGGCTCGGATCGCGGTTCCCACACGCACTCTACGCCGTCAACACCTTCGGATCCCTGCTGCTGGGAATCCTCCTCGGCGCGACCGATGCAACATGGCACCCGTTCCTGATCAGCGGCCTGTGCGGCGCACTCACCACGTTCTCCACCTTCGCTCACGCAGCCGTCGAACTGATACGCGAGGGACGGCGGCATGATGCGCTGATGCACATCGCACTCAACCTCGGCGGCAGCCTCGCCGGAGTACTGCTCGGCATCGAATTGGGCAGGGGTTGAAGGTGCTTCGTTCACAGGCGTCTCCGGCGCCGCGCATGCTCCTCACAGAGATCGATCGCCGATCGTGACTGGCTGCTACCGCGAAGCGACTGACGCCAACCGTTACCAATACCCGTCGTCGACGAAGCTGATGTAGCGGCCACGCCCAATCACCAGGTGGTCGAGTACACGGACGCCGATCAGCTCACCAACCTCGCGCAGCCGCCGCGTGATCTCCAGATCCTCGCGGCTCGGCGTCGGGTCACCGCTCGGGTGGTTGTGGACGAAGATCACCGCCGCTGCCGACTCGCGGATCACCGGCAAGAACACCTCGCGCGGATGGACGATACTCGAGGTCAACGACCCCTGAGACACGCGCACGTCGCGGATCTTACGGTGCTTGTTGTCGAGCAGTACGGCATAAAAGTGCTCGCAACGCTCGCCGGCGAGGCGCTCGCGAAAGTGCGCATATACATCGTAGCTACTGCGAAACGGATCTCCACGAACGAACGCCTCCTCGCCGTACCTCTTGGCTACCTCGAGGCAAGCGAGGGTCACGATAGCCTTGACCTCACCTACCCCGTGCACTTCGCACAGATCGCCGACGCCAAATCCGGAGAGCCGGCGCAAGCTGCCACCGGCCACCGCCAGGAGCCCCCGCGCCTGCGCCACAGCGCTCTCGCCAGCCACACCCGAACGCAGCAGAATGGCCAGCAACTCGGCCAGCGACAGCGCCGCGGCACCCTCCGCCAACAGCTTCTCTCGCGGCCGATCCGACATCGGCCAGGATTTGATGGAGTCAGTCGTCACCGTGATGCTAATTATCAGCTATCCACAGGTGATACAACCCGGCGATCCGGGCGCTCGGCACATCGTCTCTACCCACGCCCCCCCACCCGCACCAGCAAACCGCGCAGATACTCCCCCTCGACATGGCCCGCGGCGACCGGGTGGTCGACACCGGGACCGAGCGGGGCGAGTATCTGGAGGTCCCGCTGTGCGGCGACGGCCACGTCGACCACCGCTCGGCGAAACGTCTCCGCGTCGACGTGCTGCGAGCAGGTGAAGGTGAAGAGCACGCCGCCCTCGGCGAGTCGCCGCATCGCCCACAGGTTGAGGTCGCGGTAGGCGCGCATTCCCTGACGCAGGTCGTTGCGCCGGCGCACCAGTGGCGGCGGGTCGAGCACGATCGCGTCGAAGGTCTCCTCGGTCGCGCGCAGGTAGTCGGCAACCTTCGCCTTCTTCAACTCGACACGGCCGTCGGACAGCGCGTTCGCCGCCAGCGTCTGCGCGGCCAGGTCAAGTGCATCGCGCGAGCTGTCGACAGCGACGACGCGTGCGGCGCCACCGAGCGCGGCACTGGCGGCGAACCCGCCCGAGTAGCAGAACGCGTCGAGAACGCGCCGTCCCTTGGCAACACCCCGCAATCGCCGCCGATTGTCGCGTTGATCGCAGAAGTAGCCGGTCTTCTGGCCGCGCCCGGGCACCACAACCACGCGCAGGCCGGACTCTTTGAGGGTCACGGGCGCCGCCGCCTCGCCGACCAGCACCTCCTCACGATCGCCGAGCCCCTCCGCCTTGCGCACCGAGCCTCGACTCTGATCGATCAGAGTCCGCGGATCACACAACGATCGCAGCCCATCGACGAACACCGAGCGCAGAGCATCAGCGCCGGCGGTCAAGCACTGCATGACCAGGGTGTCGCCAAAGCGGTCGACGACGAAACCCGGCAGGAAGTCCCCCTCGCCGTTGACCAGGCGATAGACGTTGGTGCCCTCCGCGATCATGACCGCGCGCAGCTGGCTGGCCCGACGCAGTCGGTCGGCGAAAAAGACCCGGTCGAGAGGCCGGTCGATTCGCGAACAGATGCGCACGGCAATCGCGCAGCGCGGGTTCACGTACCCGACACCGAGAAATTCGCCGCTAGACGACAATATCCGAGCGACCGTACCCGGCGGGATCGCCGCGTCGAGGTCGCGAATGGCACGGGCAAACACCCACGGATGGCCGCGCAGGATCTGCTTTTCCCGCCCCGGCTGTAGAAAGAGGTCGATCATCTACGCACGAAGCGGCCGCTGCGCCCGCCGCTTTTCTCGTGCAGACAAACATCGGTGATGGTCATCTCGCGGTCGACCGCCTTGCACATGTCGTACACCGTCAACGCCGCCGTCGTCACCGCGGTCAACGCCTCCATTTCGACGCCGGTCTTGCCGCTGACCGCGACTGTCGCACGAACTTCGAGGCGACCGCCGCGCCGCGATCGAAAATCGATCGAGGCGACGTTGATCGGCAAGGGGTGACACAGCGGGATCAGCTCGTGCGTGCGCTTCGCGGCCATGATACCGGCGACTCTGGCAACCGCCAGAACCTCGCCCTTGACGATCTGGCCGCTCTTGATGAGCTTCAGGGTCGCGGGCTTCATCACCAGGGTGGCGCCAGCCACCGCGACGCGCTCGGTCACCGCCTTGGCGCCGACGTCAACCATGCGAGCGCGCCCCGACGTATCGATATGAGATAGCGCGGGCTTCGCGCGGTTCTTGCGGGCAGGTCGGGGGGCCATTAGGTTCGTCCTATGTCCAAACACAAACTCATCATTGTCGGATCCGGCCCCGCCGGCCTCACCGCAGCCATCTACGCCGCCCGCGCCAACCTGGAGCCGATCGTCATCGAAGGAGATCAACCAGGCGGGCAGCTTACCATAACCACCGACGTGGAAAACTATCCCGGCTTTGCCCAGGGCATCACCGGCCCCGAGATGATGGAGATCTTCCGCGGCCAGGCCGAGCGCTTCGGAGCCCGGTGCGTATTCGGCCACGCCGACCGCGTCGAGCTCGACGGTCCGCCCTTCCGGGTCCACGTCGGCACCGACGAATACGAGGCCGAAGCGCTGATCATCTCAACAGGCGCCACCGCCAAGCTTCTCGGCCTCGAATCGGAGTCACGCTTGATGGGCTACGGAGTTTCAGCGTGCGCGACCTGCGACGGATTCTTTTTCAAGGACAAGAACGTCATCGTCGTCGGCGGCGGCGACACGGCGATGGAGGAAGCGCTCTACCTCACCAACCACGCCGCTCGGGTCACGGTCGTCCACCGCCGCGACCAGTTGCGCGCCTCGAAGATCATGGAAGAGCGCGCCCGCAATAACGAGAAGATCGATTTCGTGTGGAACTCGGTCGTCGACGACATCCTCGGAGACGCCCAGCAGGGTGGCGTCACAGCGGCCGTCCTGCGCGACGTCACCAGCGGCGAGAAGCGAGAGGTGCCGATCGACGGTGTCTTCCTCGCGATCGGCCACCGCCCCAACACCGAGCTCTTCCAAGGCGCGCTGAACCTCGACGAAACCGGCTACATCCTTACCGAGGGCAAGAGCACCGAGACCAACGTGCCCGGCGTCTTCGCCTGTGGCGACGTCCAGGACAAGGACTATCGCCAGGCGGTCACCGCCGCCGGCACCGGCTGCATGGCGGCAATCGACGCCGAGCGCTGGCTGGCGGAGCGCGAGGGATAACTGGGTACCGCTGCCCTGTACGCGGACGCTCACGGATCGGCTCGGCGCAACACCGCGCCCGCAACCGCAGTCGGCCGGACTGTCGTTCGTCACAAAAAGAAATATCCATTGACAGCCGACCGATCGATCGGCATAGTCTGACCGATCGGTCGGTCAGATGGTAAAATCAAGCCTTGCAGAGATCTCCCCGCGGAATCGGATCCTGGACGCAGCCGAGGAGCTGTTTGCCCGGCGCGGCTTTGCCGGCGTCGGCATGAGCGAGATCGCCGAAACGGTCGGGCTCAGCAAATCATCCCTCTTCCACCACTTCCACACCAAGGCGCAGCTGTACGCGGCGACGGTCGACCGTATCCTCGGCGAGGTCGACTCGACGCTGACCCGCTCCCTCGCCCAGGGCGGTTCGGCGGCGCAGCGGCTCGACCGCTGGGTCGATTCGCTGATCTACCTGCTGGCAACCACGCCGGCGCACTCGCGCCTGCTCCTGCGATCCCTCTTCGAGGACGATGAGCTCTCCGGCGACATCCCGGAACAACAGCAAGCGGACCGAGCCCTTCGCCGTATTCTCCAACAGGTCAGCAATGTGCTGCGCGACGGCATGGCGCAGGGCGAGATCCGGGCGGCGAGCATCCCGCATACCCTGCAGAGCCTGATCGGAATCGTCGTCTTTCATTTCGCCTCGGGCGAGTTCGGCGACGACGTCATCGGCGGCTCCATCTTCGCGGCCAAAGAGGTCGAACGGCGCAAACGCGAAGTCAAGGCCACGCTGCGCCACGGTATCTTCGCCGGCGCGGCCCAACACACGCAAACCACGGGCGGCCAGTGACACCACGGCCCTCGGAAGAATAGGGAGACACCGCGATGGCAGAGAAGCTTCTCACTGAGTACCGGCACACGATCGGCGATTTCGAAGCGGTCGATTTCGTCGACGAGAATGTCGTCGAAGGGCTGCGCGAGCAGATCGACGTCGACGTGCCGCTCGACCTACAGTGGACCTGGAACTACGGCAGCGAGGTCGAAGAGCTTCGCGCTCTCTACGAGCGCGGCAAGAAGGGGCAGTGGGACGCCGAAGCCGACATCGACTGGGACGCGCCGTTCCCCGATGACGAGTGGTTCCTGCCCAAGGAAAACGTCCAGCTGCTGCCCTCCATCTTACGGACCATGGGCGCTGACGACGCCACCTGCCGCGAGGCCTCGCGCGACGAATTCGCTCATACCCTGTCGCAGCTCCTGCACGGCGAACAAGCGGCACTCCAGCTCTGCGGCCAGCTCACCAACGCCTGCCCGACCATGGACGCGAAGTTCTATGCCGGATCCCAGGTGATCGACGAGGTTCGCCACGTCGAGGTGATGTCGAAATTTCTGCAACGCAAGATGGGTACCCTCTACCCGATCGATCCAACCCTGAAGATCCTCCTCGACAAGCTGCTCGAGGCACCAACCTGGAAGCTCAAGACCCTCGGCATGCAGACCCTGTTCGAAGGGGTGGCGGTGGGCATCCTCGACGATGTCGCCCGCAACACCACGAGCCCGCTCCTCCGCGACATTATCCGCCGCGTCCAAATCGACGAATCGCGACACGCCGCCTTCGGCGTGCTGTCGATGCGCGAGGTCATCAAGGACTCGGAGCCAGAGGAACTCGAAGCGATGGAGGATTTCGCGTTCTCCATTCTCGAAACCCTCAACGCCAACCAGCAACTCGACATGCTGCGCGTTCTCGGCCCCAAGTACGACATCGCCCCCGAAGCCGTCGTCGAAATGTTCGTCAACATGCCCGATTGGGCAATGGTCAACAGTACGATCTACATGCACACGGTGGTGCCAAACCTCAAGCGCCTCGGACTGATCACCGAGCGCACCGAAGGTGACTGGCGGCGCCTGGGAATGCTCTACGACGAGGACCACGTGGCGACTTGAACCAGCAGCCCACCTACGACCCCTCGCCACCAACTCGAAAGCACGCCACTAGCAGCAGCGGCACCGGCTGGGGCGCGGCTGCGGCAGCAAGGACCGCGGGCGCGGCGACGGCCTGTCTACTGGCGAACGGCCAACGCCGGTGAGGCAGCGGCGACACCGGTCGAAACCTGAGTCGAATCGGCGCTCAGCACCATCTCGATGCCGTAGTGAAGCTGGCTGGTAGTAAACGGCTTCGAGACGTAGTAGTCCGCGCCCGCAACGTAACCCGCGAGCAGGTCGTCATCGCGGCCGCGCGCCGACACGATCACCACCGGAATCGACTCCGTTGCGGAGTTGGCCTTGAGCTTCTCGAGGACGGTAAACCCGTCCATATCCGGCATCAGTAGGTCGAGAAGGATCACGTCCGGCCGCACCGATTCGACGACCGCCAGGGCCTCCGGTCCACTGCTCGCTACAACGACGCCCATCCCCATCTGACGCAGCATGTGCTGCACCATGATCAGACAGTCCGCGTCATCGTCTATCGCCAGTACCTGCGCATTCATCTTCATCTTCATCCACCTGGGGACGGACAATGCAGTGGACGTGCCAATAGAGGAATTGTTCCGGAGAATACTGATTCCAGTGTCCGCGGGGGCAACTTGTGACGTATCCAAGACGGGCCGCCGGATTTTCTCACCCTGTTTCGCTATCCGAGGGGCCGGTCGCAGCGTCCCGCACCGAAACACCCCGATCGGCGAGGTAGCGCTTGCAGTCGGCGATCGTGTGCTCGCGGAAGTGGAAAATCGAAGCGGCCAGAGCTGCCGATGCCAACCCCTCGGTCACCCCTTCCAGGATGTGCTCCAGGTTGCCGACTCCTCCCGACGCGATCACCGGAACCTCGACGGCGCTGGCCACCGCCCTGGTCAGGGCGACATCGTAGCCGTTCCGGGTACCGTCACGGTCCATGCTGGTCAACAAGATCTCGCCGGCGCCGTACGACTGCATCCGACGAGCCCACTCGACCGCGTCGATCCCGGTCGGCGTGCGGCCGCCGTGGACAAACACCTCCCAACCCGGCGCCTCGGACGGCCCGGCCACTCGCTTGGCGTCGATCGCAACGACGATGCACTGGTTACCGAATCGTTCGCTGGCCTCGGCGACGAATCGGGGATTGTCGACAGCGGCGGTGTTGATCGACACCTTGTCCGCACCGGCGTTCAGCAGGTTGCGGATATCCGGGAGATCGCGCACGCCTCCGCCGACGGTGAGCGGCATGAACACGGTGTCGGCGGTGCGCGCGACGACGTCGAGAATGATGTTGCGGCGCTCGTGGGACGCGGTGATGTCGAGGAAAGTCAGCTCGTCCGCCCCCTCGGCATCGTAGCGCTGCGCCGCCTCGACGGGGTCGCCAGCGTCGCGCAAACCGACAAAGTTGACACCCTTGACGACGCGGCCATCCTTCACGTCGAGGCAAGGAATGATTCTCTTCGTCAACATCGCCGGCCCTTCATCGAGATCCGCGACGAACTCGCCAGTGGCCAGCGGACGACAGCCGCGCCGGCAAACCGGCCGGCAAACCGGTCTCGGGGACCTCTCACTACGACACGCGAATAAGCCACGCGCCTCAACCCTCCGCCGCGATCCGGATTGCCTCACCGAGCGAAACCGCTCCGGTATAGAGTGCGCGTCCGACGATCACCCCCTCGATCCCGGCCTGCTCGTGCGGCAACAATCTCTCGATGTGATCGATCGAACCTACCCCCCCCGAGGCGATCACCGGAATCTCCAATGCCCGCGCCAGCCGCGCGGTCGCTTCGACGTTTACGCCTTCTTGCGTACCGTCGCGACTGATGTCGGTGTAGATGATCCGCGCCGCGCCGGCGTTTTGCATCCGACGCGCCAGGTCGATCGCCTCGACCTCGCTGGTCTCGGTCCACCCCTTGACCGCGACCTTGCCGGCGCGCGCGTCGATACCCACAGCAACGCGACCGGCGAATCGCTGGCATGCCTCTTCGACGATCTCCGGCTGCTCCAGCGCGACGGTGCCGAAAATCACCCGGTCGACACCCATTCCCAGCAGACTCCCCGCTCGTTCGACACTGCGCACTCCGCCACCAACCTCGATGGGAATCGACAGGCTCGCGCAGAGGGCGGCGATCGCATTACCGTTGACCGGCCGGCCGGCGACGGCACCGTCGAGATCGACGACGTGCAGGAACGTCGCCCCCTCGTCGACCCAGCGCCGTCCCATGGCAACCGGGTCGTCACCGTACACGGTCTCCTTGTCGAGATCCCCACGCAGAAGGCGGACACATTTGCCGCCCTTCAAATCAATTGCCGGTAGGACCAACACTGCTGTTCTCCGCGGTCACGATCTTGCCGAAGTTCTCGAGGATCTTCAGTCCGACCTTCTGGCTCTTCTCCGGGTGGAACTGACACCCGTACACATTGTCGCGCACGACGGATGCGACGAAGTCGGTACCATAAGTCGTCGACGCCGCCACCACCGCGGGGTTGTCCGACTCCACGTAATAGGAGTGCACGAAGTAGACGAACGAACCGTCAGCCACCCCGTCGAACAACCGCGACGGCGTCTTCAGGTCGATTTGATTCCACCCCATGTGTGGCACACGGTACTCTGGATCGTCCACGCTGCGAAAGCGCTTGCAACGTCCGCGCAAGATACCCAGTCCCGCAACCGGACCGTATTCCTCGCTTTCCTCGAACAACAGCTGCAACCCAACACAGATGCCGAGGAAGGGGCGGCCGCTGTCGAGCGCACGGTGCACCACCTCGACCAACCCGAATTTCTCGAGGTTCTCCATGCATGCCCCAAAGGCACCGACACCGGGGAGCACCACGCCGGCCGCGGCGTCGATCCTCTCGATGTCCCGCGTCACCTCGGCACGCACGCCGACATGCTCGAACCCCTTCTGCACCGAACGCAAATTTCCCATACCGTAGTCGACAATGGCGACTCCGGGCGCGCTAGACGATGAGCTGGGTGGAGTTTCGGTCATCTTCACCAACCATGAAGAGGGTATCGAGCATGGCAAAACGGATCCGGCTCCGCACAGGCGGGCTGCGAGCGACGGACCAAAGACCGACGCGATCCTACAACGACCCCTTGGTCGACAACACGCCCGCGATCCGGGAATCAATCTGCGTCGCCGCGTCGAGAGCCCGCGCAAGCGCCTTGAACGTCGCTTCGATGATGTGGTGCGCATTGCGGCCACGGATCATGTCGACGTGAAGATTCATGCCCAGCTGGTTGACGAAGGCGAGGAGAAAGTCGTGGATCAGCTCGGTGTCGAAGGTCCCGACCCGGTCCTGATCCACCTCGACGTTGTAGACGAAAAACGGACGGCCGCTGATATCGACCGTCACCCGAACGAGAGCCTCATCGAGCGGACAGCCCGCCTCTCCAAAACGCCGGATTCCCCGCTTGTTGCCCAGCGCCCCGGCGAATGCCTCACCGAGAGCCAGACCGACGTCCTCCACCGTGTGGTGTTGGTCGACATCGAGGTCGCCGACAGCACGGATCTCCAGGTCGAAAAAGCCGTGCCGGGACAGGCTGTCGAGCATGTGATCGAGAAAAGGAATCCCCGTATCGACCTTCACCACGCCGCTCCCGTCGAGCCCCAGTCGGACCGAGATGTCGGTCTCTTGGGTCTTGCGGGATATCGCACCGGTTCGCTTTCGAGCCCTCGCCATCACAACCTCCGCCGGCGAGCGTCCTGGCTGGCGGTCGCAAAGTCAAGAAGGGATCGGCGCGGCGTTGCGACGAACGTCGGAACACTGCGCCACCGCCGTCTCAATGGCGCAACCGAATGGCGGCGGCATGCGCCGTATACCCCTCGAGCTCGGCCAGCGTTTCGACCGCCGGTGCGAGTTCGGCGAGAGCCCGTGCCGTCGCCGACACGGTACTGGTCCGCTTGACGAAATCGTAGACCCCGAGTGGCGAGAAGAATCGCGCCGAGCCGCCGGTGGGGAGAACGTGATTGGGCCCGGCCAGGTAGTCACCGAGCGGCACCGGCGCGTAATCGCCGCAGAAGATCGCACCGGCGTTGCGCACCCGCTTCGCGAGCCGGGTCGCCCCGCGCACCTGCAATTCGAGGTGCTCGGGCGCGATGTCCTCGGCGAGCGAGATGGCTTCGTCGAGATTGCGCACCACGATCAGCGCGCTGCGGCGTTTCAACACGCGCGCGATATCACGACGTCGCGGCAACTGAGGAAGCTGCGCGTCGATCGACGCCGCCACCGCCGCCGCCAGACGCTTCGACGGAGTCAGCAGAATCGCACACTCGTCGCCGCTGCCGTGCTCGGCCTGCGCCAGCAGATCGGCCGCCACATAGTCGGGCCGTGCCGAGGTATCGGCAATCACCAGCACCTCACTCGGCCCGGCGGTGGCGTCGATGTCGACCCGTCCGTAGACCTGACGCTTGGCCGCCTGCACGTACGCGTTGCCCGGCCCGACGATCTTGTCGACGCGCGGAATCGAGCGAGTCCCATACGCCAGAGCCGCCACCGCCTGGGCACCACCGATGCGGTAGACCGCGTCGACACCGGCGATCCGCGCCGCCGCGAGTACGGCGGGGGGATGCCCGTCGGGCCCCGCCGGCGACACCATGAGAATCTCATCGACACCGGCCACCCGCGCCGGAACGGCATTCATCAACACAGAAGACGGATAAGCACCCTTACCTCCGGGAACGTACACGCCGACTCGACGCAACGGCGTGATCTGCTGGCCCAGCGTCAGACCCGCCGCGTCGCGGAACTTCCACGAAACCTGCCGTTGCTTGCTGTGAAACACCCGGATTCGCCGCGCCGCCATGCGCAGGGCGCGCACCACCACGATCGGCATCGCATCGACGGCCGCGTCGAGCTCGGCGTCGGACACCCGCATCGTCTTCGGCGACAACGCGATGCCATCGAACTTCTTGGCGTAGGCAATCAACGCGGCGTCACCACGGCGGCGGACGCCGGCCACGATCGCGCTCGCCGCGGCTTCGGCCCGCGCCGTGTCGCTCTCGTGGGTTGCCCGCAGACGCGCCAGCTCCGTGACAAAACCACGGGCGGCAGTATCCAGGGTTCGGATCGTCTCGTTCCTGGCCTTCTTGGCCACCTTCTTGCCCGCCTTGCGCACCGCTTGGCCCCTCATCCTCCGGCTCCCTTCCTTCGCTCGACGTCCGCGCCGAGCGCAGCGAGCTTCTCTTCAATGCGTTCGTAGCCACGATCGAGATGATAGACGCGGCGGACCTCGGTGGTGTTGTCGGCCACCAGCCCGGCGAGGATCAACGAGACGCTGGCCCGCAAATCGGTCGCCATCACCGGCGCACCTCCCAGTTGATCGACGCCGCGCACCACCGCGTTGTGTCCGTCGAGTGCGATGTCCGCGCCGAGGCGCATGAACTCGTTGGCGTGCATGAATCGGTTCTCGAACACCGTCTCCGCGATCACACTGGTCCCCTCCGAAATCGTCGCCAGGGCCATCATCTGCGCCTGCAGGTCGGTGGGGAAGCCGGGATAGGGCAGAGTCTTGATATCGACGCCGTTCGGGCGATGCGTCGCCCTGACTCGCAAGGCACCGTCGAGCTCGTCGATCTCCGCACCCGCCTCGCGCAACTTGACGATCAGCGCCTGTAGATCGTCGGCGCGGGCACCGCGAACCAGGACATCCCCGCGCGTCATGGCGCCGCCGATGAGAAACGTCCCGGCCTCGATGCGGTCGGGCACGACGCGGTGCTCCATGCCGTGCAAGGTCTCGACGCCGACGATCCTCACGTTGGCCTCTCCTGCGCCATCGATCGCCGCTCCCATCGACGACAGAGCCGCCGCCAGGTCGATGATCTCGGGCTCACGCGCGGCGTTTTCGATCACCGTCTCGCCCGACGCCAGAGCCGCGACCATCATCAGGTGCTCGGTGGCGCCGACCGACGGGAAGTCGAGCTGAATCCGCGCACCCTCGAGCCGCCCGGCGCGTGCTTCGGTGTAGCCATGAACGAGCTCGACGTCCGCGCCCAGGTGGCGCAGCCCCTGCAGGTGGAGGTCGATCGGCCGGCCGCCGATGGCACAGCCACCGGGCTGCGAAACCCGGGCGCGCCCGGAGCGGGCCAGTAACGGCCCGAGCACCAGAAACGAGGCCCGCATCGTCTTGACCAACTCGTAGGGCGCCTCCGACGAAGCCACCTCGCGCACTTCGATCGACACGGTCGAACCGTCCTGATCGATATCGGCACCAAGATTCCGCAACAGCCGCAGCGCGGTTCGGACATCCCGAACATCGGGCAGGTTGCGGATGACGCACCGCTGGTCGGTGAGCAGGGTCGCGAACAGAATGGGCAGCGCCGCATTCTTCGCACCCGCCACCTCGACTTCTCCCTCGAGACGTCGCCCCCCCCTGACTCGAATCACATCCATTCAATCATCCACTCTGTTTGCGGCCGCGGCGTGCACGATCCGCCCCGACAACGAAGAGTCGCTCGCAGCACGCCCACTCTTCGTGCTTGCCGCCCCGAGTCAAGGCGACGCACCGCCGGCGACGCAATTTTCTCTTCGCCACCGTCAAACGCCCGCCTCCGCGACGACGAGCCGCGGCAACCCGGCGAGGTCGCGGCGAACATCCACCGTCGCATAGCCGGCAGCGCGCGCCGCACGGCGCGCGGCGCGCTCCTGATCGGCGCCGATCTCGACCATCACGACCCCACCCGGCCGCAGTCGCGAGCGCGCCGCCGTCAACAACGGCTCGATGACGTCCATACCCTCGCGCCCCGCCCGCAGCGCCATCTCCGGCTCCCAGTCGAGCTCCGCATCGAGCGCGGCGGCCGTGGCAACATACGGCGGATTGGAGACCACGACGTCGAACCGACGGGCGACGTCGACAGCGGCAAAAAGATCCGATAGCACCAGCTCGACGCGGTCGTCGACGCCGTGGCGCCGCGCGTTCTCCGCAGCGATCAGCAGTGCCGCCGACGACAGGTCGCAGGCGACGAGCCGTGCGGCGGGCGCCTGGCTGGCCAGTGCTACCGCGATACACCCCGAGCCGGTTCCGACATCGCAGACGAGCGCGCCGGCCGGCATCCGCGCGAGCGCGGCTTCAACCAACAGCTCGGTCTCCGGGCGCGGAATCAGAACATCGGAGGTAACCCGGAACGACAGCGAGTAGAACTCTTTCTCACCGACCAGGTAGGCGACGGGCTGACGCCGGCAGCGGGCATCGACCAGACAAGGCAAGGCGGCTGCCACGGACTCTGGCGCCCGATCACGAAAACGGGCGATCAGCCCCGCCCGCGATAGTCCGGCACAGTGGGCCAGCAAGACCTCGGCATCCAGCCGTGGCGTATCGACGCCGGCAACGCCGAGCTCGGACTCGGCGGCGCTCGTCAACTCGAAGAAGGTAGGCACACCGACGTCATTCCCCCGCGGCGCGTCCGACGACCGCAATCTCGCCAACCCGCGTCACTGTTCCGTCGCCTTCAGTTGCTGCGCCTGGAAGTGGGTGTTGAGCGCTTCGATGACACCATCGAGATCGCCATCGATGATCTTGTCGAGATTGTAGAGCGTCAGGTTGATACGGTGATCGGTGAGACGGCCCTGGGGAAAGTTGTAGGTTCGTATGCGTTCCGAGCGGTCGCCGCTGCCGACCATCGTGCGCCGGCTTTCCGCCTCCTCGGCGTGCGCCTCCGACTGCGCCTTCTCGAGCAGCCTCGAGCGCAGGATCTTCAATGCCTTCGCCTTGTTCTTGTGCTGCGACTTCTCGTCCTGGCACGAGACCACCAAGCCGGTCGCCAGATGGGTGATGCGAACGGCCGAGTCGGTGGTATTGACGCTCTGCCCTCCGGGCCCCGAAGACCGATAGACGTCGATGCGAAGGTCGTTGGCCTCGTCGATGTGAACATCGACGTCCTCCGCCTCCGGTAGAACCGCAACAGTGACGGCCGACGTGTGAATCCGCCCCGAAGTCTCGGTGACGGGAACCCGTTGTACGCGGTGTACCCCTCCCTCGCGCTTGAGCCGGCTGTACACCCCACGCCCCTCGATCAACGCGACGATCTCTTTGTAGCCGCCGAGGCCCGTCTCGCTGCTGCTGAGGACCTCGACCTTCCAGCCGCGCTCCTCGGCGTAGCGGCTGTACATGCGAAACAGCTGCGCGGCGAAGAGCGACGCCTCCTCGCCACCCGTCCCGGCGCGAATTTCGAGCACCGTGTTGCGCGCATCGTTCGGATCTTTCGGCAGCAGGAGAACCTTGAGCTCGGCGTCGATCTCGTCCAGACGTTCCCTCAGAGCCGGCAGCTCCTCTTTGGCGAGATCGCGGATATCGTCGTCGCCCGATTCGAGCAGATCCCGATGACCGGCAATCTCGTCGCGCACGCCCTTCCACTCGCGATACGCCCGCACGATCGGCTCGAGATCCGAGCGCTCCTTGGCTAGACGACCGTACCCCTTCTGGTCGGAGAGGACCTCTGGATCGACGAGCTGGGCCTCGATCTCGATGTAGCGACGCTCGACGTCTTCCAGCTTCTGCAACATGCTTCAACCGCCAGCTTCCAGCCCCTGTGGCATCGTTCGATCGCCCGCTCGAGACCCCGCAAAAACGCGAAGAGGGCGCGGGAAACCCAGCGCCCTCTCTCCACCGCGCCAATCGAGCGCGGGAGCCATGATTTCGCTACTTCTGGAGGCCGTACTTGCGACGGAAACGCTCGACGCGCCCAGCCGTATCAACCAGCTTCTGCTTGCCGGTATAAAACGGGTGGCAGGCGGAGCAGATGTCGACGTGGATCTCGGCAATCGTCGAACGGGTTTCGAACGTGTTCCCGCAGGCG
>Ga0114931_10001013_pt1 | contig 35502 bp, 31 predicted proteins | sample 2SBtaG_FD_89579 | JGI IMG/M metagenome (GOLD analysis project Ga0114931, IMG submission 89579) | Deep subsurface microbial communities from Kolumbo volcano to uncover new lineages of life (NeLLi) - 2SBTROV14_V59a metaG | ecosystem: Environmental > Aquatic > Marine > Volcanic | place: Kolumbo... | reverse complement strand
TCGATGACCTCGTCATCGGGGCGCTCGGCGCCGACCAGCCCGGCGCCAACCCGTACGCATCGGCCTACAATGCTGGGGAGAGCTACGTCGTCTTCGGATCCGCAGCCCCCTTCCCGGCGGCACTGAACCTCTCCGCGCTCAACGGAACCAACGGCTTTATCATCAATGGGATCGGTGCGAGTGATTACAGCGGCGCGTCCGTCTCCGCCGCGGGTGACATCAACGGCGACGGCATAGACGACCTGATCATCGGAGCCTATGGCGTCCGCCCGAATATCTATAGCAGCACCGGCGAGAGTTACATCGTCTTCGGATCCGTTGCCCCCTTCCCGGCGGCGCTCGAACTCTCCTCGCTCAACGGCGCCAATGGATTCGCCATCAACGGCATCAATGTGGTAGATCACAACAGCGGTTGGTCCGTATCAGCCGCTGGCGATATCAACGGTGACGGCGTCGATGACCTGATCATCGGTGGCCCGTACGCCGATCCAGGCCAATCCACCGGCAAGAGTTACGTTGTCTTCGGATCCGCAGGCCCCTTCCCGGCGGCGCTCAACCTCGCCGCGCTCAACGGCGCCAATGGCTTCATCATCAATGGGATCGATCCGGGGGATTTCAGCGGCAAGTCCGTCTCGGCAGCGGGCGACATCAACGGCGACGGCATCGATGACCTGATCATCGCGGCGCCCGGCGCCGACCCGGCCGGACTCTACAACGCCGGGGAGTGCTACGTCATCTTCGGATCCGTAACCCCGTTCCCGGCGGCGTTCAACCTTGCCGCGCTCAACGGAACCAACGGCTTCACAATCGACGGATCCCCCTTGAGCAGCACCATCGGCTGGAACTCCATCTCAGTGGCAGGCGACATCAACGGTGACTCCATCGACGACCTCGTTATCGGGGCGAGCGAAGCCTCCCCGAACGGACAGCTCTTCGCCGGTATGAGTTACGTCGTCTTCGGATCCGCAGCCCCCTTCCCGGCGGCGCTGGAACTCTCCTCCCTCAACGGCGTCAACGGCTTCATCATCAACGGGATCAATGAGAACGAAAGGAGCGGCTGGTCCGTCTCGGCCGCGGGCGACTTCAACGGCGATGGCGTCGATGACCTCGTCATCGGGGCGTTCGGCGCCTATCCGAACGGGGCTTCCGCTGCCGGCGCTGCCGGCAAAACTTACGTCGTCTTCGGTTCCACCAGCCCCTTCCCGGCGGCGCTCGACTTCGCCGCGCTCAACGGCGCCAATGGCTTTACCCTCAACGGGATCGATGCGGGTGATCAAAGCGGCAAATCCGTCTCGGGTGCAGGCGACATCAACGGCGACGGAGTCGATGACCTGATCATCGCGGCGCCCGGCGCCAACGGGTCAATCGGATTCTCACAGAGTATCGGCGAGAGCTACGTCGTCTTCGGGGGCGTTCTTCAGTCCTGCCCCGCCGACCTCAACAACGACGGTGATGTGGACACGGCGGATCTCGGCATCCTGGTCAGCCAATTCAACACGCCCGGCCCCGGCGCCGACATCAACGGCGACGGAACGGTGGATACCGCCGACTTGGGCATTCTGGTCGGCGCCTTCGGGACGACGACCTGCCCCTGATGGTTTATCGTGGCTCGTCAAAGCCATCGCTGCTCCACCCGCCAGTGGGGCGGGATTCCATCCCGCCTTCCTCACAGTTGCCTGCAATCCAAGATGGCGGGATGGAATTACGCCCCACTGCGCGCCTCCGGTACACTGCACCAATGCTCAAACTCAGCGCCTGCCTGACCGCCCTCGCATTCCTCGCACTCACCGCCTGCACGCCCCTGCGTCTGACCATGGACCTCCGCCCCGCTACGAGCGGATTTGCAAAGAGCGAGGTTCTCCGCGATCGCGGCGCTTCGCGCAACTCGCCGGCGGTCGCGCTCATCGGGGTCACCGGGATGATCGCCGACGCCCGCACGCCGGGGATGGTCGGGTCCACACCCGGGCTCGTCGATCAGGTCGCCGCCCAGCTCCGCGCCGTCGAGCACGACCCGGACATCAAGGCGGTCGTGCTGCGCATCAACTCCCCGGGGGGGACCGTCACGGGCTCGGACATCCTCCACCGCGAGATCCGACGATTCGCACAGGACTCGGGCAAGCCGGTCGTCGCCTCGATGGGCGAGGTCGCCGCCTCGGGCGGCTACTACATCTCGCTCGCGTGCGATGAGCTCTACGCCGAGCCGACATCGATCACCGCCTCCATCGGCGTCATCATCCAGACATTCAACATCCACGAGGGGCTGTCGAGGCTCGGGATTCAGGCCCGCGCGCTCACCAGCGGTCCCAACAAGGCGATGGGCAGCCCCTTCGAGCCGCCGAGCGAGGCGCAGGTCGCTCTGCTCCAGGGGATCGTCGACCGCTTCTACGCCCGGTTCCGGGGCCTGGTCGTCGAACGCCGGGGCGAGAAGCTCGACCGGAGCAAGCTCGACACGATGACCGACGGCCGGGTCGTCATCGGCGAGCAGGCGCTCGAGCTGGGCCTGATCGATCATGTTGGTGGCGTGCGCGAGGCATTCGAGGGCGCCAAGGCGCTCGCCGGGCTGGACAAGGCGCGGCTCGTGGCGATCCACGACGCCGGCGCCGCTCCGGGTTCGCCCTGGGGCGCCCTGGCCGGCGCCGATCCCAACGCGACCACCAGCGCCGACCGGGAGATCAACCTGGTCCAGCTCCGGCTCGGGGCAGGGGCAGGCATGTCGGCGGCGCCGGGCGTTGGGTTCTACTACCTCTGGAGCCCGCCCGAGCTGCCCTGATCGGCGTCGCCACACCGGCGCGGTACACTACGCCGATCATGCGCATCACACTCAACGGTCATCCCGCCGACATCCCCGATGGCTCCACCGCCGAGCAGCTCGTCGAGTCGAGCGGTCTGGCCTCCACCGTCTGCGCCGTCGAGATCAACAAGACGCTCATCCCCAAAAGCGAGCGCGCCCAGCGCCTCATCGAAGAGGAAGACCAGATCGAGATCGTCACACTCGTCGGCGGGGGCTGATCCGCCCGATCTCTCGCGCTCCCGAAGCCGCTCCCCCGAACCGCAATCCCGAAGCCGAAACCATGACCACCGCAACAACAACCGTCACCGAACCGGCCCTTGAACCGCTGACCATCGGCGCCCGCCGCTTCAACAGCCACCTCATCCTCGGGACCGGCAAGTACCCCGACAACGAGACGATGACCCGCGCGCTCGACGCGTCGGGCTGCGAGGTCGTCACCGTCGCCGTTCGCCGCGACCGCCTCGTCAACGACAAGGGCGAGAGCCTGCTCGACGCGATCGACCTGGGCCGATACACGATCCTGCCCAACACCGCCGGCTGCTTCAGCGCCGAAGACGCCGTCCGCGTCGCGCGACTGGGCCGGGACATCCTCGAACAGCTCGAAAACCCCGGCGCCAGCTGGGTGAAGCTCGAAGTTCTCGGCGACAAGAAGACACTCCTGCCCGACCCCTCGGGAACACTCGAAGCCTGCCGCGAGCTCGTCTCCGACGGCTTCGAGGTGCTGTGCTATTCCAGCGACGACCCGATCGCCGCCCTGCGACTCCAGGAAGCCGGCGCCACGAGCGTCATGCCCGCCGGCTCGCCCATCGGCTCGGGCCGGGGCGTGTGCAACCCGTCGAACATCTCGCTGTGCCTCGAACTGCTCAAGCAGATCGATTCGCGCTACCCCGTGATCGTCGACGCGGGCGTCGGCCAGTCGAGCGATGTCTCGATCGCGATGGAGCTCGGCGCCGACGGCGTGCTCATGAATACCGGCGTCGCCCACGCCGGCGAGCCCGAGCTCATGGCCCACGCGATGCGGCACGCCTGCCTCGCCGGGCGCCAGTCCTACCTCGCCGGACGCATCCAGAAGCGTCGCTACGCCACCGCGAGCAGCCCGTGGGAGGGGAACCTGGCGTACATCCCCGGGGAGTGACCGATGACCCGGCCCGAGAGCCCCGACATCATCGGCGACCTCGCCAAAGCCGCCGCCGATTCGGGTGACGATCTGGCGATGCACGAGCTGTGGAAGGCGGTGATGCGCCTCGACGAGTGGCACTTCATGTCAACGCCGATCAATCCGGATGTCCCCATAACCGGACCGGGCAGCCCCATGCCGATGATCGGGACCATCCCCGAGATGCCCGACAAGAAAATGCTCTTCGCCTTCACCGACAACAAGCGCGCCTGGCAGGCCATGGTGGACAACGGGTTCAAATCAACCGGCGACGGGTTCGCCACGATCACCATGCCGCGCGACGCCGCCGCCAAATACGCGCACGACCTCGCCCGGGAAGGTGTCTGGGGCGTGCTCTTCAACCAGACCGAGGGCGAGCAGGGGTTCTTCGCGCCGCTGAGCAACATCGCGCCGATGTACGAATACCACCACGGCTACGTGCTGCCGGGACTGGAAGAGAGCCGGCCCGTCCCCGATTTCGATTCCATCTCGCGCCTCTTCAAACAGACCAAACAAGAGCACGCGCTCCACGCCTACCTCCGGTGCCTCTTCTATCTGAACAAGTGGATCTTCGTCGCGGATCAAAGCAACCCCGGCGCCCCGATGCTCTGGCCCTACGGCAAAGAGATCTGCATCGTCGGATTCACCGATCACCAACACGCCGCCCACGCGGCCGAGCGGATGGGCATCCTCGACGAAACAGGCCACGCCAACATCATCGAGCTGGCGCCGAGCGAGACGAACGAGATCTTCGACAAGGCCCGCGAGCACGGCGTCGAGCGGATCATCTTCAACCCGTCCACCGCGCCATTCCCGTTCGTCACCTCGGCGTTGCAGGAGGTCATCGCGACGCTGTAAACGCGAGCGGTGAAACTCAACCCGAAACCTGGGGTTCCACCGCAACCCTCGGCTTGGCCACGCACGCCACATACCCGGTGATGATCAGCACCAGCCCGACGAACTCGCCCACGTACAGCGCCTCGACCATCCCCGCCTTGGTCATCGAGCCGCCGATCGCCGGGAGGATCCCCCCCACCGCAATCAGCGTGGTCCCGATCGCCTTGCCCAGATTCCAGTCGCTCGTCAGGAACCGGTACGACGACCACATCGCGCCGCCGACGAGGAAGAAGACCGCGTACAGATTGATAAACGGCGTCAGCCACGGGAGCCACTTCCACACCCAGATCCCGCGCCCGGTGGGCCGGTGCGCCTCGAGCTGATCCACGTGCATCGGGCCGATGAACACCAGAACCGACGCGACGATGACGAACACCAGCGACACCGCCGTCAGCCGGTTCGCCCACTTGCGCGAGCACAGCAGGTAGCAACTGCCCACCCCCAGCGGGTACCCGCCCAGGATCGCACCGGCCCAGTACCACAGCCGGTTGGTCAGCTCGCTGTTGCCGCCGAGCGTGATCGTGCTCTCGATCGCGGTCCCGAACCCGTAGAAGAAGATCCCAATCGCCCACCACATCAGGTGCGGCGCCCATGCTCTCTTGCGGGCGCGCACCAGCAGCGCCATGACAAACGACGCCGAGAGCACGGTCGTCGCGATGGGCAGGTAATGAACCGCGGCCGGGTCCGTCGTCGCGGCGGCGAGAAGAGCATTGATCATGGATTCAGACTCGGATTCAGGCTCGGGTTCAGGCTCGGGTTCAGGCTCGTTGTTCGTGCTTGCTGACGCGAACCCCCACGAGCGGTTGCGCGCAGATCGGCTACCCGGGCCGGATCCCGCGGTAGAGCTGCTGCACGCGGTCCGACTGCTGCTTGCGGACCGTCTCGAGCACCAGCCGCGGGATCCGCCACGCCTCCTGTTCGTCGGTGACGTTCGAGCAGTGCTCCTGGATGCACTGGTACACCAGCTTGAACGCGTCGCGCGGCTGGTGCATCTGGTCGAGCGCGTCGACGAGGTCCTGCCGCGTCACGTCGGCCTCGAAGAGATCGACCAGCGACACACCGTCGGCCTCACCGCGACGGCACGCGAGCAGCCGGGCGTTGCACAGGTCGTAGAGCATCGAGCCCGTCCACGTGAGCCGCTCGATGAGGTTCTGCTTGTCGAGCCGGGCCTCCTGGAAGAACTTCGTCGACTCGCGGAAGAGCGCGTGGCGGAGCTCGACCGGGAGCAGCAGCTTGAAGCCGAACCCGGTCATCTGGAGGAACTTGTTGTTGAGCATGGGCCAGACGATCGCCTTCATGCGGTCGGTGTCGCCGCTGATGACCGTCGGCTCGTCGACCCGATCCACCACGACCACCACACCCCGGTAGCCCAGGTCCTCGAGGATCTTCTGCAGGCGAACAAACATCGCGTAGCGCTGGTCGTCGGCGCCGGTCAGCGGCAGCGCCCCGGGGTCCCGGTCGGCGCTGTGCAGCAGCCGAAGCGAGGCGCCGAACGACGCCGGCGTGCGGTTGAGCGTGCGCAGCTGCTTGCCCAGCTTCTTCGACAGACGCCCGAACACGAACCCGTCCCACGCGAAGCGCTTGAGCAGGACCAGCGCCCACAGCGCTGTCGCCGCGTAAAACGCGATCAGCGCCGCCCCGGCCCCCCACTCACCGAGCTCGGCGCGCTTCCAGAAAAACACGGCCAGCAGCAGCGCCGGGATCAGCCAGCCGAGCCACGACGCCGCGGCCCAGGCCATCGTGGGCGTGTCGCGCTTGACGCGCAGCCGTTTCTTGAGCTGCGCCGTGCGCTCGTGCGCCGAATCGGGCCGATCGTAGATCGCCTGGAGCAGCAGCAGGTCGCGCCGGGCCCGTTGCGGCAAAGCGCGGAGCGTCCGCAGAGGCCGATCGCCCAGATCGACCACGCCCGTCGCCCGCCGATCGCCGAGGGCCGAGTCCACGAGGTCGATCACCGCCGTGTGCAGCACACCGTCCATGTGATCGACCAGGCGGAAGCGTTTGAGCGCGCCGAGTGGATCATCCCAGCCGTCAACCGAGGAAACGAACCGATCCAGGATCGGGTTCAGATCGTCGTACGCAACCAGCAGCACGCGCGGCTCGACGCCACGGGCGAGTTCGTTGTGCCTGGCGATCCGGCTGGCGAGCTGCATCCGGATCGCGGTCTTGCCGGCGCCCTTCTCGCCGAAGACGATCGAGGCCGACGGCGCGTCGAACTCCCCGAGGATCTTCTCGAAGTCCGGGTGCATCGCCGCGCCCTCGGGCAGACGATGGAAGACCGCGTCGTGCCGGGCTTCCTCCGCCCGGAAGGGGTTCTCGGTGACGGACCAGTGTTCAAAGAATCGTGCGACGTTCATGGGGTGGCTTGTTCTTGGTGATGAAGGGTGCTCGGGCCGATCATACCGGATCGCGGGGGCTCACAAGGCGGGGTCTTCCCGCCGCGTCCGGCTCGCCAGCTCCGCCTCGAACGCCTCGACCATCGCGCGCTTGACCTCCCCCATGCCCGGCGTCTTCTCGCCAAGAAGAGCACGCAGGCTCGTCACCGACCGGCCCGCGAGACCGCAGGGGACAATCAGATCGAAGTGGCGCATCTCGGGATCGACATTCAGCACCAGCCCGTGCATCGTGACCCAGCGCCGGACCCGCACGCCCATCGCACAGACCTTGGCGCCGTCGACCCACACGCCGGTCGCCGACTCGTCCCGCCGCCCGGCGACCCCGAACCGTTCGCACACGCCGATGACGATCGTTTCGAGCATCCGCATGTACGCGTGCAGGTTCTGGCCCAGGCGTTGCAAGTCGAGGATCGGGTACACCACGAGCTGCCCCGGCCCGTGATACGTGATGTCCCCGCCGCGGTCGGTCGGCTCGACCGTCACCCCTGCCTGGGCGAGCTGCTCGGGCGTTGCGATCAGGTGCTCCCCGACGCCAGGCCTGCGGCTGATCGTGATCACCGGCGGGTCGTGCTCAACCAGCAACAACGCGCCGAGATCGGGCGCTTCCGGCCCTTGCTCGCGCTGTTGCAGAACATGCTCGTGCCACTTTCGCTGCGCATCGAACGCCTCGCCATACGGCATCGATCCGAGATCAACGACCGCCGCCAGCGGCGCGCCGCCTTGAAGCGATCGCGCTTGGTGCGCACCGCTCCGGGTCACGGCATATTCATGCGGGCTCGTCATTCGCGCTCGGCTCTCTGGAGAAACGTGTCAAAACATACGGGACACACGGGAAAACCCGGTAATTCAGTCGGTCGATTCAATCGATCGGCATCGCATTGAAGACAGCAACGGTATGCCCATCCTGCCCGAGACAGGCAAAAGAACGCTGAAATAGCTGTTTTTTCGCCTGTCCCGGCCACGTCGAAAAAATAACCGAACGCTCGGAACCCGTTGACCTCGCCTGCGAATCTAGCGGTGTGAAACATCCCGCATCGCCGAGGGACCTCCCCTTCTCTCACCCAATGCGTTGCGGCCTTGACGCGCTGGGCTCGGCGTGAATGGAGGATGTCCGCTGCGGACTTCCGAATGTCAGGGCCCCCAGGTCTGCACGCGATGTGCTTCGCTTGCGTCGGCCCAGCGCGCCTTTGAACGTCCTCCCTAACGCTCGTGGACCGGCCTCCCCCACACCCCGAGTGAGAGCCGCCCGCCGAATCGAACCACCCCCCCGTGTTCGCTCGGCGGGCTCTTTTTTGCCAAATTGATCGGATCCGGGGCCTGGGCGCCCCAGTGCCATGGGTGGTTCCCGGCTCAAAAAAACGCCGACGCCCGGTTTCCCAGGCGGCGGCGTGACTCCTCCGTCAAAGGTGTGGCAGGTTGTTGGGCGTTGGCGCCCGAACGCAGGGCCGTCGCGTTGGAGACGGACCTGCAGCGTCCCGCTTGTTGCGGAGCGGGACGGCGAATGTGGCTTCGCGGTGGCCCTGTGCCTCCACCGCTGACTCGCTTATGAGAATACAGAGATCCCGGGCAAAGTGCAATACTTGCGCACGAAAAACGGACGAAAATCTTGCGATTTCTTCGTCTGATCAGACAAATCCTTGCGCAATGCAAGGAAACCGGATTGTCTGGGCGCTTCCCTCTTGTGGAAACACCCGAAATGCTGCCCTGCGAGGGGCGTTCCCCCAACGCTCCTCGCAAAGCAACGCTTGTGAGCCCCGAACAGGATTCAAATGAACCCCGAACGGGCCTCGAACCGCTTCGCCGATGACTTAACACCGGCGGAGCGGGCACAGGGAATCCGTGGCGTTGCCGCGCTGTCGATCATGACATTGCGTCATGACAGCAGCGCCACCACGGAGGAGTCAGCAAACTCATAGCGACCAAGAACACATGGGTCGCAGGCCTGGATGTAAGCGGGTTGCTTCCCTCGCTTACGATTGGCTTCTCTCTTCAACTCAACGTGGAACAGGCGGACTCAATCGCCTATCCCGTGCTTCTCAACGAAACCAACATACCGTCTCAAGCCCTACAGTCAACCCCTTCCTTCCAGATCTTCGCCCGAATTTCCCGTTATTGGGCGATTTTGCCTTTTTATCGGGATTCTGACGCGTCCCGGAATCCATCCACCGTCCGAGAACCGGCCTCATCCATCACGATGACGCCCCGCCAGCCAGGGTTTCCCGTCCTTCCACGCCGGGAATCGCTCCCGCCAGGCCCGGACCCGCTCCGGATCGATCCGCAGGCTGCCTACCCCCTCAGAACTACCCATTTCCAATAGCACCTCGCCCATCGGATCGATCACCATGGATCCGCCCGCATACCGCAGGTGCGGATCGGCGCCGGCGCGGTTGACACCGATCACGAATGCCTGGTTCTCGATCGCCCGGGCGATCAGCAGGGCCCGCCAGTGCCCCGCACGCTCCTGCGGCCAGTTCGCCCCGAGCACAAAGCACTCGGCGCCCAGCCCCAGGCCAGCCCGAAACAGCTCGGGGAAGCGCAGGTCGTAGCAGACCGCGGGGCAAACGAGCAGTGAAGGGCCCTCCGCCCCCTGCTGCGCCTCGGCCCAGCGGTACGTCACGACCTCGGCGCCACCGGTAAACCGCTCCGGCTCCCGGCCGAACGAGAAGGGGTGAACTTTGTCGTATTGCGTGAGCGTGCTCCCGTCGGGGCCGACGATGAACGCCTGGTTCCGCCCTTTTCCATCGGGCCCGATGATCGTGCGCGAGCCGTGGACCGTGACGCCGTGCCCCTTGGCAAGGTCGGCAAGAGCAGCGGCGGTGGCGCCGGCGGCGTCGCTGGTGGCCTCGATATTCAGGGAGAACCCGGAGTCGAATAACTCCGGGAGGACGACAAGATCACCCGAATTGATCGCCACACCAACGAGTAGTTCGTGCACCCGCCTGATGTTGGCGCCCCGGTCTTCCCAGGCGATGTCGAGCTGGACGAGATGGGCCTGCATCGCGCACAGGGTACGCCAACGCCCCCAACGCCACCACGCCCGCCACCAAGCCTTCCACCACGCCCGAGTGGATTCGCGCCAAAGCGCCGGGCCTGGTTCACCCGGTGCTCGATACGTCCGAGGTGGGAGTCGCAATCGTCTGACGACCCCAACACCCAGAAACAGGAGGCCCACAATGCCATTGCCACAGGAATCCGTCGAACGCCTCGAGCGGAGTTTCGAGCAGCTCAAGCCCAACGGCGAGCGGCTTGTCGACGTTATTTACACGAGGCTGTTCGAGAAGGCCCCGCAGGTCCGGGCGATGTTCCCGGATGACCTGACCGAACAGAGGAAGAAGCTGCTCGGGGCCGTGGCGCTGGCGGTGGGCAGCCTCCGCTCGCTCGACAAGCTCGTCCCGGTTCTCGAGGAGATGGGCGCCAGGCACGTGCAGTACGGCGCGCTCGATGCGCACTACCCGGTCGTTGTTGACGCCATGCTTGATGCGGTGGAGGAAGTCGCCGGCCCGATCTGGACGCCCGAGCTCGGCGCCGACTGGAAGACCGCGCTGGAGCTGATCTCGAACACGATGATCGCCGGGGCGCATCGGTCGCGGGTGAAAGCGGCGGCGTGACGTTGCGGCAGCCGGGCGGCAACCGGAACTCGCATTGCCCGCGCTACTTGCTCGTCGCGAGCTTCCCGACGTAATCCGCCAGGGCGGCGACGTCGCGCTCGGGGAGGATCCTGGCGGTGTCGGCCGGCCTTGCGCCGGCCTGACCGAGGAACTTGCTCACGCTCGCCCACAGGCGGTCAGCCTTCTTGTCCGTCTCGCACAGGTAGATCTCGGTGACGAGCTCCTGCAGGCGCTGGACCGCCTTGTCGCCCGCGGTCTCGTAGTGCCGCTTGATGATCCACTGCTGGTGGCGCGTGTAGGACTTGCCCGCCATCAGCGCCGCCCGCCGTAGATGGCCCGGTCGCCGAGCTGCTCGGCGATGCGGATGAGCTGGTTGTACTTGGCGTTGCGATCCGACCGGCACGGCGCCCCGGTCTTGATCTGCCCGGAGTTGGTCGCGACGGTGAAATCGGCGATGGTGGCGTCCTCCGTCTCGCCCGAGCGGTGGCTGATGACCGCGCGCCAGCCGTTGCTGATGGCGAGGTTCACCGCGTCGAACGTCTCGCTGATGGTGCCGATCTGGTTGAGCTTGATGAGCACCGCATTGGCGGCTTTTTCGTCGATGCCGCGGCCGATGAACTTCGGGTTGGTGACGAAGATGTCGTCCCCGACGAGCTGGACGGTGTCGCCCAGCCGCTCGGTGAGCTTCGCCCAGCCGGCCCAGTCGTTCTCGGCGAGGCCGTCTTCGAGCGAGCGGATCGGGTACTTTTTGCACCAGTCGGCCCAGAGCTCGACCATGTCATCGGAAGAGACGATCTCCCTGGTCGAACTGAAGAAGCAGTAGCCCTCCTTGCCCTGCTTCTGAGCTTCGTTCCAAAGTTCACTGGTGGCGGGGTCGAGGCAGACGAAGATCTGGTCACCCCACGCGTAGCCCGCCTTGCCGACGGCCTGCTCGATGAGCTCGATGGCCTCCTCGTTGGACTTGAGGTTGGGCGCAAACCCGCCCTCGTCCCCGACGGCCGTCGAGAGCCCCTTGTCGTGCAGGACGCCTCGGAGGGTGTGGTAGATCTCGACCGCGGCCTGGAAAGCCTGACCAAACTCGTCGAAGCCCCAGGGCTGGATCATGAACTCCTGAAAATCGACCGTGTTGTCGGCGTGTTTGCCGCCGTTGAGGATGTTGAGCATGGGCGCCGGCATCGTCCGGGCGCCCGTCCCACCCAGATAGCGGTACAGGGGCAGGCCCAGCGCCTCGGCGGCGGCCTTGGCGGTCGCGATCGAGACGCCCAGGATCGCGTTGGCCCCGAGCCGTCCCTTGTTGGGCGTCCCGTCGAGTTCGATCATGGCGTGATCGATGGCTTCCTGATCACGGGCGTCCATCCCGAAGACCTCGGGAGCGATCTCCAGGTTGACGTGATCGACCGCCTTGGAGACCCCCTTGCCGCCCCATCGCTCGCCACCGTCGCGGAGTTCGACGGCCTCGTGCTCGCCGGTGCTGGCGCCGCTTGGAACACCGGCCGTCCCGACGGCGCCCCCCGAGAGGCCGACCTCGACCTCGACGGTGGGGTTGCCCCTGGAATCGAGGATCTGCCTGGCGTGAACGAACTCGATCTGGAAGGGCATCGGTGGGTCTCCGAGGATTTCAGGTGGCAGGGTCTGGCCAGCGAACGGGCCGGGCGCCATCATACCCCGTGTCCCGCCACCGATGTGTGGCCAGCCGGCGCGGATCGTGCCGATCGCAGGGTGCGTGCGCCGGCTAGTATTGTTGTCCGGGGCTGTTGTGTTCCGACCACCCGGCGCCGGCGCGATCGGGGGGTGAGCAAGCGAGGGAGCGCGTCCAGCGATGGCGAAAGCGGAGTTTGAACAACGCATCGAACGGCTCAAGGCCGAGCTGATGAATCAGGGCCGGCTGGTTGAGCGGATGGTGGAGTCGGCGATCGATTCGGTCTTCGAGCGCGATAGCGACAAGGCGGCGTGGGTGATCGCCGAGGACGCGACGATCGACCGCGCGGATGTCGAGTTGGAGAAGCGCGCGGTCCGGCTGCTGTGGGACATCGCCGGCGTGAGCGTGGACCTGGACGAGTCCCGGATCCGCATGCTGCTGACGATCGTCAAAATCAACAACGAGCTCGAACGGATCGCGGACATCTCGGTGAACATCGCCGCGCAGCTCCCGACGCTGCTCGAGCTGCCCGCGCCACCGACCACGTTCCGCGTGATGGCCAACAGCATCATCGGGATCGTCCGCGACGCGAACACCGCGTTCGAGACGATGGACATCCCCACCGCTCGCTCGGTGCTCGCCAGCGACGACCTCGTCGATGCGTTCGAGCTCAAGATCCTCCGCGAGGCGCAGGAGAAGGTCGCCCGGGGCCAGACACCCGTCGATGTCGCCTTCGGGCTGATGCGCGTCGCGACCGACCTCGAACGCATGGGCGATCACTGCACGAACATCGCCGAGCAGGTGATCTACGTCGCCACCGGCGCCATTGTCCGCCACTAGGAGGGCCACTGGTCCGCCCCGGAGATGCCCGAATCGTGACCCGGCCAATCATTGCTGTCAGTGAATCCGAAATCCGCGGTCGGCTCGGGGCGGTCGGGCAGGAACACCTGCTCACCTTTTTCGATGCGCTGGATGACCGGGGGCGGACCGAGCTGCTCGAACGGATCGGCGCCATCGACATCGAACGGCTGCCTGATCTGGTCGAGCGGTTCGTGCTCAGCAAGCCCTCGTTGGCGCCGCCGACAAACCTCACCCCGGCGCCCTACCTGGCGCTGGACCCCGCGACGCCCGGACGGGAATGGGATCACTCGCAGGCGCTGCTCGATGGCGAGTCGCTGCTCGGCGCGGGCAGGATCGCCGCGTTCACCGTCGCCGGTGGGCAGGGGACGCGGCTGGGGTTCGACGGGCCCAAGGGGATGCACCCGGCCGGGGCCGTGACCGGCAAGCCGCTGTTCCGGTGTCTGGCGGAGTGGATCATCGCGGCGCAGGACCGCTTCGGTGGTGTGATCCCGTGGTGCGTGATGACCAGCCCGATCAACCACGCCGAAACGGTGGCGTTCTTCAGGGATCAGAAGTATTTCGGGCTCGACCCGGCGGATGTCATGCTCTTCGAGCAGGGCGTGATGCCGACGCTCGACAAGGACACGGGCCGGGTCCTGCTCGCACATCGGGACGCGCCGGCGGTCAACCCCGACGGCCACGGCGGATCGCTCCGGGCGCTGTGGACCAGCGGCGCCATCGAGCACCTCCGGGCCCGCGGCGTCGAGCACCTGAGCTACGTGCAGGTGGACAACCCGTTGGCGCGGATGATCGACCCGTGCTTCATCGGGCTGCACGCGAACCACCCGGGCTCGTCCGGTGAGATGTCGTCGAAGATGCTCGAGAAGACCGACCCCGCCGAGAAGGTCGGGTTGCTGTGCGCGATCGACGGGCGGGTGTCGATGGTCGAATATTCAGACCTGCCGGAACAACTCGCCCGAGAACGGGACGGCGACAGGCTCCGCTTCAACGCGGGCAACCCGGCGATCCACATGCTCGGGATCGAGTTCATCGCGCGGCTCAATCAATCGGATGAGGGGTTTGCGCTCCCGTATCACCGAGCGGAAAAGAAGACGCCGTTCATCGATGTCGCATCGGGCGAGCTGATCAATCCGACCGAGCCCAACTCGGTCAAGCTCGAGACGTTCATCTTCGATGCGCTGGCGCTGTGCGAGCGGTCGCTGATCCTCGAGACCGATCGCGTCGACGAGTTTGCGCCGATCAAGAACGCCTCGGGTTCGGATTCGCTCGAATCGTGCGCCCGGATCCAGACGCTGCGGGCGGCTCGGTGGCTCGAAGCCGCCGGGGTCAGCGTCCCGAAGAAGCCAGACGGCCAGCCCGACTGCACGCTCGAGATCAGCCCGATCACGGCGATGACGCAGACCGAGTTGATGGGGGTGGATCTGCCGTCGTCGATCGCGCCGGGCGAATCGATCGCGTTCTGACAGCCTGCTGCGGTTCGGATCAATCTTCTTCCGGCTCGGACATGTCGCCAAGCTCGCGGAAGGCCGCCTCGTAGCCGAGGAGCCACCGCAGCGCCTCGGCGGCGACGGCCTGCGGATCCCCGCTCGGGTCGATCCCGATCTTCGAGCGGAAGGTGTAGCGCTGGACGAGATCCCGGAAGTGCTCGAACGTCGGGTGCGGGTCGTTGCAGCCCTGATCGACGAGTTCCTCTTCGATCAGCTCGTTGAGGTCGTCGCCCGAGTTCATCAGCTCGGCCTCGATCGACCCGCTGAGCCAGCGGTCCTCGGTCGAGAGGCTGACCCAGAGCTGCCCGTCGGCCAGCTCGATCCGGTACTCGGCGGGCTCGGCGGCGCCCCGCGCGATGCACCGGAGCAGGTTGTCCTCAACGATCACATCGTCGAAGAGATCGGCGTCCTTTGCGGGGGCCTCGAGTTGTGTGAAGATCGATTGCATGGTGGTTGTGTCCTGATTCATGGGCGTAAGCATACGCACCGCGGGCACGCGCCGGCTCGCCCGCGCCGTCGCGGACGTACACTCCGGGCATGCCGACCGAACCGCCCGGGACAACCCGATCCGCCGGCGCCGACCCGGTCCCGGCGCGCTGGACCACCCGGGGCCTCCTCCAATGGATGACCGGGGCGTTCAAGGGCGCCGGGCTCGACTCGCCCCGGTTGTTTGCCGAGCTGCTGCTCGCGCACACGATCGGGTGCGACCGGCTGCGGCTGTACACGGACGTGGACCGCCCGGCGACGCCGCTCGAGCGCGAGAACCTCCGGTCGCTGGTGATGCGGGCGCTCAAGCACGAGCCGGTGCAGTACCTCGTCGGCGAGGCGTGGTTCTACACGCTGCCCCTCCATGTCGACGAGCGCGTGCTCGTGCCCCGGTCGTCCTCGGAGACCCTGGTCGAGGCGGTCCTCTCGCACGCTCGCGTGACGCCCGGCGCCGACCGGGCGCTGATCGCCGACGTGTGCTGCGGGTCCGGGTGCCTGACGGCGGCGCTGCTCAAGCAACTGCCTGGCGCGCGCGCGGTCGCGACGGACTGCTCGGAGCCGGCGCTGGAGGTGGCGCAGATGAACCTGCACCGTCACGGCCTCGATGACCGGGCCGAGCTGCGCTGCGGCGATCTGCTCGGACCGCTGCTCGGGCACCCGATGGCCGGGGAGCTGCATTATCTCATCGCCAACCCGCCGTACATCCCGGACTTTGAATGGGACGACGTGCCGGAAAACGTGCGCGGGTTTGAGCCGACGATCGCGCTGCGCGGCGGCGCCGACGGGCTGGACCTCGTCCGCCCGCTGCTGACCGATGGCCCTGCGCTGCTGCGCCCGGGCGGGTTGCTCGCGGTGGAGACCGCCAGCTCGACGGCCCGGGCGGCGCTGACGATCGCGCAGGCGAACCCGTTGCTGGATGAGGCGCGGGTCGAGTCGGACCTCGACGGGCTCGAACGCGCCGTGGTCGCGGTGCGGGGGACCGGGAGCTAACAAATCCTCAGCCGTTTGCTTCGGCGTCCGCCTCTTGCGTCGAGACCGCCTTGCGCAGCTCTTCGAGCAGCCGCTCGACCTGGAACGGCTTGAAGAGCACGCACTGGAGCCCCTCCTGGCTGGCGCGGACGATCGAGTGGTGCGGGTCGTAGCCGAAACCGGTCATCAGGACGACGGGCAGGTCCGGGTCGAGACGCTTGGCCGCGGAGAAGACCTCGTACCCGTTCCGGTCGTCCATCTTGATGTCCGAGACGACGATGTCGAAGTGATCCCCGTTGGCCTTACCATCGTGCTGCGCGTCGAAGAGCGCGTCGAGACGCTGGATCGCGGTCGAGCCGTTCTCGAAGACCTCGACCTCGCACCCGCGGCGGCGCAGGACGTCGGCGATCGTGTTGCGGATCGGCGCCTCGTTGTCGGCGACAAGCACGCGGCGTCCTGAGAGGACCGGGTCGAGGCCCGTCTCGCCCAGGGCCCGGTCGGCGCCCAGGAGCGTCTGCGGGCCCGAGGTCACGCTTCGGGTCCGGTTGCGGATCGCGTCGATGTCCGACAGGATCCGCGCGATGTGCTCGGCGGTCTCGGGGTCGGATTGCTGCTTATCGCGGAGCCATTGCGCCTCGCAGCGGAGGTCCTCGAGGGGCTCATGCAGCTCGCCCTCGACGGTGCCCCGGAGCGCCTCGCCGGTCGTGCAGCGCTCGACGACCAGCATGTCGAGCATGTGCAGCGCCATGGCGATGTACCGGGCGAACATCTCGGCGAGCTGCCGGTCGTCTTCGGTGAACGCGCCGATTTTCTGGCTCTCAACGTTGAAGATCCCCAGGACGCGGTCCTCGAGCAGCAGCGGGACCGTCAGCGACGATCCCGGCGCATCGAGCCCCTCGATGTACCGCTCGTCGGCGCTGGCGTCGGGGCAGATGTAGCTGCGCCCGGTGGACGCGACGTACCCGCTGATCCCGCTGCCCTCCGGGGCGTTGTACAGATCGACGTCCATCGCCTCCTGCGAGAGCCCCGTCGCCATCACCAGCTCGAGCCGGTCCGTCCGTGTGTCGAGCAGCCGGACGGCGAAGTGATCGAAGTGCAACAGCTCGTGCGCCGATCGCACAATCTTGTCCTGGAGGACCTTGAGCCGCTGCGTCATGTTCATCTTGCGCACCAGGTCGGCGTCGAAGTTGATCATCTCTCTGCCGGCGCGGTCGATCGAGTCGAACCGCTTCTGGATCAGCCGCGTCGCGGTGACATCCCACACGACCGCCGCGACCTGTTTGAGCCGGGTCGGCTCGGGGTTGTCCTCGGAGCCCTTGTGGCGCACCGGGGAGACGACGACCTCGAACCACCGGCTGTCGTCCTCACCGCCGACGATGTTGAACCGCCGGTGTGTCGGGAGCCGGCCGGCGTCGATCATCATCTGGAATGTCTTGGCCGCCTGCTCGCACGCGTGTGCGATCCGCTGGCGGATCGGGTCGTCGTATTCGCTGAACCGCTCGGTCTCCCAGACGATCTCGCCGCCCGCGTCGAACAGGCAGACCCCGCCGGCGATGGAGCTGAGCACGTCGCTGGTCCGGCTCTCTTCGAGACGCCGCTCCAGGGGCGCGAACGATTCGGAGGTCGCCAGGACCAGATCGGCGTCCCCGTCGCGGAGCCGGCGCCGGGCCTCGGGCGTGGAGACCCGATCGATCTCACAGGCCCCATCGAGCGCCTTGGCGATGTCATCGACAGCCCCTTGCTGGCCTTCGATGAGCAGAAGCCGTGGTCGTTCGTTGCCCATTGGGATCCGGTCGAGCCGTCGAAGAAGCGCATCCATCGGTCGGGTTCGGCGAAGCGACCGATGGTCCGGGGCGGCGACCCTCTTTCCTCTCAAGCACGAGTGTACGGCTTGGGCCCGCCTGGACCAATCACCGATCGACGGAACCTCAATGATTCCTCCAATCGCGCCCTCCGCCCGGAGACAGGGGCCGCCGCAGTCGGTACTTTGATTGCAATGATCGAAGTGGCGGATATCCACAAGTCGTTCGGCGTGGTCGAGGCGGTCCGGGGCGTCAGCTTCACCGCCTCCCCCGGGGAGACACTCGGGATCCTGGGCCCCAACGGCGCCGGCAAGACGACGACCATCCGGATGATCACCGGCTGGCTGCCCCCCACCTCGGGCAGGGTGACCATCGACGGGCGGGACTCGGTCGACGACACCCTGCTCGTCCGGCGCAAGCTGGGCTACCTCCCCGAGACGACGCCGCTGTATCCCGAGATGCGCGTCGGGCAGTACCTCGATTACCGGGGGCGACTCTTCCGCATGGCCCGGACCCGGCGTCGAGCCGCGATCAATCTGCGGATCGACCAGTGCGCCCTGACCGCGGTCCGCACCCGGCGGATCGGCGAGCTGAGCAAGGGGTACCGCCAGCGGGTCGGCCTCGCGTCGGCGCTGCTGCACGACCCGCCGATCCTGATCCTCGATGAACCAACCAGCGGGCTCGACCCATCACAGATCGCCGAATCGCGGAACCTGATCCGCGAGTTGGCCGAAACAAAGACCGTGCTGCTCAGCTCCCACATCCTCCCGGAGGTCGAGCGGACGTGCGACCGGGTCATCATCATCGCCAGCGGCAAGGTCCGGGCGCAGGGGCGGGTCGCCGAGCTGGCCCGCTCGCGCCGGCACACCGTCGAGGTCCGGGCGGATCAGGACGACGCCTTGCGGGCGGCCCGAGGCGTCGCCGGGGTCGAGAACATCAGCGCTCGCCCTTGCGGCGAAGGCTGGGTTCGGCTCGAGATCGACGCGAGCGAGTCGGCGGGCGATCTCCGCGAAGCGCTGGCGGAGGCGATGCGCGCCGCAAACCGACCGGTCAGGGAGCTGACGATCGAGCGGGCCGGGCTCGAAGCGCTCTTCGCCCAGGCGGTGGAGGGCAACGCATGAGGGTGCTCGGCGCCATCGCGACCAGGGAATACGCGTCGATGTTCCGCCTGCCCATCGGGTGGGTGGTGCTGGCGCTGTACCTGCTGCTGACGGGCGTCGTCTTCGCGGCGGGCTCGCTGCGCCCTGGCGAGCCCGCGTCGCTGCGGGGGCTCTTTACGCTCTCGGACTGGCTGCTGCTGTTCATCGCGCCGGCGATCTCGATGCGGCTTCTCAGCGACGAGTGGCGCCAGGGGTCGATCGAACCGCTGATGACGGCGCCCATCTCCGACTGGCAGATCGTCACCGGCAAGTACGCCGGGGCGGCGATGTTCCTGCTCACCCTGCTGGCGCCGACGCTCGTGTACGTCGGGGCGCTCGAATGGCTCTCGGCGCCCGATTACGGGCCGATCGCGGCGGGGTACCTGGGATTGATCCTCACGGGGATGGTGTATCTGGCGCTGGGGATCGTGTGCTCGGCGCTGACGTCGAGCCAGGTCGTCGCGTTCCTGACGACGATCTTCGCGCTGCTGATCCTCCGGATCGGGACGACGCTCGGCGCCGCCGCGATCGGGGCGCCCTGGGACGCCTGGCTCTACCCGCTGTCGATCGACATGCGGATGCAGGACTTCACGCGGGGGATCATCTCGACGGCGCACATCGTGGTGCTGCTCGCGGCGTGCGCCTGGCTGGTGACGATCGCGGTCAGCATTGTTGAATCGAGGCGGTGGCGATGAGCAACAGCGCCCACGATCAACGCACTTCGGCGCCCCGGCGCTTCCGCTACGGGCTCAGCACCTTCGTCATCCTGCTGGCGGTGACCGCCTCATGCGTGATCGCCAGCGCCCTGGCGACGCGCTGGGACGTCCGGTTCGATGTCACCGCGACACGCGAGCACACGCTCTCGCCCCGGACGCTCGCGCTGGTGCGGGGCCTCGACGAGCCCGTCGAGGTCGTGATCACGGCCGACTACGCACAGATGGACCCGCGCGCGACGCTCCGGCTCCGCGATGTGCTCGACGGGCTGACACGCGCCTCGGACCGGGTGCGCGTGACCGAGATCGATCTGGGCGCCGATGACGGGCGGGCCGCGTTTACCTCGCTGCTCGGGCGGCTCTCGGCGGCGATCGAGCCGCGCATCGCGGCGCAGGTTACGACGCTCAACGAAGCGATCCGGACCACCAGGGGCGCGGTCACAACGCTCGGGGAGCTCTCGGCGGCCGTCCTGACCGAGCGCGCCAAGCTCCCCGTCGCCAGCCCCCGGGGGGAGAATCTCGACCGGATCGCGGCGGCGTCGCGGCTTCTGGCGGGGTCGATCACCGAGGCGCTCACGACGGCGGCCAACGCCATGGACGAAACGATCGCCGACTCGACGCTCCCGTCGGTGGACGCCGCGTCTATTGCCATCGCCTCGACCCAGCGCGCAATGCTGGTGGATCTCGATTCGCTCGATGAAGCACTGTCGTCGGTCTCCATGTCGCTCAGCGACACCGAAGGCGTTGATCTGGGCCACGCCGCCGACATGCTCCTGGCGCTGCGCGACACCATCGCCCGATCGCAGGATCGGGTGGACCGGCTCGAGCCGATCGAGACGCTGGCGGCGATCCGCACGATCGAGGCCGGCGCCGGGGCGGTCGTCATCGCCGGCGACCGGGCGCGAGCGGTTCCGATGCACGCGCTCTTCCCGCCTGCGGCGCTGCTCGACTCGGCCTCGACAGGCGCCGCCGACTTGCGGTTTATCGGCGAATCCCTGCTCTCGGCGGCGATCGGATCGCTCACCGGGGCTCAGTCGGCGCCGATCGTGGTGCTCGTGCACGGCGCCGGCGAGCGGCAGCTCGATGACGAGGGGCGCGCCCTCACGCCCGACGCGGAGCAGGCGTTCGGCACGCTGCTCGAATCGCTGCGTCTGCGCGACATCCGGATCGCGGAGTGGGCGCCCGGGACCGGCTCACCGAGGCCCACCTTCGCGAGCGCCGAGGGCGAGCAACCCCGGCCCGTGGTGTGGGTGACGTTCCCCGTGTCGATCCGCTCGGCCGCCGGGGCGCAGCGCATGGGCCGGCACGCGAGCGCGATCCGGGGCCTGCTCGAGAGCGGCGCCAACGTGCTGTTCTCGTTCGACGCCTCGACACTCCCGGGCATCGGCGAACCCGACCCGATGGCCGAGCCGCTGCACGAGATGGGGATCTCGGTGCGCACCGGCGCGGCGATGCTCCGTCGGATCAACACGCCCAATGGTCCGCAGGTCGACGGGCAGTTCGTCCTGCGCCGGGCGGACCACGCGAACCCGATCGGCCGGGCCATCGACGGGCTCGCGACCCGGCTGGCGTGGCCCTGCCCGATCGAGACCACCGAGCAGGCCGGGGTGACGACGTGGCCGATCCTGACCATCCCCGATTCGGACCACGCCTGGGGCGAGATGGAGTGGTTCGCGTACCGGTCGCTCACCCCGATGCAGCGGGCGATGCTCGCCGATGCGCCCGAGCCGGACGAGGGCGTCGACCTGACGCGGGGCCCGTGGACGGTGGCGCTCGCCGGGGAACGCGCAGCGCCGGGCGGTGAATCAAGGACGCAGCGCGTGGTGGTGGTCGGCGCCAACGGGTGGTTCACCGATGTCGTCACGCGCGATTCCTCCACCATTGACGGACGAACCGTCTCATCGTCTCCCGGCAACGCGGAGCTCTTCGACGCGAGCATCGCCTGGCTGGCGCACCAGGACGACACCATCGCCGCCGGCCCCGGGGCCACCCAATCATCGCGGCTCCCGACGATGGACCACGCCGCCCTGACCGCCCTCCGATGGGCGATCATCGCGGGGATGCCGATGCTGGTGCTCATCACGGGCGTCGTGCTCCGGCTGTGGCGCGGCTGAGCGATTACACTCCCGGCATGTCCAGAAGCGCCATGGTGATCTCGTTGCTGCTCGTCCTCGCCCTCTCGATCGTCGGCATCGCGCTGCTGGTGACGCCGCCCACCCCTGCGACGGCCGGTGAGGCCGGCACGCTGCTCCGGCTCGACCCCTCGCAGGTCCGCTCGATCCGCGTCGCCCCGGCCGGCTCGGACCGCGCCACAACGATTACACGGACCGACGCCGGTGGCTGGACGATCCACATCGAGGACAACGGCGCCCGGATCACGGCGCCCTGGCCCGCGCAGCCGACATCCGTCCGCGCGATCGTCCGGACGCTCAGCGACCTGCGCGACGCCACGGGAGACGACGGCGGCAAGCTCCAGACCATCGACCCGGCGCTGGTCGTCACGATCACGCTCGCTCGCGGGAGCGAGCACACCATCCGTTTCGACGCCGCGGCGCTGGGCGGGCGCCGGCTGATCGAAGTCGATGCGCTGCGCACCGGCGAGATCGACGACGATGTGTTCCGCGCCCTGACGAGCCCCGGGCCCGCGTCGTGGCGTGTGCGTTCGCCGCTGGCGTCGGTGGGTGAGCGGACCTCGCGGGTCTCGATCCGCGCCCCGGGGCAGGGCCCGGGCGTCGAGCTGGCCAGGCTCGACGGGCGGTGGTTCCTCCGCCAGCCGATCCAGTCCCGGGCCGATGACAACGCCGCCACCGCGCTGCTCCAGTCCCTTGCCTCGCTGACCATCGAGCGGTTCATCGACGACCCCGCGACCATCGCCGAATCCGAGACCGGGCTCGCGACGCCCCGGCTCACCTGCCGGGTTGAAGAAGACCGCCGAACGATCGACCCCGCTGACGGCCAGGTCCGCACCAGCACCCGATCGCAGACGCTCTCGATCGGCGGGCCGGCGGACCTCTCGGGCAGGCTCGTCTACGCGGGCGTCAACGACGGGCAGGCCCTGGTCATCATCAACATCGAACCCATCGAGTCCGTCTCGCTCGACGGCGAGGCGTACCTGTCGCCGGTCGCGGCCCAGACGATCAGCCAGAATATCGGCGCGATCGCCGTCCGCATCGCCGGCCAGCCCGAGGCGCGCTACGAACGGGGCATCGACCAGTGGCGCCTGCTCGACGCCACCGGCGCAACCATCGGCGACGCCCCGGCGGGGCCCATCACGGCGCTCGTCACCGCCCTGACAGACTCGCCGGCGACCGGGATGACGATCGAGGCGCCGGATTCGTACCGCCCGATCGCGTCCATGACGCTCTTCGATTTCCGTGGCGGACCGCTGGAGACGATCGAGGCCGGCAGGCTCGATGACGGCCAGCTCGTGCTCCGCTCGGGTCAGGTCTTCCGGACCTACGAGGGGCTCGAGACGCCCGGGCTCCTCGACCCCAGCGGCCGTCGGTAGATCAGCAGCGCATCATCACCGAACCGGCGCAAGCGCACGAGCGCCAGCCGCTGCGCATCGGCGAGCCTCGGCGCCGGCCCCGAACGCACCGCGGGGATCGCTTCCGGATCACCGAGCAGCATCGGCGCCGAGAAGACCCAGTACTCGTCGATCAGTCCCTCCCGGCACAGCGAGCCCATCAGTCCGGGGCCGGATTCGACCATCACGTTGGCCGCATTGTGCTCAGCTGCGAGCGTGCGCAGCAGATGCCGCAGATCCAGTCGCGCGCCCGAGAGGGGCGTCTGGATCAGCGTCACGCCGGCGTCCTCGAGCGTCTTGGCGCGTTCGGCAGCGGTGGCGGAGCGGATCGGCTCGCAGGCGATGAGTGTCGGAACCTCCCCCGCCGTGGCGACGAGCTTCGAGCCTGGGGGGGTGCGGAGCCTCGGGTCGATGATGACCCGGCCCGGCGTCCGGCGCCGACGCGCCACACCCCGCGCGGTCAGCGACGGGTCGTCAGTGCGCACGGTGCCGACGCCGGTCATGATGAAATCAACCCGCGCCCGGAGGCGGTGAACCTCGGCGCGGGATCGCTCGTTGGAGATCCATTGCGACTCGCCCGTGCTCGTGGCGATGCGCGCATCGATCGTCTGCGCCCACTTGGCGGTGACCCAGGGCAGCCCCGTCGTGATCCGCTTGACGTAGGGCTGATTCAGAAGCGCCGCCGCGACGCTCGCATCGGTGAAGCGGACCTCGACGCCCGCCCGTTGCAGAGTCTCGGCGCCGCCGCGGGCGACCGCCGCGGGCTCTTCCTGCGCGATCACGACCGTTGCGATCTTTGCGTCGATGAGCGCGACGGCGCACGGGGGCGTCTTGCCCTGGTGCGCGCAGGGCTCGAGCGTCACCCACGCCGTGGCGCCGGCGGTATTCGCGCCCATCGCCCGGCAACGGTTGAGCGCCTCGACCTCGGCGTGCGCGCCGCCGAACCCCCGGTGATGGCCGATCCCCAGCGCCGCGCCTTCGTCGGTCCCGATGACGCACCCGACCGTCGGATTGGGCTCGACATCGCCCAGCCCCCGCCACGCAGCTCGCGCCGCGCGATCGAGCATCCGCCGGTCCAGCTGGCGGGTTGGATCGGCGCCCCCGCTCAAGCCCGGCGCACGAGCGTGCGCAGCTCGTCCTCGCCGATCAGGGGCCTGATCTCATTGATCCAGCGGCGGGCGTCCGCGCCATAGCCGGCCGTCGGCCTGATCGCCGGCGCCCGCCCGGCCCAGTGGTTGTTGAACCGGAGCATCAGCCGCTCGCGCACGAGCTTCGCCGCCATCGACGCGAGCGCCACCGGGAGATGGTGGTCGTCGCCCTTGACATCGAACCGGACGGTCATCCGCCGGCTCCCGTCGCCGCCGACGGGCTCGATCTCGTACACGCTCAACGCGTCTTCTTCGACTCTGGTCGTTACGACGACGCCCGGGATCGCGCGGCAGAGGTGTCCGCCGTAGTGCTTGCGCCCGCCCTGGCGATCGACCGCGACCAGGGGTGACTCCGTCCCCCACCGGCGCCAGACGCCGCGGATCAACCGTCCGACGGCGCGAAAGCTGACCTCGGGCTTGGCGCCGAGCTCGGTGAGCGCCCGGTTATAACTGTTCGCGTCGATCGCCTGGCAGGTCAACCCGAGGAGATCGACGCCGGCGGCCCGCATCGCCAGGCGGAAGGTGTTGGTGAGGATGGTGATCTGTTCGGGCGTGAGCGCGGTCGAGGCGGCGCCCTGTTGCGAATCGTCTCCGTCGAAACTGCCGCCGGCGCCGAGGGCGTCGAGCAGCTCCCCGTCCGTTGCCGGTTCCCGGTTGAGAAGACCGAGCGCCGGGAGCACGCCCCGCTCGAGATGCATCAGGGGTCTTGGGGATGTGTTGGCGAGCTTGAGTTTCTTTGAATCGTCGATAGGGATGCGCGTCTGGTCCGACTTGGCGCGAGCCCGAACAACCGTCGGGTGGAGCGCTCGCCAGAGATCAACAGGACGCGATTCGCCAGGATGCTCGTGATTCTCGACCGGCGCCCGGAAGACGGCGCACCCGACGACCATCGGGCCGAGCCTCGGGCCGTAGCCGGCCTCATCGACCCCGGCGAAGACGCGGGTTGGAGCTGCGTTGGTTTCTGACCGGTCAATCATCCAAGCGAGAGCATACCGGGATTTCATGCGCCACCAGGATCACCGCGCTGGTCAAGGCTGCCGGGGCGCATGAAAAAAGCCGTCCCGCGGGACGGCCTGGAACATGCATTCAGGAATGGATCAGAGTATTGGCCTGACGGCGCCACCCGCGCCGCCACCTCCGCCACCACCGAGCGAGTTGATGATGATGATGGCTGCGGTAATCAGCAGGATGGCAGCGATGGCGACTTTGATGATCTGGGATTTTTTCACGCCCGCAAACTCCTCAATCAGGAACTGACGAAGCGATGGTAGCGAACCCGGATTGGGTTCGCCACCATGCAAAGGTCGTCGTGGATAAAGGCTCGGCGCCGAGGGGCGCGGGATTCGTGGTTGCGTTAATCGTCCGACTTGCCGCCGAAATCGCGGGTCTCAACACCCCAGATCCCGGTCATGTAGATCGCCGGCAGACCTGCGAAATCACTGGCGCCGGACCAGGTGAAGGTCGTGCTGACATAATCCCCGGCCTCGAACGACTTACTGATCTTGCTGGAGTCCTCGGCGACCGTGATGTCCAGGCACTCCCGCGCGGGCGTGGTGACCCGGGCGCTGCCGTCAATCATCACGGCGGGCACGATTGCATTGGGATGGAGATAACCAACGTACCGACCCTTGTTAACCTGCTGACCGTTGGTGCCATAGGGATCCCAGAACATGACCTTGTCAGAGGGATGGGAGTAAGTCGAGGCCTTGATGTAGTTGCGGAAGTTAACCCACTCACGCGAGTTCTGGCTCCACCACGCGTTGGTGGCGTTGCCGGTGTTGCCCGCGGACTTGCCCCAGAAGTACTTTCCGTTGTACCGGCGTCCCTGGATGCCCGTGCCGACCACCGCGGTGAAGGTGTAGGCGAAATCGGGCTGCGTGAACGTGATGTTGCCGGGGCTGGTGGCGGTGTCCGGAGTCCCGAGCCCGAGCGAGTCGATGCGCTCGGCGCCACTGTCTTGCGTGATGTACCCCTTCGGGAACTTCGGAAGATCGTTGTCGTCGATTTTAACGCTGCGAAGAATGGCGTAGTCGCTTTGCCTGCCGGTGTCGCCGGCGGAAAGGAAGACGTTGTCCAACAGGTCGAGCCCGTCGGCGCCGTCGACGATGAACTCGCCAAACGCGATGTTGTACGCCTTCCAGACGTTGCCGTGCTGGAGGCTGTCACCGGTGAAGTCCCAGCCGTTGACCGGGTTGAGCATGCCGCCGAAGAACCGCGCAGGGTGCTGCTTGGGGCCGGAGGTGTTCACGCCGGCGCCGGTCTTGCCGTCGCCACGATTGACGTTGGGCATGTTGCCCTTGTTCTCACCCGCATATGAGGAAGCGCCGATGCCGTGGGAGCGCATGTTCGCCAGATCGACGGCGACGCGGGCGGACGTCCGGGCCTTGCCGATCGCCGGGATCAGGATCCCGATCAGCAGGGCGATGATGCTGATGACCACCAGCAGCTCAACGAGGGTGAAACCTTTGTTCTGGCGATTCTTAAGCATGTGCTGCGCTCCTTTTCGACGTCTGGCGTGGGCTCAGCCGACCATTGTGAGATCCGCTCGGCTGCACGCCGTTGGCGTCGACGCTGGGTTATCTTCGATTCCTGCGGGCTTGCGATGGCTGTTCACTCGATTGGAAGTCCCCTGGCGGGGCTGTCGAATGAACGTTTCTTGTGAAACTGACTGGAACCAACTTCTTTGCAAGCCCGGACCGTCCTGAGCCTGACGACTGATCTGCGTTCAATGCGGCTGAGAGGAGTCGAACCTCCACGGGGTTTTACCCCCACTAGGACCTGAACCTAGCGCGTCTGCCAATTCCGCCACAGCCGCGACGATTGGACCGGGAAGGATACCGATGCATCTGCCTAGGGCAAGCCGCCAGGGGCTTTGGAGTGCGATCGCTCGCACCCGGCCACGGCTTGATGCACGATCCTCGACGCGATGGGGTCGATCTTGCAGCCTCATATCTATTGAGATACGGGCGGTTCCGGGTCTTCGGTTCCCTCGGATTAAAAAAAATCCCACACTTTCCGGCTGTCAACCGGGTGCGGGAAGGATGCTGGATTCACGCGGAATCAAACAAATGTTCGGCTTCTGATCAGGTCAGGCGCCTGCTGATTTGGCTTTCTTCGCGGGGACCTCGACGACCGGAGCCGTATCCTCGCCGGCTTCAGCATCAGCCGGCGCCGGCTCGTCCCCCACCGGGACGCCCTTGGCCCGGAGCACGCCGCGGCGGATCTCGTTGAAAAGATCCGGGTTTTCACGGATCATCCGCTTCGAGTTCTCCCGGCCCTGCCCCAGGCGGGTCTCGCCGTAGCTGAACCAGGCCCCGGACTTGTCCACGATGTTCTCGGCGACAGCCAGATCGAGCAGATCGCCGGAGGTCGAGATGCCCTCGTCGTACATGATGTCAAACTCGGCGTCGCGGAAGGGCGGGGCGACCTTGTTTTTGACAACACGGGCGCGGACCCGGCTGCCGACGGTCTTCTCGGATTCCTTGATCGCGCCGGTCCGGCGGATATCGAGGCGGACCGAGGCGTAGAACTTGAGCGCCCGCCCGCCGGGAGTGGTTTCGGGGGATCCGAACATCACGCCGATCTTTTCGCGGATCTGGTTGATGAAAATGACGGTGCACGAGCCCTTGGCGATGGCCCCGGTGAGCTTCCGCATCGCCTGGCTCATCAGGCGGGCCTGGAGCCCGACGTGGCTGTCGCCCATGTCGCCGTCGATCTCGGCCCTCGGAATCAGGGCGGCGACGGAATCGATCACGATCAGATCAACGGCGCCGGAACGAATCAGCAGCTCGCAGATCTCGAGCGCCTGCTCGCCGCAATCGGGCTGTGAGACGAGCAGATCGTCGATGTTGACACCGATTTTGCGTGCCCAGGAGGGATCCAGCGCGTGCTCGGCGTCGATGAAGGCCGAGACGCCGCCCAGTTTCTGCACGCTCGCCACGGCGTGGAGGGCGACGGTGGTTTTGCCGGAGGACTCGGGCCCGTAGACCTCGATGATTCGGCCCCTCGGGAACCCCTTGCCCCCGAGCGCGAGATCGAGGGAGATCGTGCCGGTGGGGATGCCCGGGATCGAGAGATAGGCCTCCTCGTCGAGGCGCATGATGGCGCCCTTGCCGAAGTTGCGTTCGATCTGTGTGACGGTGCGATCGAGGGCCTCGGCACGGGCCTTGGCCTGCTTTTCGGGGTTGGCGCCGGGGGCTGCGGACATGTTTCGGACCTCCACGATGTCGCCTGCGGGGGTGACCGCCTTGCTTTTTTTGGCGGGGAAACGGCTGTTTGTTTTTGCTGGTTTTTCCATTGTCGCGACCATAGCAGATGCCTCCTGCGGGTGGGAATGTTTGGTTCCCGGTAGGATGGCTATCCACAATGCGGATGTCAAGCCGTGTTGGGGTTTTATTTGGATATTTTTTCGGTCTTTGATCGGCTGGCTATTTTTGCTCTGATCATCCTTGTAAACGCCTCGCCGCGCTCGGCGTAGCTCTCGAACTGGTCGTAGGACGCGCACGCCGGGCTGAGGAGGAGGATCGAGTCCGGACCGATGCGATCGAGGGCTGCCGTGATGGCGGCCTCAAGATTTCCACACTCGACGGCTGCCGCGCCGACCGCGCCCGCGATGGCCGGGCCAGTCGATCCGATCGTATACACGGCCGCGCACCGCGGCGCCGCCTCGACGAGCGGCGTGTAGTCGGCGCCCTTGTCGGAGCCGCCGCAGATGAGGTGGATCGCTGGCGGGTTCGCCCCCCCATGTTCAAGCAGCGCCTCGACGGCGCGGCGGGTTGATTCCGGGGTTGTCGATTTCGAGTCGTTGTACGCGCGGAGTGTTTCCGTCTGTGCGACCAGCTCCAGCCGGTGCGGGAGGGCCTCGAAGGTGGACAGCGCCTGTGCGCACTGTGTTGTCGATGCGCTGATCCCGATGCGGCGCAGCGCCGCACAAGCGGCGCGGGCGGCGAGCTGCGCGTTGTCGCGGTTGTGGGCGCCGGGACAGTTGAGCCGCACACCGGCGAGATCGTCGGGTTGGTCGGCCGGGGTGACGATGTGCGCGCCGTTGTTCCAGTGCGCCAGATCAGCGGGGAGGATCGCGGAGTCATCGGCCTGCTGGTTGTTGATGATGGCGCGTTTGGATTGTTCGTAATGCTTGAAGTCGCCGTGCCAGTCGAGGTGGTTCTCGGCGAGATTGGTGACGACCGCGACCCCGGGCGACCAGTGGTCATGCCCGAGCCAGTGGAGCATCGCGCTGGAGAGCTCGAGAACGACAAAATCGTCCGTGGCGACGTCATCCATGGTTTCGAGCAGGGAGCCGCCGATGTTGCCGCCGAGATGGACGCGGCGGTGTGGTCGCAGGATGCAGGCGATCATCGAGGCGGTGGTGGACTTGCCCGCCGAGCCGGTGACGCCCACGATGCGCGCCGGGTTGCCCAGGGCCTTGACGAGCAGGGCGATCTCGGTGGTGATCTCGACGCCCGCGGTGCGCGCCGCATCGAGGTATTGGTTCGCCCACGGCTTGGCAACGGCGGGCGAGGCGATCACCAGGTCGGCGCTGGCAAAGTCTTCGTGGCGGTGTTCGCCCAGGCGGAGCGTGACGGCGCCTTGATCGATCAGGGGCTGGATCTGAGCGATGGCATCGGCGAGCCGATCGGAGCTGGCGCGGTCGGTGACGGTGACGCGGGCGCCTTGTCTGGCGAGGTAGCGGGTCACGCCGATGCCCCCGCCGAACCTGCCGAGGCCCATGACGGTGATTCTGCGTCCTGTGATGTCCGGAATCGTCGACATGGCCGCGAGTGTATCCTGACTCGATGCGAACACACACCCAAACGGCTTTCCGATGCGCGATGCTGCTGCTGGCGCCGATGCTCTGGCTCGGATGCGCGACAACCGCCCCCTCCGTGCCGATGGGCGCTCCGCCGCCGGAGGTTGACGCGATCCTCGGATCGGTCAGCCCCGATCGTATGGAGTCGGACCTCCGGATGCTCGTCGGCTTCGGCACCCGGCACACGCTCTCGGAAACGGAATCCGACACGCGCGGCATCGGGGCCGCCCGGCGGTACATCCGCGATCAGTTCCAGTTGATCGCCGACGCCTCGGATCGGACGGGCGACGAGGCGATCCGTGTCGAGATGGACCGGCACCAGATCCCGGCGGACGGTCGGCGGGTCTTCCGGGATGTCGAGATGGTGAATCCGATGCTGATCATCCCCGGATCGATGCCCGCGGCGCGGGACCGGTTGTATTACGTCATCGGGCATTACGACAGCCGGGCGAGCGAGGCGAACGATGTGACGAGCGATGCGCCTGGCGCCGACGACGACGGGTCGGGGACGGTGCTGACGATGGAGCTGGCGCGGGTCTTTGCGCAGCGCCGGTTCGACGCGACGGTCATCTTCATGCCTGTCGCCGGCGAAGAGGAAGGCCTGTACGGCTCACGGGCGCACGCGAAGGCGGCGCGGGAGAAGGGCCTCGATATTCGCGCGGTGCTGAGCAACGACATCGTGGGCGACCCGACGGCGCCCGACGGCTCGATGCACGACGATCAGGTGCGGGTCTTTTCCGAGGGGATCACCGTGGGGGCCAGCGCGAAAGAGGCCGCGGCGATCCGCCGGATGGGCGCCGAGAACGATTCACCATCGCGGCAGTTGGCGCGGTACGTTGCGATGACGGCGGCGTGGCAGGGCCTGCCGGTGCAGCCCTGGCTGATCTGGCGCCCGGACCGATTCCTGCGCGGCGGCGACCACACGGGCTTCAACGAGTCGGGGTACGCCGCGGTGCGGTTCTGTGAGGTCGCCGAGAACTACGATCGGCAGCATCAGGACGTGCGCGTAGAAAACGGCCGGCGGTTCGGTGACGAGATCGAGTTTGTCGATTTTGAGTATCTCGCGGGCGTGGCGCGGGTCAACGGGGCGGCGCTGGCGCACCTGGCCAACGCGCCGTCGAAACCGGGTGATGCGCGGATCGTCGCGGCTCAACTGACGAACGATACGACGCTCCGGTGGGAGGCATCGCCGGAGCCTGATGTCGCCGGGTACGAGATCATGATCCGTGAGACGTCGGCGCCGCAATGGCGCGTGCTTGAGGATGTCGGGAATGTGACCGAGGCGACGGTTGGATACAGCAAGGACAACTGGTTCTTCGGGGTCCGGGCGTATGACGGGGAGGGGTATCGGAGTCTGGTGGCGTATCCGAGGGCGGCGCGGGAGTGACTGCATGGTACAGAATGAGCACATCCTTCTTGTCGTCGACGCCTTCACCGACGAGCCCTTCAAGGGCAACCCGGCCGCGGTTTGTGTCATCCCCGAGGGCGACCAGTACCCGCCCGACGAGTGGCTGCTGTCGTTCGGCAAAGAGATGAACCTCTCGGAGACTGCCTTCATCCGGGCGCGGCCGGGCGGCGACGGGTTCGACCTGCGCTGGTTCACGCCAGGGTTGGAAGTGAAACTGTGCGGGCACGCGACGCTGGCTTCGGCGCACGCGCTGTGGGAGCTTGGGCTGCTTGCGGCGGGTGAGACGGCTGTCTTTCACTCGCGATGGAGCGGCGTGCTGACGGCGACCCGCGACGGCGAGGGGTGGATGGAGCTGGACTTCCCGGTGCGGCGGATTACCGAAAAGACGCCACCGGCGGGAGCGATCGAGGCGCTGGGCGCTGAGCCGGCGGAAGTCGTGTTTGGCGAGCACGCGTACTACGCGATTTTCGAGAATGAGTCACAGGTGCGCGCGCTCACGCCCGACTTCACGGCGCTGTCGGTGTTCGATCCGGTTGAGCAGTTGGAGGGGATCGTCGCGACGGCGCCCGGTGATGATCCGGGCGTGGACTTCGTGTCTCGGTTCTTTGCGTCCCCAGCGGGGATCGACGAGGACCCGGTGTGTGGCTCGGCGCACTGCGCGCTGGCCCCGCTCTGGGCGGCGCGGCTGGGCAAGGCCGAGTTCAATGCTCGGCAGGTCTCTGCCCGCGGCGGGATTCTGCGTGTTCGGCTTGATGGGGAGCGGGTGAAGATTGCGGGCCTTGCGGTGACAGTGACTCGTGGGTGCGTTGTTGCGGCGCCGACACACGGTCAGCCTGTCTGAGGCTTTGAATCGGCTTTGGATACCCCCGCCTTGTTCCCGGTCAGAATCGCCAGCCCCTGAATACGCACGAATCGGGTCAGCCTGATGCGCAGGTTATCCATTTTTCCCAGGTATCGGCTGAGCCAGACCCTGGCGCCCGGCAGCGATGTTCTGGCGCCGACAAGCTCGTACCCGAAGGTTTGCATGGAATCGCCCAAAGCGTGCTCAACCATCGCGACTTTGCCGGTTGAAAGCTCATTGCGCCACTTATCGATGCTGGACGTGAACACGGGCTTGAGTGTGTTCTCCATCCATGATTTCTCCCGATCCAGCCAACCCTGATCCTTCCGGAGATGGTGCTCCATCATCTCCGGAGTCATTTCGATTCCCAGGAACTCACAGAGTTGGCGCAGCGCGGGCTCGGGGTCTGTGACCAGCTCCTCGTACCGCAGCATGAGATACCGCGAAGGGCCGAGTGTCTGGGCGAATTTCGCGTTGACGTCTGCGGAAGTGCGCCAGCTGCTGATGCTGGCGCCGATGAAGTTGGTGCAGAACCCCGCCTTGATTCCCGAGAGCGCAACGGCTCGCGGGTCTCGGACGATGTGGATGAACCGGGCCTCGGGAAAGCCTTCCATCATCTCGCCGACAAAGGCGGTGTGGACAATCGATTTGTCACCGACGCGGTCGGTCCCCTGTTCGATGCCGTACGCGGTGAGCATCATCAGGAAGATCCCGGACCAACTCCTTGGCGCGTCCTCGGCGAGCGAATCATAGATCGCCTTGTCGATATTGATCCCGCGGCGCTGGTAGAGCTGCCAGGCCCAATCGGACGCACGCTTGAAGTTGTCGTCTTGCGACAGGTCGCCGAACCGGCTGCCGCGAGCGGCGCAGACGCCGTAGAACTGCGTCTCAGGCGGGATCGTGATGCCGCCGTGACTCAGCAGCATCGACTGGAGCAGCGACGTCCCGGAGCGTCCGCAACCGACGATGAAGAAGATCTTCTGACGAACCGAGTCGAGGGTTTCTCGGGGGTGCTGGATAGCGGTGATGGCCTGTGACATTCGGCGTTGGATCCATTGGATGACGGCTGCTGGAAACCGGGAAGTCTACCCGTCGTGCGAGTCATCGTCTGTTGACACCAGCCAATGAACCGATGCCAACAGTGAGTTTGACCGATCGGCCCCACAAACCGGGCGCGCAGCGACGCGTGGCGGACATTCAACCGATGACGGGCGCCGATGGCGCTGGGTTTTATCGCTCGATCAATCCTGGGCGGGTTCCGGCTGGCTGCGCCGGCGAGGCCAGATTAGCTGCCGATGTTGACGCCCTTGGACTCGAAGTGGAAGTCGCCGGTCTGGAAGTTGCGGTAGAACTCGATGTCGTCGCTGGTGCCCGGGGTCTTGTCCTCGCCGTCGGAGCGGAGCCAGACCTCCTGCCCGTCGGGGCTGACCTCGTAGCGGATTGGCATTCCCCAGTTGTCGGTCAGCTCGGTCGGGGTGTACGTGCCCATGGCCGTGAGCGCTGCGGGCGCCTGCCCGTTGGCGTCGTAGTAGCTCTCGATGTCCTGGTAGATCTGGTGGGCGTTGGGCCCGATCTGCGACGCCACGGCGATGGCGGCCGCGGCGAGTCCCACACCGACGAGCGCCAAGAGCGCGGCGAACCCGAAGACGAAGAAGACCAGGAAAAACCCGAGCGAACCGATGACGCCCAGCACGACACCGGCGATCGCGAAGCCCTTGGGCCGTTTGCCCAGAGCGATGAGCGACATGATCATCCCGATCGGGCAGATCAAACCGCCGCACATGACGAGCCCGACCAGCGAGACGATGAACCCGGCGAGGCCGAGGCCGTTGGAGTCTTCCCGGTCGTGTTGCAGATTCTGGTCGTTCATTTCGTCGTCGTCCCCATCGCGGATGCCGGGTGTTGTTGATCGTGTAAACGGCTGCCTGAGCGCCAGCCAGTGTACCGGCGCCAGCGGTTTCTTCCGAATCGGTATCCTTGTCTTCCACCGAGTCGGCGCCCGCCGGGCGCCACCGGGTCATGAGAGGGCGATATGGACATTACCGAACGACTGCGCCAGCACCGATCGATCCGCCGGTTTCGAGACGAATCCGTCGACGCCGACGTGCTCGGGGGGATCCTCGGGGCGGCGACACACAGCGCCACGAGCGGGAATCTCCAGCCGTACAGCGTGGTGGTGACGCGCGACCCGGCGCGCCGGCAAGCGCTGTGGTCGCTGCACCGCGAGCAGGCGATGATCCTCGAGGCGCCGATCGTGCTGACGTTCTGCTGCGATTGGCGGCGGGTCGACGCGTGGACCAGGTCACGCGGCGCCAGGGGCTCGTTCGGCAACTTCCGGTGTTTCATAACCGGGGCCATCGACGCGATCATCTATGCGCAGTCCGTCGCGCTCGCGGCCGAGGACGCGGGGCTGGGGATCTGCTACATGGGCACGACGCTCGGGTGCTCTGCGGGCTTGATCGATCTGCTGGGGCTGCCCGAGCTGGTCTTCCCGGTGACGTCGATGGTGGTGGGCCATCCGGCCGAGGACCCGGCGCCGAGGTCGCGGCTGCCGATGGGGGCGGCCGTGCACGACGAGCGGTACGCGGACTGGGCATGTGATTCGGCACGGATCGACGCGGTGTACGCAGATCGAGACGAGGAAGGCTGGAAGCGGTACCTCGAAAACCCGGCGATGGCGGAGGCGATCCGTGCGGCGGGGGTGACAAACCTGGCGCAGGTGTATGCGGTGATGAAGTATGGGGAAGGGGAGGTGACCGAGGCAACGCGGCGGCTGGTGGAGGGGGTCGAGCGACAGGGATTCCGGTAAAATAGTCCGCGCAGCGCGACCGT
>Ga0114931_10001012_pt1 | contig 35512 bp, 29 predicted proteins | sample 2SBtaG_FD_89579 | JGI IMG/M metagenome (GOLD analysis project Ga0114931, IMG submission 89579) | Deep subsurface microbial communities from Kolumbo volcano to uncover new lineages of life (NeLLi) - 2SBTROV14_V59a metaG | ecosystem: Environmental > Aquatic > Marine > Volcanic | place: Kolumbo... | reverse complement strand
GGGAAGGTCGCCAGGAGCTGCGGCGGGCCGGGGTGAGCGAAGCCGGCGCCCTCTACGCATCTGTGCTGCTTTCCCTGGAGCCCGACGCGCAGGTGGAGGTGGGCTTCCCGGCGGACGCGGACTGGCAGCCGCCTTCGGGGAGTGGACTGGCGGATTGGCACGGCGCGGTGTGGACGGGTTCGAGCCTGACCATCCACGACGAGGCGGATCCCCGCGTCCGGCGGCAGGTGGAGCTGGCCCGCAGGCTCTATCAGCAGGGGGTCCCCTGCTTTGGCAGCTGCTGGGGGATCCAGCTCGCGGCGATGTCGGCAGGGGGCGCCTGCGCGCGCAATCCGCGGGGCCGCGAGTTCGGTATCTCGCGCAAGATTACGCTCGGCCCGGAGGCTGGTGAACACCCGCTCTTCGCGGGCAAGCCCCAGGTCTTCGATGCCCTGACCAGCCACCAGGACGAGGTCGTGCGCCTGCCGGCAGCGGCCCGTCTGCTGGCTTCCAACCGCTTCAGCCGGGTCCAGGCCCTGGTGCTCGAGGAGGGGCGCAGCAGCTTCTGGGCCGTCCAGTACCACCCCGAGTACGACCTCGGGGAGGTGGCCCGCCTGAGTCGTGTGCGAGCCGCCGGACTGATCGCGGAGGGAAGCTTTCGCGATGGCAAGGCTGCGGAGGCCTGGAGCGAGCGCCTGCTGGCTCTCGATGCCGATCCCCAGCGCCGGGATCTGGCCTTCGAGCTGGGGGTCGATGAAGACGTACTGGATCCCGCGCTGCGGCGCTGCGAGCTTCGGAACTGGCTCGAGCAGAGGGTCCGGCGGTCCTGAGCGGGCCTGCAATCAAGGGCCTCCGCGAGATTGCGGGATCGGGGGTAGTTCCGCCCGCACGCAACCTGCTGTTTGCGGCGCGGCGCCCTTGACATCTCCAAGGCCCTGGGAATCCCGGATCTGTGTCGCGCTTCAACCTGGCCCCGCGACCTTCCGGGCGCGATGGCCCAGGAGATTGAGTTTGAAGCGCCGCAGGGTCTCGGGCGCGATGATCGCTCCGTTCGGCGTGCGGAAGTGCAATGCATCAAAGGGACACTGCACGATGCAGGCGCCGCATTGGACGCAGTCCTCGCTGCGGGGCAAGAGCGCCAGGTGCCGGCCCAGATCGATCTCGAAGACCCGGGTGGGACAGACCTGCTCGCAGAATCCCGCGCCCTTGCACCGCTCTGCAGCCAGCTCGATGGAGAGCAGGCGATCCTCGTGCAGGCCGCTCTTGAAGGTGGGTGTACTGCCGGCGAGATCGAGGCTCAGGATCAGGAGCACGACCAGGGAGGCGATCCCCCAGCGCAGCAGCAGCGGCGCAGAGAGGGTGCCCTCGAATGCCGCGGCGCCGCTGAGGATGAGGAGGAAGGCTCCCCACAGCAGCAGGGGCAGGCCCAGGCGTCCGAAATCGAAGAAGATGAAGCCCCGGTGGCGCTTCGGCGTTTCCTCTACCTGCAATCGCTGCTGGTAGAGGGGGAAGCCCAGGAAGACGACCAGGGCCGCAAGCCAGACGAAGCCCGCCAGGGGGGCGACGCCGCGGTGCAGCCAGGGTGTGGCGAGGATGGCCAGGAGCGAGATGGGGAACGCCCAGGCCACCGCCATTTCCAGGCGCCGGGTCCAGGGGAAGCGCACGCGACGCATCTCCTGCGTCGCCTGCTGACCCGCGGCGAGGAAGGCCGGAATGTCTCGGGCCTCTACGGGCCCCCAGATTACGCGCCAGCCACTGCGGTGCAGAACCTCGGCGGCCTCCACGCCGGTCGCGGCGAGCTGGGGGAGGATTACGTGACGATGCTGGACCCGCTGGGCGATGCCGCTGGTCTTGAGGACCGAGATCACGTCGTGGTGGGTCAAGAGCCCCCCCGTGGCAGCACACCAGACATTGACGCCTCGGCTGTTCGCCACCAGGAGATGGACATCCAGCCCCTTCAGGGCCTGCTTCACCCGCGCGACGGTAAGCTGGAAGTTGCAGGTGAGCAGCACCGGCGAGTCCGGGCCCGGGCGGCCGATGGGGATGAGACCCGTGCGAGCCGGGAAGGGCAGCATCCGCAGGCAGGTCTGGAGCAGCGTCAGCCACTGCAGCTTCAAGTGGTCACGCATGGGATCTCTTTCCTGTCCGCGAACCTCACCGTGAGTCTAACCGGCTCCTCGGCCGATGGCTGGCAGCGCGTAGAAGGCGTCCGGGGTTCCCGATCGCGCCGCGCCTAGGAAGACCCGCGGCGGGCGATGCCGTCCAGCAGCCGGAAGCTGCGGCGGATCAGCGGCCGCAGCATGGGGCCCAGCAGGCGCTGGAGGGCGCCCGGTGCGGGCGTGTTGTCCGCGGAGCGGAAGTCGTCCAGGCCAAGGGCCTCGCGGAAATCGTCCGAGGCGAGCAGTACGGGAGCGTCCAAGGCGATGCCCGTGGCATCCGCGATTCGCGTCATGCGCTCGAAGTTGCCCACGACGGCGGCGGTATCCACCAGGGCGGCGGATCCGAGGGCCTGGCGTAGCGCCGCGCGGGCGGCGGCCAGCGCCAGGGGCTCCCCACTGTGGGCGGCCTCGGCAAAGCGGATCAGCTCCGGTGCGTGGTCGATACCGCTGCCCGCTGCGCCGGTCGGGTCGGTGATCGCACGCAAATCCACTGTGCTTCCCTTGACCTCGCCGCTCGCCCGGAGCAGCACCGCGTGGGAGGCGGTTCAGTAGAAGCACTCGTTGAGCGCCGAGATGCGGCCCGCGACCAGCTCGATCTGCGCGCGATCGATGGCGCGAGGCGAATCGAAGCGCATCATCTCCTTGGGGGTCAGGTACTGCGCCGCGGAGAGGTCCGTGAGGGCACGCACCTCGTCGGGTACCAGGCTGAGTGCGCGGATCACGTTGCCCGTGACCCGACCCCCGAAGAGGTCCTGGTCTTCGCCCTCGAGCTGGCTGGGCTTGACCATCGGGACGAAGAAGCCCTCGGAGGCTGCGCCCGCTGGTCGGTGCCTGCTCGGCACGCCCTCCTGCGGGGCAGGAAGCGGCTCCAGAGCAATCCCCAGACCGCGATGGACGGCGTCGATGCTCAGCAGCTGCACGGTCACGCCCACGGCTTCGACGTAGTGGGCGTCGCTGACACCGGCCGCCTGGAGCTTCTCGACAAAACGACCGGTAAGGCGTCCGGCGTCGCTGGCGACACGGTGCACGGCATCCAGCAGCGCCTCCGGGAGCGCGCTCTCGCCCGCGTGGCGGCCATCCACTGCGTAGGGCGAGAGCGCCTGCTTGCGTTCGGCGCAGAGCGGGCAATCTCGGGCATCCCGGGCTGCGGCGGCCACGGCGACGCGCTCGGCGCCATCCAGCCAGGTGCCCGGTCTGGAGATGCGCTCCCAGGCACGCCGGTGGGCCGCGGCCAGATCGGGCCGGATGGGGTCGTCCAGATTCACATAGGCGAAAGCGGGCACGGGCCGAGCATGCTTCCCCTGGGCCTTCGGGGCAACCTCGACCCAGTACATCGTGGTGGCGCTAAGGTGGCCTGCATGGCCGATGCGCCCCTCCACGGAGTCCGGGTGGTGGACCTCACCCGCTATCTCGCGGGCCCCTTCTGCACGCAGCTTCTCGCGGATTACGGTGCAGCGGTGCTCAAGGTGGAGTCGCGCCAGGGCCGCGAGTTCCGCGCGCCCGGCTCCGAGCGGGATAGCTACTTCTTCCTCTCGGCCAACCGCGGCAAGCGCTCCATGACCCTCGACGTCCGGCAGCGGGAGGGCCTGGCAATTCTGCTCCGCCTCCTCGAGAAGGCCGACGTATTGGTGGAGAACTTCCGGCCGGGAGTGATGGCCGGCCTGGGACTGGCCCCGCAGGATCTCTGCGTGCGCTTCCCCCGTCTGGTGGTGTGCGATATCTCCGGCTTCGGCGCGAACGGTCCCTATGCCCAGCGCCCGGGCTTCGATCAGATTGCCCAGGGGATGAGCGGGCTCATGAGTCTCACGGGAACCGCCGAGAGTGGCCCCACGCGCTCGGGGATCGCGATCTCGGACCTGCTGGCCGGCCTCTTCGCGGCCCAGGGCATTCAGCTGGCTCTGCTCGCGCGCGTGGGCAGCGGACGCGGTCAGGTGGTCTCTACCTCGCTGCTCGAGGCGACCCTCGGCGTGCTGAGCTGGGGTGCCGGAATGTTCTTCGAGAGTGGTCGTCCTCCTGGGCCGGCGGGGCATCACCACCCACTCTCGTCTCCCTACGGGCGGTTTCGCGCGCGGGACGGCTGGATGAACATCGCTGCGGGTAACGACGCCATGTGGGCCAAGCTCGCCCATGCCCTGGGCCGGCCGGAGTGGCTGGACGATGTGCGCTTTGGCGACCCGCTGGCGCGCATCCGCGAGCGGCCGGCACTCTGCCAGGAGATCGAAGCCGTACTTCGCTTGGAGGACGTGGGACACTGGGTCACGCTGCTGAACGAGGCCGGCGTGCCGGCGGGCCCCGTGCTCGACATGGCCGAGGTGTTCGCCGATCCACAGGTCCTCGCCCGGGAGATGCTCGTAGAGCTGCCGCATCCCGAGGTCGGCATCTTTCGCACCACGGGACTGCCCGTGAAGCTCTCCGACACCCCGGGTGCCGTCGTGCGCCGCCCGCCGCTGCATGGGGAGCACACCGAGGCGGTGCTCCAGGAGCTGGGCTACGTCGCCCGCGAGATCCACGCGCTTCGCGCGGCGGGAGTGATCTAGAGAGCCTGCCATTTCTGCGTGACGATCGTCTCCGTTGGAAGCGCGACCGGGGACTGGGCGCCCGCTTGGTCTTCGAGGTTGGGACGCGGCGTCCGGGCCGGGTTCCCGGGCAGGGGTGCAGACTCCGGGCCTTTGCATCGAGACCCCGCGGGATCGGAGACACGCGCGTTCTCCTGGGCGCCGCCGGTGTGCGCTCCGATGCCTCTGCGAGGTGGCCGCCGTGGCCTCCTCCCCTCGTGGGCAGCTCCCCGGCTTGCACCGCGCGCACGCCGGCTCGGGTGGCGGGGCTCCCGAGTGGATCGTGGCCCCATGCCTCGAAGCCTCCCCTCACCCGGGTCCCCCGGCCGTTCGCCGCAGACGCAACCGAAGCGGATCGATCCTGCCGCGCTTCCCTCACAAGAGCACGCTTTCCTTGCCGGGACTGTCACGGGATTCCGTGAGACGCTCTAGCCGCTGGGGAGCGCGTGGGCTCCGAGACGGCCCGCGTAGCGGACCCACGCGAGGATGAGGACGCTGGCGTAGACCGCAGCCGTGGCGCCGAGCCAGACGCGGCTCGTGCGACCTGGGTAGCGGTTCCACAGCAGCGTGCAGCACACCAGCACCAGGAGCCCTTCCGCCGGGGCCAGGAGGTTGCCGTAGTGGGCAGGATCCCAGTAGGACAGCGGGCTCTCGAACCGCCAGCTCGAGAAGGGAAAGAGGTGATGATGTCCATCGTCGTGATGCAGGGGCAGGTCGAAGGCGATGTGGAGCAGCATGCTCGCAGCCATGAGCGCCACGAAGCGAGAGCGGACTGCAAGCCCCAGGGCCCCCAGCACCAGGATGAAGGGCAGGGAGTTGAAGACGTCGAAGAAGGCTTGCCATCCGGCATTGAAATAGCGTTCGCCCCAGATCGCCGCTTCGGAGCGGCCCAGCCCGAGACGCTCCACCGCATAGAACAGGAACATGGGCAAGTCAGGGAGCAGCGCACCCAACAAGACGGGCGGGGCGGCGCGTCGGGGCTCCCGGCGTCCGAGGAGCGTCAGGTTCAGGACGAGGTGGGCGGGGGTATTCATGGATGGATCGTCGGGGCTGCCCGGGCACGGGTGCTCTGGGACGTTGGCCGCAGACTAGCGGCTCTCAGGCGTGGAAGTCGGCTCCGCCCAGCCAGCATCCCGGTGTAGACTAGGCCAAGACCCGCTTGCGCCCGATCTCGAATCCTGGGATCGGCGCGTTGGGAGGTTCCCATGCCCGGACCCCTCGATGGAATCAAGGTTGTAGATGTTTCAGCCATCCTCTCGGGGCCGCTCGCGTGCCAGATGCTGGCGGACCAGGGGGCCGAGGTGGTCAAGGTGGAGCCGCCTGGGCTCGGCGACATCATGCGCTCCGGTCCCTTTCGCAAAGGAGGGCTCTCGGCGTTCTTCGCCAATGCCAATCGGGGCAAGCGCTCATTGGCCGTGGACCTTCACCAAGAGGAGGGCCGCGAGGTCGTGCGCAAGCTCGTGCGCCTGGCGGATGTCTTCGTACAGAACTGGCGGCCTGGCGCTGCCGAGCGCCTGGGTCTGGGCGAGGAGACGCTCCGCGCGGACAACCCGGGGCTGATCTACGTCTCGATCAGTGGCTTTGGGGACTCCGGGCCGTACCGCAAGCGGCGCGTCTATGACCCCATCATCCAGGGTCTCACCGGCCATACCGCGATCCAGAAGAGCCCGGACATTCCCATCCCCGATCTGGTGCGCAACGTCGTGGCGGACAAGTCCAGCGCCTACGCGGCTGCCCAGGCGATCACTGCGGCGCTCTTTGCCCGCCAGCGCGGCGCGGGAGGCCAGCATATCGAGGTGCCGATGGTCGATGCCTCCCTGGCCTTCTTCTGGCCCGACGGCATGATGGCCCATACGCTGCTCGACGAAGACGCGATCCCTGGGCCCACGCTCTATGAGGTGTACCGTCTGTGGGAGACCGCCGACGGCTACATCATCTATTTCGCTGCTTCGGACCAGGAATTCCACGGGCTGTTCCGTGCCCTGCGTCATCCGGAGTGGGCGGCGGACGAGCGCTTCGGCACGCTGCGTGGCCGGGGCCGGCCAGAGAACATGGAGCTCCTGGGCGGCATGCTGCTCGCCGCAATCAAGAAGTGTGGGACCCAGGATCTGCTCGAGCGGATGTTGGCCGAGGACGTGCCCGTAGGTCCGGTGCTCTCGCTGGAAGAGGTGTTGAAAGATCCGCAGGTGGTCCACAACGAGCGTGTCTACGAGGTGGATCACCCCACGGCGGGCCGCATGCGGCTGGTGAGGCCGGCGGCGCGTTTCGACGGAACCGTGCCCGTGCCGGCGCGGCTGCCGCCCGTCCACGGGGAGCACACCCAAGAGATTCTCGCAGAGCTGGGCTACGACGCAGCGTCCCTTCGGCGAATGCGCGCGGCCCAGGTGATTTCGAGCTGAGAGAGGGGGAAGGCATGGGGCTCTTCGAACGCTACGACGTGATCGATGTGGATACCCATATCTCCGAGCCGGCGGATCTGTGGACCGCACGCGTGGCGAGTCGCTGGGGCGACCGGGTGCCCCACGTGGTGCGGCGCGGCCGCAAGGACTTCTGGGCAATCGAGAACGAGTTGATGCAGCCCGTCGGCGTGGCGGCCATGGCCGAGTTCGATGGCATGCTTCCGGAGTTCCCCGACACCCTGGAGGATGCGGTGCCCGCGGCCTACGACGCCGAGGCACGCCTGGCCCACATGGACCGAGAGGGCATCTACGCGCAGGTGCTCTACCCGAATGTGGGCGGCTTCGGCTCCGGGCGTTTTCTCGCCTTGAAAGAGCCCGGGCTCATGCTCGCCTGCGTGCGCGCCTACAACGACTTCCTCCTCGAGTGGTGCAGCGTCGGCCCCGGGCGTCTCGTGCCCGTCATGGCCACCCCCTTCTGGGACGTGCCCGCAGCCGTGCGAGAAATCGAACGCTGTGCCGCGGCCGGTCACAAGGCGGTGCTCTTCGGTAGCCAGCCGGAGGTATTCGGCGAGCCGAGGCTCACAGACCCGCACTGGGACCCGATCTGGGCGGCCGCCCAGGCGGTTGGGCTGCCGATCAGCTTCCACATCGGCTCGGGAGACGTGGCCGGCCTGCTGGCGGGCGCGCAGGGCCTGGGGATTCGCACCGGCCTCGCCAAGCAGTCCACCCAGCTTTTCATGGCGAATCTGAGCTGCATCTCCGACGTGATCTACGGCGGCATCTGTCACCGCTTTCCGAAGCTCGACTTCGTCTCGGTGGAGAGCGGCGTGGCCTGGGTGCTCTTCGCCCTGGAGAGCATGGACTGGCAGTGGGCGAACAACGGCGTGCGCCGCGAGCACCCGGAGTACGATCTCCTGCCCAGCGAATATTTTCGTCGCCAGATCTACTCCTGCTTCTGGTTCGAGACGGATGGATTGCAGAAGGCCCTGGAGGTGTTTCCCGACAATATCTTCTTCGAGACGGATTTTCCGCATCCCACCTCGATGGCACCTGGGCCCCAGTCCATTGCGGACCACCCCCGCGACTACGCCGAACGCGTGCTCGCCGGCGTGTCGGAGGACACAGTGGCGAAGGTGCTCCACCACAACGCGGCGCGCGTCTACGACCTGGGCTGAGCCTCGGTGAAGATCGGTATCGCTCTGGGGAAGGCGCATCCCTCCCGGCATCTGGAGATCGTGCTCGAGGCGGAGCGCCTGGGCTTCGAGTCCGTGTGGATGCCCGAGCACCTGGTCTTTCCCAGGGAGATGGCGGGCTCCCCTCACCCTGGGGCCGCCGCGCCGCCGGTGCCGCCCACGACGCCTGTCTTCGATGTCTTCGGCTGGCTGTGTTTCCTGGCCGGCAAGACCCAGCGCATCCGGCTCGGGACCCACGTCTACCTCCTGGGCTTGCGTCATCCCTTCGTGGCGGCGCGTGCGATCCAGACCCTCGACATCGTTTCGGGGGGGCGGGCCGAGATTGGCATCGGAGCGGGCTGGTTGCGCAGCGAGTGGCAGGCGGCCGGACTGGATCCGAGCAGCCGGGGCCGGCGTCTCGATGAGGCGCTCGCAATCTGCAAGCGGCTGTGGAGCGAGGAGTTTGTGGAGGTTCACGGGGAGTTTTTCGACTTCGCTCCGGTGTGCTTCGAGCCCAAGCCGCTGCAGCGCCCGTGGCCTCCCCTGCATGCGGGAGGCGAATCGCCGCGAGCGCTGCGCCGTGCGGCCATGCACTGCGACGGCTGGATCGGTCTCTAGCACACACCCGAATCCGCCGCTGCGCGTGTAGCCCAGCTGCGCGCCCTGCGTGCGGAGGTGGAGCTGGCGAATGAGCCCTTTGCAGTGAGCCTCTCTTCCCGGGTGCAGTGCTCCGACGACCTGCGGCGGCTCGAGGAGGCGGGGGTGGATCGCCTGGTCGTCTCGCCCTGGCGGCGCACGTCGGAGGCGTTGGACGGTCTGCGGCGCCTCGCGGAGATTGCGCTGGCCTGAGGCGGCCTGCGGCCTGGCGTCAGGCGCGTTGTACGTATTCGCCTACGGGGTAGGCGAGCGCGCGCTCCACGAAGCAGCCCGCCTCCAAGGCGAGCAGATGGGTGACGTTCACAAGACCGGCGCTGCCTTCTCGCTCCTCGGGCGCCGTAGGGAGCGTGAGCTCGACGAAGGCATCCCAATCTTCTCCCTCCGCGCTCAGGCGCTGGTCCACGGTATTGGTGATGATGCACTCGGCCTCGGGCCGGGCCGCAAGGAGGCGGGTAGCGCCTTCCACGAGCCAGAGCGCGTGGAAGTCTGCCCGGGAGAGCACGGCGTCTCGGCGCAGCGGGCAGATCCACTTGCGGCCGGGGGTACGCTGGCCCAACGGCAGCTCGGCGCAGCCCGCCCGGTGGATGTGCTCCGTGGTGGCGTAGACCGCCGCCGGCCGTGCGAGGAAGCGTTTCGTGTCGCGAGTGATGAGCTGCTCCCCCTCGGCCGAGTCGTAGAGGCGCTGCGTGAAGTCCTCCAGCGTGTCGAAGTGGAGGCTCGGAAGGCTGTCGATCTCCTCGCCGTCGGGCGGGGTGCCCTCCGCCAGGTTCACGACGTAACGCCGCAGGGTGGGGTGATGCCGAAGTGCCAGGGGTACGTGCTCCTGGAGAACGAGGCGCGCGTAGGCTTCGCGGCGCAGCTCCGGCCGGCGGTGGCAGAGGAAGATCAGCTTCGGCAAGGGTCATGGCCCATGGGGATCAGGTGCCGCGCCGCAGGTCGCGGGGCAGCCCCAGCACGCGCTCGCCGATGATGTTTCGCTGAATGTTGGAGGCTCCGCCTGCGATGGCCTGGCCGAGGGACATGAAATACTGGGAGACCCAGTGCCCCGGCGTGTATTCCAGCACGCCCATGACGGCCTCGGCTGTACTTGGCGCGCGCAGGCCTGCCTCGGCATAGAGGTCCACGGCGACTTTCACGATTTCCTGGAGGGCGTTGGTACCACACAGCTTGGCCATCACCATGTCGTCCAGGACCTTGGCGTCTTCGTTCTTGGCGATGGCCGAGAGCATCCGCCAGCCCATGGTTTCCAGGCTGCGTACATGGCCCTCCACCAGGACCAGGCGCTGACGCACCCCCGGATCCTCGATGCGACCGGTCTGTCGAGCCAGCTCAAGCAGCGCCTGGAAGGAGCGCCGGGCGAGGCTGGAGTCGCCAATCAACATGCGTTCGTGTTTGAGTGTGGCCCGGGTGACCTTCCATCCTTCGCCGCGCCTGCCCACGATGTTTCCCGCCGGGATGCGGGCATCGTCGAAGAACACCTGGCAGAAGTCCATCCCCCCTTGGCTCAGCTTCAATGGGCGGACATCGATGCCCGGCGTATCCATCGGAACCAGCAGGTAGGAGATCCCGGCGTGCTTTGGCGCCTCGGGCTCCGTGCGAAAGAGGCCGAACATCATCTGGGCCTCCGTGGCCTGACTGGTCCAGATCTTCTGACCGTTGAGCACCCACTCGTCGGCATGCAGCTCCGCGCGGGATTGCAGGGATGCGAGGTCGCTGCCGGAGCCCGGCTCGCTGTAGCCCTGGCACCAGCGCAGCTCTCCGGCGAGGGTGCGAGGAATGTACTCGTGTCGCTGTGCCTCGCTGCCGCATTCGAGAAGGGTGGGTACGAGCATATGGGTGCCTTGGAGTGACGAGCGGTGGGGAACGCCTGCGGCGTCGAGCTCCTGGTGGATCAGGTTCTCCGCAATGGCGTCGCTCGGGAGCCCGCCTCCGCCGTACTCTTTCGGCACCATCCGGAACAGGAAGCCCGCTGCGATGGCGCGTTTGCGGAACAGGACCTTCTGCTCCTCCGCCGGCAGCGCGGCCTCATCTCCCTGCAGCGGCCAGCTCTCGCGGCAGAAGCGGCGCACGGCCTCCTGCAGCTTCTCGTACTTCTCGTCGAGGGTGAGATCCATCGTCTCCTTCCTGCCTCGTGGGCTGCCTCGGCCTACCACGCGCCCAGCAGGGCCACGCGTGCGCGATGCGCTTCGGGTGTGCCCAGGAAGTGGCGCGCAAAGAGAATGCGTTTGAACCAGATCTGGACGTCGCACTCCCAGGTCATGCCGATGCCTCCGTGGATCTCGGTGGCATCCCGGGCGACCTGGGTGGCGCATTCCGTGATGTGGGCCTTCGCCAGCGCGGCCGCCCGCGGCGCCTCTTCCGGCGCATGCTCGAACACGTGGCCGGCAAACCACCAAAGGCCTCGGCTGGGCTCCACGGCGAGCGCCATGTTGGCGAGCTGGTGCTTGATGCCCTGGAACTGCGAGATGGGCTGGCCAAACTGCTCGCGCGCGTTGGCATAGGCGGCGCTCATGCGTACGAGCTGGGAGGCGGCCCCATAGGCCTCCGCCGCCAGCAGGATGCAGCCCGCGTCCAACAGGCGTTCCGCTGGGCTGGCCTCCTCCGCCAGGGGTTCGGCCCGCGCCTTCTCGAAACGCACGCGCGCATGGCGGCGCCCTCGATCGAGGCTGTTCGCCAGCTCGATCTCCACCCCCACACTCCCGGTGTCCACCAGGGCCAGCCTTCCCCCGGCGCAGCCGACCAGCAGGACGTCGGCCTGTGGGGCGTCGAGAACGAAGTCCTTCACGCCCGAAAGGTGCGTGCCCTCCAGCACCGGAGTCCAGCATTCCGGTCGCCAGGCCCCGTCGGGCTCGCCGAGGGCCAGGCCTACCCGCTTCTCCGCGGCGGCGAGGGGCGGGAGCCAGGCAGCCTGTTGCGCGGCGCTGCCACCCAGCAGGATGCCCAGGCTGGCCAGAGAGTGGCCGAAGAGGGGGGTGGGGGCCGCGCCTCGGCCGAGCTCCTCGCTCACCAGGGCGAGTTCCAGCATTCCGAGGCCAGCGCCGCCGTGGCGCTCGGGGACCAGCAGGCCGCAGACACCCATCTGCGCGAGGCTGCTCCAGAGCACGTCGTCTACGCCGCTCTCGCCGTCGAAGACCTGGCGGACCCGGGAGGCCGGGCACTCCCTCGTGACAAGACCTCGCACGGTCTCCTGCAGCAGCTCCTGCTCTTGCGAAAGCGAGAAGTCCATCGGCTCTCCAGCGCTGGGTTGGGACGACGCCCGAGCGGGCGCGAAGGGCGTACGGTAACGAATTGCCTTCGGCGTCCTACCCCGCTCCCAGAAGCTCCCCTCCGATTGGCCCGACGGGGAGGAGACCCTACGGCCGGCGCGCTCTCCCCTGGGCTACGCTCGCAAGATTGTTCGGCGGGCTTGAAGGGGAGGCCGGTCATGCGTCGCGAGATCTTCAGCGAGGAGCACGAACTCTTCCGAGAGCAGTTCCGCCGCTTCGTGGACGCAGAGGTGGCGCCCCACGTGCTTGCGTGGAACGAGGCGGGAATCAGCCCGCGGGCGATCTGGAAGCGGATGGGGGAAGAGGGCTACCTGGGTGCCAACCAGCCGGAGGAAGTGGGGGGGGCCGGCGGCGACTTCCTCTATGACGCCATCATCATGGAAGAGCTCGCCTACGCTCGGGCCCACGCGCTGCAGGCGTCGCTGCACACGGACATCTGCCTGCCCTACCTCACCCGCTACGCCACGCAAGCGCAGAAGCAGCGGTATCTGGTGCCGGCCATCGCCGGGGATTGCCTGGTGGCCATTGCGATGACCGAGCCCGGCACGGGCTCGGACCTGGCAAACGTCCAGACCCGGGCGATCCGACAAGGGGACCACTACGTGGTGGACGGCGCCAAGACCTTCATCTCCAACGGCCAGAACTGCGACCTCGTGATCGTCGTGGCCAAGACCGATCCGAGCAAGCGCCACGACGGCATCAGCCTGCTGCTGGTGGAGGCGGACACCCCGGGCTTCGAGCGCGGCCGCAACCTCCCGAAGATCGGTCTCAAGGGCCAGGACACCAGCGAGCTCTTCTTCAAGGATTGCCGCGTGCCGGTCGGGAACCTGCTCGGGCAGGAAGGCTGTGGCTTCAAGATGTTGATGGAGAAGCTCCAGCAGGAGCGCCTGTGCATTGGCGTCTCCTCCATGGCTTCGATCCGGCGTTCCCTCGACGACACCCTGGCGTACGTGAAGCAGCGTCAGGCCTTCGGCAAGCCCATCGGCAGCTTCCAGAACACGCAGTTCAAGCTGGCGGAGCTGGTAACGGAGTACGAGGTGGGTCAGGCCTTTGTGGACAAGCTGCTGGCAGCCCATTGCCGCGGCGACGAAATCGTCTCCGAGGTCAGCATGGCCAAGTGGTGGACGACGGATCTCCAGAAGAAGGTGGCCGGCGAGTGTCTCCAGCTCCACGGGGGCTACGGATTCATGGCCGAGTACCCCATCTCCACGGACTACTGTGACGCGGCGGTGCAGTCCATCTACGCAGGCACCAATGAGATCATGAAGGTGATCATCGCCCGCCGCCTCGGCCTATAGCGCGAGCTAGCGGGGACGTTCTTTGCGAACTTGCGTTGTTGAAAACAACGCAAGTTCGCAAAGAACGTCCCCGCTAGCTCCGCTGGCTGCCGGGGGGGCCTGCGCTTGGGTTGCGGGCGAGGCGGATGTCGTCGAGACGGCGGTGGCAGGCGTCCCGCCAGGGGTTGCCCTCGGGCGCGAGGACGTAGAAGCGGTCTTCGCGGATTGCAGCCACGGCGCGCTCTGCGATTTCCGAGGGGTCGATGCCGGTGGCCGTAGCCTGGCGAATGGCGTCCTCCACCAGGTCGCGTTCCGGGGAGGCGGGCGCCTGATCCTTGCGGGAGAGGTGCTCCGGCCGGTTGCGTTGGGCATCGCCGATGCGCGTGTCCACCAACTCCGGGCACACCACCGAGACCCCGATGGGGACGTCGCGTTGCTGGAGTTCGAAGTAGAGGGTCTCGGAGAGGGCCAGCACCGCGTGCTTGCTCATGAAGTAGGCGCCTGAGAGGGGCCCTGCGGTGACTGCCGCCATGGAGGCCGTGTTCACCACGTGGGCAGGCTGGCCCTGTCGCAGCAGGATCGGTACGAAGCTGCGGATGCCGTGGATCAAGCCCCAGGTGTTGACGCCCAGAATCCACTCGTAGTCGGAGAGGGGCGCTTCCCACGAGAGGCCGCCCGCGAAGACGCCGGCGTTGTTGCACACGACATGGACCGCGCCGTAGGCCTCGAGAGTACGCTCGGCGAGGGACTGCACGGCATCGGCCTGCGACACGTCGGTGAGCGAGGTGGTCACCTCGGTCCCGTGCGCCCGCAGGGCAGAGGCGGCCTCTTCCAGCGCCCTCGACTCGACGTCCGCGAGGCTGAGGCGCATCCCTTCCCGTGCCAGCCGCTCCGACATCGCGCGCCCGATGCCACTGGCCGCGCCGGTGACCACCGCGACCTTTCCGTCCAGCTCGTCCATCTCGTCTCCTTCTTTGCCTGAGGGTTTCTACGCCAGCACCGTCGGGCCTCCGCAAGCTCTCCCCAGGGCCCGGGCACGCCGCGCGCGAGGATCAGCCGCAGGCCCAGCGGCCGCGTGCCTCGGTGATGCTCCTGTACTGCGTCACGGCCTCCTCGCGGCCATCGCAGGAGCTTAGCGGTACCTGCTGCGTGGTCTCGCGGCGTTCGCGGGCTAAGCTGTCATCCCGATGATGCCCCGACAGCGACCCGGACGTGCGAGTGGAGGAAATCCATGCCCCTCGATCCCACCCTGAAGGCCGTGCTCGAGCAGATGAGCGCAGGCGGTGCGCCGAAGCTCCACGAAATGGGTCCCGAGGAGGCCCGGAGCTTCTATGCCAGCATGCAGCTTCCCGCTCCCGACGTTCCTCTGGCGTCGGTGGAGGACCGCAGCATTCCCGGGCCTGGTGGCGAGATTCCGATCCGGATCTACAAGCCCGAGGGGCCCGGCCCGCTTCCCGCCCTGCTGTACTTCCACGGCGGTGGCTGGGTGATTGGCAGCATCGAGACCCACGATGCGAGCTGCCGCGAGCTGGCCGCCAAGGCTGGTTGTGCGGTGGTCTCGGTGGAGTACCGCCTGGCGCCCGAGCATCGCTACCCGGCGGCGGCGGAGGACTGCTACGCGGCAACCTGCTGGCTGGCAGAGCAGGGGAGCGCCGTCGGAATCGATCCCGAGCGGCTGGCCGCGGGCGGAGACAGCGCCGGTGGGAACCTGACCGCCGTGGTGGCCCAGATGGCGCGGGACCGGGGAGGGCCGCAGCTGCGGCTGCAGCTGCTTCTCTATCCGGTCACCGATACGGATTTCGAGCGGCCGTCCTACGTCGAGAATGGGGAGGGCTATCTCCTCGAGGCCGTGGCCATGAAATGGTTCTTCGATCACTACGCCCCGGAACCCGGCCAGCGCCGGGAGGCCTACTGCTCGCCGCTACGTGCGACGGACCTCGCTGGGCTGCCCCCGGCACTGGTGATTACTGCCGAGTTCGATCCGCTTCGCGACGAGGGCGAGGCTTATGCCGACGGTCTGAAGGCCGCCGGGGTACCCACGACGCAGACGCGCTACGACGGCATGACCCACGGCTTTTTTGGCATGGGCGCCATCGTCGAAGGCGCTCGCGAAGCGGTGGATCAGGCTGCGGCGGCCCTTCGCGAGGCGCTGGCATAGGTGCCCGGTCCAGCCGGAGTGAGAGCTGCCCCGCGGTGTGCTGGCGACCTTCCGCGCCGGGGGGCCGGTTCCTGTCCAGGGATCATCGGAACAGGCGGGAGACCGAGCTGCCATCGTGGATGGCCTTGATCGCTGCGGCAAAGAGCGGCGCCACCGAGCGGACCGCGATCTTGTCCGAGTGCTTGTCAGGCCCCACTGGGAGCGTGTCCGTGACGACGAGGGAGCGCAGGGGCGATGCGTCGATACGCTCGACGGCGCGGCCGGAGAGCACCGGGTGGACCACGGCCGCCTCCACCGCGACGGCGCCCTCCGCGAGCACGAAGCGGCAGGCCTCCATCATGGTGCCGCCGCTGGCGATCTCGTCGTCGATGATCAGGGCGGTCTTGCCCGCAACGTCGCCGATCAGATGGGTGGCCCGGGCATTCTCGTCGTCGCCGTCGCGGCGTTTGTCCACGATGGCGATGGGGAGGTTCAGCCGGTTGGCATAGTTCCCCACCTCCTTGGATTCGCCTACGTCGCCGGCCACCAGCACGTAGTCGCCGAGGTCGCGGCTAGCGCGCAGGTAGTCGCAGATGATGGGTGCTGCCATCAGCTGGTCCGCCGGGATCCGGAAGAAACCCTGCACCTGCGGCGAGTGGAGGTCCATGGTGAGGACCCGGTCTGCGCCAGCGGTCTGGAGCAGGTCTGCCATGAGGCGCGCCGTGATGGAGATACGCGGCTGGTCCTTCTTGTCCGAGCGGGCGTAGGGGAAGTAGGGGCAGACTGCCGTGATGCGCCGAGCCGACGCGTGCTTCAGGGCATCGATGGTCATCAGCAGCTCCACGATGCCGTCCGAGACCGGCGGGCATGAGGGCTGGATCACGAAGACATCCGCTTCGCGGACATTCTCCTCGATCTGGACCAGCATGTTCTCGTTGGAGAAGCGGACCCGCGAGGACGGGCACAGGTCGATTCCCAGGTGCTTGCAGATGTCGCGGGCCAGCCCCGGGTGGGCGGATCCGCTCAGGACCTTGATGTCGCCGGCCATGGCTCTCCTCTGAAAATGCTGCGGGAGTCCCTCTGGGATTTGGATGCGATGTCCTGGCGAGGCGTCTGGACGGCTTCCGGGCACACCTCGGACATGGGTGGCCCAGGAAATGGCCCGAGCCGCGGGCGCGAGCGCAGTATATCCCTAAGCGTTGTGGCGCGCGATCTTCGCCCAGGTGTCCCGCAGGGTAGCCGTGCGGTTCAGCACCAGAGCGCCGGGTCGGCTGTCGGGGTCGATGCAGAAGTAGCCGAGCCGCTCGAGCTGGAAGCGGGCCCCGGGCGTGAGGCGGGCCAGGCTGGGCTCCAGCCAGGCCTCCGGAAGCTGCTCCAGAGAGTGCGGGTTGAGGCCCGCGAGGTAGTCGCTGCCCTCGGGGACGTCGCGCGGGTTCTCGGCTGTGAAGAGCCGGTCGTAGAGGCGCACCTCAGCGGCCACGGCGTGGCGCACGGAGACCCAGTGGATCGTGCCCCGCACCTTGCGCCCGTCCGGGGCGTCGCCGCCCCGCGTCGCCGGATCGTAGCGGCAGTGCACCTCCACCACCTCGCCGCTGGCATCCTTGACCACGTCTGTGCAGGTGACGAGGTAGGCGTAGCGCAGGCGCACCTCCCGGCCCGGCGTCAGCCGGTGGAACTTCTTCGGGGCATCCTCCAGGAAATCGTCCCGCTCGATCCAGAGCTCCCGCGAGAAGGGCACGGGGCGCGTCCCGGCGGACGCATCCTGGGGATTGTTCACGGCCCGAACTTCTTCCGTCTGGCCCAGTGGGTAGTTCTCGACCACCAGTTTGAGTGGGCGCAGCACGCCCATGGCACGCGGCGCCCCCTCGTTCTGATGCTCGCGGATCGCGAACTCCAGCCGTGCGAGCTCGAGAGTCTTCTCCCGCTTCGAGATGCCCGCGGCGGCGGTGAAGTTCCGCACCGCCTCGGGCGTGTAGCCGCGGCGGCGCAGCCCGGAGAGGGTGGGCAACCGCGGGTCGTCCCAACCCGCAACGTAGCCCTCCTCGACCAACCGTCCGAGCAGGCGCTTGCTCATGACCGTGTGGGTGAGGTTGAAGCGTGCGAACTCGTACTGGCGGGGAGGGTCCACAACTCCAAGCTGCTCCAGGATCCAGTCGTAAAGCGGCCGGCGGTCGGTGAACTCCAGGCTGCAAAGGGAGTGGGTGATCGCTTCGAGGGCATCCGAGAGACAGTGCGCGAAGTCGTACATGGGGTAGATCGGCCACTCATCGCCCGTGCGGTGATGGGGCGCATCCACGATGCGGTAGAGGATCGGGTCCCGCATCGGGAGCACCGAGGAGGCCATGTCGATGCGCGCGCGCAGCACCCGAGATCCCGGCGCAAATGCTCCTGCGCGCATGCGCTGGAAGAGGTCGAGGCTCTCCTCGGAGGAACGCTCGCGGTAGGGGCTCTCGTGGCCCGGCTCGGTGAGACTTCCGCGATGCGCTGCGATCTCCTCGGAGCTGAGGTCACAGACGAAAGCTTTGCCACGACGGATCAGCTCACAGGCGTAAGCGTAGAGCGGCTCGAAGTAGCTGGAGGTGAAGGTCAGCCGGTCGCCCCAGTCGAGGCCGAGCCAGCGCAGATCCTCCTGCATCGCCTCGACGTATTCAGCCTCCTCCGCCGCCGGGTTCGTGTCATCGAAACGCAGGGTGAAGGTTCCGCCAAACTCCTGGGCGATGTCGTAGCTGACGCTGGCTGCGTAGGCGTGGCCGATGTGGAGATGGCCGTTGGGCTCCGGAGGAAAGCGCGTCGCCACGCGTCCGCCGTGCCGTCCGCCTGCGAGATCCTCCCGGATGGCCTGGCGAATGAAATCCAGCGGCCGTTCCACCCGTGCTGTCTCGGAAGCCTCGGACACGTCTGATCGTCCCCTTTGCAGCGCTGGCTTCATCGGCCGGAGCGGGGGAGGGTACCCATCGCTCCCGGTCGGGACCACGGCCCGCTAATCTTGGCGCGCCCCGGCGGTCCCACGCGGACCGCGACGGACTGAAGGAGAACCGCTTGCTGTCTCGCGCCCCCCTTGGCTTCTTCCTCCTCCTCCTTGCCGTTTTCCTGGCGAGCTGTGGCCAGGGCCCCGCGGCTGTCTCCGAGATCGACACCAGCGGTCCCGTGGCCAACTGGCCGGACTACGGCGGTGGCAAGGGTGGGCTCTCCTGGTCACCCCTGGACCAGATCCGCCCCGAGAACATCGCTGCCCTCGGGGTGGCCTGGGTCCATCACTCCGGGGACATCTCCGACGGTAGCGGCGCGACAAGCCGCACCTCCTTCCAGGCACGGCCCATCGTGCCCAACGACACCCTCTACTACTGCTCGGGCTTCAACAAGGTCTTCGCCCTGGATCCGGAGACGGGAGCGGAGAGGTGGCGTTTCGATCCGCACCTTCACAACCGCAAGCTCGGCGGGCCCTACCCGATGGTCTGCCGCGGGGTCTCCTACTGGGCGGCGCCGACGCGCTCTGGAGCGGTCTGTGAGGAGCGCATCCTCACGGCCACCCTCGACTCGCAGCTGATCGCCCTCGACGCTCGCACCGGCAAGCCTTGCCCGGGCTTTGGTCAGAATGGACGCGTGCTCCTGCGCGAGGGTATCGCGGCCGCTCCAAAATGGGAGTACTACGTGACGTCGCCCCCACTGGTGCTGGGAGATCTCGTCGTCGTGGGCGCCCTGGTACAGGACAATCTGCGCGTGGATGCCCCCGCCGGCGTGGTGCGGGCCTTCGATGTGCGCAGTGGCGCCCTGCGTTGGGCCTGGGATCCGGTTCCCCCGGGCTGGGCCGAGTCCCATCCGCGCAAGGCGGGGCAGCCGCGCTACACCGCGGGCACGCCCAATGTCTGGTCAATCCTCTCTGGCGACCCGAAGCGGGGTCTGGTCTTCGTGCCTACCGGCAATCCGTCGCCGGACCTCTTCAATGCCGTACGCCATGGCTTCGACTACTACGGAAGCTCCGTCGTGGCGCTCTCGGCCAAGACAGGCAAGGTCGCCTGGCATTTCCAGACCGTGCATCACGATGTCTGGGACTATGACGTGCCGGCCGAGCCGGTCGCCTTCCAGATCCCAGGCGTTGGAGGTGGGCGCCCGGGCATCGCCCAGATCACCAAGATGGGCTTCCTCTTTCTGCTGGACCGGGAGACCGGGAAGCCCCTCTACCCCGTAGACGAGCGCCCCGCGCCGCAGGGGGGCGCACCGGGGGAGCTGCTCTCCCCGACGCAGCCCTGGCCGACCCACCCCGGGCCCCTGGGGCCCACGGCCTTGCCTCCCGAGGACGCCTACGGTTTCACCCCCATCGATCGCGCCAGCTGCCGCAGGAAGCTCTCCAACATGCGCAACGAGGGGATCTTCACGCCACCCACGCGCCAGGGCTCCATCGTGTACCCCGGCAATGCCGGCGGGCCAAACTGGGGGGGCATCTCGTTGGACCCCCGTGCGGGCATCGTCTACGTGAACCAGATGCGGGCCCCGATGGTGGCGACGCTGCTCACCCGCAAGGAGTACGAGGCCCTGGATTCCACAGCCGTGGTCTATCCCGACGAGCTGTATCCCATGAAGGGCGCGCCCTACGCTGTGAAGCGCGGCCCCATCCTCTCCAACTTCGGGGCGCCGTGCGTGCCACCGCCCTGGGGAACGCTCTCCGCGGTCGACCTCGCGAGCGGGCGGGTGCTGTGGGAGTCGGTGCTTGGGACCACCCGCGATCAGGCGCCCTGGCCGCTGTGGTTCAACAACGGGGCTCCGAACCTGGGCGGTTCACTTGCCACGGCTGGGGGGCTCGTCTTCATCGGAGCGACGACCGACAAGTTCTTCCGGGCCTTCGACGCCCACACCGGCAAGGAGATCTGGCGGCAGCGCATTCCCTATACGGCAAACGCGACCCCCATGAGCTACCGCCTGCACAAGGACGCCCGACAGTTCGTGGTGATCGCGGCGGGTGGGCACGGTTGGTCCGAGCCTGGCGACGCCCTGATGGCCTTCGCGTTGCGAGAGAAGAAGTAGCCGACGTGTCAGGGCAGCCGCGGCGCGGCGAGGTCTTCTAGGAGATATGGCCTTCCTGGTCCTCGCGATGCTGGCCTTCGCAGTTTTTGGCGGTGTGCTCGTGCTCGTGGGCGCCAGCCAGGCAGAGCTGGCGAAGACCCTGGATCTGGATCTCGCGGCCTCCGGCTTCCTGGCCGCGCTCCTCTCCCTCGGAATCGGCTTGGGCGTGGTCGTGATGGGGCCCCTGGCGGACCGCGTGGCCTCGCGTCCGCTCTTCGTCGCCGCGGCCAGCCTGGGGGCGCTCGGCCTCTGGGGTGCAGCCGTCTGGCCCGTGCACGCCGTCGTGCTCGCATCCCTGGTCGCTGGGGGCGCCGGAGCCGGCGCCTACGAGACGCTGCTGAATACCGTGGTGCCCCAGAGCGATCCGCGCAGAGCGGCTCCGCGTCTTGCGCTGGTTCATGCCGCGGCCACGGGTGGGGCGGTACTGGGCGCGGCCCTCCTCGGGGGGCTGGCTGCGGAGCAGGGCTTTCCGGCGGCATTTGCGGTGACGGGAGGAGCGCTGGCCGTGGTGGCGCTGGCGGGGTTGGTGGCGCCCTTTCCTTCCTCCCCGCACGCTTCTCCCAGAGGCGTTCGGAGGGGGCAAGCGCCGGAAGCCGAGCCCCTGACACCGGTGCTGCCCTTTGCGGCGGTCTCTTTTGCCTACGTTGGCTTCGAGACGGCGCTCACGATCTTCGCGGTTCCCTATGCGCGCGGGCTCGGGCTGCCTGTGGCCCGGGGAGTCGCGGCCATCAGCGCCTTCTGGTTCGGTCTGCTCGTTTCGCGCCTGCTCTTTGCCCTCCTGGGGCGGCGGGCTACCCCAAGGCTCCTCGCCCTCCAGGGTGCGGCCGCGGGTGCCGTCGTAGCCGGGGGGGCGCTGCTTCGGATCCAATCCATCGAGCTCTGGGCGGGTGCCCTAGGCCTGGTCCTGGGCGTGGTCTTTCCGCTGCTCGTGGCCTTTACGAGTGAACGTGTACAGGCCCATCGCGGGTCCGCGACGGGCCTGGTGGTGGGAGCGGGCTCGCTCGGGGGGTTTGCCGTGCCGTGGTGCACCGGCGTGTTGGGCGATGCCCTCGGCGCGCGCTGCGCTGTGGGGAGCCTGGCGTTGTGGTGTGCCCTGGTGGCCGTGGCCGCATGGTACGCCGCGCGTCCGCGGGAGCCGCTGCAGCCACACCGCGCGGAGCCCAGCTAGGCTCTGGCGGCGGGAGGAGAAGATGGAGCTGCGGGAGATCGCGCCGGATGTGTTTGCCTGGCTGGTGCCGGATCGAGGCTGGGGCTGGAGCAACGCCGGCTGTGTCGCGACAGGTCCGGGCCTGATGGTCGATACGTTTATGGACGCGGCGCGCACCCGACAGGCCCTGCGCCTGCTGGCAGAGCGCGGCCGGGCGCGGCCCGGACAGCTGGTCAATACCCATCACAACATCGACCACTGCTGGGGGAACCAGCTCTTTCAGGGCCGTCCGATCCTCGCCCACCGGCACTGCGCGGCGCGCATGCGGGACAATCTGCGGCCGGCGGCGATGCAGGCCCTCGTGGCGGCCGGGGAGCAGGCCCCAGTCGGCGTGCGCTGGTTCGCTCGAGATGCCCAGGGCTTCGACTTCTCGGACGTCACGCCCACACTGCCGAACCGCCTGATCGACGGCGACACGGCCCTCGATCTCGGCGAGAGCCGGGCCGAGCTGCTCTTCGTGGGTCCCGCCCATACGGCAGGCGATCTGATCGTGCATCTCCCCGAACAGCACATCGTCTTCGCCGGCGATGTCGTCTTCCGCCAGTGCACCCCAGTGGGCTGGGAGGGGACCTTTGGCAGCTGGATGGCGGCCCTGGACCGCATCGCCTCCCTGGAGCCCGAGATCATTGTTCCAGGTCACGGGCCGCTGTGCGGGCCCGAAGGGGCCCGCGAGCTGAAGGCCTACTTCGCCTACGTCTACGCCGAGGCCCGGCGCCTGCATGCCGAAGGCAAGACCGAGGAGCAGGCCGCCCGACGGATCGACCCCGGGCCCTATGCGGCGTGGAACCAGCCCGAGCGCCTGGTCTTCAACGTGGCTCGCGCCTACCGCGAGTTTCGAGGTGGCGCCCTCGACGAGCCAGTGGATTTTGTCCCGCTCCTCGACCGCGCAGTCGCGCTGCGGGCACACTGGGCCGAGGCGCAAGCACGCGGGGCCAGCGCGAACGAGGACGCCTAGCCCGGGGACGTCGGCCTCGGATCAGATGGATTCGTGGACACCGGCCACGAAGAGCGGCTCGATGGCGTAGCGGGCGGCGTCGGCGTCCATCTCCGCGGGGCTCGGGAGGTCTTGGAGCTCGCGGGCGGCCGCAAGGATCTCTGGAAGCAGCGTGGCATCACTGCTGGTGTTGAGGAAGAGGCCCGGGCGCCGCAGCACGAAGGCCACGGCGCGGCGGATGGCCTGGGGCTCACGCAGGGGCTCGTACCACGAGAAACGTCGCGCGGGCGGCGGGTCGGGCCAGCGACGCCGAGCGATGGCCTTGATGGTCTGCACCGCCACGCCGCGCTCGGCGCAGGTGGCGACGAGGGCCTCGAAATCGCGGGCGTACTCCGGCTGGGAGAGCATGCTGTAGTTGCAGGGGAGCAGCACCGAGTCGAAGGGGAAGCGCGACAGGCTGCGGAGGTGCATGGAAGCCACCTGGGTTCCGTGACCGGTCACACCGATGAAGCGGGTGAGCCCCTGCTGCCGCGCCTCCACCAGGGCCTCCAGGGCGCCGCCTGGACCGAGGGCCCGCTGCCAGTCGTCTTCGGGAACCAGGTTGTGCAGCTGGATCAGGTCCACGTGATCCACGCCCATGCGTTCTAGAGAGCGGTGGAGGCTCGTGCGCGCCCGCTCTGCGCTGCGCTCTCCAGTCTTCGTCGCCAGGAAGACGTCGCTGCGGTGGATGCGCAGGAAGGGGGCCAGGCGCTCCTCCGCTCGTCCGTAGGAGGCGGCGACATCGATGTGGTTGAGGCCGGCCTCCAGCACCTGCTCCAGGACCTGGTCCGCCTTTGCCTGGCGCATGCCGCCCAGCGCGGCGGCGCCGAAGAGCACCCGTGTGCTGTCGTGGCCCGTGCTTCCGAAGGGCTGGGTTGTGATCACGGGGCCTCCTCGGGGGCAGGGGAGCGGTACAGCCTGCGGGGGCGCGAACCGATCACGCCGCCGCTCCACTTTCGCGTTTCCTGCCAGCCGTCGCCAACCACGAGAGGCCCCCGCCGGCCAGGCCGAGGCCCAGCAGGATCGTACGCCAGATGAAGCCCTGGGCGATGGCCGGGGCGGCGGCGACGCCGAAGGGTGCGAGAAGGGCTGCGCTGGCGGCTTCGCGTACCCCAAGCCCACCCAGGCTCACGGGAGCCAGCGCCGCAATCTTCGCCAGCGGGAAGGCAATCAGCCAGGCGCCGAGGCCGGCCTCGATGCCGATGGCGTGAGCCAGAGCGAGGTTGAGCGCAATCAGGGCGGACTGGACGGTCAGGGACAGGCCGGTGGCTGCCAGCGCGCTCGCCGGGTGCGCGGCCAGGGCGCCGGAGACCTCGCGTAGACGGGCAAGGGGCAGGGCGATGCGCCGGGGTGCGCGCGCGGGGTCGAGCTTCCACAAGAGCAGGGCACCGACGGTGCTCCCGATCAGCAGCAGGCCGGTTGCGGAACGCAGCAACGGGACCGCCGGGCCGCTCCCCGCGGTGCCACTGAGCAGAACCCCGGCTACGGCCAGGGCGAGGGAGACTCCGAGGTCGATGACGCGATCGGCGATGCTTGCGACCAGGGGCGCGGCCAGTCCATGTTGGCGGCGTGCCAGCACGCTGGCACGCACCACGTCACCGCCGACGACCGAGGGCAGCCAGTTATTGGCGAAGAGCCCGGCAGCGTGGGCAGCGAGGGCATCGAGGTGGCCTACGGGACACCCACTGGCCCGGACCAGCAAGCGCCACTTGGCCGCGGCGATGGCGTGGGCGACGAGGCTGCCGCCCAGTACCGCACACCAGAGACCGCCTCCCACCTGCGCCATCGCAGCCAGGAAGTTGCGCCGGGGGATCCAGGCGGCGATTGCGGCGACCACGGCGGCACTCGCCAGGAGCCGGATCCACGGGACCCGTCGCCGGCCCGGCGGGGCGGGCTCAGTCTTCGACAACGTGGGTCTCGAAGATGCGTCGCTCGTGCTCCCACGCTGCGTGGTCGAAGCGCCCATCGTCCGCCAGGCAGCGGGCCGCGGCCTTTGCCATATACAGGGCGTGGTGGGTGTTGTCGTGGGCGTAGAGCCCCTGGCGGCCGAAGCTCAGCAGCCCCGGGAGACTCCGCAGCCAGCTGTCGAGGGCCTGGAAGTGGCGCTCCCAACCTTCCGGATACAAGGGGTAGGCCTGGGCCAGGCGCCGTACCGCCACCTGCCGGATGCGTGCGCGCACCGGCAGACCTGCACGCTCCAGGTCGCGACACACGAGCGCAGCGAGGGCTTCGTCGGAGAGGCCGAAGACCGGTTCTTCGCGGCTGCAGGGAAGCTCGGCGCAGAGCACCGTGGAGCCTTCGGGCGTGTCCTGGGCCGCGTAGTTCTTCGGCTCCGAGAGCCGCGTGATCTTCAGCTCGGCACCGGGGAAATAGTGGGCGTCGTACTCTGTAAAACGGTCCTGCTCCAGGACGAGGTAGACGAGCAGCATCGACCGGAAGCGAAGGCTGCGGGCCGCGTCCAGGACCGGTTGGGGAGCCCTGGGCGTCACTAGCCGTGCCAGCGCGGTGATGGGGATCGTAGACCAGACATGCTCCGCCACGAGCTCCTGGGTGCTGTCGTTCCTGCCGTCCTCCAATTCGCTGCCGCCCTCCAACTGGAAGGCTACGCGCTGCGTCTCGCCCCCGAGCGTCACGCCCAGGACCTTGGCCCGCAGGTGCACGTGTGCTCCCGCCGCCTCCGCCGCCTGGAGCAGGGCGTTGCAGATCTGCCCATAGCCATGCCGCGGGTAGTAGAAGATCCCCTTCGTGCCGGCGCCGCCTCGTCCCCCCGGTAGCAGGCGCCGCAGCAGCTTGCCGATGGAGCCCGAGCTCACCCGCTTGCGCGCCTGGGCCGCCGAGAGCTGCTCCGGAGCGAGCCCCCAGATCTTGCGGGCATAGGGGAAGTAGAACTCGCGGCAGATGGTGCGTCCGAGACCGCGTTGCAGCACGCTGGCGAAGGTCTCCTGCTCGGCGCGGCGGGCCGGAAGTGCCTTGCGCGCCAGGTCCGCGGCCACACCCAGGGCAAAGGCCGGCGGCACGCGCAGCGCGAGGTCGAGGGGCCGCAGCGGGAAGTGCAGCCAGCGCCCCATCAACCGGATGCGGCCATGGCGGGGCCGGGTGAGCAGGTCCTCTGCCAACAACCCTCGCAGGTCTGCGAGTACCGCGGGATCGGACGCGGGATGCAGTCGGTGGCTACCGAAGTCGACCCGTTGCCCGGCGAGCTCGAAGCTCCCGGCGTTGCCTCCGACGCCCGCGCCGCGCTCCAGGAGCACCACCTCGATCCCTCGGCGGGCGAGGTCCAGGGCCGCCCCGAGCCCTGCCGGGCCGGCGCCCAGCACCGCGACCCGGGTCATGAGCCGCCCGGCCTCATGCCCATGCGCGAGATCTGGTCGGAGAGCAGCCCCACGGACCAGATGAGCCCAGCGGCGAGCAGAGCGAAGATAGCGCTCTCCGAGAGGTTCCCGATCACCACATCGTAGGCGAACTTGCCCACACCGAGGACGAAGAAGGCGGCGCCCACGGGCAGGAAGACTTTGAGCGAATTGAAGTAGACGATGGTCCGCAGGATCAGGAGCAGAAAGTCGAAGGCATGGCGCGGCCGGATCTTGGAGTCGCCGACCCGGGGTCGGTAGTCGATGGTCTCGTAGTGTACCAGGTGGTCACGGCACAAGGAGGCGAGGGTGATGGTCGTGGTGAAGGAGAAGCCCGAGGGCAGGATGTGCTCGTAGCGCTGTACCAGGCTGCGTTTCATGGCGCGCAGCCCCGAGTTGAGGTCGGGGATGCGCTGTCCGGCGAGGTAGCCGGCCAGGCGTCCCAGCAGCCACTTGGCGGGGCGCCGCGCCAGTGGGATGGCGACGTTGGCGCCGACGCGTGCGCCGACGGCCATATCGTAGTCGCCGATCTTTGCCACCAGCGACGGAATGGCGGTGGCGGGATACGTGCCATCCGCGTCGGTGATGACCACGATGTCATGGCGCGCCGCGGCGATTCCGGTCTTGAGGGCGGCGCCGTAGCCGCGATTGACCGCGTGGTGGAGCACGGTGGCGCCTTCGGCACGGGCCAGCTCCCCCGTACCATCGTCGGAGCCGTCATCCACGACAATCAGCTCCCAATCTTGCGCGACGCCTTCCAGGGCCTTGCGGATCTCCCGGATGCCAGTGCGGATACCACCGGCTTCCCGGTAGGCGGGTACGATCACGCTGAACGCCTGTCCGGCCGCGGGGGCATGTGAATCTTGCAAGGGACTCGGGTCAGGGTGGCTCATGCAGGCTCCCATGGGGTGACGTTCAGCGGGTCTCATTGGCCGGTGGCGCACCGGGTCTGTGAGGTTGCGGGAAGGACTTTGCTTCGGCCAGGGCCCGCACGTCAGCGAGGAGCCGGCGGTCCAGGAGCGGGGCGGCCAAGAGCATGCTCCCACAGGCGATCCCCGCCTGTGCCCAGGCAGCGTGGGGGGCGATCTGCGTGGCAGCCAGGGCCCCTGCGGCGGCGGCCACCGCCGGGCGCCACAGCGGGCCGAAGAAGGGCAGCCGTGCCACGGTATAGCGAGTCGCCCCGTGCGCGACGACCCACACGCCGGAGGTCGCGACAATCATTGTGAGCGCGGCCCCCACACCGCCCAGTTTCGGCACCAGAAACACGCCCGTGCCGATGGTGATCCCCGCGCCCAGGAGCTGGGCCCAGAGCTCGAGCTTCTGGTTGCCGGAAGCGATCAGGGCAAAGCGGGCGTGGCCCGAGAGAAGTGAGATCGGGAGCACCCAGGCGAGCATCGCGAAGGTAGGTGCGGCGATCGCAAAGCGCGCGCCAAAGGCGATGCGCAGGAGGGGTTCGGCCAGCAGACAGAGCACCAGTGCCGCAGTGGTGCCCAACCAGGCGGTGATGCGGAGGGAAGGCCCGACCAGTGCCTGCACCGCCACCGGGTTGCCTGCCCGGCGGGCCAGGGTGGGGTAGAGGTTCAGGTGGTAGAGCGCGACGAAGGTTCCAAGGGACATCACGATGCGTTGGGAGCTGCCGAACCAGGCGATCTCGTCGCCACCCAGGAGCCAGGCCACCAAGAGCGTCGGGGCAAACTGGTTGAAGGACCAGGCGATCTGCTCCGCACCCACCGGCCAGGCTTCGCGGAGCAACGCGGCGAGGCCGGTGAAATGCAGGCGCGGGGCGAAGCCCAGCCGCAGCTGGACCCCCAGGTGATAGAGAGCCACCAGCCCGGCGGCCCCGATTTCGAGCACTCCGACCCGCAGCAGGTGCTCCTCGCTTCGCACCAGCAGCACCGCGCCCCCAGCGAAGAAGAGCATGCGTGAGGCCTGGGCCAGGGCGAGCCACGGCATGCGGTCGAGGCCCTGGAGCAGGAAGCGCTGGAAGAAGGGTACGAAAAGGAGCGCGAGGGAGAAGATCCAGACCAGGTGCACGGTACGGGCAGGCTGACCCAGGAAGAGAGCGGTGCCCGCCATCGCCGGTACCGCCACGAGGGCCGTCAGGATGCGCAGCGCGGGAAGCTGACCCACCAGCGCCGCCGCCCGCTCCGGCGCTCGTGCGATCTCCCGGGCCCCGATCTGGCCGACGCCGAAATCCACGACCAGGCCGAAGAAGAGCAGCAGGCTGGCAGCCAGCTCGACCGCACCGTAGCCCTCCGGGCTGAGGACCCGCGCCAGCCACGCAAATGCGAGAAAGCCCGCGACCTTTCCCAGCAGCTCGCCGGCAGTGAGGGCTGCGAGGTCACGCACCAGGCGTAGCCGGCTCATGGCCGGGGCGGACCCTCCACCAGGGAGTTCACGATTCCGCGCCCGCCGGCTCGCTCCGCGCAGCACGCTCGTCGGGGTGCAAGGGCGCAGGCCGATCCCAGAGGCGGGCGCCGATGGCGGCTCGCGCCAGCCACGTGGGCTGGAAGGTCAGGCTCGGCCACAGGAAGACCTCGTTGGTGCAGTGGCAGGCCTTGCAGCGGATGGCCTCGCGCTGGGCGTTTGCCTCGTCGGACCACCAGATCTCGCGGAAGCTCTTGTCCCGCAGGTTCCCCACCGGGGGGTGGGTGTGCTCGGTCTCGCAGAGGGCGACGTCCCCGTTGGCGTTGATCACCCCGGAGAGCCAGCCGGCCTTGCACGGGATGACCATGCGTCGCTCGGCAGCCGTCTTCACCTTGGCCCAGGTCAGCATCGGGTCTACGCTCGCCCCGAAGCGCCCCTGCTCACGGGGCGCCCACAGGCGCCGGGCGTAGGAGTAGAGCTCCTGATACGAGCGCAGGGCAGGGCCTTGAAGGGAAGGATTCTTCCGATCGCCACGGATCATGGCGATGTTGTGGTGATCCATCTGGGGGCAGCGCTCGAAGAGAAAGGTGGTGAGGCGCCGCACCTCCTCGACGTTGGTGCCCGTCACCGTGCCGATGGAGTGGATGCGCAGGCGCGGATCGCGCTTCTGGAGCTCCGCCAGGGCATCGTAGGTTTCCATGGCCTTCTGGAAGGAGCGGGGGTTGCCGCGGAAGCCGTTGTGGAAGTCCTGCATCCCATCCAGGGAGAGCTCGATGGCGAGGAGTTGCAGGCGGTCGTGGCTGAGGAGCTTCTCCACTGCGGTGAGGGTCTTTTCGGTGTAGTAGCCGTTCGTGGGCACATAGATCTGCGTGACCCGGTTGTGCTCGACGAATTGGTGGCAGATCTCCGCGATTTCCTTGCGCATGAAGGGCTCGCCGCCGGAGAGGTTCAGGTTCTCGAAAGGGTCCAGATCGCGTGATAGCGCCACGATCTCGTCAAAGGAGAGGTCGTCCCTCTTGTTCAGGTGCTGCCAGTAGAAGCAGTGCTCACACTTGAGGTTGCAGATCGAGTTGATGAAGAAGATCAGGAAGGGCGGTGTCCGGGTCGGCAGCTTCTGACGGGCGCTCCACGAGAGACGGGCGTGACGTACGGCACGTTGGGTGATGGACATGGCTTCTCTCCTCGGGGCTACGCCCGGGTGGTGCGCTCGTAGGCGATCACCTGGTCTACGATCTCTTCGATGCCGGTATGGGGTCGGTAGCCGATCGCCCGCTCGATCTTTGCGAGGCGGGGGATGCGGCGATCCATGTCCTCGAAGCCCTCCGCGTAGACTTCTTCGTAGTTCTTGTGCACGATCTGCGAACGCCCGCCCGTCTTCTCGCGCACGAGCTCGGCCAGGGCGTTGATGGAGACCTCCTGGTCGTTTCCGACATTGAAGACCTGGCCTGCGGCGCCAGGTTGGCGCGCCAAGCGCATCAGGCATTCGACGGTCTCGCTCACCAGGCCAAAGCAGCGGCGCTGCTCGCCGGTTCCGTAGACCGTGATCTCCTCTCCAGCCAAGCCCTGGCGTACGAAGCTCGGGATCACCATGCCGTAGCGCCCGGTCTGCCGGGGACCCACCGTATTGAAGAAACGCGTGATGATCACCGGGGTGGCGCGCTCGCGGAAGTAGGCCAGGGCGAGATACTCGTCGATGGCCTTGGAGCAGGCGTAGGCCCAGCGGCTCTTGGTGGTGGAGCCGAAGAGCAAGTCGTCCTCCTCCGAGAAGGGCAGCTTCACGCCCTTCCCATAGACCTCGGAGGTGGAGGCGATGAAGGTGAGCTTGCCCTTCCGGGCCGCCGCTTGCAGCACCACCTCGGAGCCTCGGACGTTGGTCTCGATGGTGCGCGTGGGCTGCTCCACGATCAGCTTCACACCTACTGCGGCCGCCAGATGGAAGATCACATCGGCGCGGTCGGCCAGCTCGCGTACGAGTTCTCCATGGGTAACCGATCCGATGCGGTGGTGAAAGCGCGGGTGCTCGAGGACGCCGTCGAGATTGGCGATGGCACCTGTGGAGAGATCGTCCAGCACCCATACTTCGTGTCCATCGGCGATGCAACGTTCCGCCAGGTGGGAGCCAATGAAGCCCGCTCCGCCGGTGATGAAGACCCTCATGGAAGTCCTCCTGCCGCGCGTGGATCCTGCGGAGGCTGGGTGTTCAGCTGTTGCGCGGTCCCGCGTTTCTCGCTGAGGCGGTGTACCAGGTCGAGGTAGTGTTCGATCACCACATCTTCACTCCAATAGCGCTCGAGGCCGCGGCGGCCCGCGGCGCCCAGCTCTTTGCACAGGGCAGGGTCCGCCGCCAGACGGCCCAGGTTCTCGCCAAGCTCGCGATCGTTCTGGAACAGCAGGCCGCCGCCGCTCTTCTCTACGATCTCCGTGAAGGGCCCAAGGCGTCGTGCCACCACTGGGGTGCTCTCGCAGAACGCTTCGAGGAGGATGATGCCGAAGGTCTCGTAGCAGATCGACGGCACCACCAACGCGCGTGCCTCCTTGTAGAGCGTGCGCAGCTCCGCTTGAGTGCGGCGCCCCAGGAAGTGGACGCGATGGCCGCGGGCCTGCCGTTCGAGGGTGCCGCGGTATTCGCCGTCGCCGGCGACCCAGAGGTCGTGGTCGCCTGGGCCGGAAAAGTGCGGGATCACGTCTTGCAGGCCCTTGATCTTCTCGAGCCGGCCTACGAAGAGAAAGAACGGCCGGTTGCTGGGCCGGTCGCGCACAGGCTCGGGAGCCACGGCCTGCCCGTCCCGGAGGGGCAGGAAATAGGGGAGGACCTCCATGGGCCGGGCGAAGCCGAATTCGCGGTGCTTCTCGGCGCTGAAGCGGCTCGGGACGGTGAAGGCATCCACGTGACACGCTTCCCGCTCCAGCAGCCCGGTCCAGCGCCAGAGCTGGGGCGGGCGTCGGTGATGCAGGCTGCAACGCACGCACTGGCGGCCGGTGCACAGCTCTCGGTCATGGCGCCACAGCGTGTGCATCGGGCAGACCAGCCAGTGCTCGTGGGCCCAGTAGAGCTTGATGGCCTGGCCATAGTGAAGCACCCCAGGCCCTCCCATCAGCGAGAGGTTGTGATACTGGATGACATCGAAGTGCCCCGCTTCCAGGAGCTGGCGAATGCGTGGGCCATGCACCACGGGTCGGCCACTCTGCTGAGTGGCCAAGCAGGAGAGGGCGCCTGCGCGGCTCTCCAGGCGGTGCACGGTGACGCCGTCGGGCTCCTCCAGGGGCTTGGGCTCTGCCCCGCGTGCGAACATCCGGTAGGCGTCCAGATCGTGGATGACCTCGACCACGTGGCCGCGCCGAGCCAGGGCGTGGCTCAACCTCCGGATCGCGATCGCGTCACCGCCAAAGCTGTACGGCGGGTAGAAGGTGGTGAGCATTGCGAAGTTCACGCGCTGCCCTTCGCCGTGGCTTCCAGGGCCCGCCAGGTTTCTCGAGCGCTGATCTCCCAGGAGAGCTTCCCGGCCCTTCGCAGGGCTCGGTCTGCGAACTGGGCGCGCTGCATCGGCTTGCGGAGCATCGTCTCCATGGCGACGAGCAGCGCATCGTCGTCTCGCGGATCGAAGAAGAGGCCGCCCCCCTCCAGCACCTCGGGTAGCGGGCTCTCGCGGGTGGCCACGCAGGGCGTGCCGCAGGCGGCGGCCTCGACCGCGGGGAGGCCGAAGCCTTCCTCCAGGGACGGGAGCACCAGGGCCGTGGCCGCGCCGTAGAGGTGCCGAAGCTCCGCATCCGGCACGAAGCCGACCCAGTGCACCCGCGAGGCGATGCCCAGGCGCAATGCCTCGCGCCGCACCTCGGCGGCGTTGCCGTGGAAACGGTCGCCTGCGTGGTCGCCTACAAGGACGAGCTGCGCTGCAGGGTGTCCGTCGGCCTCGCCGAGGCGGGCGAAGCTTCGCAGCATCCCGATGACATTCTTGTGGGGGTTCACACCGCCGACATACAAGAGGAAAGGTGCGCACGGGATGCTCCGGGCCTGCAGCCACGCCTCGGCGAGGCTGTGGTTCAGCACGGGGCGAAAGCTCTCGGAGGGCGCTTCCGGGGTGACGTAGATCCGCCGCTCCGGTACCCCAAGCTCCGCCACCAGGCTGCGGCGGGCGTACTCGCTGACGGTGATGACGCTGCGCGCCTGCCAGCGCGCCAGCCGCGACTTGGTCTTCCAGAGCCAGCGCGTCTGCCGCGTGGGAAAGACGATCTTTGCGTGACGCTCGGGGATGGTGTCGTGGATGGCTACGGCCACGGGTACGCGTCCGGGCACCGGGAAGTAGCTGAAAACGGAAGGGAAGTAGAAGGCGTCGAGGTGAGAACGTGCCACCGCCCGCCCCAGCTGCAGTGCGTCTCGAAGGCTGCGGTGCCCTCGGGCCGAAGCCCCCTCCGCCTGGCTTCGACGGGTGGGAATCCGGACGACCGGCAGCTCGGGCAATGCCACCTGACGGGCAGTGGACTCGTCCACGAAGAGCAGCAGCTCGCGTCCGGCAGCCTGCTTCTGGAGGGCAGGCAGCAGCTCGCCCAGGAAGCGGCCGTAGCCACGCCCCGCCAACAGGCAGCTCGCGTCGATTCCCACGCGGAGCGCGCATGCACCCCGGCAGGCAGGCGCTGCATTCCGGGCCTGCTTCATGGCTCACCGATCCCTTTCCCTAGGGCGTTTCCCGCTCTCAGAGTGTGTCGCCTGGAGGCGGACGCGGGTGTCACTCGCCAACGAAAACCCGGAACGGACATCCCGAATCTACCCCGCGGGGAGACTGCCCCCCGACTTGAACCCGCTTTCCTTTCGAGGGAATGCCATGGATGACCCGCGATGCCAAGCTCCTCAAATGGGGTATGAAATCTAGTTCAGCCGGGCGGGGTCGGACACGGTTGGTGGCGGAACTCCCGTCACCTCCAGCCCGACCGGCACAACCCACACGATGCGAGCGGCTATCCTGCCGGGGCGTGGGAAGAGGTGTGCGTCTTGGATTGTGTGGTCATTGGGGCAGGACCTGCGGGCCTCACCGCTGCCTGGGAACTCTGTCGCCTGGGCCGCAGCTCCGTGGTCTTCGAGCAGGACTCGCAGGTCGGCGGGATCTCGCGCACGTGTGAGTACAAGGGCTACCGCTTCGACATCGGGGGGCACCGCTTCTTCACCAAGGTCGAGCTGGTGCAGAAGCTCTGGCAGGAGATTCTCGCGGACGACTTCCTGGTGCGGCCGCGCCTGTCGCGCATCTACTACAACGGAAAGTTCTTCGACTATCCGTTGAAGCCCATGAACGCCCTCATGGGTCTGGGCCCCGTCGAGGCCGTGCGGATCGGCGTGAGCTACCTGTGGGCGCAGCTATTCCCGGCCCGGCCGGAGCGCAGCTTCGAGAGCTGGGTCACGAATCGTTTTGGGCGGCGCCTGTTCGAGATCTTCTTCAAGACGTACACGGAGAAGGTCTGGGGTATGCCCTGCTCCGAGATGAGTGCCGACTGGGCGGCCCAGCGCATCAAGAACCTCGACCTGGTCACCGCCGTCAAGAATGCGCTGCTCGGCGAGCGCTTCTCCAAGGGGGATGTCGTCACTACCCTGATCGAGCGTTTCCACTACCCGCGCTTCGGCCCGGGCCAGATGTGGGAAGACTGCGCACGGCGACTCGCGGAGAAGGGCGTGGAGACCCACCTGGAGAGCGAGGTGCTCGGCCTACGCCACAAAGAGGGGCGAGTTCGCTCGGCGCGCGTTCGCGGCTCTGACGGCCGGGTACACGAGCTGGAAGGCGATCACTTCCTCTCCTCGATGCCCATCCGGACCTTGTTGCACTGCCTCGAGCCCGCGCCGCCGAAAGCTGTGCTGCGGGCGGCGGACCGGCTTCGCTATCGGGACTTCCTGACCGTGGTCCTGATCGTGGACCAGGAGGAGCTCTTTCCCGACAACTGGATCTACATCTACTCGCCGGAGGTCAAGCTTGGACGCATCCAGAACTTCAAGAATTGGAGCCCCGAGATGGTCCCGGCCGCGGGCAAGACCGCGCTCGGTCTCGAGTACTTCGTCCAGGAGGACGACGAGCTGTGGTCCCAGGCGGATGAAGACCTGATCCAGCTGGGGGCCGCGGAGTGCGAGAAGCTTGGCCTGGTCCGGGCAGCGGACGTGATCGACGGCACGGTGATTCGTATGCCCAAGGCGTATCCGATCTACGACGGCGAGTACCAGGATGCCCTGGTCGAGGTACGCAGCTATCTCGATGAGCTCCCCAACCTCCAGCTCATCGGTCGCAACGGCCAGCACCGCTACAACAATCAGGACCATTCGATGATGACCGCCGTCTACGCGGCCCGAAATGTCGCTGCCGGTGCGGCGCAGTATGATGTATGGGACGTGAACGTGGACGAGACGTACCACGAGGAGGAGCGCGCCGGCGAGGCGCAGGGAGCCAGCGGGGATCGGCAGGTTCCGGCGCCCCTCGAGACGACTGTCCTGGATCTCATCCAGGATGCATTCGCGCGCTACGACGCGATTGCCCTGGGCGCGGCGGTCGGGCTGGTCTCGGGCCTGGGGCTCTTCTTCGCCACGGCGATCCTGCTGCTGGCAGGGGGCTTCGACGTGGGCGTCACCCTCTCCCTGATCGGGAACTTCCTGCCCGGCTACCAGGTGAGCTGGCTGGGTGCCGCCCGCGGCTTCCTGGAAGGGGGGGTTGCCGGCTTCGGCTTCGGCTTCGTGCTTGCGAAGCTGATCAACACGGTGATCGCTGTCGAGGAGCGTAGCCTGCTCCGGCGCATCGAGGGGGCGGCGGTCGATCTCTTCGAGGGGGGTGAGGTATGACCGGCGAGGCAACGCTGGAGGAGAGGGCCCTCATCGGGCGTGCGGTGGTGCGCATGCGGGCCCGGATCATGGCGGTCGTCTTTGGAATGCTGGGGGGCACGGGCCTCTTCCTCGCGACGGCCTGGCTGCTCCTCCAGGGGGGGGC
>Ga0114931_10001011_pt1 | contig 35541 bp, 28 predicted proteins | sample 2SBtaG_FD_89579 | JGI IMG/M metagenome (GOLD analysis project Ga0114931, IMG submission 89579) | Deep subsurface microbial communities from Kolumbo volcano to uncover new lineages of life (NeLLi) - 2SBTROV14_V59a metaG | ecosystem: Environmental > Aquatic > Marine > Volcanic | place: Kolumbo... | reverse complement strand
TCGGCGGGATGGTTTATCATGTGCTGAATCGTGGGAATGCTCGGTCGGAGGTGTTTCATCAGGACGACGACTATGCCGCGTTCTTGAAACTCCTTTGTCAAGCAAGCGACCGTTTGCCGATGCTGCTTCTTGCTTACTGCCTGATGCCGAACCATTTCCATTTGGCGGAAACGTCCTGAAAAGTAGAATGTCCCCTTTTCCCATGACGAAGGCGATGCGGCGTGGGTCGCCGGATTGGAGTGGGGATGACCGGAACAAGAACCACAAAGCTGCTGACCTACGTATTTGAAGTTGACGAGCCTCTGCCTAAGGTGCGGCGTTGGAGTCTCGCTGATGGACTGTATCTTTCGTCGATTCCTTCCTTCCTACTGACGCAGGACGATGATTACCACGTACTAGCGGTCACGCCGGAGTTTTCCCGGTTTTTCAGAGATAATCTCCATGAGACTACACTAAACGTGGAGTACCAAGGACGTACCGACCTCAACTACGAAGGTTGGAAGTCGGCAGAAGCCGAGGCCAAGCAAAAGGTCGATTACTACTTGCTGGCAGCAATGCTCCACTCGCTGCATTTCCTCGTCCCGCACGCTTCCTTCGTGACCATGCCCAAGACGGAGAAGATATGTCACTCAGACCGGATGAAGGACTTTGGACGATTCGACAAGGCGCACAAGTCAGCGCTTACGAAGGCTGACTTCAACGCAATTGATCGACGATATCCCGTCGTCAGCAGCATTCTGACAAGCGGCCAGTCAGGACGACTCCCAACGGCAATTTGTTACTACCAGCAAGCATTTCGGACGGACATTGATTTGTCTGTTCGATTCTTGGGAATGATGATGGCGATGGAATCACTCTTTTCCCATGGGGCGTCGTCGGGCGTTTCTCATCAGGTTTCAGAGCGAACAGCGCTCTTCCTCAAAGCAAGCAGTCGGGAGCAAGAATCTCTGTACGCTGAAATGAAGAAGCACTACAGACTGCGAAGCACGATTGCTCATGGTGGCTCATCGAAGAAGAAGAGCGATGATATGACAAAGCCTTTCGGCGAATTGTTACTGATCCTTCAAGCGTCGCTCTCGAAGGTGCTTGGCGATTCTGTTCTTACTGATATCTTTCAGTCGGCAAGTTCAAATGCGCTAAGTAGGTCGCTGCAGAATCTAGTGTTTCGTGGAAAAATTGTATTGCCGAATGACAAGTAAACTCGGCAGACACTTTACACCACCAGCAATTCCCGCCACCCAGCGCCCAAGCCCCGGCAATGCAGGCCGGCGCGATGAGGCCTATCACGCCCACTCCGGTGGGTGTTCGGCTTGCGGTTAGGAGTTGAGCTTCACGGTGGGGTCGTCCGCCACGTTAACCCAAACGTGGACGTGCGGCGATCCGCGGAAGTACCAGACGAACGACGGGCCTTCGAGTCTCCAGCAGTCCCACACGCCGTCGTGGCCGATATCGCCCTGCTGGTAGAACGCCAGCGAACAGCGCTCGAGGCCCCCTTGCGCCTTGAGACACTGTGCCACTTCCTGCCGGTCGGTCGTGCGATAGGGCTCGAGCAGCTTGGCGAGCACTTTATGCAGATGCTCTTGCTGATCGGCGGAAAGCTCAGTGGCCGGAATGCCCGGTCGCGTGCCGTTGGGGCCACGGAAGGCGACCGCGTTTTCAGCGGGTCTTGTTTTGACGAGCGCCAGTTTTTGCTGCCGGCCATCGAGGATCTGGTACAGCGCGTTGGCCAAACGTGCCTGCGGCCACAAAACGTTGCCTGGATGATCGGCCGGTTCGTTGAAGCCCGCCGCGGCGTGACCATAGAAGATTGGCCCACCAAAAGCGACGTGTTCGGTCGAATCGCCATCGCAGCGCAGCGTCATGTGTCGCCCGGTAATGACAAACTCGAACTTGCCCGCTCCGGGCTTGCCGAAGATGGCCATGTTCTGGTCCATGCCGAAGCCGCCGCAGTCGTCGTCGAGTTGCCGGTAGATCCGCTTGTGCCAATCGGGCTGGATGATGCCCTCGAAAATGTCGCGGATCATCCGCTTTTGTTCGGCGGTGTAAAAATCGCTATCGATTTCAACATCGTTGATGTGCCAGTTGTTGGCGACGCGCGTGCGCAGCATGCCACGCTCCGAGTCGACGTGCCCCCAGTCGTAGCAGACCTGCTTCTTCTGGTCCGGACTAAGCGATTCGTACAGCAGCTTAACCACGGTTTCCGAAGCCGGCGCGGTGGCCTTGGCCTGGGCCTTGGCGGTTGCCCAAAGTGGAGTGGCACCGGCGACCAACGCGGCGGAACCGGCCGTTTTCAGAAATCCTCGGCGATCAACATCGTTGGTCGTCGTCGAACCATCGGGACAAATGCGCGGCAGAGTGGACATCGACGGTACCTCCCGTCCTGTCAGTGTGTGAAACAGATGGAATCCAGCGCCGGATCAGCCGCCGCGGATATGCCTTTCATTATTCTGATTAGAGCCAACCCTGTCCCAAGACGCAAATTCCCACGCCGCCCGCCTTCACGTCACGCCGCTGGTACGTGAATCATCTGGATCCCCGCAAGGCGGTTTGGGCGCTGGCATCGAGCAAGATTTACCCGCTCGGCGGCTTCTGGCAGCGAGGGCAGAAAAACGTGGACCTCTGCGATTGGACGTTTCGCACGATCCTCGCATCGCCGCAAGTCGTGCAGACCTGGCCGGTCCGCTGGTAAACGCGATGATGATTCTGATAGCGTCCGGCCTGATTCAGGGCATTACGGTACGTGCCGTCGGAAAGGGTCGAACCTTCGAGGTCGATCGCTTGTTGCAGCACCTCGATGATCGCCGCGTGAAGCCGCCGCCACTGAGCCGCGGTAAGCTGCCGGCAGCGGCACTCAGGATGAATCCGCGCGACGTGTAAAATTTCCGACGCATACAGATTGCCGATTCCCGCGATGGCCCGTTGATCGAGCAAAGCCACCTTGATCGCACGTCGGCTGCCTGCCAAACGCCGTCGCAGCGACTTGGTCGTCGTCTGCAAAGCGTCGGGGCCCAAAGTGCCCGAGGCATTCAAAGCCGCCAGTGCTTTAGCGTCAAGCAGCTCAATGGTTCCCAGCCCCCGGCGGTCCCAGTACAACAATTTCCGGGCTTCTCGACCGCTCAGGTGGATTCGCAGCCGAAGATGTTCCGTGTCGGGTGGATCGTGCAAGAGCACCAGCCCGGCCATTCGCGGGTGAATCAGCAGCCGGTCTCCGCCATCAAGGCACAGCACGATCCGCTTTCCGGCGCGCTCGACCGCCTGGATCGTTCGACCGGTGATCCGACGACGGATCGCTGCCAGGGAAGGTCGCATGGTGATCGGCTTGTGCCGGCAGCGAACCTTTTCAATTCGCGTGATCCGCCGACCCACCACCGGCGACAGGCCACGACGCATGGTTTCGACTTCCGGCAGTTCCGGCACGGCTCAGTCGTTTCTTGATGGTGGACGCGGGTCGTCAATTCGCTGCACGACGTCGCTGAGCATCGCTTGAACGACCGCCTCGTTGCCTTGTTCCAGCAAATGGCAAAAGTCTCGGAAAGCGGTCTTGGTTTGCCAACGGGGAGCGGAGAAAAGATCGCCCAAATAACGCACGCTACGATGAACGTGCGGAAGATCATCCACTTCGGGCGATGAGCCCTCGATGGCGCGATGGATCATGCCATAGTTGATGCGGAAGAACTGGACGAACCGTTCGTGCATCGTTGGAAGTTGCGATTCCGCGTTGCTTAGCGCGGACTTTTCAAAAATCACCGGTTGCCAGTAAAACAGGACGTCAAAACCGAATTCGCGACTCAAGGCGTCGACGGCCGCAACGTTGGCATCGTAGGCGCGAACCGCTTCTCGTGCCGCCCAACGGGCGACCATCTGCTCAACCAGCAATTGTTTCTGCGCGGGCGTTAGTGAACCACCCTGATCTGCCTTGCGGCGCTCGTACTCCGCCCGGAAGTCGCCACGCTGTCTTAGTTCCTGGGTATAGCGGTCCCAAGCATCTGGCGAGCGCTCACGTTGGGCCAAAGCCAGGGGGTCGGGAGCAAACAAGCGGGCAATTGCCGAATGCATCAGCGCGGACGGCAACGAGGTGAACAAGGTGGCGTCGGACTGAGCCCGGAACTCCGTACGGCGCGCGATCTCGTTGAGCGTCACGCCGGCCTTGGCGTTTTGGAACATTGCGTTGACGTCATTCACGCCGTCATAAAAAATCACCAGATCGGGGATGTTGCGCCGCTGAAGTTCAAGCAACAAGGCGATGACTTCCTGCGTCGAGACGTAGCCGTCTTGGCCGTAATTCGTAATTCGCGCCCGCATGCCCTGCTCGGCCAACAGGCGACTCAGAATCGAGGGAATCGTCCACGAATCACGGGCACCGGACCCCCACATTGTTGATCCGCCCATGGCGAAGATACGGATTTCATGGGACGATTGACCGCCGGTCACGCGAGCCTGCACGGTGCGTCGTAAACCGTTTTGGTCAACGTTGACGTTTGTGCTGGAATACGGTTCCGAGCGCCAATAAACGTAGGGGGACCACCGCATCTTGCGTGCAAAGGTGGCTTTGAGCGTCTCTTCGGGCCATGCGGAATCCGCGGCTCCGGCGAGCTTGGCATAACGACGGATCTCTTTTCGGCCGGCGTTGATCATCAAGCGGCGGCCGAGAAGGCTGGCCGCCAGCTCAATTCCCAACAACAGGACGAGGCTGACCCCGACGATTGACCACCCGGTCTGTAGAGTTCTCAACACCGCGCGCAGCCGGGCGCGACGAGAATGGCGCAAGGATCGCTCGGATTCGTCGCGCGCTCCGAGTCCGTGATCATGATCTTTCGCTTGCATGGGAAGACTCCGACGAAATCAGCAGGCGTTTAACGCCCCGAGCGGATCGGCCGCCGACTATCTTTACCGCGGCATCGCCGCATATCGACTCGATGCGATTAGCATATCCGACCTTGTCCGTCTGGACGATGCACACGGTATGAGCGATGCGAAGAGGCTAGCCGCCCGCTGATGTCGCGGGTTCGCCTGGTTCCCATGTAGCACGCTTTTCGTTGATCCGAGACACGTCGCTTCAGCGGCTCATCGGGCCAAGCGGCGCGACGCTTTGGCGATTCGGCCCCTTGACCTTCTTTTTCCCGCCGCTGACAATCGAGCAGGTATCTTCGGCGCGCCGAGGTGGTTTGCCGATCGGTTTGATCCTTGATGATGGCGACGGTTTTGCTCATGTTTTCCAGCACTCGGGTTCCCGATGCCGCCGGACGTTTTGGCTCTTTCGGCGGGCGCTATGTTCCTGAAACGCTGAGCCGCGCGTTGGACGAGCTTGCCGCGGAGTACGAAAAGGCCCGGCAGGACGCGGCGTTCGAGGCGGAACTTGCCTCGCTGCTGAAAGATTATGTCGGTCGCCCGTCGCCGTTGTACTTCGCCGAGCGGCTGACCGAGCATTGCGGCGGGGCCAAGATCTACTTGAAACGCGAGGATCTAAATCACACCGGGGCCCACAAAATCAACAACACGTTGGGGCAAGCGCTGTTGACTCGCCGCATGGGCAAGCCGCGCGTGATCGCCGAAACCGGCGCCGGGCAACATGGCGTGGCCAGCGCCACGGCTTGTGCCCGCTTCGGGCTTGATTGCGTGGTCTACATGGGCGAGGAAGACATTCGCCGCCAGAAATTAAACGTCTTTCGCATGCGGCTTTTAGGCGCCGAGGTGCGGCCCGTGACCACCGGCTCGCGAACGCTCCGTGATGCGATCAACGAAGCGATGCGCGATTGGATGTCGTCGGTCGAAACGACACATTACATTCTTGGTTCGGTCGTCGGCCCCCACCCTTTTCCGCGCATCGTTCGTGATTTCCAATCGGTGATCGGCTACGAAACCATCCAGCAGTGCCATGCGCAACTTGGGCGTTTGCCGGATACCGTGGTCGCTTGCGTCGGTGGCGGAAGCAACGCGGCGGGCATGTTTTATCCTTTTATCGAGCATCAAGAGGTGAAGCTCGTGGGCGTCGAAGCAGGGGGCTGTTCCGCTCGGGCGGGCGATCACGCCTCGCCGCTGAGCTATGGTCGGCCCGGCGTGCTGCACGGCAGCCTCAGCTACGTCATGCAAGACGAAGACGGCCAAACCTGCCCCGTGCATTCCGTCTCGGCGGGGCTTGATTATCCTGGCGTGGGGCCCGAGCACAGCTATTGGAAAGAAACCGGCCGCGTCAGTTATACGGCCTGCTCCGACCGGGACGCGCTGAAGGCCTTTGATCTGCTATCCCGGACCGAGGGCATCTTGCCGGCGCTCGAGGCTTCGCACGCGATTGCCGAAACGGCCAAAATCGCGGCCCGCTGCTCACCCGAGGAGATGGTCGTGCTCTGTGTTTCAGGGCGCGGCGACAAAGACGTTTACGAAGTCGCGCGTCTCGGCGGCGAAGAACTTGAAACGAGTGAATGATTTCGCCCACGCGCAACACCGGTCATGAATCATCTGCCTTGAAGGCGAAGGCGCGTGTCGACCGTCCACCACCGCATGTTTGCTTGATGAAATAAGAAGGCGGCGAAAGTCGATGTCCGCAATCGATGATGTCTTTACCAAGTTGCGAAGCGCCGGCCGCAAAGCGCTGATCCCCTTCATCACGGCCGGCGATCCCGATCTTGAGTTTACTGCCGCGTGCCTTGGCCAATTGGCGGCTCACGGAGGGGCTATCTGCGAAGTCGGCATTCCTTACAGCGATCCCATCGCCGACGGGCCGGTGATCCAAGCTTCGTACACTCGATCGCTCGAGCGCGGAATCAAACTAGCGCAAATCTTCGATACGATGCGTGACGTGGCGCCCTCGCTGCCGGCGCCGCTCGTGTCGATGGTCAGCTATGCCGTGGTTTACCGGCACGGCCCGCGACAGTATGTCAACGACGCTCGGAAAGCCGGTTTCGCCGGGGCCATCATCCCCGATCTTCCGGTCGAAGAGGCCGAAGCCCTATCACGCTCGTGCTGCGAGGCGGACTTCAGTCTGATTCAGCTCATCACGCCCACCACGCCTCGCGAGCGTGCCCGGCGCATCGCCGATGCGTCGAGCGGCTTTGTCTACTATGTTTCGGTGACCGGCATCACCGGAGAGCGGCGTGAGATTCCGCCCGAGCTGATCGACAACGTCGGCTGGTTGCGCGAGCGGACGGCGCTGCCTATCTGCATTGGCTTCGGCATCAGCAGCGCGGAGCATGTTCGGCGCTTGGCCCCGGTCGCCGATGGCCTGATCGTCGGATCGGCCATCGTCCGCCGCATGTCCGAAGCCGTTAAGAAACCGCGCGACGCCGTTCTCGAGGACGTCGGCCGTTTTGTGGCCGAGCTTGCCGGCGCGCTGGATCAAGCCCGCTAAACGCCAGGATCTTCCGGCCGCTTTTCACCGCTTTCCAGCCGGGCGAGAACGCCGCGAAAGCGTGTGCTTTACGCCGCATTGAGCGATCAGAAAACGCGACTTCCGGCCGTCGAAAACGCCGCGGTTGGGGGAAGTTGATCTCGCGATGGTTTCGGTTGTGCGAAATCCAATCGTTCCGGAGATTGGGCAGCCACGCGGGATCTGCTTCTTGAAACATTGTCCTACTCGACGAACGGCTAATGCACCGGTTCGCGCTGGGGGTGCAGCAGTTTGGCCACCAGCGCGGTCCAGCCGGTTTGATGCGCGGCTCCCACGCCTCGCCCGTTGTCGCCGTGGAAATATTCGTAAAACAAAAGATGATCGCGAAAGTGGGGGCCTTGCTGCATTCGCGAGTGATCACCGAAGACCGGCCGACGGCCGTTTTCGTCTTTGAGGAAAATCTTTGCCAGCCGCCGCGATAATTCGCACGCCACGTCGTTGATCGTGATATATGTGCCCGATCCGGAGGGACATTCGATCTTGAAATCGTCGCCGTAGTAGTGGTGAAACTTTTGTAGCGACTCGATCAACAGATAGTTGACCGGCAACCAGATCGGCCCTCGCCAATTCGAGTTACCGCCGAACATGGCCGTGCGGGATTCGGCCGGTTCGTAGTCGACCCGGTGAGCGTTCCCTTCGCAATCCAGAAAGCCGCCGTCGCAATCGAGCAGGAACGGGTTGTGCTGGTGAAACTTCGACAAGGAGCGGACGCCGAAGGGCGAAAGAAATTCGCGCTCGTCCAACATCCGCCGCAACAGGCACTTCATGCGATGCCCACGCAGCAGCGACAGCATCCGCCGTGAGCCGCGTCCCGGCTCTTCCCAGCGTGACACGAGCCCGGCCAGATCGGGGCGGTTATTTAGAAACCAGCGCATCCTTTTTGCGAAATCCGGCAGCCGCTGGAGGATTTCAGGCTCGATCGTTTCCACGGCGAACAGCGGAATCAGCCCGACCATGGATCGGATGCGTAGCGGCTCCATCCTGCCGTCGGGAAGATGTACGACGTCGTAACAGAACTCGTCTCGTTCGTCCCACAGACAAACACCATGGCCGCCCAGATCGTTCATCGCGGCGGCGATATAAAGAAAGTGTTCGAAGAACTTCGTGGCGATGTCTTCATAAACCGGATTCTCCAGGGCCAGTTCCAGCGCGATCCGCAGCATGTTCAGGCAGAACATGGCCATCCAACTGGTCGCGTCGGCCTGATCCAAGTGTCCGCCGCCGGCAAGTTTCTGGCTGCGATCGAAGACGCCGATATTGTCCAGCCCCAGAAAGCCGCCCTGAAACACGTTGTGGCCTTCGACGTCTTTGCGATTCACCCACCAGGTGAAATTCAGCAGCAATTTGTGAAACACGCGTTCCAGAAACGCGCGATCCGCCCGCCCGGTTTGCTTGCGGTCGATCTTGTAAACTCGCCACGCGGCCCAGGCATGCACCGGCGGATTGACGTCCTCGAAGGACCACTCATAGGCCGGAACCTGACCGTTGGGGTGCATGTACCATTCGCGCGTTAGCAGCACGAGCTGCTGCTTGGCAAATTCCGCGTCGACCAGCGCCAGCGGAATACAGTGGAACGCCAGATCCCAGGAGGCATACCAGGGATACTCCCATGTGTCGGGCATCGAGATCACATCGGCGTTGTTCAAGTGGAGCCAATCGTGATTTCTACCTTGAAGTCGTTCGGCGGGCGGCTTGGGTTGTTCGGGGTCGCCGTCGAGCCACGTCGTCACGTCGTAGTTATAAAACTGCTTGCTCCACAACAGTCCGGCAAATGCCTGGCGTTGAACCCGGCGTGCGTCGGCGTCGGCGATGCCCTGCTGCAACTGGCCATAGAACTCGTCCGCCTCACGAAGCCGAGCTTCAAAAACGTCGTCAAAGTCGGCAAACGGCTCAGTGAGGTCGCCGGCGGCCAGCCTCAACCGCACTTGTTGCGTAGAGCCCGCGGGCAACGGGAGCCGGTAATACGCAGCGACTTTCGTTCCGGTGTGATCCGGGTTGACAGCGTTTTGACGGCCGCGGATCACGTATTGGTGAAAGGCGTCTTTGAAAAAGCCGTGAGCGGAGCGGTCGCCGAACACTCGCGCGGGGTTGGTGTCGTTGTCGCAAAACAGCCATTCCGGCCGGCCATCGGCGGCTAGCCGGTATTGCCCAAGTTCCGGATGCGCGACTGCGGCGCCACGCTTGTCGAGCGACATGGCCGGCTTGCTCGTTTGCGGTTCATGATCCCATGCCCACGTGTTACGAAACCAGGCCTGCGGCAGCAGGTGAATCTCGGCCGCCTGCGGGGCGCGATTATGAACGGTTATCCTCATCAACAGGTCTTCGGTGTCGGCTTTGGCGTATTCGACAAACACGTCGAAATAACGATCGTCGTCGAACACGCCGGTGTCGACGATCTCGAACTCCGGCTCTTGCCGCCCACGCCGCCGGTTTTCCCCCACCAGACGTCCGTAGGGAAATCGGGATAGCGGATATTTGTAGAGCATCTTCAAGTACGAACCGGTCGGGGTCGCATCGAGATAATAATAAATCTCTTTGACGTCCTCGCCGTGATTGCCTTCCGGACCGGTGAGCCCAAACAGCCGCTCCTTAAGAATAGCGTCCTTGCCGTTCCAGAGGGCCAGCGCCAGGCAAAGCCGTTGCCCGCGGTCGCAGACGCCGGCCAACCCATCTTCGCCCCAGCGGTACGTACGGCTGCGAGCCATATCGTGCGTGAAATATTCCCAAGCCTTGCCCTGCGGGCTATAGTCTTCGCGCACGGTTCCCCACTGCCGCTCGCTTAGGTAGGGCCCCCATTTTTTCCATGCCCGCACCTTCTGGCGAGATTCTTCCAGCCGTTGTTTTTCCGCGTTCATTCGCGTGTCTTTCTTGCGACGATTTCTGTTTTCGAGACTATCTCCAGCTCGGATCCGTGAGCTTCCCGGCCCAGGGGAGCGAGATCGGCCATGACAAGCGGAGCTTGGTTGACGCCCCGGCATGCAATGCAAAGTTTTATCATGGCGTAAAACGCCGAAGCAAAGAAGGCGAACCTGCCCAAGACAGCTCTCGTCGAAGCGGGCCCATCGTTCTGGCAAAACGGCCGTGCCCCGCGTCAAAGCCATTCGGTAATCGGTTCGGCGTCGTAGAGAATCGGCATTTGAACGGCGGATGCGAGCGGTTCATCGGGACGATACGCTGGGAGTGCTTGGACAAATTCATCGTTTTTGGCAAGCGGCATCTCGATTACCCGATCGCCGAATTCACGAGCTACTACAATCATCAACGCAGTCACATGGAACGAGATCGCCTGCCGCCGATTCGTGAAGTGCCGGAGGAGATCGGAACGTTGACGCCCGACCAAATTGAAATGAAGTCGTACGTTGGTGGCCTAGTGACATCGTTTGAGCGAAAATCAGCATGGGGACGCATGTCTGAATTGCAAGACATCGCCCCTCCCATCGCGGAGCAAAATGGCAAGCTGGCGTGCATGTTGGTTGATTTCAATGTACAACGGGGTCGTGGCCCTGTTAAAAAAATTGGGGGATCGCATTGCAACGAAATCGGGGAACCACTTCTGTCTGGCAAGAACGTCTCTTTCATAAATGTCGAAAGGGATGAGCAGAAATTCACAAAACCAACGAGGATGTTTTATGTCTAAGCAGCGGATGACCGGTTTCATCACATTTCTGATCTGCTTATGTCTGTTTTCAGAAACAGCCTTCGCGCAAGCGCGTAAGCGCAAACCGGCGCCGGTGCGCAAATTCGATGCTCCGGGTTCGCCCGCATTTAAGCAACTGAAACCCGGTGTGAATCCGCCCGTTGATGTGGACGGTAATTTTGTAATTGGCCCCAAATACTCACCCGCCCCCGAACGCAAAGCGGTCAAAGGCGTTCCGCAGGGGAAGGTGCAGCAGTTCACCATGGATTCGAAGGACGGCAAACTCTTCAATCCAGGAATTGCCCGCAAGGTGTTCGGGAAGGTGGATCCCAAGAACCCCAAGACCTTGATCGTTGAAACCCACCCGATTGATTACAAGCGACAGATCACCGTTTACATTCCGGCGCAATATGTACCGGGCACCGAAGCGCCTTTCATGGTCATCCACGACGGTCCCAAAGGCCGACCCAACATGACGCTGCCGCGTATCCTCGACAATCTGATCGCCCAGAAGCGTGTCCCGGCGATGATCGCCATCATGATCGCCAACGGGGGCGGCGACGCCCAAGGGCACGAGCGAGGAAAAGAATATGACACGATGTCGGGCCGGTTCGCCGAATACATCGAAACCGAAGTGCTGCCGCTGGTGGAGAAAAACTGCAAGGTCAAGCTGACGAAAGATCCCGACGGCCGCGCGGCCATGGGCAGCAGTTCCGGAGGTTCGGCCGCGCTCATCATGGCCTGGTATCGCACGGATCTTTATCACCGCGTGCTGACGACTTCAGGCACCTTCGTGAACCAGCAATGGCCCTTCGACCCCAAGACGCCCGATGGGGCATGGGGGTTTCATAACAAGCTTATTGCCGAGAGCCCGAAGAAGCCCATCCGGATTTTTCTATCCGTGGGCGACCGGGATCTGCTGAATCCCAACGTCATGCGCGATGGCATGCACGACTGGGTTGAGGCAAACAATCGCATGGCCAAAGTGCTCAAGGCCAAGGGCTATCATTACCAATATCTCTTCTGCCTGAATGCCGGTCACGGCGTGGGCAACGCGAAGGTGCAATTTCTTCCGCACGCCATCGAATGGGTGTGGAAAGGGTATGAGGTAGCGCCGAAATGACGGACACTCCGAGTGCTTAGTTTAGACGTTAAACTAACTGCAAAAGAATGCCAAGATGACTCGGGAGTCATCTCGCAAACAGCGTCGTTCGGGAAGAACCATCGGCGCGGCGTGATCTGGCCGAAACGTGTATCGATCGTTTGGGTGGTCATGCGGTTTCGCCGGAACGTCTCGCCTTGCCACTCGATTCTGGCGGGCACTTCGTCGGCTCGCTCGGCCTCGATCTGCCGGAGCGTGTCTTTCAGAATCGTCCGGCCGATTTTACGCAGCACCCGTTCCAGGCGTCGTTCGAAGCGATCCATTGAGCGGGGCGTGACCTCGCCGGCGGAAAAACGATCGTACCGCGACGACAAGCCGCCACGGCAGCGGAAGCAAACTGACGATCAACGAGGGCCGACAAAGTTCGACAAGTTCAAAGGAGCGATGTTCTTGATACTCTGGCGCAGGGCGTCCGTTCCGAATGTGCGATTTGGCTATAACTAAAACCGGCACCCGGACACCGACGCCGTTTTTCACCAACACCAATTCCTCCCGCCCCAGCCGCGAACTCCACCTGCTCTTCACGCTGACTGCACCCGATAAAAAAATCGGCACCGGGTGACGGGTCGACAGTCGCGGCGGGTCGAGTTACTCTAAACTCAAGGACGCCTTGGGGCGTTCGATGCTTCCGTGCGTTTCGTGACTCAGGCTATGTCGCCCATGATGATGCAATCCACGCAAGACGTTAACGTTGTCAGCACGGTCTCGCTGATCCCACCCAGGCAACTCAAAGCTGAGTTGCCCATGTCCGAGGATGCCAACCGTACGGTGATCGAAGGCCGCCGGGTGGTCCGGAGAATTATCGAGGGCCAAGACCCGCGGTTGATGGCCGTCGTGGGCCCCTGTTCGATTCACGATCCCAAAGCTGCCTTGGAGTATGCCGCCAAGTTGCACGAGCTATCGCGGCGTGTGCAAGATCGCATTTTCGTGGTGATGCGTGTGTACTTCGAAAAGCCGCGGACCACGCTGGGCTGGAAGGGTCTGATCAATGATCCACGCCTGGACGGCACCTTCGATATCCAAGGCGGATTGCGGTTGGCGAGGCAGCTTCTACTGAAGATCGCCGAGCTTGGATTGCCGGCTTCGACCGAGATGCTCGAACCGATCACGCCGCAATACATCGCCGATCTGATGACACTGGCGTCGATCGGTGCCCGCACCACGGAGTCGCCGACTCATCGGCAGATGGCCAGCGGACTTTCGATGCCGGTCGGTTACAAAAACGGCACCGATGGCAGTCTGCAAGTGGCCATCAACGCCCTGCAAGCCGCGCGAAACCCGCACAGCTTTGTCGGCATCGACGCAGATGGGCGGACCAGCATCATCAATACGCGTGGCAACCCGTGGGGGCACGTCATCCTGCGCGGTGGCCGTTCGGGGACGAACTTTCACGCGGCCAATCTGAAAAAGGCGGTCGAACAGCTTTCGGCCGCCGGTTTGGCTCCGCGGCTGATGGTCGATTGCAGCCATGCCAACAGCGAAAAAGATCATCGCAAGCAGGCAAACGTCTGGCGCAACGTCATCGATCAGCGCGCCGCCGGCGACAAGGCGGTGATCGGGCTAATGCTCGAAAGCAACATACTGCCGGGCAAGCAAAAGCTCGAAGATGATCCGAGCCAGCTCGAATATGGTGTCTCGATCACCGACGCCTGCCTCGGTTGGGAAGAAACCGAGAGGCTGCTGCTCGAAGCCCACGAAACGCTTCAACCGGCCATTTCCGCCGCGCGGGTTTAATAGCCACCCAAATCGCGGCCGTTGGCGTTGGCATACGAATCGGCAAAGCGGGTCACCGTGGCAAACGCATCTTGCATCCGCGTGCGGTCGACCTGATGGACCTCGATCGGGCAGCCCGGCGCGCGTAGCATGGTGAGCGTCAGCCGGCCTCCGAGGTGCTGGCGAAACTCTTCCAAGCCGGCGAAAAGCTCGTCGGTGCGCATGGCGGGATGATCCAAGGAAAAACCCAGCCCGGCCAAACATCGCAAGACCTGTTCGGCGACCCACGGTGACAGTCCGTGAACCAGCGATGAATAAACCGTGTCGACCGCCACGCCGATGGCGACCGCCTCGCCATGCCGCAGGCGAAAATCGGTCATCGCTTCGAGTTTGTGGGCGGACCAGTGGCCGAAATCGAGCGGCCGCGCTTCGAGTTGTTCGAACGGATCGCCACCGCGGGTAATATGTTCGAGATGCCACTGTGCCGATTGCCGGATCATCGGCGCGGCGAGTTGCATCTCGCGTCGCGCGATGCCTTCCGCGTCGCGGCAAAGCTGCTCGAACATGCCTCGATCCTTGAGCAGCGCGACCTTGACCGCTTCGGCAAAGCCGCCGATGAAGTCGCGGTGGCTTAGCGTTTCGAGCAGCGACGCATCATTGATCACCCCCCAAGGAACGGCGAAGCTGCCGATCCAGTTCTTTTTGTGAAACAGGTTGACGCCGTTCTTCACGCCGATGCCGGAGTCCGCCTGAGCCAGCGTCGTGGTCGGCAGACGCACCAGACGAATGCCTCGATGGGCAATCGCCGCGGCGAAACCCACGGCATCGAGCACCGCTCCGCCGCCGATGGCCACCACATAGCTTCGTCGGTCGAGGTGGGCGGCGTGAAACACCTTCAGAATCCGCTCCAGAATGTGAATGTCATTCTTGGTCGCCTCGCCGCCGGGAATGACCTGAACCTTGCCGGCGCGAATGATCCGCCGCGAACTTTCGCCGTCCACGATCGCTCGCAACCGCTGAGTCAGCTCCGGGCGGGCCTCGTGCAGCGGTTCGTCCAGCCAAAATTGCACGCGTGCCGGTCGGCCATCCGACGGCTCGAGCAGATCGATCAACACCCGACGATCCGCTTCCAGAACATTGCCGGTAAAGCGAACTCGATGTACGAAAGGCACGGAAAAAGGTATATCGCAATCACCGCGGTTCTTCATGATAGGCTACGATCGTTTTGCGTTATGACGCCGGGTCTGTAAATCGCCCGCCGAGCCACGGGCAACCCAATCGCCATACGGGTCGAGTTTCGCAGGCTCGTTGGGTGGGAAAGTATGGAAGCAGGACGGAAAGGGGGCCGATCCACGGAACCAAGCCTTCCGCGGTCCGCTTTCGTCCGCCGGATCGAGAAGGGGTTTCGTTCCGGCTTCAGCCTTCTCTAGTTTACTCACGCCCGCGACCATCTACCACCGACTGCCACGGGGGCGACGAACAAAATCCTCTTTGACGCGACCGGAGCGTCAGTGTCGCCAAAGCCACCACTTGGCCTTGAGCAGCCAATGCCGGTTGCGGCGGCGATGGAATGGGGGGCTGTGTTTCACGGTGAAGATGACGTCGCGCATCAACTTAGCCGCCCGCTGATGCTCGCCCTGTTCCTCGAGCAGCTCGGCGAAGTGGTACGAGCCTTCCGGTTGACCGGGATAGAACCGCAGTAGCGTTTCGTACACTTCGGCGGCGCGCTGTAGGTGTCCTAGGCGATGGTGGGCTTCAGCCAATCGCAGATAGGCCATGCCATAGTCATGCTCTGGCTTTCGCGAGTTGACCTTCTCCAACAATTCGGCCGCTTGCTGGAAATCGCCCCGATTGAAGTAACAGATCGCCAGTCGATAGAGCGCCTCGAGATGGTCCGGTTCTTTTTCCAAAGCCCGCCGAAACCAGGTGATGGCCTTGTCGTCGCGCCCTTGCCGGGCAAAAACGTTGCCCAGTTGCACCATGTGATGTGCCCGGTCTAGGTGGGTGATCTTACGCTCGAGTTCCTCGACTTCGTTTCGCCGCGTGCGCAGCCGCTCCCAGAAGCGGTTCCAATCGCCCGCCACATCGCGAAAAATGCCGGGAGCCAGAATCAGCAGCACAAACGTCAGCGGGCAAGCCAATGAACAAACCAGCCCCAGCGCCCGACCGACGATCATGTCAAGCGGCGCGGGCAGCACCCCCGCAGTCAACAGTATCCAAAGGACCGCGAACACGGCCACCGCGGTTAGCACCAAGCGTGTCATGGGGCTGAAATATAACGCTCGATGCGGGACGATGCGAGACGGGTCCGATTGAGCATCGCACGGCAACCGAGGTATGATCACTTCAGCCGCCGTACGTTGTGGCTCGATACGCGACCCACGCTCCGCGAGCAGGTTCGTTTCCGATGAAGCTAGGATTGATCAACTCGGCTTGGGTCCAGGCCAATCAGCCGACCGACTTCGGCTTGAGAAAAACCAAAGAGATCGGCTTCGATACGATCGATCTGTTTCTCGATCCGTTGGACCTTGACGTTCGCGAAAAGCGGCTCATTCGCGATGAGTGCCGGCGGCTCGAGCTGCCGATCGTCTCGCTGTGCTGCGTGGCGGTGGGGCTGATCGATTTCAATCCCACGGTCCAGGCGTTTCATCAGCGGCGGGTCGACGCTTTTCTTGACCTGGCCTATGAATTGGAAGCACGCAACGTGTTACTGGTGCTGGGTGAATACATCTGGAACCGCGAAGTGATTCCGCCCGAGGAACAATGGAACCTTGGCGTCGAAAGCGTCCTCCAACTTGGTCGGCGGGCCGCCGCGTTGGGGCTGGAAATCGTGCTAGAATTGGAGCCCTTCCCGCTGTCGCTGTTGAACAACGTCGAACAAATGGTTCGCTTCCTCGACGCGGTCGATCATCCCGCGGTCAAGGCGAACATCGACATCTCGCATCTGCTGCTTGCCGGGGTCGCTCCCGACGAATTGCACCGCCTGAAAGGCCGCGCGGCGCACGTGCATATCTCGGACTGCGATGGCAAGGTGCATGGCGACCTTCCGCCCGGGCGAGGCGTCGTGCCGCTGGCCGATTACCTGCGTGTGATCAAGGAGCTCGACATCGACGGCGCGATTTCCATCGAGCTGGAATACTCGCCCGAACCGGAGAGAATCGTCGAGTGGGTCGACGAAGCCTATCGCGCCACCGACCGCTTGATGCGTAAGTTCGATCTGCGCGATTAGCGAGATTTCTCCGCTTGCCATGGACGCCTGGAAAAACCGTGCCCACCGCTTATTCGGTGTGCATCCACTCGGGCACGCGCTGCACCTGTCCTTGGCGGTCAAGGCATGCCAGCACGCTGGCGGCTTCGGTTAGTAGTTCTTCACCGCGGAAAATCTGGTAGGCGTGTTCGATCTTCGCCGCGCCAACGCGCGTGGTACGGGTAAGCAATCGCAACAGATCGTCGTACCTTGCCGGCTTATGAAACCGGCAGTTGATACGCACCACGACCATGAACAGCCCCTGTTCTTCGAGGTGACGATAATCAACGCCCGAAGCCCGCAACATCTCGGTGCGGCCCATCTCAAAATAGGTAAAGTAATTGCTGTGATGCACAAAACCCATGGCGTCGGTCTCTTTGTAACGAACGCGAAACTCGATTTCATGCTCCTCCAGCGGCACGCCGCCGGAGGGCAATCGGTTGTCATTCGGCGTTGGATTCGGGCTGATCGACATCTGGACAGAGTCCGATTCGGTTGGGGGAGAAGAGGATATTCGACGCATGGCGCGACGCTCGCCGAGCGGCGTATCTTAGCGTGAATCAAGGTGTGAGGGCCAGCTTGCATCGGCGGGGACACGTTGCCCAGCCTGTGCCGCAGTGCGAGCCGCCGTTTTTTATCCTTTCGCCGGCAGGCTCGTCTTGCCTCGGAGGCGGAATCTCCGGCAAGATACGCCTCGTCGGTCCGTGATCCGTCGCAAGTCGCCTTGCTGGCGCTGATCCACACCGGCGCGCGATTTTTTGCTCGCTTGGATTCGCGACACGCTTACGGTGCCAGTTCAATACGCCGCGCGGCGTTGGCTTCTATTCGATCCGCCGGGAGATACGCCATGCTGCTTCCTGGTTTTGTGCAACTCGCTTTTGTGGCCGAAGCGGGTCAGGCGTCGCCGTCATCCGCCGCGGCTGAGCCCCCCGGTGGCAAGACCTCGCCGGAGCTGGTTGATCGGGCCAACGAGGTCCAATCGGCCGTTGGAAAATTGGTCGAGCAGCTTCCCTCCGATGCCGCGCGACTCCTGCGCGATCACGCCTGGGGGTTGGTCTGGGTGGCGATCGTCATGCTGGCTGCCCTGGTGATCGGGCGTGTGGCGCGATTCTTCTTGCGCCGGCTGGCCGCGCGTCTGGAATCGAGAAATAAGTTGATCCGCGCCGCGGCGCTGCGCAGCCTCGATGCCGGAGTGATGTTTGTCGCCTTGGCCGCGGGATTGAATGTCGGGCTGATGTCGGTCGTGGCGGGCGGGCCCTACGAAGACGAAACTCGGGCGCTGACCGGGTTGTTGTTCGTCTTCGCCGGAGGCTATGTCCTGTACCGCCTGGTCGATGTGGTTGACGCCTGGCTGAGCGGCATGGCGGCGAAGACGCCCAGCCGGCTCGATGACATGATGATCCCACTCGTGCGCACAACCCTGCGTGCGACGATCGTCGTGCTTGTTCTGCTCACCGCCACGGAGACCGTTCTGCATCGCCCGGTCAGCGCGATTCTCGCCGGACTCGGCGTGGGCGGGATCGCCGTTGGTCTGGCGGCTCAAGACACGGTGAAAAACTTTTTCGGCTCGATCATGTTGTTCAGCGATCGGCCGTTCGAGATGGGCGATCGCGTCGTCGTCGACGGGCACGACGGGCCGGTCGAATCGGTCGGCTTCCGCTCCACGCGGATTCGCACGCTCGAGGGCCATCTGGTCACCGTGCCCAACGGCGAATTGGCCAACAAGACGATTCTCAATATCGGCAAGCGACCCAACATCCGCCGTGTGATGAACCTCGGCATTACCTACGACACCCCACCGGAGAAGGTCACCCGGGCAAAGCAGATCCTTAGCGAGATTCTCGCCAACCACGAGGGCATGCAAGCCGATCTGCCGCCGCGTGTGTGTTTCAACGACTTCAAAGACAGTTCGCTGAATCTATTGGTGATCTATTGGTATCACCCGCCCGACTATTGGGCCTATGCGGCGTTCAGCGAGCGAGTGAACTTCGAAATCCTCCGCCGATTCAACGAAGAGGGAATCGAATTCGCGTTCCCCACGCAAAGCCTTTTTCTGGCGAAAGACCCCAGCCGCCCGCTATGGGAAGGTTCGCCCGATTCCTCGGCTTAGAAGGTTTCTTCAAAGCCCAACTCCGGCTTCGATGGCGGGCCCTCAAGGATTCGTCGTCGAGTCAATCATCCCAGCGAAATCGGCGCCGCTTTGCGGGACCGCCCAATTTTATTTAGCCGCCTGTTGGTCGCGCGCCTGCTTCTGGCTGAGCAGATAGGCCAGCAGATGGTTTAGATCGTCGGGCGAGACCAACTCGGTCACGTTCGCCGGCATGGGGGAGAGCGGGCTGACCTCGCGCTCGTCGATTTGTGCCGTGGGAACGCGGATTTCCTTGCCTTGGGAATCGACCAGAACCAGGACGTCGCCCTCTTCACGCAACACCAACCCGGTGAGCACTTGTCCGTCATCGGTGGTCAACAGCGTGGCGCGAAACGCTTGATCGACGTTGCGGCTCGGGTCGAGCATATCCTCCAACAGTCGGTCAAGGCCGCGCAGGCCGATTCCGTCCAGTTCGGGTCCGATCTTGTGGCCTTCGTCGCCGATGCGGTGGCACGCGGCGCAAACTTTTTTGAAAACCTCCGCGCCGCGACGAGGATCTTTTTCGGCATGCGCAAAACGGCCACGGCACTGTTTTATCAGGTCGTGAATCCGATTGTCCGTTGCCGGCAGTTGAGCGGTCAGTTTTGCGATCCGTTCGTCGCGGTGCGCGATCGCCAGGCCTTTCAGCCGTCGTTGGACGCCCGTCTCACGCAGCAACCGCGGCGAGGCTTTTCCCTGTTCTATAGCCGCCAGCAATCGCTCGCCGCCGGCGGGACTTTTGCAAAGCGCTTGCGCGATACGCGCCGCCAATGCGGAGGGAGCCGACTGAAGGTGGCGGAGAAGGACCTCACGCGCGGTGTCGCGATTCAGCGCGCCTAGCTGGTTGGCGGCCTGCTGCTTGAGCAGGATCGCTTCGTCCGGATTACCCAGCAGGTTGCTGAGTAGTGAAAGCGTACGCTCGCCGTCGATCCCGACACACGTATCCAACGCCGCGCGCCGCACGTCGACACGCTGTTTACGATCTAACGCCACGCGGCGAAGCTGGTCATAGGCCTCTTTCAACCCAAACTGACGCGCCAGGTCAACGCCCTTTCGAATCTGGTCGGCATGCTCGTCGGCGAGCAACTGGCCGATCAACCGTTTGGCCCACCGCACGGCCCCGTCGGGCAAGGGCTTCGATCGCTCCTGTGCGGCCTGGTGCAAAGCCCGAACGACGGTGACTTGGTCATCCACACCGGCGCCCTCGTACACCTCGGCATAAGCAAAAATGCTGGGCCACTGGCTTTCATCGATGTACCGCGCCGCGTAGTGCAGCAGCGTGCCCAATTGGCCGCGGTCGAAATCCTCGGTCGTCAGATAGCGCAAGATAAACGTGGCCGAAGGGCTGTCGTGCACTCCCAGGCTGACGTTGGCCAATCGCCAGGCCGACTTCGGATCGTTGGCCAAGGGGCCGAGCTTTTCATACGCACCGGGAAGGCGCAGATGATCTCGAAGGGCCATACGCGCGACGTGGATGAGGTGCGTATCTTCGGCCGCGGTGGATTGCCACAGGTTCAGCAGCAGGGGAACATTTTCCGGCCGAGGATGACGCCCCAAGGCATCGGCCGCCGCGCGGCGAACAAAGGGGTCTTCGTCCCGCAGCATGCGTTGCGCAAGCCGCGACGTGGCCGAGTCCCACGCGCCGCGTTCGGCCAAGGCCTTGGCCAAGTGGATTCGCACCATGCGCTCGGGATCCCGGGCAAGCCGCTCGATCTGCGCGGCGCTGAGTCCGCCGAAACGTTCGACAATCCAGATCGCATGCGAGCGCTCAAACGGGGTCGCGCCTTCGCTCAGCACGCGTGCGACGGCCGTCGTAGCGTCTTTGCCGAAGCGGTCGCAGATTTCGTTGGTGGCCAAAACGCGAACCGTCAGGTTGGGGTCGGCCAACCGCGATATCAACTCGTCGAGCGAGTCGTCGTGAAGGTTCGGCGGCGCCTCCAGAGTCGCGGTCGCCGCGCCGGTATAAACCACGCGCCAGATTCGACCGCGGCGCCGGTCGCGCCGTGGGTGGGTTAGCGGGACTTCGTAATGCCCGATAATGCAGTTGTAGAAATCGGCGATATACAACGCCCCGTCAGGGCCGAGCTGAAGATCAACCGGGCGGAACCAAGGGTCGTCGCACGAAATGAAGTCGGGCTGCTTGATCGCGCGGTACGAAGATCCGTGCGACTCCAAGCGATCGTGATTCACGCGCCCGGTCACCGGGTTGCCGATGAAGACCGTGTCGCGATATTCGGGCGGAAACTGCTTGGCAGCATAGTATACCACCCCGGCGATGCCGGTCGAGCCGTGCAAATGGTCAATCATCGTCGGCCCGAATCCCAGGCCGTCGTGCGGCTTGCCGAAGCTGGGATACCAAGCGCCACGCAACAGCATATACAGCGGCTTCGTGTGACAGTCGGACGAGTACAAGTTGCCCAACGGATCGAATGCCAGCCCGAAGGGGTTCACCTGTCCGTGGGTAAAAAACTCCAGGTGCGAGCCGTCGGCGCGCATGCGATAGACGTTGCCCGACTGCATGACGATTTTTTGCCCGTCGCGGCCGTGCAGTTGCGAGGTGTTGGAAAACCCGTGGCAGGCATAGATCCAGCCGTCGATCCAGCGTGTGAACGAGTTGGTCATGCCATGCGTATCGGTGAAACTGATCGAACCGATCGATTCGTAAAACGGCGTGCGACGATCGGCCTTGCCGTCGCCGTTGGTGTCCTCGAAGTAGTAGATGATGGGAACGCTGTAGGCGATCGCGCCGCCTGGAACGGGAACCACGCCGATGGGAATGTTCAATCCTTCGGCGAAGACTTTCGCCCGCCGCGCGTGGCCGTCGGGCCCGAAGTCGCTCAGCACGCTAAGCCGATCTTTGCCGGGGCGATCCTTGGCCGGAAAGGGGTATTCAACCGAATGCGTTACCCACAGCCGGCCGCGCGAGTCGAAGTTGAGGTTCATCGGCTTGTGAATCGTCGGCTCGCTGACGACCAATTGGATTTCAAATCCCGGCGGCAGGTGGAATTTCTTCTGTTCCTCCAAGGCCGTCAGCGGCAACGTCGGCGCGACGAACGCACCGTACGGATCGTTTTCAATCGGCGGCGGATCCGCCGGAGGTGATGTCGTCGAAGCCTTCGCCGAATCGCGGTCGCCGTCGGCAAGCGCGCGTGGTCCGTGGTTCCGTAAACTGGTCAACCCGCCAACCGCGATCATTGCCGACAGAGTGCAAATAACCAACAACGCACGATGTCGTATCATGTTCAATTCCCTCGGGGTCGTTGCGGATGATCTGCTGCGATGCTCGATGGATCGGGTCAGCCGCCGCGGCCTTGCGGCGGAGGGCGCGCGGCGCACACCGGGGCGTGAAGCGACAAACGCGGCTTGCTTTACGTGGCGTGTGGCGGAAACCGCTCAGTGTGCCAGTCTAGATGCGGCCCCGGCGAGCTTCAACCAACCGGCTCGCTTCCGCACGCCAGGATCGCAGGCTCTTTCGCGGTTGCCGCTTGACGCCTTGGCGTTGCAAGCTTACGTTCGCCGTGTACTGTACCGTCGGCCGATGATGGGAGTCGGCGGCATGGCCCACATGCCTCGAACCACACAGCCTTATGGAAGTCGTTACGTTTCGCTTTCCCACACGGATTCGATGCGGCGTCGGGGCACGCCGGTCGCTCGAATCGTTTGCCGCGGCGGGCCCAGTCAAACGACCATTGCTCGTCACCGACGGCGGTTTGCTCACGACCGAGGCCTATGCCTTGGCCGCGGAGCAGATGGACCGAATTTGGCCGCGGTCATGGCAATCCTTTTCCGGCGTGCATGCCAACCCCCGGGAACAAGATGTCGACGACGCTTGGCAGGTGTTTCGCGGCGAGCGCTGCGATGCCGTGATTGGGCTTGGCGGCGGAAGCGCGCTCGATGCGGCCAAGGCCTTGCGGTTGCGACCCGCTTTTCCCCAGCGGCCGCTTTCGCAGGTGCCGCTCGATGGTCTTCCCGAGCGACTGACGCCCATGTGCGCGATTCCCACCACTGCGGGCACGGGCAGCGAGGTCGGCCGCAGCGCCGTAATCACGCTTGCCGAGACCGGTCAGAAGGCGGTGATCGGCGCTGACTCCATGTTGCCGGAATTGGCAATTCTCGATCCGGAGCTAACTCGCGGTCTGCCGCCACACCTGACGGCGGCAACCGGCATGGACGCCATGACGCACGCCGTGGAAGCGTATGTTTGCCCGATGTATCACCCGATGTGCGACGGTATCGCACTCGAGGCGATTCGCATGGTGCGCACCTTCTTGCCGCTCGCCGTGTCCGACGGAAGCGACCTTGACGCGCGGATGCAGATGCTCGTGACGGCTTCCATGGGGGCCGTCGCCTTTCAAAAAGACCTTGGCGCTGCCCACTCGCTGGCGCATCCGTTGTCCACTGAATTCGGCGTTCAGCATGGTCTGGCCAATGCGATCGTGTTGCCGCACGTCGTGCGATTCAACGGCGAAGCGGACGCGTCGTTATATACTCGGGTTGCCGACGCGTTGGCACTTGAAGCGGCCGAGGATCCGGCGCCTCAGGTGGCCGAGTTTCTGGAGAAGCTGAACCGCACGATCGGCATCACCCAACGCTTGCGAGACTTGGACGTTCCCCGCGACAGCTTGCCGAAGTTGTCTCGTCTGGCCATCGCGGATCCTTGTCACCGTACGAACCCTCGACCGTGCAGCGAGGGCGACCTGCGCGAGCTTTACGAGAAGGCGTGGTAAAGTGGCATGAAATTTCCCGACGCGCTGTTGATAGACGGTCGCTGGCAAACCGAGGCTGGCGGCGGGCGGCTCGAGCTGATCGAGCCGGCGACTGAAGAACCGCTGTGTGAAGTCCCGGCGGCGGGAAAAGCCGACATCGACCGCGCGCTCCAGTCAGCCGCCGCGGCGTTTGCCAAGACCAACTGGTCGCGGCGAACCGATCGCGCCGACGTGCTCTATCGCATCGCCGCGGGCATTCGCGCGAAAACCGACGAACTGGCACGCCTTGAATCACGCAACGTCGGCAAGCCGATCGGCGATGCGCTGTGGGAAGTGCGGGCGGCGGCCCGTTGTTTTGAATACTACGCCGGCGGGATCAGCCGCTTCGGCGGCGAGACGATTCCGGTCAACGCTCAGGGGTTGGATTACACGCTTCGTCTTCCGCTGGGCTTGGTGGTTTGCATCGTGCCGTGGAATTTTCCGCTGCTGATGGCCTGCTGGAAAGTCGCGCCCGCGCTGGCCACTGGCAACGCGGTGGTGTTGAAGCCGGCCAGTCTGACGCCGCTTTCGGCTTTGGCGCTCGGGCGCGTGGTCGAAGAGGCGGGCGTGCCGGAGGGCATCTTTCAGGTGGTGGCGGGGCGCGGGTCGGAAATCGGCGATTATCTGGTCGCTCACCCGCTGGTGCGGAAAATCGCCTTTACCGGCGAAACGGCTACAGGAAGTCGCATCTTGAAACTGGCGGCCGACCGCATCAAACGAGTTTCGCTCGAACTTGGCGGCAAAAGCCCGAATCTCATCTTCGCCGATGCCGACGTCGAAGCGGCGGCCGCCGCCGCGCCTTTGGCCGTATTCGGAAACGCCGGACAGGATTGTTGTGCTCGAAGCCGCATTCTCGTGGAACGTTCCGTCTACGATCGTTTCCTTGAAGCGCTGGTCCAATCCACTCGGCAATTGAACATTGGCGACCCGGCGTCGGAAGCCACGCAGGTTGGCCCACTCGTTTCCGCTTCGCAGCGCCAGCGCGTCGAACGTTATGTTCAGTTGGCCAAAGACTCGCGGGGGCGCATTCTTTGCGGAGGTGATCGTGGGCGCGAGCCGGGTTACTTTTTCAACCCGGTCGTGGTCGACGGCCTGCCGCCCGACTCGCGCGTCTGTCAGGAAGAGATCTTCGGCCCACTGACTTGTGTGATTCCGTTCGACGACGAAGAGGAAGCGGTCCGTCTGGCCAACCAAACCGAATACGGGCTTGCCGGATCGCTTTGGACCGGCGACCTCGAGCGGGCGCTGCGCGTGGCGCAACGCGTGGAGACGGGCGTGATGAGCGTGAACACGAACAGCAGCGTTTACCAGGAAGCGCCCTTTGGCGGTTTCAAACAAAGCGGTTACGGTCGCGATCTGGGCATGGAAGCGATGCGGCTTTACACCGAAATTAAAAACGTCTTTGTCGCCTTGCCCGAAAGCGAGCCCACATGAGCGAATCGTCGCACCCTCAAGAGTGGCTGCCCGCCTGGTTCAACGCGGACCAGATTGATACGGTCGTGGTCGCCTTTCCCGACGTTTACGGGCGGCTGATGGGTAAGCGGATGACGCACAGCCATTTTATCCGCAGCACGGCCGCGGACGGAACGCATGCCTGTAATTATCTGCTGACGGCCGATGTCGAAATGAACCCCATGTCCGGCTTCCGCCTGGCAAGCTGGGACCAAGGCTACGGCGACTTCCACCTGCAACCGGCCTTGCGGACGATGAAACAGCTTCCCTGGCAACCGGGCACGGCGCTCGTGCTGGGGGATCTGTCGTACGAAGATCATTCGCCCGTGGCCGAATCACCTCGCGCCGTACTTTGCCGGCAGATTGACCGGCTTGCGCAACGCGGCATGACGGCGCAAATGGCGTCGGAACTCGAATTCTATCTGTTCAACGACAGTTATCCCGAGGTGCATGCCAAAGGCTATCGCGATTTGACCGCCTCCTCGGACTATTTGATTGACTATCACCTGCTTCAGCCCGGGCGAGACGAAGACGTCCTGCGGCGGCTACGCAACGAGATGAACGAGGCGGGCATCGTCGTCGAAGGCAGCAAGGGCGAATGGGGCAAGGGGCAGCAGGAGCTGAACCTGCTGTATGATGAGGCGATCGAGATGGCCGACCGGCACGTCATCTTCAAATATGGCGCCAAAGAAATCGCCGCGCAGCAAGGCCGCTCGATCACGTTTATGGCGAAATGGGATGGTCAGCAGGCCGGTAGCAGCTTTCATCTGCACACGAGCCTCTGGGACGCAGAGGCCAACCGAAACCAATTTGCCGACGAAACCACCGGCGAGCCGAGCGAACTGTTTCGACAATTCTTGGGCGGCCTGTTGAAATATGGTCGTGAACTGACCTACTTCTTCGCGCCCACGGTGAATAGCTACAAACGCTATCAGGCTGAAAGTTGGGCACCGACCAGCTTGGTCTGGGCGCACGACAACCGCACGACCGGCTATCGCGTGGTGGGGCACGGCAACTCGCTGCGGATCGAAAATCGCACCCCCGGCGCCGACGGCAACCCGTATTTGGCTTATGCCGCCACGATCGCCGCCGGGTTGCGGGGGATCGACGAGAAGCTCGACTGTGGCGAACCATACACCGGCAACGCCTATCTCGACGCCGATTTGCCGCGATTGCCCGATTCACTCGAACAGGCCGCCAACCTGCTGTCAAAAAGTGAGGTTGCCCGCCAAGCGTTGGGTACCGAGGTGGTTGATTTCTACGTCCACACGGCCCGACTAGAAGCCGCGCAGTACGCCTCCGCCGTAACCGACTGGGAGCGAGCCCGATACTTTGAGCGGCTTTAGAAATTGCCTTCTCTTCGAGAATTCGCCGCCACTTCGATCTGACGGATGGACTTGCCAAACGTGAAAGTTGCTCGTCCTTCACGCTCGATCGCACGCAAGATGCCGCGCTCGCCCACACAAGGCATGTGAGTTCCCATCAATCATGACGCGACAGATAAAACGCAACGGGTACTTTTCATGACGTGCCCAAGGGGCGGGGTCGCACCCCGGGCGTGGAAAACCGCTGCTTGGGTGGCACACGGAACATTGGGTCGAAGTTGCCAAAAGACCAATTTCGGGCATTCGCGCGGTGCGACCCTCGGTTTAAGATCGTCGTTTGGCGAAAGCCATCGATGGCCTTGATTTGCCCCTCGACGGCACCGCTTGGAGCGGTCAGCCACTTGAGAGATAACAACGCGCTTGAGCGGTTCCCAATTTCGCGTGACATCTGTCGGCATGCGGCAATTCAATGGCGAAACTCAGCGGCTCGCTGACAACCTATCCCGCCCGAGCGGCGCTGCTTTGGTATCTGGGCACGATCACCGTCGGCACGGCTGCCTTGTTTCATCCGCTGTCGGCAAGCGACCCTCGGGCTCCGCTTTCGTTGTTGGATGCCTTGTTTACGGCTACCAGCGCCACCTGTGTGACCGGCTTGACGGTCCGCTCGACAGCCGTTGAACTTTCGCGATACGGGCAGATCATCGTCCTGATCCTGATTAGCTTGGCGGCATCGGCATTCTGAGCGTGACCACGTATCTGACGCTACGTCTGGGGAGCAGCGCGTCGTTGCGGCAACAGGTGCTCGTGACGGAGACGCTCGGCAGCGATCGCAAATCCGATCTGCTCTGGGTGCTGCACGGCGTGTTTCTCTTTACCGTGACGTTCGAGCTGGCTGGTTTCCTGATCCTGGCGGCGTACAATCCCTGGCGAACCACAATGGCCGACCGGTTGTGGCAAGCGTTGTTCCATTCGATCTCGGCGTTCTGCAACGCGGGCTTCGCCTTGGCGGATGACAGCCTTGGCCGTTTTCAAGGCGATCTGATCGTCAACTTCACGATCATGACGTTGATCGTCGTCGGTGGGATCGGCTTTCCGGTGGTTCTCGACCTGTGGCGGCACCGGCGATTGCCCCGCGGCGACCGGTGGAGCCGGCTGTCCGTGCATACGAAGGTCATGCTTCTGGGAACGATCGCGTTGCTGACTCTCGGCACGGTTTCGTTTTTGGCGCTCGAATGGCATAATGCCCTGGCTGGCATGTCGCCGGGTCGGCGCGTGCTGGTGGCTTCATTTCAATCCGTTACGGCGCGAACCGCCGGGTTTCAAACCATCGATCTGACGCATCTGACCGATGCGACGCTGGTCGTCCTCGTGATGCTGATGATGATCGGAGCCGGTCCCTGTTCGACGGGCGGCGGGTTCAAGGTCTCGACTTTCATGGCGCTGGTGCTTTCCAGTTGGTCGAGCTTTCGCGGTCGAACGCGTGTTTCTCTGTTTCGCCGTACCCTGCCTCAGGAAAGCATCGATCGCGCGGTCGCCACGGCTTTACTATTCGGCACGCTCGGCGCCGTGGCGCTGACCATGCTGTTGGCCTTCGAAGCAACGGGTCATCCCGAACCGGGCGGTCATGGACGTTTGCTCGACACCTTGTTCGAGGTGATCTCGGCGCTCGGGACCGTCGGTTTAAGCACCAATACCACCACGACGCTCGACCCGTCGGGGCGAATTATCATTATCATTCTTATGTTCCTGGGCCGCTTGGGACCCATCTCCGTCTTTCTTGCCTTGTCGCGAACCACGCGCGAGGCACATACGGAGTATCCGGAAGAAGACCTTCTTATTGGGTAATCGTCGTGGCTGAAAAAAAACGCTTCATCGTGCTTGGTTTGGGTTCCTTTGGAACAGCTCTCGCGCTGCGGCTAACCGAAAACGGCGCGCGGGTGACCGGCGTTGATCAAGACGAAAGCCGCGTCGCCGGGCTACGCAACGATCTCTATGAGGTGGTCGTCGGCGATGTCCGCGAACGCGGGACGTTGGCCGAACTGATGATCGATCAGTGCGCCACGGTCTTTATCAGCTTGGGCGAAGACATTGAACGTTCGTTGCTCGCCGCGCTACATGCCCGCGAGCTAAAGGCTCCACGAATCGTGGTCAAAGGCGTGACGACCGACCACGGCAAGATTCTGAAAAGCCTCAAAGTGGATCGCATCATCTTCCCGGAAGTCGAAATGGCTCAGGAGCTCGCCGACCGGGAACTGTGGCCCAACGTGCTCGATTTTCTGCCGATCGATCAGGATCACAGCGTGGTCGAAATCGCGGTTCCCGAGGAAATCGCCGGAGAAACCTTGGCCGAAGCCGATCTACGCCGCCGCTACGGCATCCATGTGCTGGGCATCAAGGACGCCATGGAGGGGTCGCTCCAAATCCTGCCGACGCCGGAAACGCGTTTCCACGATGAGCAGATTCTCCTCGTCTTGGGCCACAAGGACGACCTGGAGAAATTTCGCGGCCTAAAGTAACCGGCAACCATCGCGCTTACGGCGCACGTTTCTTACGGCGATCACTCCCGATGCAAATCGAGTGGAGCCGGTGGACATGGCCGTTACCGGAGGTATGGCAAAAGGGGGCCGGACGCCGTCGTCGGTTTGCTAAACTCGATGGTTTCCGCGAAAAATCGGACGACGGATTTCTGCCCGAAAACCGCCGCGGATCGTTCCTTCGGCGATCTTTTCGCACGGATGCGGATGGCCGATTTTGCGCCGTGCATGGCGCGCGGCTAGAATCAATAGGTAGTCGCGAGTCTCAGCCTCTTACGTACGAGCGAAACGATGGACGAATTCTTTCAAGACGGACCGGTGCTGGACAACCAATTTGAATCGGATCGCCTGCTCAGGTCTTATCTACGGCGACGCCTGCCGCGCGAGGCATACGAAAAGGTCGATAGCGACTTGACGCGATTCGCCCATCGGCTGCTGACCGACATTCCCGCGATGGCTGAAGACGCGCAGCGAAACGAGCCGCGTTTGGTCCAATATGATCCGTGGGGACGGCGAATCGACCGCATCGAAGTGTCCGAAGGATGGCGGCAGCTTGATCGCGTGTCGGCCGAAGAGGGGATGGTCGCCATTGGTTACGAACGCGCGCTCGGCTCGCTTTCGCGGCTACACCAGTTCGCCAAGCTGTATTTGTTCAACCCGTCATCAGCCATTTACACCTGCCCGCTGGCTATGACCGATGGCGCGGCGCGAGCCATCGAGGTTCACGGCGACGAGGCGTTGCGCCAAGGGGCTTACCAGCGGTTGATCACGCGCGACCCCACCCGCTTCTGGACGTCGGGCCAATGGATGACCGAACGCTCCGGCGGGTCGGACGTGGGCCAAAGTGAAACCGTGGCCCGCCGACAAGACGATGGATTTCGGCTGTACGGCACCAAGTGGTTCACGTCGGCCACCACCTCGCAAATGGCCATGACGCTGGCTCGCATCGAAGACGAATCGGGGACTTCGACTCCCGGCAGCCGCGGGCTAAGTCTTTTCTATCTGGAAACCCGCGATCACCAAGGCCGGCTCAACGGCATCCGCATCCACCGCCTGAAGGACAAGCTGGGCACCCGCGCGCTGCCGACGGCCGAACTCACACTCGAAAGTACGCTGGCCCGGCTGGTGGGCCGACCCGGTCGTGGCGTGGCGAACATCACTTCGCTGGTCAACGTGAAGCGGGTCTATAACGCGATTAGCGCCGTGGCCCTCATGCGGCGGGGCCTGGCGTTGGCCCGCGATTACGCCCACCGCCGGCGTGCCTTTGGAAAATTGCTTTGCGAGCACCCGCTGCATGTGGAAACGCTGGGCCGGCTGGAAGTGCAATTTCAGGCGGCCTTTCATTTGGCGTTTCACTGCGTGCTGCTCATGGGTCGGGTGGAATGCGACCAGTCGGCCGATGAGGCCGCGGTCGTGTTGCGGCTGCTGACGCCGCTGGCCAAGCTAACCACGGGCAAGCAGAGCGTTGCCGCGGCAAGCGAGACGCTCGAGCTTTTCGGCGGCGCCGGCTATGTCGAAGACACCGGCTTGCCCCAACTGTTGCGCGAGGCACAGGTGCTTCCTATCTGGGAAGGCACGACGAATATCTTGAGCTTGGACACGCTGCGGGCTATCGAGAAGGACAGGGCGTTCGAGCCGTTCCTTCGCTATATGCGCGAGCGGTTAAACAGCGTTTCACACGCTGAGTTGGCCGGCGCCAAAGAAACCGCTTTGCAGGCCTTTGACGAAATCGAGGCGTTTCTGCCCAAGGCCTTATCCGACGGTCGGGCAGCGATCGAAACCACCGCGCGCGACTTTGCTCTCAGTCTGGCCCGCACCACGGCGGCCGCGCTGATGTTGGAACATGCCCAGTGGAGTCTCGAAAACGAACAAGACCATCGCGACGCCATCGCCGCCCGCCGCTGGTGTGCCGAAGGGCTGACGTCGCTATTCGTGGCCAACCCGCGGCATCGCGACGAAAGCCGCTCCCTGGGGCTTGATGAACCATTGCACGAAAACCAACCCGCGGTTCCGCAAAACGGCGCTTCGCCGGCACCGCAAACAACCGCCTAACGCTCAAACCTGCCTGCCGAGTGCGCCTTGGCGCCCTTCCCACGGCGCGAAACAAGCCGACTAGGAACCGAACCTCAACGAATCGCCGCCGTACGGTTTGATCCGCGGCGCGAGGTCTTCTTACCCGATCTTGACGATGACCAAGCTTGCCTATCGCCACGGAGTTCCTCAGTTCACGCTCGAGCATTACGAGCAGGACTTCGGCGACCGCCACCTGCTGCATGGCGTGGTTTCCAAGTGGGCTCGAGAGAGGCCCGACCACGTCGCCCTTGTCGAGGTCGACACCGGCGAAACCTTCAGCTATCGGCAGCTTGACGAGACCTCGACCGCCTGGGCGCTGAAGCTGCTCGAAATGGGCTTTGAAAAGGGCGATTTTTTCGCCACCAGTTTGCCGCTGCTGGCCGAACACGTGTTTCTGGAATATGCGTGCTTCAAGATCGGCGTCATCCATGCCCCGCTCGACTTGCGGCTCAAGGCCCCCGAGGTGATTCGTTCGCTGGAGCTGATCCAAGCCAAGGGCTTTGCCTTTCTCGGCCAGACTCCAGTGGCCGATTTTTCACAGCTTGGTCATGCCGTGAGCGAAAGCTGCAATTTCGTCGCACATTTGATTCAGTTCGCTCCACCCGGCCAAACCATCGATCGCGCCACGTCGGCTTACGCCCTGGCAACCGAAGCGACTGAGATCATGCGGCGGGCTTCGCTCGATCCGAAGAACTCGCCGCCGTGGCAAAGGTACGAACGCGCCGTGGCGGTGGTCTCGGAAACCGACGGCGCCCAGGTGATCTACACCACCGGATCCACCGGCTGGCCGAAGCCGGCGCTGTTGTCGCATCGAAATATCACCTGCCAGAACATGTGCCTGGCCGGCGGATTCGACATGACCGACAACCCGCGGATGCTGGTGAACCTGCCGCCTTCGCATGTCGGTTGTCAGGCCGAACAGTTGATGACCACCCTGTTCTCCGGTGGCACCGCGATCCTGCTACACCTGTTCGACGCGGAAAAAAGCTTGCGGGCGATTCAAGATTACAAAGTCGATTGCTTTGGCCAGGTGCCGGCGATGTTCAACTTAGAGTGGCGGCTGCCCAACTACGACGACTTCGACCTTTCATCGCTTCGCTTCGCGTTGTTCGGCGGGCAACAGGTGACGCGTCCGTTTGTCGAGCAGCTCTCGCGCATGGCACCCCGGATCGGTGGCGGCTTGGGGCTCACCGAGATGGCGGGCTTTGTCACCTACACGCCACTTGGCGCGTCGATTGACGAACTGGTTGACGGCGTTGGCTACGACATGCCGGTCACGCCGCTCTCGATTCGACGTCCCATGAGCTCCGACGGATCCGCCGGCGAACGGTTACCCGATGGCGAGGTGGGAGAAATCTGTTTCAGCGGGCCACAGGTTTTCATCGCCTATGTCAATAACCCCGAGGCCTATCGCCGCACGGTCTCGACCGACGGATACTGCTACAGCGGTGATTTGGGAAAAATCACCTCGCGCGGGCTCGTCTTCAGCGGGCGATCCAAGCTGGTGATCAAACCCAAGGGATATCAGGTTCACCCGGCACAGATCGAGAACCACTTTGCCCAACTGCGCGAGCATGTGGCCGCTTGCGCGGCGGTCGGCGTGCCGCACGAGGTCTTCAGCGAGGCGGTCGTCTTGTTTATCGAACCCAAGCCTGGCGCGGAGCCCGGGCGCGAGCTGCTCGAAGCGCACGCCAAGGGAATCGCCGCCTACATGCGACCGTTGCACTATGTGTTACTGGAACCAAGCGGCATGCCGCTGAACCGCGTATCGAAAACGGATTACGTCACGCTGAAACAACTGGCCCTGGAAGAAGTCCAACGCCTTCGTGACCAGCAAGGCTGGGATCGTTGAACTTTTTCGATGGCGAGAACCTCACAGAACCCGGAGAACTTCAGAATGACACGTCCCGTGAAGCACGACCTACATGGAGCAGCGTTTCGCAATCTTTCGGCCACGCTGAATCGGCGGCGCTTTCTTTCCCGCGGCGTCGGCACGCTGGGCGGATTGTCGCTCGCCGCGGCGCTGAACTCACGACTGATTGCGGCGCCGGAAAAACCGCTTAAGGTCGCCGCGGTCATCACGGAGTTCACGTATCGCAGCCATGCCCACGTGATCCTGGAAAACTTTCTCGTGCCGTATCTGTTTAACGGCCATCGCGTTGATCCGAATGTCGAGGTGGTCAGCTTCTATGTTGACCAGTTTCCCAAAGGCCGAGATATGGCCCGCGACGTCGCGAAGCAGTTCGACATCCCGATCTATCCCACGATTTCCGCCGCCCTGTGCCACGGCGGCGACAAGTTGGCGGTCGACTCGGTGTTGTCAATCGGCGAGCACGGTGACTATCCCAAGAACGAAAAGGGGCAGCAGATGTATCCACGAAAGCGGTTCTTCGACGAGATCGTGGCCGTCTTTCGCCGTAGCAACCGCACCGTGCCGGTCTACAGCGACAAGCATCTTTCGTATCGTTGGGATTGGGCCAAGGCCATGTATGACACGGCCCACGAGATGGGCTTCGGCCTGATGGCGGGCAGTTCGGTGCCGCTGGCCGAACGCCGCCCGCCGCTGGAAATTAGGCCGGGCACCAAACTGGAAACGGCGGTTTCCATTCACGGCGGCGGAATCGAATCGTACGACTTCCACGCAATGGAAGTTTTGCAGTCGATGGTCGAATTTCGCCGTGGCGGCGAGTCGGGCGTCAGCGAGGTGCAGTTTCTCGACGAAGACGCCTTATGGAAAGCCGCCGACCAGGGCAAGTGGTCGGTCGAGTTGGCCGAAGCCGCAATGGCCGCCGAACTGGGCGACGGCCTGCCGCCGCTCAAAAAATTGGTCCGTGACCCGCGCGTCAACCCCGCCACGCCGCACGGCATTTTGATCACCTATAAAGACGGCTTTCGCGCCATCGCCATGACGGTCGGCAGCAGCGGCATCCGTTGGAATTTCGCTTGTCGCGTTCAGGGCGAAGCGAAACCTCGGGCCACGGCCTACAACGTCGGACCTTGGCAGAACCGCAACCTGTTCAAGGCCCTGTCGCACGCCATTCAGCACTTTTTCCGCACGGGCAAGAGCCCCTATCCCGTCGAGCGCACACTCCTGGTCACCGGCGCGCTGGCCGCCGCGATGGACAGCCGCTATCAGGGCGGCAAACCGATTCGCACACCACAGCTCGACATCGCCTATCAACCGGTCGATTTCAGCTCAATGCGCGAAATGGGCGCCACCTGGAAGATCATCACCGACAAAACCCCACAGCCCAAAGGCATCCAGCCGGTAGGAATCGCCGGGGCATGAAACACGGGGCCGGCTGACTTCCATTGTCTTGGTTCACCGTGAATTGGAATTTTGATTGCTTGGGAGCGCCAATCGAGGGTATCTTGACGGCGACTAATATCTCACCCCGCCGCGGGCCAAGAGTGTATCGCTCGGCCGGAAATCGGGGGTGTCGCTGGAAAATTCGATTTCGCGGGCGAAGACGTAGCCGAACTCGAAACGGCCGCTGATACCGTGAGACATCTTTCGCTCAAGGCCGATCAGCATCCGGAAATCACGATACGCAATTTCTTCGCTGCCACCGTTGGCCCGATCAATGGCCCAGGCTCCGCCGCCGAACTCACCGCCAAGATAGCCCCACCACTCGGATCCCGGGCGATACGCAAGACGCCGCAAAAGCCGTGGTTGCGGCGCGATCAGTTCCCAGCGTGTTGCATCGTTCGGGGTAATGATCACTCCTCCGGCTGGCAACAGGCTGACATCACGACGGTCCAGATAGATGATGCCCAGCACCCAACGGGTTGTCGGGCTGAAGCTCAGCTGCGCCAGCCCGCGACCCGTGATTCGCAGCGCGTCCGAATTGCCTTGCTCGAAGTCGCTGTAGTAGCCCGGTGCCACGGCGACGTCGATTCCCAGCCACGGCCGCACCTGGCGTAGCCAGCGAAACTCGACGGCTGAATCAAAGGTTTGCGCCGGCAAATCGGGCCGCGTGGGACCGTCCAAGTAATGCACGGCAAAGTTGGGCGTGATCAACAGCGGCGACTCTCGTGTGGGCAGCGGAAAGCCGAACGTGACCGAGGTGCCAAGCGTCGAGAAGCCAAGCGAATCGTCTCCCATGGCCGGCAGCCACAGACCTCGCAGCGTCGTGCGCTG
>Ga0114931_10001010_pt1 | contig 35561 bp, 36 predicted proteins | sample 2SBtaG_FD_89579 | JGI IMG/M metagenome (GOLD analysis project Ga0114931, IMG submission 89579) | Deep subsurface microbial communities from Kolumbo volcano to uncover new lineages of life (NeLLi) - 2SBTROV14_V59a metaG | ecosystem: Environmental > Aquatic > Marine > Volcanic | place: Kolumbo... | reverse complement strand
CACTGATTATTGTAATTTGAAATGTGGTATCGGTGACATCGGCGCACGCGCAATTTTTGCATGTCCGCCAGGAAGATGGCCTGACGGCCGCCTTGGCAAGCAGGCTGCAGTGCGGCGGGCGCCTCAACGCTAAAAATCTGCAGGCTCATGGTTTGCGCGCACCCTGAAGGAAAAAGAAAGGAGATGATGATGTTTGCCAAAGGGAAAATCGCATGGGAGATCGTCATGTTGTCTGCCGGGATTTTGGTGTTGACGGGTGTCACGGGCGCATTTGGGGAAAAGATCAGGGAATTTTCAGCAGACAATGTGACGTTGGACGCCAACGGTCACGTTAAGCAACGAAGCAGGATTTATATGCGGCGTGACATGACGCGCAGTGACATGCCCCTGCCCAGTGGCAGGCTGATGATCATTTACCGGCGCGACAAGGGGGGAATGCGGCCGCTCAGGGACACGACGCCGGTCCGCAGGGCTTCAAATTGCCCTTCAAGATGACCAAGGGGCTTAAATTTCTCTTTGGCGGCACCAACTGACCGCGTCCGGGTTTTTCCGGCATATGTTCCTGTGGGCCGACCGGCGGGGGCCTTAAACGTTGAAGCGGAAGTTGATGATATCGCCGTCCTTGACGCGGTAAGTCTTACCTTCCAGACGCAGCGTGCCGCGCCTGCGCGCCTCGGCGGTGCTGCCGGCGTCCATCAGGTCGCCGTAGGAGACCACTTCGGCGCGGATGAAACCCTTCTTGATGTCCGAGTGGATCACCTCGGCGGCGTCCACGGCGACGGTATCCTGCCGCACGGTCCAGGCGCGCACCTCGTCGTCTCCCACCGTGAAAAAGGAAATCAGTCCTAGCAGGTCGTAGGCTTCCCGGATCACACGATCCCGGGCCGATGCGCGGATGCCAAACTCGGCCAGAAACTCGGCGGCGTCGGCCTCGTTCATCTGGGACAGCTCCAACTCCAGTTTTCCGCGGATCACCAGGCGCTTTTCGGCGGGGCCGCCTTCGGCCATGTCCGGCAGGCGGTCGTCATCGTCGGGGTTGTTGAACAGGATCATCACCGGTTTGGCCGTGAGAAAGGCGTATCCGCGCAGCAGCTTGGCGCTGGAAAGTTCCGGGAAACGCCGCAGCGGCTGTTCATCTTCCAGGTGCCGGCGGCAGGCTTCGAGCAGTGACAGTTCTTCGGGGTTGGGCTTTTTGCCGCGCTTGGCGTCCTGCGCCAGGCGCTCGATGCGCTTCTCGGCCACGATCAGATCGGCCAGGATCATCTCCTGCAAAAGCGCCAGGTGGTCTTTTTGCGGCCGGGGCGGCGCACCGCCGGCATCCGTGAAGTTGCGCACCACGTGGATCAGGGCATCGGCATCGCGCACCCTGCTCCACAGGGCCTGCTCGCGATGGGGCTGGCCGCCGTAAGCGGCGCTGTCCGGCAGCAGAAATTCCACCTGGGCATAGATGGTTTTGCGGGGCCGGTACAGGCGGCTTAAGGCATCGATGCGTTCATCCGGCACTTTAATCGCGGCGATGCGGTCTTCAGCCTTGGCGGCCTGGTCCGCCGGCAGGCCGGTGAGGGCTTCGAAAACCGACTGCCGGCCGGAGCCCGGCAGCCCGATGATAGCGGATTTCATAGTGGTATGACTCCTTGCGGCTTCGTGAAAAAAACAGTTTTGTGGTGGCGGCCACCGGGATTTTCAGGGCAGCAGAGCAACGGCCTCGATCTCGACGGCGGCGTCTCTGGGCAAAGCCGCCACCTGGACCGTGGCACGCGCCGGCAGGCTGGACTGGAAATATTCCGCGTAGACTTGATTTACCGCCGGAAAGTCGTGCATGTCCGCCAGGTAAATGGTGGTTTTGACCACATGTTCAAGGTCGGCGCCGGCAGCCCGGGCGACGGCGCGCAGATTCTGAATCACGCGGTGGGTCTGGTCTTCGATGCCGCCGTCCACCATTTCGCCGGTTTGCGGGTCCAGCGGAATCTGGCCGGAGATGAAAAGAAAATTCTGTGCAACGACTCCCTGGGCGTAAGGCCCGATGGCGGCCGGCGCCTGCGCGGTGGAAACGGTGTGGATGTTGCGCGGATCTGCCATTGGCGGTCTCCTGTTTGGGTGGAAGAGATAGTGCAGGTAACCTACAGCAGCCGGCGGGCTTTTTCAAGGGCTGTGCCGGACGACATTTTATTTGACTTTACGGACGACTTCTTTCATAGAGCCATTGACAGACAGGCGCTGTTTATTATCTTCTTTTAGGGCGTATCGGGCGGCCCGGGAGGGGTGCGGACTCGGGCGCTGCCGTGACAATCATACAGGAAAGGCGGGAAAATGGAAGCGACAGACAACAAGGCGGGAAAAAACGGCGACCGGAAGGCCGGCACCTGGCGTGTGAAGGTCGGACTGGCGCAGATGCTGAAGGGCGGCGTGATCATGGACGTGGTGACCCCCGAACACGCCAAGATTGCTGAGGCGGCCGGCGCCTGCGCCGTGATGGCCCTGGAACGGGTTCCGGCCGATATCCGCGCTGATGGCGGCGTGGCGCGCATGAGCGATCCCGGGCTGATTCAGCGCATCATGGACACCGTCTCCATTCCGGTCATGGCCAAGGCGCGCATCGGTCACTTCGTAGAGGCCCAGATCCTGCAGGCCATCGGCGTGGATTACATCGACGAGAGCGAGGTGCTCACGCCGGCCGACGAGGCGCACCACATCAACAAACACGACTTTACGGTGCCCTTTGTCTGCGGCTGTCGCAACCTGGGCGAGGCCCTGCGGCGTATCGGCGAAGGGGCCGCCATGATCCGCACCAAGGGGGAAGCCGGCACCGGCGACGTGGTCGAGGCCGTACGCCATGCCCGTGCGGTCATGGGCGAAATCCGCCGCCTGCAGAACATGCCCGCTGAAGAGCTGATGGCATACGCCAAGAGCATTGGCGCGCCCTATGATCTGGTCAAAGAAACCCGCGCACTGGGGCGTATGCCGGTGGTCAACTTCGCCGCCGGCGGCGTGGCCACGCCGGCGGATGCCGCCTTGATGATGCAGTTGGGGGTGGACGGTGTTTTCGTGGGATCGGGTATTTTCAAGAGCGGCGACCCGGCCAAACGCGGCAAGGCCATCGTGGCGGCGGTGACGCACTACGACGACCCCCAGGTGCTGGCCGAAGTCAGCCGTGACCTGGGCGAACCCATGGTCGGCATCCAGGTCAGCGAACTGCCCAAGGAAGACCTGCTGGCCGGGCGCGGATGGTAGGATCCCGGCCCGTGGCGGTCCATCCGCAAAACCTGGTGTTTAACGGCGGTCGCCGTCAGCCGGAGGTACAGAAGACACGTGTGGGGTTGCTGGCCCTGCAGGGGGATTTCGAAGAGCATGCCAACATGCTGCGCCGGCTGGGCGTTCAGGCCGTGGAAACCCGCCGCCCGGCGCAGCTGAAAACGCTGGATGCACTGATCGTGCCGGGCGGCGAGAGCACCACCATCGGCAAGCTGGCACAGCAGTTCGGTTTGATGGCGCCGCTGAAAGACTTTATCCGCAGGGGCCGCCCGGTGTGGGGAACCTGCGCCGGGCTGATTTTCCTTTCGCGGCACATCCATGCCGCCGGCAGCGGTGCCGATGTGGTGCCGCCCCGCCTGGCGGTGATGGACATTTCCGTCAACCGCAATGCTTTCGGCCGCCAGGTGGACAGCTTTGAGGCCGACCTGGTGGTACCGTCATTGGAGCAGGGCGTCCGCCGGCCGTTTCGCGCCGTATTCATCCGTGCGCCGCGCATCGAGAAGGTGGGCCCGGCAGTCGATGTGCTGGCAAGGCTCTCCGACGGGCGGACCATCGTGGCGGCCCGGCAGAACAACCTGCTGGCCACCTCTTTTCATCCCGAACTGACCGCCGACACCCGCTTTCACGCCTACTTTCTCGGCATGCTGCGCAAAGCCCGGCTTTAGCCGCCCGTGTTGGCGGCATTGTGCCGGCGCTACGCGCCCGCCGAATTTATTTCCTTGACAGGTGGCCTGCCTGTATTATATATACCCATATAGTTATATATAGAAACCGGATGTTGACGTCCCCAACTAAATCCGCCGGGCCTGCGGGTGCCGGCGGCTGACCCAAAGCGGGGGTTTCCCGCCAGACGAGGTGAACGACCCAAAATGAAACCCATGCAAACATTGCCCATGGCTGACTGCGGCTGTTCAGCCAAAACCGAAGTACAGGCCGCAACCTTATCTTCTGCAAAACAGGGCGGCATCTTGCCGGCCGGCAAAATCGCCCTGGGTGTGGCCGGCCTGGCCCTGTGGGTCGTGGTTTACATGCAGCTTCTGCCGCTTTCGCGCCTGCTGACCTATTCCCTGTTCGGCATTCAGACCGGCACGCACCTGGGTGAAGCCGTCCAGTTTTTTCTCTACGACACCCCCAAGGTCCTGATGCTGCTGACGCTGGTGGTTTACGGGGTGGGAATTCTGCGCAGCTTTTTCACACCCGAACGTGCACGTGCGGCCCTGGCCGGAAAACGGGAATCGGTGGGCAACGGGCTGGCTGCCCTACTGGGCATCGCCACGCCCTTTTGTTCCTGTTCGGCGGTGCCGTTGTTCATCGGCTTTGTCACCGCCGGCGTCCCTCTGGGGGTCACCTTTTCCTTTCTGATCGCCTCGCCCATGATCAACGAGGTGGCCGTGGTGCTGCTGTACGGCCTCTTGGGCTGGAAAGTCATGGCGCTTTACGTGGGCACCGGCCTTATCGTAGCCATCGTGGCCGGCTGGGTCATCGGGCGCCTGAAGATGGAGGCGCACATCGAAAAGTGGGTGCGGGAAATGCGTGTGGGCACCCCGCTGACTCTGGACCAAAAGCTGACCTGGGCCGACCGTTTCGGCCAGGGGTGGCAGTCGGTGAAAGAGATCGTCGGCAAGGTGTGGATTTATGTCGTGCTCGGCATTGCCGTGGGCGGGGCCATCCACGGCTACGTGCCCGAAGGCATGATGGCGGCCATCATGGGCAAGGGCGCCTGGTGGTCGGTGCCGGCCGCCGTGCTCATGGGCATTCCCATGTACTCCAATGCCGCCGGCATTGTTCCCATCCTGGAGGCCCTGATCGGCAAGGGCGCCGCCCTGGGGACGGCCCTGGCCTTCATGATGTCGGTCATCGCCCTGTCGCTGCCGGAAATGGTCATTTTGCGCAAGGTGCTCAAACCGCGCCTGATCGCAACCTTTATCGCCGTGGTGGGCGGCGGCATCCTGCTGGTGGGCTACCTGTTCAATGCCGTAATCGGGTAGGGCCCCAGAAGCTTCTATTTTCACATTCCTTCTGATACGACCACAGCCGGTGCGCCGGATGCAGGGGCGCCCCGGCTGTCGCTGTTTTCAACCGCCGGCCCGCACCTGACGGCGGCAGGTCGCCCTTACTTTTTCCGTCCCTGCGCATGGCCGCGCTTCCCGGTATTTGCCTTCCCGCCGCTCCAGTCGTGAAACGGCCGGGTGAAACCGTAAGGAACCAGGATGCCTGCACGACTGTATAATTGACGGCTCGCTGCAGAGCGCTATGGCTGGCGGAGCAAAGCGGGGCGTACATGATCTGGCACCAGGGCGACGAGTGCGGTTTGATGACGGCAGGCAGCGGCTGCGGATCAACTCCAGGCAAGAGGTGAAACCATGAATACGAAAAGCATGACTTTAAAAATAGACGCGCTATCTTTCAGGTGGATATCAGGGAGCCTGATTTTGCTGGTCGCGGCGTTGCTGGTTGCCGGATGTGCAGGCACTTACGGCCGCTTGAAAACCAGCCCCGAAGTTTCGGGCGCCTTTGCCGCCAAACGCATGCTTGCGGACTACCATTACTTCTATGACGGGCGCGAAACACTGCCCTATGCGATTATCGGGATAAAAAACGGATATACGCTGGCCTCGAAATTCTGGACGCCCATTCCGCACGGTGACGCAAAATTTGCAAAACTGGTGGAAGGTATTTCGGCATCCAGCCTGGCCTATGCGCATGGCTCCTACATCCTGGATCCTGATGGAAACTCCGTGGGAATCTGGTTTTCCACCGTGCCGCATGCAACGGTCGAGTTTCTGGCGGACAGACGCGTGCGGGTTTACTCGCCCTATTCGCCGGCCAGCCGTTCTTCTTTCGTGGGCCACGGACGGTATTGATGCCGCGCAGAGCGTATGGCCCCTTGCGCAACGTGCCCGCGGCAGGTGCCTGGCGTACTGCCGGGCGCCTACACTTTCCCCTGGCTGACCAGCCCGGCGAAGTGCTCGAAGGAGCGGTCGAAGGTGCGCTCGGCGGCGTCCGGGAAGCAGCAGCCCGGCAGCTGACGCATTTTCAGATGATAGCGGATGCACTCGCAGCAGATGCCCTTGCGCGGGCACGGTTCGTAGCTGCAGTTGCATCCGGCGAGGTTGTCTTCCTTCCGGCATTCCATGGCATGTCCCTCCTCAAGGTTGTAATGATGAGACATTATACCAGCAGTGCGGCCAAAAGGCAAAAGCTTGCCGGCGCGCGCCGCCCGATTTGTTTCCGGCGTTGCCAGTTATCCTGGAATCGGCTATAGGAAGGATGGACCGCCGCCGCAGCATGCCGCGAAACGGCCGGACAGGAAGGCTTGCACAGTACCTGCGAAGGAGGAAAGATGACTTCACGCTTACGTCCCGATAGTTATGCCCGCCAGACCCTGGAACGCTACACCGGCTCCAGCCTGGAGGATTTCGGCGCCTACATCCTCTTGTGCAATTTCCGGCGCTATGTGGATGCTTTTTCACAGCAGAGCGGAGCAGAGGTGCAGTCCGCCAACTGGCACGTCGTGCATGACACCAAGAGAAGCATCAGCCTGATCAACTTCGGCGTGGGGTCGCCGTCGGCCGGTATCGTGATGCACTGCCTCTCCTACCTGGACCGCGTGGAGTGCGTGCTGATGCTCGGCATGTGCGGCGGCATCGACGACAGCCTCGAGGTCGGCGACCTGCTGATCCCCACGGCCAGCGTGCGCGATGAAGGCACCAGCAGGCACTATCTGCCCCAGGATGTGCCGGCACAGCCCAGTTTCTGGATCAACCGGGTCAGCGAGGAAATCATTGCCCGGGCACAGGGGCGCCTGCCCAAATCGGGCATCATGATCACCACCGATTTCCGCATGTGGGAGTTCGACCGTGAGTTTATCGATTACCTGCTCGACCACCGCATTCTGGCCGTGGACATGGAGATCGCCACCCTGTTTGCGGTGGGCTACGCGTTAAACGTGCCGGTGGGGGCGATCATGCTGATCTCTGATCTGCCGCTGCGCAAGGGCGGCATCAAGGACAAGCAGCACGCCGCCGAGATCTTCGAAAAATACACCGGGCTGCACCTGGACCTGGGCGTTCAGACGCTGGCTGAAATTGCCCGCCGCAATCACATCTCAAAAAAGCAGCGCTCCAAGTGCCAGTGGTAGCATTAAGCGCGCGGATTTTTGAGACCACCGTGTCCGTTCGCCTTTACCCGCCGATGAACCGCTGCCAGAGAAAGCGCGGCACGTCGATGACGTTCTGGTAAATGACCTGCGACCACGGCATGGCGCCGTCGCGCGACACCATCCGGGTGGCGTACTGGACCAGCAGGCCGCCGTTCCAGAAAATCAGCATTCCCACCAGCGCAAACCGCCAGCCAATGGATTTGACCGGCCGGTGCTCCAGCCAGTATGCCAGGCCCAAGGCCAGAAAGGGCAGGGTGCCGATGAAATAGCGGTTGCCGAAAGAGGCCCCGGCCCACCAGGCGGACCAACTTCCCACGATCAGCAGCTGGGCTGTAAATCCGGCCAGGCCCACCCAGGCCAGAACACGAGGCGGCTGTTTGTCGCGCAGAGAGCCGATCAGACCGGCCAGGCAGAGGATGAACAGCGGGTGCCAGGCCAGTACGCCGCCACGCTCGCTGAAAAGCGTTTTCACGGCAAAGCGCGGCCAGGGTGCGAAAGCGGCCACCGATCCATTCAGGTAAGGCGCCGGTCCGCTCAACCAGCTGCCGTACAGGTACTTCCAGACAGCGATCTGGGGCAAGAGCACCGCCAGGGCGGCGATTGTAAAAATGATGGCGTGCGCGGCGGCTGGAACCACGCGCCGTCGCAAAGGGGCCGCTTCTGCTGCCGGACGCAGCAGCCGCCACAGCAGGGCCGTGCCGACGATGGCCAGCCAGGCCCCCTCCTGGATGCGCACCAGCGCCAGCAGCCCGCCGGCGGCGCCCAGCACGGCGCTTTTATAAAAAGATGGCCTGTGCCATGCGCTCTCGAAGGCCAGCATCACCAGTGTGGCGGCGAAAAATTCAGCACCGTGGGACATGGAACCGTGCGCCAGGGCGTAAAAACCCAGCGGCGTTGCAAGCAACAGACCCGCCAGCGTGACACCGCAGACCAGAGGGCCGTGCATGCGTCGCAGCCTTTTGTACAAAAGCAGCAGGGCCAGGCTGACCCAGAAATAGGTTCCCAGCCCCACGGCCCAGGCGTAAGGACGCGTGAGCGCCATCAGGTTCGGGTCTGCCGGACGTCCCGCGGGCAGGATGCGCACAGCGGCCACAAAGGGCGACCACAAAAGGGCCGCACCGATGCCGTAGCGATTGCTGTAGCGGCCGGTCCGGGATGACCGGGGCAGATCCGCGAAATGGTAGGGATACTGCTTGATGCGGTCGAAGGCACGGTAATCGTCGGCAAAATCGAGATCGCCGCCGCGTAGCAGCGACGCCAGGTAGACGTAGTTGCCCACACCGTCGTTGCCGCGGATGGAAGGCCGCAGCGCCGCCAGGCCCAGCAGCGCCAGCAGGGCCGTCAGCACTGCGAGTTCACGGCAGCCGGCGGATGGCGGGTGGCGGGTGGTCAGGGCTCGGGAAAGCATGAGACGGTCTTATGTTCCGCAGCGGGCGGCGGCTGGCAAGCCGGGCGCATCACTTCTGGGCGTCGAGTATCTGTATGAAGCCTGCCAGGGCCTTTTCACTCATGATGGACTTGCGGCGGGCGACTTCCGTTGTCAGCAGGACGTAAATCCCTTCCGAACGGGCGCAGAGCTGCTTGCGGTCGTTGTAAAGCCGGCCCAGGATAGTGGCCTCGCGGTTACGCCGCACTGCGCCGATACGGCCCTTAATGGTCAGCTCGCTCCCGGTGTACACCGGCCGCACGAAATCCACGCGCATGCTTTTGGTCAGGATGAAACGCTTCAAAAAGCGGATGGCGGTCCAGCTCATGATCTCATCGAGCAGTGTGGAAACCACGCCCCCGTGAACCAGGTTGTCCCAACCGCACAGGTGGGCGCCCACCGTAACCCGGGAAATGACCGTGGTCTCATCGGCGCAAAACCGCATGTGAAGCCCGACGGGATTCTGCGGACCGCAGGCGAAGCAGCGGTGGTCGCCGCGGTTGGGAACCGGACGGTATCGTTGGTCGTCGATGGCGGTCATGGCGGCTATATCTCTCCCATGATGACGTCGGAGTCGTTGGGCGTTTTCAGGTGCAGGCGACGCAGATTCTTGGCGCCGGCGGCCGAGAGCCATTTTTTGATCCGGGACTCGGAATAGGAGCGCCCCGCCTCCGTGCCCAGCAGCATGTTGAGCGAAAAAAGAGCCGGGAAAAGCGGTCCGTCCAGGCTGTCATCGAGCACGAATTCATGCACCATGAGCAGGCCGCCGGGTTCGATGGCGGCCGCTGTCTTTTCGACGATCCGCGCGCAGTCCGCCGGGCTTTCGGCATGCAGGATGTGCGACAGCCAGGCCGCATCGTAGCGGCCGGGCACGGGCTGCTCCAGAAAATCGAGCGGCTTGAAAGCGATGCGCTCTGCGAGGCCGTAGGCCTGAATGGTTTTTTCCGCAAAGGGTTGCGTGGTGGCCAGGTCGCATACCGTGGCCTTCAGGCCGGGGTTGTGACGGCAGAAATAGATGGCCCAGGTGCCGGGTCCGCCGCCCAGATCGAGCAGGTGGCGGCGGCCGGATAGGTCGATCTCGGGGACCACCTGCGGGGCCAGGTTGCGTGCGATGTTGAACATGCCCATCAGGAAGTTTTCCCGCTGACTGTCTGATGCCCGCGCGACCTGGTTGCGTTGCGGTTTTCCCGTTGTAACGGCGCGGTCCAGGTGTGCCCAGGATTCGATGAGGTGCCGGTGGTGCCCTACGATGTAGCCCAGGTACTCAGACGACTCCCGGTTCAGATAGGTTTTGGCGGCCGGGCTGTTGCCAAAACGGTCGCCGCTTTTTTCCAGCAACCCCATGGCCGCAAGGGCGTTGAGCAGAACCTCTGTGGCGCGTCTGTGCGTGCCCATGGCCCGGGCCATGTCGACGGCGGTCAGCTGCCGGTCGCCGATGTGCGTGAACAGGTCGAGGCCCACGGCGGCGTGCAGGGTGCAGCTCTGCCAGTAACTGCTGGCCGTTTCCATAATCTTCGGTGCGCTCCAGGGTGAATTTTGCATGGTGTCTGGCTCCTGCAAAGATGAAAGCGGCTGTTGGATTACCGGTGCCGCCTTGCCGGTTTTCAGAAAAGTCCCTGTGCCGAAGTCTCTGCCGGGGGCTCTCCGGTGACCAGTTGTTTCAGGGCCGGGTACGACTGCGCGCCCACCAGGCGGCGGTCGGCATAAATAAAAGTCGGTACGGCGGTGACCCGCTTTTCAGCGGCTTTTTGCCAGTCCCGGTCCACGGCGGCCCGATAGCGCCGCTGTTCGATGACCCTGCGGGCCTCGTCGCGGGGCAGCTGCACGCTTGCGGCCAGGTCCAGCAGGACGGGAAGGCGCGCCAGGTTCAGTCCCCTGGCGAAGTAAGCGCCAAAGGCCGCCCGGTGAAACGCATCTCCCCGCCCGCGATCTTCCGCCCACTTCCCCAGCTCCTGGGCCAGACGGCTGTTGAAGGTCTTGCGCCGGTCGCCGAAGGCAAGGCCCAGCTCTGCCGCGGTGCGCGAAAGGCGGGCGCACAGCCGGTCGACGGCGGCCGTCGGTATATCGAAAAGCGCTTCTAAGGTCAGGCCTTCGGCCGGGGTCTGCGGATGCAGGGGAAACGCCACCCAGCGGACGTTCACAGACAGTTCAGTGTGCAGTTTTTCGATGCGCCCGGCACTGAAATAGCACCAGGGTCAGATATAGTCTGAAAATACTTCCAGTTGCTCACGTACCTCCACGGCAGTTCCTCAGTGTGGGTGCATAAATTTTAATATTTTCATATCATAATATAAAGGTGTTGCCGGCGCAATTGCTTTTTAGGCGCCGAGCGGGCCCGTGGAATTTTGCTTGCCAAATGAAAAAGCCTTATTGTATACAGGTTGAGGTCGAATGGCTGAGGGATTGAGGCAGCCGTGAGGGCGCGGCTGATGGAAAATCAACTCAAAGGAAGGAGGACCGGAAATGAAAATCACGAAACTGTGTGTCCTTGCGTTGGCAGCTGTCTTTATGTTGTCAACCGTGGCTCTTGCCGGCACGCTGCAGGATGTGCGCGCCAAGGGCTTTATCCAGGCGGGCGTCAACGGCGGCGTTTTCGGTTTCAGCATGCCCGACAAGAAGGGCGTCTGGAAGGGATTGGACGTGGATACGGCCAGGGCCATTGCCGCCGCGGTGTTCGGCGATGCCAGTAAGGTTAAGTATGTGGCCTTGACGGCGGTCCAGCGTCTGCCCGCACTGCAGTCCGGGGAGATCGATGTATTGTGCCGCAACACCACCCAGACCCTGACCCGTGATACTGTCAACGGGCTGAATTTTGCACATGTCAACTTCTACGACGGCCAGGGATTCCTGGTACCCAAGAAACTGGGCGTCAAAAGCGCCAAGGAGCTCGACGGGGCCACGGTCTGTGTTCTGCCGGGAACCACCACCGAGCTCAACGCCGCCGACTTTTTCCGTTCCCACGGCATGAAGTGGAAACCGGTGGTGATCGAGAACACTTCCGAACTGAACAAGGCCTTTTTCGCCGGCCGCTGTGACGTCCTGACTTCGGACTCCTCGCAGCTGGCGGCCCAGCGCAGCGTTTCGCCCAATCCGGCGAACTATGTGCTGCTGCCTGAAATCATCTCCAAAGAACCCCTGGCGCCGGTGGTGCGCCACGGTGATGACCAGTGGTATGACGTCGTCAACTGGACGGTCATGGCGCTGATCCAGGCCGAGGAACTGGGGGTTACCTCCAAAAATGTAGACCAGATGCTCAAGAGCAAGGATCCGCGCATCAAACGCTTTCTGGGCGTGACGCCCGGCCTTGGCAAGGCACTGGGGCTGGACAATAAGTGGGCCTACAACATCGTTAAACAGGTGGGCAACTACGGCGAGATCTTTGACCGCAATGTGGGACCCAAGACCAAGCTGGGGCTGCAGCGCGGCCTGAACGCCCTCTGGACCAAGGGCGGCCTGATGTATGCCGCACCCTTCAGGTAATCGGTAAGCGGCGCGTCAGGCGGGAATTTTTCGCCAAAGCGCCGTTGAAATGACGGTTTGTGCGCTATGTGCGCTAACTTTTTTACAAGCCGTGCGACAGTTGAAATGCGAGGCGCTCCTTTTTTAAAGGGGCGCCTCGAAGCTCCTTTTTAAAGCCGGTTGATGCCGGCCGTATTTTGTTGCAAACCCATGGCGGATACCACAACCGAAAAGATACCCTTCTGGCTCGATCCTAAAAAGCGGGCCATTTTATTCCAGATCGGCGTCTTCTGCCTGGTGGCGCTGCTGGCCTACTACCTGGTTTCCAACACGCTGACCAACCTGAAGAGACAGCATATCGCCACGGGCTGGGGGTTTTTGCACAAGGAATCCGCCTTCGAGATCGGCGAGTCCATGATTTCCTACTCGTCGGCCAACACCTATGCCCGGGCACTGCTGGTCGGCGCGTTGAACACCGTCAAGGTGTCGTTCATCGGAATTGTGCTTTCCGTTTTTTTCGGCACGCTGATCGGTGTGGCGCGCCTGTCTTCCAACTGGCTGGTTTCAAAGCTGGCCGGCATTTTCATCGAGGTCATGCAGGACATCCCGGTTTTGCTGCAGCTCTTTTTCTGGTACGCTATTTTTTACGAAACCTTTCCGTCTCCCCGGCAGGCCCTGCACCCCATGGCCGGGCTTTTTCTGTGCAACCGGGGTGTGGCCATGGCTTTCCTGGCTCCCCACCCGGCGCACAAATACATGCTGCTGGCTTTTCTGGCGGCGCTGGCCCTGTCTTACGCTGTGTACCGCTGGGCCCGCCAGCGCCAGGCCCGCAAAGGGCTGCCTTTTCCGGTTTTCTGGACCTCGCTGGCGCTGATCATCGGGCTGCCGCTGGCCGTGTGGCTGGCCTTCGGTGCGCCCATGAAAATGGATGTGCCCAAGCTGGTGGGCTTCAATTTCAAGGGCGGCATCTCGTTTTCGCCCGAGTTCATTGCGCTGCTTTTGGGCCTGGTGCTCTATACGTCGGCGTTCGTCGCCGAAGTCGTGCGTGCCGGTATTCAGTCCGTGGGCAAGGGCCAGACCGAAGCGGCCAAGGCCATCGGCCTGAAGCAGGGCCAGATTCTGAACCTGGTGATTCTGCCCCAGGCGCTGCGCGTGATCATCCCGCCGTTGACCAGCCAGATGCTCAACCTGACCAAGAACAGTTCTCTGGCCGTGGCCATCGGGTTTCCGGACTTCGTGTCGGTGGCCAACACCACCATCAACCAGACCGGACAGTCCATCGAGGGCGTGGCCCTGATCATGGCGGTTTACCTGATTTTCAGCCTCTCGACCTCGGTGTTCATGAACTGGTACAACAAAAGAGCCGCACTGGTGGAAAGGTAGGAACGAGACCATGGCCGGCGACGCCACATCCATTGCAGCGGCAGACACCCTCAAGCCGCCATCGACGCGCAAGGGCGTGGTCGGATGGGCGCGCGCCAACCTGTTCAACGGTGTTTTCAATTCCATCCTGACACTGGTCACGCTCTGGATGCTCTACAAGCTCGTCCCGCCGCTGGTGCGCTGGGCATTTATCGACAGCGCCTGGCATACGGGCGGTGCAGCCTGCCACAAGGTGTCCGGCGCCTGCTGGTCGGTGGTCACGCAGAACTTCCGTTTCATCATCTTCGGGTTTTTCCCCTACGACATGCAGTGGCGGCCGCTGGTGGCCATGCTGATTCTGTTTGCCCTGCTGTTTTTCAGCCAGAACCGCAAATATTGGAGCCGATTCCTGCTCTACGCCTGGATCGCCGGCCTTTTCGCCATGGGGCTGCTGATGAAAGGCGGCCTTTTCGGCCTGGCGCCGGTTGACAGCACCCAGTGGGGCGGGCTGCCGCTGACGTTGCTGCTGTCGGTGTTCGGGCTCACCGCCGCCTATCCGCTGGGCGTGATCCTGGCCCTGGGGCGGCAGTCCCAGATGTCCGGCCTCAGGACCCTGTGTATTCTGTACATCGAACTGATCCGGGGCGTACCTCTGATCAGCCTGCTTTTCATGGCTTCGATCATCTTTCCCCTCTTTCTTCCCGAAGGGGTGACCATCAACAAGATCCTGCGGGCCCAGGTGGCCATTATCCTTTTTACGGCCGCCTATATTGCCGAAGTCGTGCGCGGCGGGTTGCAGGGCATGGCGCGCGGGCAGTACGAGGCCGCCGAATCCCTGGGGCTGAATTACTACCTGACCATGCGGCTGATCATTTTGCCCCAGGCCCTGAAGATCGTGATTCCGCCTACAGTGAGCATCCTGATTTCGGCTTTCAAGGATACTTCGCTGGTGGCGATTATCGCGCTGTTCGACCTGCTCAAGACCTCCCAGTCGGTCCTGTCCAACCCGGAATGGATGGGCTTTAGTCCGGAGGTCTATGTGTTCATTGCGGTTATTTACTTTCTGGGATGCTTTTCCATGTCCAACTACAGCCGGAAGCTGGAGAGGGAGCTGTCCACGGAAGAGTACTAGTGCTTCCTGCAGATTGAAGAACGAGGTTTTCAATGAACGAAAAGGCCGTGCAGCCGCCGGAAGATCCAGGCACAGACGAAATCATGATCCAGATGATCGACATGCACAAGTGGTTCGGCGAGTTCCACGTGCTGCAGGGTATCAATCTGACGGTCAAAAAGAAGGAGCGCATCGTGATCTGCGGCCCGTCGGGATCGGGAAAGTCCACCCTGATTCGCTGTATCAACCGCCTGGAGGTGCATCAGCGCGGCAAGATCATCGTCAACGGCATTGAACTGACCAACAACATCCGCAACATCGAAAAGATCCGCGCGGAAGTGGGCATGGTTTTCCAGCATTTCAATCTCTTTCCGCACTTGACGATTCTCGAGAACCTGACCCTGGGGCCTGTGTGGGTGCGCAAGACCCCGAAGAAGGAAGCCGAGGAAACGGCCATGTACTTTCTAGAGAAGGTTCACATCGCCGAGCAGGCCCAGAAATACCCGGGCCAACTTTCCGGCGGGCAGCAACAGCGCGTGGCCATCGCCCGCAGCCTGTGCATGGCACCCCGGGTGATGCTGTTCGACGAGCCGACCTCGGCGCTCGACCCGGAGATGATCAAGGAGGTGCTGGACGTGATGATCGACCTGGCCCGGGAGGGCATGACCATGATCGTGGTGACCCATGAAATGGGCTTTGCCAAAAGCGTGGCGCACCGGGTGCTCTTCATGGACTATGGGCAGATTGTGGAAGAAAATACGCCCCAGGCCTTTTTTGAAAATCCCCAGCACGAGCGCACCAAACTCTTCCTCAGCCAGATCCTGCACTGATTTGACCACACCGCAAAGTATGCATGCGCCTGAGGGGCACAACCAGCGATGAAACCGATTGTTGTCATGGTGGGCCGGCCCAACGTGGGCAAGTCGACTTTCTTCAACCGCCTGACGCGCACCAGGGACGCCCTGGTGGACGATATCCCCGGCGTGACGCGCGACCGTCATTACGGCGATGCAACCTGGCAGGAAAGTGTATTCACCCTGGTCGATACCGGCGGATTCGTCGGCGGCGACGACGACCAGTTCGCCGGCAAAATCCGCTTCCAGGTCCGACAGGCTGTTGCCGACGCCGACGTCATCCTGCTGATGCTCGACGGCAAGACCGGCCTGTCACCCTATGACCGGGATCTTGTCCAGCTGGTGCGCCCGCTGGAAAAGCCGGTATTTTACGTCGTCAACAAGATCGACGGCCCCGATCAGGAGGAAAAGCTCTTCGAATTCTATCAATTGGGAACCGGATCGCTGTACCCCGTTTCAGCCGAGCATGGCTATGGAATATCGGATCTGCTCAACGATCTGGCCGCCCTGCTGCCGCGCAAAAGCGCCCCCGCCGACCACACGGCCTCTGTACGCCTGGCCGTGGTGGGCCGGCCCAACGTGGGCAAGTCATCGCTAATCAACCGCGTGTTGGGGGAGCAGCGCCTGTTGGTCAGCGACGTGCCGGGAACCACGCGCGACGCCGTAGATACGCTTTGCCGCGTGGAAGGCCGCACGTATCTGCTGGTCGATACGGCCGGCATCCGCCGCAAGGGCCGCGTATCGCGCAGGATCGAAAAATTCTCCATCGTCAAAGCCCTGCACAGCCTGGACCGCTGCGATGTGGCCCTGATTGTACTCGATGCCGCCGAAGGCATTACCGAACAGGATATCACGGTGGCGGGGTACGCCTTCGAACGCGGCTGCGGCTGCATTCTGCTGCTCAACAAGTGGGATCTTGTGGAAAAAGACCAGCACACCGCGGGGCAGTACCTGGAGCGTCTGCGCATGGATGCCAAGTTTTTGAATTTTGCACCGGTTTTGACGATCTCGGCATTGACCGGGCAGCGGGTTTTCAGGATCTTCAGGCTGGCACAGGAGGTTTACGGACAGTACTGCACGCGCATCGCCACCGGCCCGCTCAACCGAATTTTGTCCGGCGCGGTCAGCCACCACGAGCCGCCGCTTTACCGCGGCCGGCGCCTGAAGTTCTTCTACGCCTCCCAGGTTTCGGTCATGCCGCCCACCGTGGTGTGCTTCGTCAACTACCCCGAAGCGGTTCATTTTTCCTATCGCCGTTATCTGATCAATCAGATCCGCGCGCAGACCGGGCTCGACAAAACGCCCCTGCGGCTGGTGTTCCGCAAGCGCACCGGACGCGGGCAGGGCCCAAAGCGTCAGTAAGCAGCTGAACCAAACGGAAGACGGAATTCGTGATACGCAAAGCCACCATTACAGACGTGAAAGTCATCCACGGAATGCTGCAGTATTACGGGGAGCGCGGTGAACTTCTCGCGCGCCCCCTGACCGAGCTGTACGACCACCTGCGGGATTTCTGGGTTTTCGAGAGTCCCCGGAACCGGAAAATCCTGGGATGCTGTGCGCTGCAGTTCTGCTGGGAGGACCTGGCGGAAGTCCGCTCGCTGGCCGTGCGCGAAGGCCATACGGGCCGGCGTATCGGTTCGCAGCTGGTAGACCAGGCGCTTTCGGAGGCCGCGGATTATAACATCAACCGGGTCTTTACGCTTACCTATCGCCCCGCTTTTTTCAAGCGTTTCGGGTTTAGCCAGGTAGACCGCAGCGCGCTCCCCCTGAAAATATGGGGCGGCTGCCTTAACTGCGTGAAATTTCCGCACTGTGACGAAACCGCCATGGTTAAAACGCTTAAGCGTAAATCACGTTGACCGGCAGCGGCGGATGGCGCCGGGCGCCCGGCTTGGGAAGCAGGAACTGGGCGTCGACGCGCAGCCAGTTCAGGTCGGGCTTGAGTTCCCGCAGCTTGCCGTCGTCGGGCGGGCGGGCGTGTTCGGTAATGGCGTAGGAGACCTGCAGGATACATATGTTTGCCTTGCGGTGGCGGCTGACGACATAGACTTTCCTGAATGTACGGGACGAAATCCCGCGGCTGCGGGCGACGCCGTCAAGTTCGTCGTCGGAAAATCGCATCAGCACCGATTTGGAGACGCCGCGCTCCGAGATGCGCAAAAGCGCCCTGGACTCACTGCTGCCGGCGTAGACCGTCGTGATGCAGGGGATACGCTTCAGGTATTGAATCGCTACCACGGCGGCGGTCCTTCTGCCCCCGGCCATCACCGGCAGACTGTAGTACTCGAAGAACTTTTTCTGCAGGTCCTCAGCGTACTTGTCGCCGCGTTCGTAAAGGTCTTTCGAGATGTAGCGCAGACTGCGCGCCAGGTCTTCCGCCGCGCTGGCAATGGGCCAGTCCACCTTGACATGGAAATGGGAGAGCACGTAGCGCTCTTTGGCGTGGGTGGCCGGGTCCCTCTGGATGAGCAGGGCGTAGTCGACGGGAAGCAGGATCTCCAGAAAATTGAGAAAGTGAACCGACTCCAGGTGTTTCTGATTCCTGTCGAACTTCTGGGCGAGCGGAATCATCTTGGAGCGCATCAGGTTGGTCTTGGTGGTTTTGCCCACATCCAGAAAGCGGATGTACTTCTTGTGTATTGCGGGAACTGAATCTTCGACGAACAAAACCAGGAAGGCATTCTGGCATTCATATTCCACATCCGGGATGCGTGCGCGCGGTTTCAATTCCCGCTTTTCGACAAACGGATAGGGCCTTTCCTGCTGCTGGAAGTTCCGGTAGGAATCGATCAGCGCATATTCAACCATGAACTCATCCAGCTCGTCACGCAGCAGTTCGTAGTAGGAACGCCTCAGGCGGTTGGCCTGGCTCAGCGATTCCCGGACACCCCAGTACGTCATTCGCGCCTCCCTGTGATAGATTGCCTGCAATCGGGACAAAAATTTTTTAACTATCTAATATCTAACAAAAATATGTACAAAGTGTCAACGTTTTTCTGCCTGATTGTCGTGCTTCTCGATCCAGCGGTACAGCGCGTCCCGCCAGCGGTACGCCGGAAAGACGAGCAGCATGCACAGGGCCACCAGTCCCGCCAGCAGGACATACTGTCCCTGGAAGAGCGACGCCCCCTGGAGGCTGAGAAGCAGTGTGCCCGGCATCCTGCCGACGATCGCGATCAGCAGAAAAACACTTGTGGGCAAAGCACTCATACCGAGAAAGAGGCACAGGTAGTCCTTGGGAAATCCCGGAAAGACGAACAGGACAAAAAGAACGAAAATCCCCTGGTGCCTGACGAAGCGGTCCATCTGGGACAGGCGCCCGGAGGGGATCAGACGGCGCACGTAGCGCTTTCCAAAAAACCGGCCGATGGCGAAGTTGACCAGCGAGCCGATGGACAGGCCGATGGTGGAGTAAACAAAGCCCAGGCCGGTGCCGAACAGGTAGCCGCCGATAAAACCCGTGGCTTCACCGGGGATCGGGGCGAAGATGACCTGCAGGACCTGCAGCCCGATAAAGACTACCGGCGCCCAGTTGCCGAAGGAAGCCAAAAAGGCCTCGGTGCGCTGACGGTCGGTCAGCAAAGCCCAGGCCTGCCGCAGCAGCAGCCAGAGCGGTTGGCGGTAGAAAACTGCAGCGGCTGTAATTGCCAGAAGTAGCACCGCGGCCGTCGGCAGCCAACGCCTGGATGCCCTGGTGACACCGGGCCGCCTTTCCGGCTGCTGCTTCGGGGCCACGGATTATGCCGCTCTCTGCTGGGCCTCGAGCAGGGCGGAAACGGCCACCAGCGGGCGGCCCTCCAGCAGGGTCAGGAAGGCCCCTCCGCCGGTGGAAATGTAGCTGACTTTGTCCGCCATGCCGGACTTGTGTACGGCGGCCCCCGTGTCGCCGCCGCCGACTATGGTGAGCGCATTGGATGCGGCCAGACTTTTCACCACATGCGCCGTCCCGTTGCTGAAAGGCTGCATCTCGAAGACGCCCATGGGGCCGTTCCAGACGACGGTCCCGGCATCGGCCAGGGCTTCGGCGTAAAGCATGGCGGTGGCGGGTCCGATATCCAGCGCCATATAGTCCGTCGGGATCTCGCATGCCGGCACCTTGCGCGTGGCCGATGCCGGATCCATGTGCCGTGCGGCCACCACATCCACCGGTAGGTACAGTCGGATGCCACGGCGGGAAGCGCTTGCCATCAGTTCCGCCGCCGCCTCGAGCAGATCGTCTTCGACCTTCGAAGTGCCCACGGGGCAGCCGCTGCTCTTGAGAAAGGTGTTGGCCATGGCGCCGCCGATGAACAGCTTGTCCACATGCTGCAGCATGTTCTGCAGCGCGGCCAGTTTGCTGGAGACCTTGGCGCCGCCGATAATCGCGGCCAGCGGCCGCCGCGGGTCGGTCATGGCCTTTTCGAAGTAGTTGAGTTCGGTTTCGAGCAAAAGCCCGGCCGCGCATGTTGCGACATGCCGGGTAACGGCCACAACCGAGGCATTGGCGCGGTGGCAGACGGCAAAGGCGTCGTTGACATACACATCGCACAGCCTGGCCAGGGCGGCGGCGAAGGCGTCGCTGTTCTGCTGCTCGCCGGCATGGAAACGCAGGTTTTCCAAAAGGACCACGTCTCCATTTTGCATGTGATTCACCAGCGGTTCCACGGCATCGCCCACGCAGTCCGGCGCCAGCCGGACCGGCCGGGCAAGCAGTTCGGCGAGCCGCCGGGCCACGGGCTGCAGGCTCAGCCACGGAACCGGTTTTCCCTCAGGACGGCCGAGGTGGGAGGCCAGGACGACTTTGGCGCCGGCCGCAACGGCGTGCTGCACGGTGGGCAGCGCGCGGCGGATGCGGGCATCGTCGCTGATCTGGCCGGCCTTGTCCAGCGGAACGTTGAAATCCACACGAATCAGGGTGCGTTTGCCGGCAAGTTCGATATCTGTGATGGTTTGCATGCTCTTTTTCTCCCTGGCGCAGCAGCCGAAAGGGGTTTGTGTGGTCTATAAGCCCTGCTTCCGGCGGCGGCTGAGCCGTTTTTTGCGTGACCAGCGTTCAAAAAAACTGATGACTCCGGAGCGATAGGCCCGCTGCAGTGCCTCTTCATGGACTTCGACGCCGGCTGCACCTTGAACGGCGCTGCGCAGGCAGTCGGTTTTGTGGCGGCAGCGCATGCAGGCCGGTGGAGACTGCCGCAGTCCGTCGGCGGTTTTCGGAAAGACCGTATCGAGGTGCCCGAAGCAGTCCGGGCGTGCACTTGCGGGGCGCTTCTTCATAACGGGTTTTCGGCGTGTCGTATTCGACGTTTGATTTTTGCCATCATACCTTGGTCGGCAAAGCTGAAATAGGCGTTGTGGCCGATGATGATGTGCTCGTGGACCGCGATGTCCAGCAGATTCAAAGCCTGCACCAGGCGTCGGGTCAGCGCCATATCCTCAGGCGACGGCTGACAATCCCCCGAAGGATGGTTGTGGGCGAAAATAACCGCCGCCGCGTGGTGGCGCAAAGCGGCGGCGGCCACCTCGCGGGGATAGACGGCGCTGGCGGTCAGTGTGCCGGTAAACAGTGTTTCGGCGGCAAGGGGCCGGTTTTTGGCGTCCAGGAAGATTACGCGGAATTCCTCCTGGGACTTGTTGCCCATGGCGTGGCACAGAAAAGCAAAAAGATCGCCGGAATTGTTCAGGGGATCTCCGGCCATCAGGCGCTTTTCCAGGTAGCGGTCGGCCACCGCTTTGATCAGTTTGAGCCCGAAGACGTTTTTGAGCCCGATGCCGTCCACCAGGCACAGCTCTTCCATGGGTGCCTCCATCACGGCCGGCAGGCTTTTGAATTTCTGCAAGGCCGCCTTGGCGGCCGCCTTGCAGTCCCTGCGGGGAGTCGCCAGCGTCAGCAGCAGCTCGATGACCTCGTAATCGTGAAATCCCGTCAGGCCGGCTGCCAGGAATTTTTCGCGCAGGCGCCGCCGGTGTCCCTGTCGGTCGTCGTTTTCGGCTCGATCGTTGGCGGTCACAGTTCATCCAGTTCGGGTTTGAGTTCGCGATTCAGGAGGCGCTTGAGCGCTGCGGCCGGCGAATGGCCCTCGTAGAGCACGCCATAGACTCCCCGGCAGATGGGCATGTCCACGTCCAGGCGCCGTGAAAGGTTGTAGATCGATTTGGCGGTCTTGATGCCCTCGGCCACCATCTGCATGCCGGCGGTAATTTCCCCGATGGACCGCCCCTGTCCGATCTTTTCGCCGACCGTGTGGTTGCGGCCCTGTTTGCCGGCGCAGGTCAACACCAGGTCGCCCATGCCCGCCAGGCCTGTGAAAGTGCGGGGGTTGGCGCCCATCTTCAGGCCCAGACGGCGGATTTCGGTCAGCCCGCGGGTGATCAGGGCGGCCTGTGAATTGTGTCCCAGGCCCAGGCCGTCGGCGATGCCGGCGGCGATGGCGATGACGTTTTTGACTGCCCCGCCCAGTTCCGTGCCGATGACGTCGTTGTTGGTGTACACCCGGAAAAAAGGCGTGGCAAAGACCTGCTGCACGCATGCGGCCACCGCATCGTCGGGACAGGCCACGGTGACGGCGGTGGGAACCCGCCGGGCCACTTCACGCGCGAAGCTGGGGCCTGACAGGACGGCCAGATGTTCTGTTGGAACGTGCGGCAGCACGTCGCGCAGCACGCCGGTGACGGGCAGCAGGGTGCCGTTTTCGATGCCCTTGGAGGCGGTGACGATAACGGCATCGTCGGCCAAGTGGGCTGCAAAGGCACGGGCCGTCTGGCGGACGGTATGCGAGGGCACCACTACCACGATCAGCTGTTTGCCCCCAATCGCTGCGGCCAGGTCATTGGAGGGCCGGATGTTTGCGGACAGCCGGATGCCGGGCAGGTAGGTTTCGTTTTCACGTCGGGATGCGATCTGCTCTTTTACCTGCTCTTCGTAGACCCACAGGTCCACGCGATACCCCTTTTGCGCCAGCAGGTCCGCCAGCGTGGTGCCCCAGCTGCCGGCACCGATGACGCCGACCGCCAAGTCTGCCGGGTTGGTGTTCAGCTGCATGTCTGAATATTCTCCTTAGGGCGCGCTCAGAAATAAGTTCGCAGATTTTTGGTGTCGAGGCGCCCGGCTGGCAAGGCGCGAAAGTGCAGGCATATCGGGAATATGCCGAGCTTTCGCAACGTAGCCAGGCGGGATGCATCGGCGACTAAAATGTGAAGTTATTTTTGCGCGAGCCCTTACTCCTTTTCGGCCAGGCGCGCGGCGCCGACGATGCGCTCTCCGGGGTCGAGGTCCATCAGCTTGACGCCCTGGGTGTTGCGGCTGATCACCGAAACCCCCTTGACCGGTATGCGGATGATTTTGCCGCCGTCGGTAATCAGCATCAGGTCGTCTTCTTCTTCCACCAGCAAAATGGCCATCACCTGTCCGTTGCGCTGGCTGGTCTTGATGGTGATAACGCCCTTGCCGCCGCGTTTCTGGACCGGGTATTCGTCAATCGAGGTGCGCTTGCCATACCCGTTTTCGGTGACGGTGAACAGCATCTGCCCGTGGCTGAGCACCTGCATGCCGACGATGGTGTCGCCGGGTTCCAGCCGCATGCCGCGCACGCCACGGGCCACGCGGCCGGTGGGCCGGATGTCCGATTCGTGGAAGCGGATCGATTTGCCGAAAGTGGAACCCAGAAAAACGTTCATCGTGCCGTCGGTGATCCGTGCCATGATCAATTCGTCGCCCGGCATCAGGTCCAGGGCGATGATGCCTCCGGTGCGTGGGCGGCTGTAGGCCATCAGGTCGGTCTTCTTGACCAGGCCCATCTTGGTGGCCATGAGGATGTGATATCCCGGCTCGAAGGCCGGCACCGCCAGCACCGTCGTCAGCTTCTCCTCTTTTTCCAGGTTCAGCAGGTTGACGATGGCCTTGCCGCGGCTGGTGCGGCCGGCCTGCGGAATCTGGTAGACCTTGCACCAGTAAACCCGGCCCCGGTTGGTGAAGAAAAGGAAGGTGTGGTGCGTGGAGGCCACGAACAGGTGCTCGACGAAATCGTCGTCCTTGGTGCGCATCCCGGTTTTGCCTTTTCCACCGCGGTGCTGGCTGTTGTAAATGGTGATGGGACTGCGCTTGATGTAGCCGCTCTTGGAAAGGGTTACCACCATGTCTTCTTCGACGATCATGTCCTCGATGGTGATTTCGCGGGTTTCGGTGACGATTTCGGTGCGGCGTTCGTCGCCGAACTGCTCCTGCATTGCCGTTAGCTCGTCCTTGACGATCTGCAGCACCAGGCGCGGATTGGCCAGGATCTCCTTGTAGCGGGCGATATCCTTGATGATGTTGCGGTATTCCTCCAGAATCTTTTCGCGCTCCAGCCCCGTTAGGCGCTGCAGGCGCATATCGAGAATCGCTTGGGCCTGAATGGGCGTCAGATCGAACTTTGCAACCAAGCCGGTCTTGGCTTCGGCCGGCGACGCCGACTTGCGAATCAGCGCGACCACGGCGTCGAGATGGTCCAGGGCGGTCTTGAGGCCCTCCAGGATATGGGCGCGGGCTTCGGCTTTTTTCAGTTTGTAGCGCGTCCGGCGGGTGATGATCTCTTTGCGGTGCAGGATGAAATGCTGCAGAATTTCCTTTAGCGAGAGCAGCATCGGCCGGTTGTGCACGACGGCCAGTAGAATAACGCCGAAACTGGTCTCCATCTGGGTGTGCTTGTAAAGCTGGTTGATGATGACACCGGCCATCTGGTCTTTTTTGACGGCCACGGCGATGCGCAGTCCTTCGCGGTCGGATTCGTCCCGGACGAAACGGACGCCCTCGATGACTTTGTTGCGCACCAGTTCGGCGATTTTCTCGATCAGCCGGGCCTTGTTGACCTGGTAGGGCAGTTCGGTGACGACCACGGTTTCACGCCCTGTGCGGCGGTCTTTTTCCACCATCACGCGGGCGCGCAGGCGAATGATGCCGCGTCCGGTCCGGTAGGCGTTCCGGATCCCCTGATCCCCGTATACGATGGCGGCCGTCGGAAAGTCGGGGCCGGGCAGGATCTCCATAAGCGCCGGCAGCGAAATCTGCGGATCGTCGATCAGGGCCTTGATGGCCGCGGCGGTTTCGTACAGGTTGTGGGGCGGGATGTTGGTGGCCATGCCCACGGCAATGCCCGAAGATCCGTTGATCAGAAGAGACGGGATCTTGGCCGGCAGCAGTGCCGGTTCGCTCAAAGATTCGTCATAGTTGGGGACGAAATCAACGGTTTCCTGGTCGATGTCCGCCAGCATTTCATGAGCCATGCGCGTCATGCGGATTTCGGTGTACCGCATGGCGGCCGGCGGATCGCCGTCCACGGAGCCGAAATTCCCTGGCCGTCGATCAGCGGGTAGCGCAGTGAAAAATCCTGGGCCATGCGCACGATGGTGTCATAAACCGCGCTGTCACCGTGGGGGTGGTATTTACCGATGACATCACCGACGATGCGGGCCGATTTCTTGTAGGGCTTGTTCCAGTCGTTCTTCAGCTCGGACATGGCAAAGAGCACCCGGCGGTGGACCGGTTTCAAGCCATCGCGGACGTCCGGCAGGGCACGGCCGATAATGACGCTCATGGCATAGTCCAGGTAGGAGCGTTTCATCTCCTTTTCGATGCTGACTTGGGGAGGCTGTTCTTTGACAATCATGCGTTACATCCAGTCTGCCTTGATGTGCTGCTTTGCAGCAGAAATTAATGTCAGGTGCGGTTGCCGCTGTCCGGTTCGACCAGTTTCTGGTAGTTGGCATGGTAAATGTCGGTCAACGTCAGAAAAGCCGTTACGATCAGGGGGCCGTATATAATTCCCAGAATGCCGAAGACCTTGAGCCCGCCCACGATGGAGAGGAATACCAGCAGGGTGGGCAGCTGCAGGCGGTGCCCCACCAGGCGGGGTTTGAAGAGGTATTCCACGCCGCCGGAGAGCAGAATGTAAAAGACGATGAAAAAAATGCCGGCGGCAATGCGTGCGTTGAAAAAGAGATACAAGGCGGCCGGGATAAAAACCAGCCCGATGCCGAGAATGGGCAGAAAAGCCAGCAGGGCCATGATGACACCCCAGAGAAAAGGGGAATTGATGCCGAAAAAGTAGAAAACAAATCCGCCCAGGGTTCCCTGGATCAGGCCGCCCAGCCCGTTCCCGATCAGGATGGCACCGGCGATATCCTTGAATTTTGAGATCAGTTTTTTATCCTGGTCCTCAGGCAGCGGCGAGAGATTGACCACGAAAGAAATCAGTCTGGCGCCGTCCATTAGCAGGTAGTACGAAATCAGCAGCATGAAAAAGAAATAGACGATGAAGTTCAATACATTGGACGCAATGGCGCTGGCCTGTTGGTAGAGGAACAGGCCCACCACTTTGCCAAGATCCGAGATGGCTCGGTTCAGGTCCTGGCCGGTCAGCTTGAAATTGACATTGGCCAGAAGGGCATTGAGGCGGTCCAGCAGGCGGCTGTGCTCGAAAAAGTGCCTTATCTGGTCGCTGAGCACGGCATTCTTGCCCATCAGGTAGAGGCCGTAGGCCTCTTTGGAGAGGATCCCCACGAAGAGCACGATGGGGATGAAGAGCACCAGGAAAATGACCAGGCAGGTCAACAGCGAAGCCGGCGATGCGCCGATGCGGGTATTCAGGCGCCTGTAAAGGGGTGTGAATATCCCTGTGACCACTGCCGCCAGAAACAGGGTTGAGATAAAAGGCCACAGCAACCATCCCAGCAGCAGTGCGGACAGCACGAAGAGCAACAGAAAGAACCACAGCATCATGTATGGCGAAGGGTGTTCATGCATTGAAATTGCCAAAGCCTTCGGTTGTCGCCGCAAAAGTCAGCGGCCCCCGCACGTGCAGACCGCCCGCACGGAAGTTGCGTACGGCCGGCACGGATGCGTCCGGGGTTGCCGTCGGCCTTTCGGGGCAGATGCCCGGCAGAAGCGGATTTGGAATGTAAGGCGCACGTTCCGGGGCGTTTATTTGCCGACCAGCCCGCCGGCGATCAGCAGTAAAATGACTTCCCAGATCATGACCGGTACCATGCCGCCGAACAGCGCGTAAGTTATACCGCCGCCAACGATCACCGGTACGCCGAAAACAATCAGAATGCCGAGCTTTCTGCTGGTGTCCATATGAAGCATCCTCTGTTTTTTTGATCATTCATGAAATGTTGCAATTAGAAATTGAAGCACCGCAACGGCCATCTGGTGTTCGATCGGTGCCCACGCAGGATTAACGTCATGCGTGCCCGGCCAAAAAATCCTTTGGTCCCCTCCAGATTGCTACTTTCCAGTCTCAAGTTTGAGGCTGTCAACGTTCGAGGATCATGGCCATGCCCATGCCGCCGCCGATGCACATGCTGATCATGCCGGTGCTGTATCCCTTGCGCACCATCTGCCCGACGCCGGTGACCACTTGGCGGGCACCGGTGCAGCCGATGGGATGCCCCAGGGAAATGCCGCTGCCCAGCTCGTTGGGTTTTTCCACGTCAATGCCCAGTTCGCGCATACAGCCGATAGCCTGGGCGGCGAAGGCCTCGTTGAGCTCGATCAAATCGAGATCATCGATCGTCATGCCCGCGATCTGCAACGCCTTGCGGATGGCCGGCACCGGGCCCAGGCCCATGTAGGCAGGATCGACGCCGCCGGCGGCAAAGGCGCGGATCCTGGCCAGCGGCTGCAGACCGAGGGTTGCGGCTTTGTCCGCCGTCATCAGCAGCACGCAGGCCGCGGCATCGTTGATCCCCGAGGCATTGCCGGCGGTGACGCTGCCGTCTTTCGCAAAAGCCGGCCGCAGTCTGGACAGTTTCTCCATGCTGGTGTCCATGGGCCGTTCATCGGTGTCGAAAACGACTTCGCCCTTGCGCGTTTTGATGGTCACCGGCACGATTTCCTGGGCGAAGATGCCGTCGGCGATGGCCCGGCGGGCACGCGTGTGGCTCAAAAGCGAAAGTTCATCCTGCTCCCGGCGGCTGATATCGTACAGCGAGACGATATTTTCGGCGGTCAATCCCATGTGGTAGCCATAGAAAATTTCGTACAGGCCGTCGTAAACCATGAGGTCGTGGATAGCGCCCACACCGGTCAGCTCCATGCGGTATCCCCAGCGGGCGTTGGGCAGGGCCATGGGCGCGCGGCTCATGTTTTCGTGCCCACCGGCCAGCACGATATCAGCCTGGCCGGTCATGATGGCCGCCGCCGCCTGGGTGATGGCCTTCAGGCCGGAACCGCATACTTTGTTGATGGTAAAGGCCGGTGTTTCCTTGGGAATTCCGGCGCGGATCATGGCCTGGCGGGCCGTGTTCTGTCCCTGTCCGGCCTGCAGCACGTGCCCCATGACGACTTCGTCCACGCTCACGGGGGTTGCGGCAGCGTCCCAGTCGGCATTTTCTTTTTCCAAAGCGATGGGTCCGGCATCTTGCAGGCGGTTCGGCGCGGCGGAAGCCGTCCATTCGTCCGTCACGGGACGTAAACCCGTCTTTTTCAGTGTTTCGCGCATCACGATTGCGCCCAGCTCGACGACCGGTACGCTTTTAAGCCCGCCGCCAAACGATCCAATGGCGGTTCTCGCCCCACTGACTACAACAACTTCTCGCATGTGTAACCTCCCCCGAAAAGAGCATTCGGATTAAATTGGCCGGGTTCCAGTTTGGGTGCCCCAAAAAGCGAAGCAAAGCTTGGCCTGTAAACACGAAAACATACCACAGAACATATGGCAGGTCAATGAAGAAATGCTCCTGATTCTGACGGCTTAGCAGATTTTTTGGTATCTTCGCAAAAACGTCCGGCAACGGGTTGGCAAAGGAGTGCCGTATGTGTTTCGGTGAAGCGACATGGTGCATCCGGGGAGAAAAGCCAGCGGGCCGGTCGGCGTTAAGAATTTCAAGCTGTTTGAGGAGCTTAGGGCTTACGCAAAAATAACTTCACATTTTAATCGCCGCTGCGTCCGGGGCAGGTGGTTTGCCCGGGATGCGGCCGGAGTCAGCGCGGCGCGGGCGCCGTGCCACGCTTGAAGAGAGCCTTGACGGCCCGGCGGGCGGAAGGCGGCAGCGCCTGTCCGGTTACGGGGTCCACGTAAACCTGGACTGCGTCGTCGGGTATGTCGAAATCTTCGTAGAGCCTGTCGGCCAGTGCCTGCCGCATGAACGCGATCCACACCGGCAGGGCGGCCCGGGAGCCGGTTTCCCCATGCCCCAGCGTTTGCGCGTTGTCGCGGCCGATCCAGACGCCGGCGGCAATGGAGGGCGAAAAGCCAACAAAAAGCGCGTCCCTGAAATTGCTGGTGGTACCGGTCTTGCCGGCCACAGGCCGCTGCAGGATACGCGCCTTTTTGCCGGTACCCTCCTGGATGACGGCCTGCAGCATGTTACAGACGATGGCGGCGCCGGTCCTGGACAAGGCGGCCGTGACTACCGGTTTGGGGCGCCAGAGCACGTCGCCGTTGGCGTCGCTGACCTCCAGCACGGCCTGGGGCCGGATGGCGAGCCCGCCGTTGGCAAAGGCTGCATAGGCGGCTGTCAGGTCGATCAGCTTCACCTCGGAAGTGCCCAGGGCCAGTGACAAATCGGCGGTAAGCGGTGTGGTGATGCCCAGTTTGTGCGCCAGGGCGGCCACCGAGGCCGGCCCCAGAGCTTCCATCAGGCGCACGGCCGGAATGTTTTCGGAAAGCGCCAGTGCACGGCGCAGTGTCATTTCACCATGATAGTGGTGGGAAAAATTTTCGGGCTGCCAGTCCTTTCCGCCGGCGCCTTTAAAGACAATGGGTGCATCCAAAAGCAGCCGGTTCTGGGCATACCCCCTTTCGATGGCGCAGGCGTAAACGATGGGTTTGAATGCCGAACCCGGCTGCCGGAGCGCCTGGGTGGCACGGTTGAAGGGGCTTTGGGCCCAGTCCCGGCCGCCGACCATGGCCAGGATGCCGCCGGATTTGACGTCCAGTGCCAACAGGGCGCCCTGGGGTGGCGGCTGGCCGATGCCGGCCTTGCGCATGCGGGCCTCGAGCGCGGCCAGACCGGTATCGAGCGCCTGCCGGGCCGCCTGCTGAAGTTTGTATGACAGCGAGGTGACCACGCGCAGTCCGCCGCGGTAGAGCCGCGCCGCACCGATCTGTTTTTCTAGGATCGATTTGACGGTGTCGACGAAATAAGGCGCTTTTAGCGCACCGCTTTTGCGCGGCGCCAGCCTGAGCGGCTGCTGCCGGGCCCGGGCGTAGTCCCGGGAGCTGATGAGGCCCGCGTCTTTCATCTGCCTCAGCACGAGATTGCGGCGCGAAACCGCCAGCTGCGGATTGGCCAGCGGGGAATAGCGGCTGGGCGCCTTGGGCAGGCCGGCGATAAGGGCGCATTGGGCCAGGTCCAGGGCGCTGACCGGCTTGCCGAAGTAGCGTTTGGCCGCGGCCTGCACGCCGTAAGTGCCCGAGCCAAGGTAAATCTGGTTCAGATACAGGGCCAGGATTTCATCCTTGGTGTAGCGGCGCTCGAGCTGGACGGCCAGGAAAGCCTCGCGTGCTTTGCGCAGCAGACTCTTTTTGGGCGTCAGGAAAAGCGTTTTGGCCAGCTGCTGGGTCAGCGTACTGGCGCCTTCGACAAAATGTCCGGCCAGCACATCCTTGACGGCGGCTCTGAAAATGCCTTTGATGTCGATTCCGCTGTGATGGTAAAAGTTGCGGTCCTCGGTGACGAGCAGGGCGTCTTTAAGGGCCTTCGGGATTTTGTCCAGCGTCACCGGTTCGCGTTTCTGCCTGTAGATTTCGGCCAGCAGCACATGATCGGCAGAGAAAATGCGCGTGAGCGCCGGCGGGTGAAATGTTTCGAGTGCCCGGATGGAGGGCAGGTCGTGGGTCAAAGCCAGCAGGATACCGATGACGACGCCGCTAAGGACGCCGCCGGCCAGTAGCAGGATGATAGAAATTTTTCGCATCGCAAATGCAGTCAACGCGGGTTGACGGTCCGGGCAAAGGTGGTGTAGAGATGGTCGGCTGTGAATCATCCGTTGCCGGCCGGCAAGTTGGTCATCCTACCGCCGCCTGCAACGCAACTGCCCCGAGAGGTGCACCCATGTCCGATCACCATCATCAAAACGAATCGCAACACCACCATCATGCAGACGAACCGCAACAGGCGCTTGCCTTTGACCAGAAACTGGTCAAGCTGCTGGAGCATTGGATCCACCACAACGCCGAGCATGCCCGAAATTACCGGGATTGGGCGCAGAAAGCAAAGGGAAAAAACTTTTCGGCGGCGGGGTTTCTGATCGACGATGCCGCGGAGATGACCCTGGCCATCAGCCAGAAGTTTGAGGCGGCCATCAAGCTGATCAAAAGCCGCACGTAACTCCAGTGCGCGCCGTTCCGCGGCTTTTACTTTGCATAGATCCGGGAAATGGTCTTTTCCAGGCTCTCCTGCCAGGCAATGGTACGGATGCCGAAATGCGCTGTGATTTTGCTGCAGTCAAGGGCGGAATTCGCCGGTCGGGCGGCGGCAGTGGGATACTGCGCCGTGGTCAGGGGCTTGATGCGCTTCAGCTTGAATTGTTGATGGCGCCCCGCCAGTTCGAAGATTTTACGGGCAAATCCACACCAGCTGGCCACGCCTTGGCCGCAGTAGTGGTAGATTCCCCAGGAGATGTCCCGGCTGTCCGCGATATGCTGCGCCATGGCGAGGATGGCCGCTGCCAGGTCGGCGGCACAGGTGGGGCAGCCGTACTGGTCGTCGACCACGCCCAGTTCGTTTCGCTCGGCGCCTAGTTTCAGCATGGTTTGGACGAAATTCTGCCCGTGGACGCTGTACAGCCAGGCGGTGCGTACGATCAGGTGGTGCGCGATGTTCGCCTGTACAGCCCTTTCGCCATCCATTTTGGTCCGGCCGTATACACTCAACGGGGCCGGCGGGTCTTCTTCGGTGTAGGGTGTGGTTTTTTTTCCGTCGAAAACAAAATCAGTGGAAACATGGATCAGCGGGATCTGTATTTCGCGGCAGCAGCGCGCCAGGTTCCGCGGCCCGTCGCAGTTGACCGCCCGGCACAGGTCGGGTTCGGCTTCGGCCCGGTCCACCTGGGTGTAGGCGGCCGCATTGATGACCAGCTCCGGCTGGAAAGCCTCGCTCACGCTCCGGATGGATGTTTCGCTGGTGATATCGATTTCCGGCAGATCCACTGTCTTGAGCAGAAAGCCCTTCGGCCGGCCCTGAGCCGCAAGCTCCCGGCCCAGCTGGCCGTTACCTCCGATGACCAAAATTTTCATTGTCTTTCAGACCTCCCCGGCAGTTATTCTGAAGCACGATCTGGAAATTTGCCGATGACCAGCAGTCTATACCACAAACCCGGGGGCGAGGGCAGCATTTTTTCGTGGTACGTACAGGATATGCGCCCGGCAGCCGCGGCCGGGCTGTGAGGCGATTGCGACCGTCAAATGTCAGCGCATCGCCATGGCTTTGGCGATTGCAGTTTTTCTGAAAAGGTGCTATCGGCACCTTTCGGGTGAAGTGTCGGATGCCCGGTACACAACCCAGGACAGGCAACCTCCATCCCCGGACATGTAAAGGAGCCGAATGAAAAAACCCCAGATCAAAACCACCCTGCCGGGGCCTGCGGCCAAAGCCCTGATCGACCTCGACCGCAAGCATGTTTCCCCGTCATATACGCGCGGCTATCCACTGGTGGCTGAGAAAGCCAAGGGGCTCTGGATAACGGATCCGGACGGCAATGTCTTTCTCGACTTTACGGCCGGGATTGCCGTTTGCGCCACCGGCCACTGCCATCCCCGGGTGGTGGCGGCCATTAAAAAACAGGCCGATCGGCTTTTGCACATGTCGGGAACCGATTTTTACTACACCTCCCAGATCCGGTTGGCGGAAAAACTGGCCTGCTTGGTCCCCGGTGACTGCGACAGCAGGGTCTACTTCGGCAATTCCGGCGCCGAGGCCGTGGAGGCCGCCTTCAAACTGGCCCGCTGGTACACCAAACGCGAGCTGAACATCGCTTTTTTCGGAGCCTTTCACGGCCGCACCATGGGCGCCTTGTCGTTGACGGCCAGCAAGGTGATCCAGAAAAAGCACTACAATCCGCTGATCCCCGGGATTACTCACATTCCTTACGCTTACTGCTACCGTTGCCCGTACCACGTCTGCTACCCGTCCTGCGGTCTGGAGTGTGTGCGCTGGGTGGAGGAATCCCTGTTTCGCACCACCGTGCCGCCCGAGGAAGTCGCCGCCATCTTCGTCGAACCCATCCAGGGGGAGGGCGGCTATATCGTGCCGCCGCCCGAGTTTCACCAGCGCCTGCATGCAGTTGCCAAAAAGTACGGTATCCTGTACGTGGCCGACGAAGTGCAGGCCGGTATGGGGCGTACCGGAAAAATGTTTGCCATGCAGCATTTCGGTGTTACGCCCGACATCATTGCCCTGGCCAAGGGCATCGCTTCGGGGATGCCCTTGGGTGCCATGGTGGCGCACTCCGACATCATGGTTTGGGAAGCCGGATCGCATGCCTCCACTTTCGGCGGCAACCCGGTCTCCTGCAGTGCGGCGCTGGCCACCATCGAACTGCTCGAGGGCGGACTGATCCGGAACGCGACCGAGCGCGGCGCACAGCTGATGAAGGGGCTGCGCGATCTGCAGCAATCCCGGGAGTGCATGGGTGATGTGCGCGGCAAAGGTCTCATGGTGGGCGTCGAGCTGGTCAGGGAGCGCCACACCAAACAGCCGGCGCCGGACTGGCGCAACACACTGGTCCAGAACGCCTTTAAAAGGGGCCTTCTGCTGCTGGGCTGCGGCGAAAGCACCGTGCGCTTCTGCCCGGCCCTGACGGTTTCCAGTGATGAAATTGACCTGTGCCTGTCGATTTTCGCCGATGCGCTGGACGAAGTCCTGGCATAGGCCCTGCGCCGGTGGGTGTGGACGAAAAAAACTTGTCACGGTCGGTGAATTGATGTAGTTTTTAAAAAACAGCCGCACCTTGGCGGATATTACCCCGCATTCCGCTGGAAATCCGCATATGCCCCCGTAGCTCAGTGGATAGAGCAATGGATTCCTAATCCATGTGCCGCAGGTCCGATTCCTGCCGGGGGCACCAATAATTACAGGGAGTTAGCCTATCATCGGCTACTCCTTTTTTTTCTCTGTGTGAGACTCCGTGTGAGACTTTTTATTGGCTCGATCAAATAGTGCCATAGCATCTCGCTCAGATTCGCTGATGCTATGGATGTAAATTTCAGTTGTCGTGCGGTTTTCGTGGCCCAGAATCCGCTGAATGGACCCGATGGGTACATTGTTACTATCGAGAAATGAAGCGCCGCTGTGCCGAAGGGCATGATATCGAAAATATCTTACCCCGGCCTTTTCGCACAAAGATTTCATTATCCGTTTCCGGTCTTTAAAAGGGCCTCGCTTTTTTTCCCCTGTTTTGCTGCTCCAATACGTGTGCCAAAACACCCATGGAAGGGACGTGTCTCTCTTTTCATGTCGTCTTATCAGGATCTGGTATAGATGCTTTGTCATCGGAACTTTACGGGGCGTTAGGTTCCCCCCTTTTTTCTTCCTTGTATACAGAACCACGTATCTTTTTTCGAAATTAACATCGGACCATTTAAGTCGATTTATTTCATTAACGCGGGCCATTGTTTCACGAATGGTCCAGAGATAATCTTGAGTATCCGGGTCGGCCTTTTTTATAACTTTATCGATGTCTTCTGATGAAGGAATATATTTTATCGTTTTTTCAACCGGAAAAAATTCAATCCCATCAACCGGATTATCAGAAATCAGACCTTTTTTTATGCCATAATTAAAGGTGGCCTTTAAATAGCGGATTTCTTTGTTGGCAGTTTGCGGTGAAACTTTTCGGCGATTTCTTAAAAAGAGCTCGACCATTTTCTGGGTAATTTGGGAGCAAAGCAGGTCCCCCCATGTTTTTATCCATTGTTTTGCCTTGTAAGTGTATTCACTATAATAAATTTCTGAGTTGTAGTCTTTTACGTGATCAAGCCGTAGATTTACAAGCTCCAAGAAGGCCATGTCGGTTGGCATCTCCGCAACTGGTGTCGGGTTTTTCAGCTCCTTTCTTTTTTCGGCCTCTGCCTCTTTGGCCGCCGTTTTTGTTTTGAACCAGGCTTCCGTGTACCTGATTCCCCTGTGGGTGAAGTCGTATCTCCACCCCTTGCCTTTCACTGAATATACGCTCATAGAGATCCTCCTTTGCTGGAAAAAACAGAGAACCTCCGAGCTTCCTACCGCCCAGCGCAACGGAATTCTTGTAAACCCATGACAGGCTTTTCCGCATAAACTGAGCTGCTTCCTCGGGGGTTATGATATGTTTTTCGCCAGCCACTGTCAATTCGCCTTTGAATAATTGTGAGTTTCAGTTGGATTGATCCAGGTTCGGATAAGGCATTTGACTCCGTAGCCGTAACGAGGGTTGAAAAGGTGACATATTTTTGATTGGGATTACCGCCAAGCGGATATGTTGATGGGAAATGGCTGGCTGGAAAAGATGGGCCGACAATGGGTTTGATATCCACTGCCGGCCTTGGTTGGTTGGGAACGAAAAAGGCTGTACCGTTTTTGATACAGCCCTTTCCAGGAAACAAGGTGTTGCATGTAACCTATTTCAATCGGTTGCCTTCAGTAAGTGCCCGTACATAATCATACTCATCGACAGCAATGCTGCCATCTTCCCTGTTCAATGAAAGTCGCTATTCTTTATTACAAGAAAGGCAGCTTGACACGAATCTGACGTAAGAACCTTCTTCAATCTTTACCGACATGAAATCAGTGAATCCGCAGTATGGGCATCGGGATTTTTCAAGTAGATCTCTATAAAAGCCATAATCAGGTGGGTCCTTGTGCAGGTCCAGTAAGATTGGATGGTTAAATAAGCCGTTTATAGCGTTCATTTTTAATCCTCCATTTTGAGCTTGGAATCAGTTTTGGTGTTTGTTTTCTGTTTAAGATGGGGAAAGGGCCCCTAAGGGACCCTTTCTT